>OGLM01003835.1_pt1 | contig 11725 bp, 7 predicted proteins | sample 1572531 | NCBI WGS metagenome assembly OGLM01 (sample SAMEA2581909, study PRJEB24529) | metagenome | biome: Human gut stool | place: China | collected 2011 | reverse complement strand
GACAGGCATTACGAAGACATTTGTCCCTTTTTATTCGTCTTTTCCAGAGATTTATGGTGTTTTTTATGTATTCTCCAAAGAACAACATCTTCGATAGCCTCTATCGAGAATTTGGAGTTCAAAATTTCAGTCAGTCCCACCGAATCCAAAGAAGTATCTCCTTCCGCAACTATATATATCGTCACATCTTTGTTTTCTCTTGATATAAAACTGCGCACAATACCTCTTTCCACAAAATAAAGATAGAAGCTCAGCCGTCCCTCTTTCTGTATAATATCTCTTTTAGAAAATGTAATTTGCTCCATATTCTCAAAAAGAAGAGAAACATCATCTTCAGACAATTGATATCTTTCTTTAATATTCTATGGCAATAAACACATAACCGAACTTTAAACGCCATTAAAGAATACAACGTCCTATCCCGATCAAACGGTCATACCGTTCTCCTTGTACTCGATGATAAACCTTAATCAAATATTCATTTTTAGTATCCACATAATTCCCTTCAATAAGAGAAGGAGTCGCCTTCATCTGTCCGAAAGGTAAATAGAGGTATTGATAATTATATGCTCCTTGTTTTAAAAACAGAGTTTTTTCATACCGGCGAGTATCCGGATTATATATCATTTGACTCCGATCATTAAACAAGTCATGTGTAAACTCTCCCTCCAAATAAATATTGCCATCCAATAACGGTTTATCATAATCCAAAGAAAAGTGAACTATAAAATAATCTGCTTCAAGGTCACTATCAACCGCATCGCTCTCGCGGATCGTAAACCGTCCATTTTGAGTTTGGTCATAGAGATAATTTTTTCCAGCCCTCGGGAAATCCGGAAAAAGCGTCACATTAAAATACGGATCATAATAACGCAGTTCGGCTACTCTCATTCCTTTATACTTCGTCGTTACCATCTCAAAACGGCGGTATTCATTTCCTGCTTCAAAAATAAGGTCCTTATTATGAGCATAGACCAACTCTCTGGATTTGACATAGAGCGGATGTGTTATAAGCACTTCATTATCACGACGATTATTCTGCGAGACATAAATCTTCAATTCAGTTTGCGGACTACGAATATCATAATGAGGATATTGTACATTAAACTCTATTTGTTGATGAGCCTTATTATAATCGATATCTGTTTTTGTCAAGATGCGACAAGGCACCGATACTTGATCTGAAGAAATAGAAAAACACGCATGCAACAGTACTTTATCTGGCTCATCTTCGGGATATACGATTACCACATAATTCCCGGAAACCTTGAACCTCATCGATTCATTCGGCAGTACAATTTTATAATGAATATAGTTTCTATATGTACTGAGAGACATTTCTGAATACTCCACCGGACGGTTGTTAAAACCATCTAAATATTCTAATTCAGACAAACCCGAACGAGTCCAATCCGCATTACAATGAATCACGCTATAACTCAAATACTGCGGATCATCGACAAACTGGTCAAACGAAACAATAATCCGATCATCACTTTGTAAAGAAATTATAGGAGGATATAAAGGCGCATTCTCTACACGTACTTGCAAAGTCTGGATCAACGGATCAAAAACTTCGGTTCTATATATCTTTTTTTGCCCTTTAACCGGAACAATTGTCAAAAAACATAATAACAACAGGCATAATCGCATCATAATCGTACAATAAGTTATAAAACAAAAATAGTCATAAAAAGAGAGATAAAAAGAATATTCCCGAAAAATCAGCCTATTTTAACCTCTTATACAAAAATGAAATACTATCTTTGACCGACTTTTTATATTATGCTTACCTAAAACCAATATATGTTATGATAAAAAATTTAATATCGATTTCCCTTTGTCTGCTATTTGTATCTTACAGCTGGGCACAAGAACCGAAAAACGACAAGGAAAAAGAAAAAGCAAAAACTGACGGATACGAATTTACCGACACCAAGATCGCAAAATACACGCCTGTAAAAGATCAGAGTCGTTCAGGTACATGTTGGAGTTTTTCCGGTCTGGCATTTTTAGAAAGCGAAATGCTGCGACAAGGTAAACCTGAAGTTGATCTTTCAGAAATGTTTATAGTCAGAATGACATATTTAGAAAAAGCCGAGAAATATGTACGTATGCACGGAACCGGAAACTTCAGTGCAGGAGGAGCGACTCATGATGTCATGAATATTATCAAAAAGTACGGAATAGTTCCCGAAGAAGCATATCCGGGACTTAATTATGGTTCTACAAAACACAACCACGGAGAACTGGATGCCGTACTTTCTGCATATATTAAGACTATCGTCGATCGCAAATCGCAAATCACACCGGCATGGAAAGAAGGATTTAATGGAATTCTCGATGCTTATCTGGGTAAATTTCCAGAAAAGTTCACTTATCAAGGAAAAGAATATACACCCCTATCTTTTGCAGAATCTCTCGGTCTGAATATGGACGACTACATATCTTTTACCTCTTTCACTCATCATCCGTTCTACGAGACATTTGCAATAGAAGTTCCTGACAACTGGGCATGGGGAGAATCGTACAATGTTCCGTTAAATGACTTTGACCGCATTTTAAATAACGCCATAGATAATGGATATACTATTTTCTGGGCAGCCGATGTCAGTGAAAAAGGATTCAACTACAACAAAGGTTATGCTGTAATTCCTGAAGAAAAGAAGATCGAAAGTGAAGCCGGAACAGAAAAAGCCCGCTGGACAACACTATCTCCAGAGGAAAGAAAAGCAGCAAAACAGAAAGGTCCGGGAAAAGAGCAAGAAATTACTCAAGAGCTCCGTCAAGCTGCATACGACAAGTTTGAAACGACCGATGACCACGGCATGCAAATTGTAGGAAAAGCCATCGATCAAAACGGAACGACTTATTATAAAGTAAAAAACTCATGGGGCGATGGCGGTGTATATAAAGGATTTTTTTACGCATCAGAGCCGTATGTCCTTTATAAAACCATGAATATGGTAGTTAACAAAAAAGCCATACCCAAAGATATTGCAAAAAAACTAAATCTAAAATAAACTGCAGGTCGAGAACAAAAACATTAAACTCGATCTATTTATGTCAGAATACGGTATCTTATTCTAATAGTTTACCATTCAACAATAACAGATGCACCCTCTATATCTCCGGATATAGGGGGTTTTTGTTTTGAAATGCTTAATATCCCTCCCTCAGAAAGAGGGAACTCTGTTTGTATCGCACGTATGATTCTCCCCGCAACATGCTCTAACAAATGAGAAGAAATTCTCATTTCTCGATAAATAATTTCATACAATTGGGCATAGTTGAGTGTTGCGGCCAAATTATCCGTCTCCATAGCATCCTTGAAAGGATATTTTACTTTAACATATATTTCATAATCATTTCCTACACATCGCTCTTGCGCAGCGACACCATGATAAGCATAACAACGAACTTTTCTCAACTCTACAAACGTATTCATATTTGTTTTATTTAAAGACTATCACAAAAGTACACTTTTCTATCTATTTCCATGCCCCGGCACTTCAATTCAAACAACCCCAACCGATTTATTTATAAAAGTTTTTATCTGGTACGGATTGTTTTTTCATCAGAAATCGTAATTTTGCAATCATAGAAGAGATATAAATATGGCTAAAGAAAACCAACCTACCGGTATGGCGCACAGCGCACTAACTGTAGAGACGACTGTTACGGGAAACATTTCGGCCTCTACAGACATTCGTATAGACGGAATTCTTCAAGGAAATCTTGATTGTCAGGGAAAAGTCATTATCGGAGAGCAAGGACGTGTACAGGGAGACATAAAAGCTGTCAATGCCGAGATTATGGGAACTGTATGTGGCAATATAGTTGTAGCAGATACTTTGGTTTTAAAGTCAAGTTCTTTTCTGGAAGGAAATATTACGGTTACGACCTTAGTAATAGAGCCTAATGCACATTTAAACGGGCAATGTTCGATGCGGACTTTCCAGCAATAGAAAATATCTATAACCTCTCTTATTTTTATATAACATTCATACAGTTGTTTGAGAAAATAGCAGTACCTTTGCAGCCGTTTAAAAAATCACAAATACAAAATTATATTTATGGCTTTTGCGAATAATGTACTCATTGTCCGCCGGGTATTAATGGCAAAACTTGTTGAATTATGGAAACAAGACCGTTTGGTAGAACACATTGATCGTTTACCTATCGAACTCAGTCCGCGTAATGCGAAAATTATGGGACGCTGTTGCATTCACAAAGAAAGAGCTGTCTGGAAATATAAATCTTTTCCGTTGCTGGGCTTTGATATGAATGACGAACAAGATGAACTGACCCCTCTTTCTTATTATGCAGAGAAAGCTTTAAAAAGAGGGAAAAACAATAAAGAAAATATTTTATGTGTCATTGATGAAGCCTGCTCCGCATGCATTCAGGTAAATTACGAAGTAACCAATCTCTGCCGAGGATGTGTAGCAAGGGCTTGTTATATGAATTGTTCTCGAAAAGCAATCTCTTTCGGAGAAAATGGCCAAGCCCGAATCGATCACAGCAAATGCGTCAGTTGCGGAATTTGCAAAGAAGCCTGTCCTTATCATGCCATCGTATATATTCCAGTACCTTGTGAAGAAGCCTGTCCGGTAAAAGCTATTTCTAAAGATGAGAACGGCATCGAACATATCGATGAATCGAAATGTATCTATTGCGGTAAATGCATCAATGCCTGTCCTTTCGGATCTATTTTCGAAATATCTGAAGTATTCGATGTTCTCTCTAAAATAAAAGAAGGGAAACAAGTCATTGCGATCGTTGCACCTTCTATTATGGGACAATATTCCGAAAAAACGGAAACCATATTCGAAGCGATACGTGAAATCGGTTTTCATGATGTTCTTGAAGTAGCCGATGGAGCAATGGAAACAACCCGAAGAGAAGCCGAAGAACTGAAAGAAAAACTGGAAGAAGGACAACCTTTTATGACAACATCATGTTGTCCATCCTACATAGAGCTGGTAAATAAACACGTCAAGGATATGAAACCTTATGTATCAACTACCGGAAGTCCTATGTATTACACAGCACGAATAGCAAAAGAAAAATACCCCGAAAGTCTTGTCGTATTCATAGGCCCTTGCGTTGCTAAACGTTCAGAAGCCCGCAGGGACGAAGCTGTAGATTATGTAATGACGTTTGAAGAAATTAACGCCATATTCGACGGATTATCTATTGATATGACCCCCAAAAATAATGAATCTTTCCATTGTTCAGCACCTAAAGAAGGAAAAGGTTTTGGCATGTCGGGAGGAGTTATCGGAGCTGTAAAAGCGCAAAACCTAATCCCCGATCTGAAAGCTTTGCAAGTATCGAATCTTAATAAAAAGAACATCGGCCTACTTCGGGCATTCTCCAAAGGTAAAGCACCGGTTAACTTTATCGAAGTAATGGCTTGTGAGGGTGGATGTGTAACAGGTCCTTCAGCACATGTGGATGCCGCAACAGGAAGCAAATTGTTTAAACAAGCTATGGAAAAGTTTTCTGTCGTAAAAGAATCAGAAAAATAACACGACTAACTTAAATTATTGAAGCGTCGAATGAATTTTAAAATTCATTCGACGCTTCAATAATTTAATAAACTAATTTTATTCAAGATACAATAAAAAGCCTGTCTGAATTTTCCTATTAATAACCAAGACAGATTATTCAAAATATAAAAGCGTTTCTTTTTACAGTTCTTTCACGATTAATAGATAATTCTTACCTTTGAAGGCAAGAAAAATAACAGCAGAATGATAGAATATATCACAGGTAAAATTTCCGAATTAACTCCGGCATCGGTAGTAATAGAATGTAATGGAATAGGCTATTTCCTCAATATATCTTTAACGACTTACAGTGCACTATCCCAGAATACTGCAACCAAGCTATTTGTATATGAATCTATACGCGAAGATGCTCACGTACTTTTCGGATTTATCAGCCGTCGCGAAAGAGAGTTGTTTTTGTTGTTAATTTCCGTTTCCGGTGTCGGACCGAATACCGCACGAATGATTCTTTCTTCTCTCTCTGCTCCTGAACTGGAGCAAGTTATCGTTTCTGAAAACGTAAACATATTGAAAAGCGTTAAAGGGATCGGTGCAAAAACCGCCCAACGCATAATTGTTGACCTTAAAGATAAAATAAAACCGGGGGACAATACGTTAAATATAAGTATGCCCCAAAATCAAGAGGTACAGGATGAGGCTGTGGCCGCTTTGGTCATGTTAGGATTCCCGCAAACCGCTTCAATGAAGGTCGTACAAAAATTATTGAACGAATCTCCCACATTAAAAGTAGAAGCTATTATCAAAGCTGCACTTAAAATGCTGTAAAACACACATACGGGAGAAGGGAAAAGGATTCACGGATCAATGAATAAAAGGCTCTATTATCTTTTATATATTTTTCTATGTATCAGCGGAATAGGAATCTACTCTGCCTTTGCAGCTTATAACCGTACCTTTTCCTCACTAAACCTTCCGGAAGCATCTGCCTCATCCATTTCCGCACCTGAAGATACTACAAAAAAAAGCCGTTTCCCGGTAGCTAAAACATCGATAGAGACTTATGAAGATCTTTATAAAAACAGCCCGGCAGATCTAAAAACTCCTGAGAACGTACGCTCAGTGTTCGAATATGATCCGGTAACTCAATGTTACGTTGTGCGTACAAAAGTCGGAGATATGGAGGTGTCTACACCTTTCATGTTAACCCCTGAAGAATACAAAGATTATTCCTTACGAAAATCCATAGAAGCCTACTATCGGGAAAAAAACAAAGAAAATGCAGGTAAGGGAAAAGACCCTTTCGATATTCTCGATATGAAATTCAATCTCGGTCCGTTAGAAAAAGTTTTCGGTCCGGGTGGTGTGCAAATTAAAACTCAAGGGTCGGCAGAACTGACCATGAGTATAAAGACAAATAAAATCGATAACCCGGCATTGGCATTGAGTGCAAGGAAAAAGACCTACTTCGATTTCGAGGAACAAATCCAAGCGGATATTACAGCAAAAGTAGGAGACAAGCTCAACTTTAACATGAACTATAATACCGGAGCAACATTCGATTTCGATTCCCAAAAACTGAATTTGAATTATGAAGGGAAAGAAGACGAAATCATCAAAAGTATCGAAGCCGGTAATGTTAGTATGACCACAGGATCTTCCTTAATACGTGGAGGATCAGCTTTATTCGGGATAAAAACTAAAATGCAATTCGGTAAACTGACTGTTACAGCCTTAGTCTCCCAACAAGAATCAGAGTCTAAAACTGTCAACTCAAAAGGCGGAGCTCAAACTACGGAATTTTCTTTCAGCGCCGACCAGTATGATGAAAATCGTCACTATTTTTTAGCCCACTATTTTAGAGACAATTATGATAATTCTATGTCAAAACTCCCTTATATATCTTCGGGAGTGACTATTAACCGTATAGAAGTATGGGTGACCAATAAAAGAGGAAATTATGACCAGGCGCGTAACATCATCGGGTTTATGGACCTTGGAGAACAAAACAGAAATAATTTAGCAAATCCGGATCTATGGCATACAAACGGAAGCTATACATGTCCGGCAAACAATGCAAATAGTTTATATGAATACATTCAAACCAACTATCCCGATGCCAGAAACATTAACCAGGTGACTCAGGTATTAGAGCCTCTTGAAGCTCAAGGATTCAATGGCGGACAAGAATATGTCAAAGTCGAAAGCGCCCGACTGCTCACCAGTTCGGAATATACACTGAACAGTCAACTCGGATATATTTCTTTAAATAGTCAGCTCAATCCGGATGAAGTACTGGCAGTAGCATTCGAATATACGAAAAACGGGCAGACATATCAGGTAGGAGAATTTTCAGGGAATATTACAGATACAGACAAGAGCCTGTATGTAAAGCTATTAAAAGGGACAACAATCTCGACAAGCGTTCCGGCATGGAAGTTGATGATGAAAAATGTATATTCCCTTAACGCTACTCAGATACAAAAAGAAAAGTTCCGGTTAAATATTTACTATAAAAGCGACACGGCCGGGACACAATTGACATATATGCCTATCGGAAACATCAAGAACGAAACCTTATTGAAGGTTATGAACCTTGACCGATTAGATAACAACCAAGAGACAAATCCCGACGGATTTTTCGACTTTGTAGAAGGGTACACGATCCTTGCATCCAAAGGTCGAGTATTTTTCCCAGTAGTAGAACCTTTTGGCTCACACTTAAAAAAGAAAATCGGAAACATACCGAATGTTGACCAATATGTCTATCAAGAACTGTACGACACTACATTAACAGCAGCCAGACAGTATGCCGATAAGAACAAGTTCGTAATCAAAGGTGAATATAAAGCATCATCAGGAGCAGAAATACAACTTAACGCCACGCACGTGCCCCGAGGATCGGTACGAGTCACGGCCGGAGGTATGACCCTGACCGAGAATGTAGATTATTCGGTCGATTACACAATGGGAACCGTAACTATTTTAAATCAAAGTTATATCGACTCCGGAACTCCGATCAGCGTCAGTCTTGAAGACCAGTCATTATTCAACATGCAACGAAAAACAATGGTCGGATTAGATCTTAACTATGCTTTCTCTAAAGATTTTAATGTCGGAGCTACAATTATGCACTTGGGAGAAAAGTCTCTGACCGAGAAAGTGAACATCGGAGATGAAGTGCTGAATAATACTCTATGGGGATTAAATACTTCTTACAATACAGAATTCCAATGGCTAACATCTCTGATCAACAAAATACCGACTGTGAATGCTACAGCCCCGTCCCGATTATCGCTGAATGCAGAATTTGCACAGTTAATACCGGGAAAAGGGAAAAACAACTCGCTCTCCTATATCGATGACTTCGAGTCTTCTCAATCGGGTTATGATCTGAGGACACCATATTCATGGTCACTCGCCTCGACTCCGTCTATGTTTCCCGAATCAAAATATTCCAACAATGCTGATTACGGAAAGAATCGGGCTTTAATATCTTGGTATTATATAGACCGGATGTTTACTCAAAAAAATTCCTCGTTAACTCCTGCCCATATTAAAAACGATTTAGATCAATTATCCAATCATTATGTACGGGAAATCGATGTCAGCGAGGTATTCCCGAACAAAGAACTCGGTTACGGCGAATCTTCTGTCCTACAAGTTCTGAACCTATCGTATTATCCGACAGAAAGAGGACCGTACAATGTAGATGCGGATAAAATAAACAATGACGGTTCTCTCAAATTCCCGGAACAACGCTGGGGAGGGATTATGAGAAAAATGGATAATACCGACTTTGAAGCTGCAAACATCGAATATTTACAATTTTGGATGATGGACCCGTTCCTCGATCCGGACAATCCGGGGAATGAAAGTCAGGTCGGATACCTGTATTTCAATTTTGGAGAAATATCGGAAGATATACTGAAAGATGGCATGAAATCGTTCGAAAACGGTCTTCCTGTCGATGGAGATGAATCGAATCTGACAACCACCGTATGGGGAAAAGTTTCGAAACGCCAATCTATGACCTATGCTTTCGAGAACGCAGACGGTGCCCGTGAAAAACAAGACGTAGGACTCGACGGGCTTACAAACAATGAAGAATTTACTTTTTCCACCTATTCCGACTTTTTAGAGAAATTGAAACAAAATACGACGGCAGAAGCTCAAGCCAAAATGTTGGAAGATCCTTTTTCTCCTTTGAACGACCCTGCAGGAGATAATTATCATTTTTACAGAGGTGTAGACTACGATGACATGCAGCTCGATATTCTCAGCCGATATAAACATTATAACGGAGTAGAAGGGAACTCAAGTTCTCCGGATGATGCAGCAGACAAGTACTACCAATCCTCCAAAAGCGTTCCGGACGTCGAAGATATCAATCAAGACAACACGTTGAACGAATACGAAAGATACTATGAATACGGTATAAAAATATCTCCTCAGAATCTTCAAGTAGGAAGAAATTACATCACTGATAAACGCACGACTGTCGTTCGTCTGAGAAATGGTCAGGAATCAGAAGTTACATGGTATCAATTTAAAATACCTTTGAAAGACGACAGCGACGATGAAACCCATATTCCACGAAAAAAATACGGTTCTATACAAGATTTCAAGACAATCCGTTTTGCACGGATGTTCATGACCGGATTCGAAAAAGAAACACACCTGCGTTTTGCTTCACTCGAACTTGTACGGGGAGACTGGAGAAGTTACTCTCTTCGTCTACAAACCGGAGAATCACCCAACACATCACTGCCGGCAGAAGGGGAATTGGATGTATCAGTTGTTAATATAGAAGAAAATGCAGGACAAACTCCTGTAAACTATGTACTGCCTCCTGGAGTCAGCCGGATAATTTCTCCCGACCAATCCCAGATCACTCAATTAAACGAGCAATCTTTATCTTTAAAAATAAGAGATTTACCTCCTAAAAATGCTCGTGCCGTATATAAAAATACGAGTCTTGACATGCGTAATTACAAATATTTGCAAATGTTTACTCATGCCGAAAAACTAATTGATGATAACACAGACTTAAGGAACGGAGAAACTTCTGTATTCATTCGTTTCGGGTCTGATTACCGAAACAATTATTACGAATATGAAGTGCCTTTGGCACTTACTCCTCCGGGAACTTATAACACATACAATTCACAAGACCAAGAGACCGTTTGGCCTACACAAAACATGATCAACGTTCCCTTATCTCTGGTAACAGAATTGAAATTAAAACGGAATGCGGCAAAACGAAGAGGGGATGAAGGTTCGAGCTATCAAGACGTTTATTCGATATATGATCCTGATCATCCGAGAAATAAAGTCTCGGTAATCGGAAATCCGAGCCTGTCCGACATATCGACAATTATGATCGGTGTCCGGAATAATGCGGGGACGAATAAAGATATTGTGGTATGGGTTAACGAACTCAGACTATCCGGTTTTAATGAGAGCGGAGGTTGGGCTGCCCGAGCTAATGTAAATCTGGCGATATCCGATATAGCCACCGTAAATTTCGGGGGACACATCGAAACTTGCGGCTTCGGAGGGATAGATCAAAGCCTGAATGAACGTCGACTTGACGATTATTATCAATACAATATAGCTACAATGGTAGATGTCGGTCGTTTTTTACCTGAAAAATTGAAACTCAAAGCACCGATATTTTACTCATTATCTGAAGAGCGGACGTTGCCGAAATACAACCCGCTCGATCAGGATATTTTACTTTCAGATGCTTTAGACGCTGCCGGTTCTGACGCTGAAAGAGATTCGATCAAAAATGCATCTATCGATATATCGACAGTTAAGAGTTTCAGTATTTCCGGATTGAGATTCGACATACAAAGTAAAAATCCGATGCCTTATGATCCGGCAAACTTTACTTTTAGCTACTCGTCAAACATCCAAAATAAGCAAGACCCGACAATTCTATTCGAAAATAAACTGGACAGAAGAGGAAATTTCAGTTACAGTTATACACCGTATGTGAAACCCCTTCAACCCTTTAAATCACTAAAAAGCAGATCAAAACATTTGAAGGTTATCAAAGACATGAGTATTAACTATGTACCGAATAATATTTCGTTCTATACTAATATGTCTCGTTACTACTACGAGCAACAATTGCGAGAGTTAGGAGAAGACGGCACAAGCACGCAACTTCCTATTTCGGTAAGCAAGAACTTTTTATGGGATCG
>OGLM01003831.1_pt1 | contig 11734 bp, 9 predicted proteins | sample 1572531 | NCBI WGS metagenome assembly OGLM01 (sample SAMEA2581909, study PRJEB24529) | metagenome | biome: Human gut stool | place: China | collected 2011 | reverse complement strand
CGTCACGGATTACTTGGATCGATACCCGCACGGGAATTGTATGATTATCTTATTTTGTTAAATTCTTATTTAACGATAGCCTTAACAGCTTCCTCACCATCAACAGCCACTGCTACGATACCGGCAGGAACAGAGATTGTAGCGTTATCGGAAGTAAGAACGGTCTCAGCGATTACCTTACCCAAGATATTCGTGATAACTACAGACTTACCAGCTGCGCCTTGAACGGTTACGGTACCGTTACCGGCTACTACAGAGATGCCTTCAGTGGCGATCTCGTCATTAGAAGTAACGAACTGATCCTCTTCTGTCATACGTTGAACATTGAAAACCAACGCTCCATCACCACCAGTTTTCGTAGAAGAGAATGTAGCGGCCTTATCTGTTAATACCAAGCAACCATTTTGCATCTTCAACCAAGCTGCATACTTAGGAGCGATCGCATTTTCCAAGCCATGAACATTTCCTAAAGGAACATTTCCATTTACAGAGGTCTCAGGGCTATCTGAGTAAACATTCGACTCAAACATGAACGCATTAGCTTCGCCCTCTTCTGTCACACTCGCTGCCTTGTCCGGATCTACATAACGGAAAGACCACGTTACATTCTTGTGTTGATCACCTTGTAAGTTTACGATATAAGCACCATCGATCTTAGCAGCTTTGTAAGACTTAATAATCTCATCAATATTCAAATCCGCCGGTTTCATATTCTTGAACTCGTTCACCAAGATATACAAGCTATCACCGGAATGAATTGCCTTAACGAAACCTACGCGAGTATAACCATTCTTAATATCCATGTATGGTTTATCCTTATCTGCTCTAGCTGAGTCCGCAAAGCTTACCAAGTATTTACCATAAGCGAAACCTGCACGTCCCGGCTTAGCATGCTGGCAATGCCATTTATCAGTCTTATGAGCGTTGCCATTCTCATCGATATAGAAGTGTTTGTCATCAGCCTCATCACAAGGAATCGTCTCAATAGCACCTTGATCATCACGTGCTACAGAAATCAAGTATTGAGGCTTAACATTGCCTGCGCCACGGTTCAACCATGCGGTATCAATACGCATAGCCAACTTACCATTCGCTTTATCCTTGTTCCAGATACCTAAATAATCAACAACGCCATTTTTATCCTCAAAGTTAGCATTGGTCTCATCCATCAAGTATTCATGACGATATCTCTCCACGAATGCCAAGCTATCTGCGCCATCATTCACGTTCTCGCCAAGAACCGCCTTATTGAAACGACGATATAAAGGAGCATCGCTAGGCTCTACCGTGAATGAAGAAGTTCTGGACTCATTCAATAATTGAACTTTCAAACCAGCAGTCATACCATCATCAGCGATACCAACTTTTGCTGTTGTTGTATTCAAATCATTAATATAAGCTTTTGTTCCATTCCAATTAGACTCTAGGATCGCATAATAATGCTTTCCGCTAAAGTGGTTATTCTCTTTGAAGAAGAATGTATCAACCTCGGCTGTAGTTCCTACATTCTTAGCACCCATCGCATACTTGCTACCATAAGCCTTAACTAATTTAGCATCTTTATTTTTAGCGATCACATAGTTTGTTCTCTCCAATTGAGCCAATCCCGGGATCTTCTTCAACAAAGCTGCATCTACATCAATACCATACTTAGCTGTAGAGCCTTCAGTCAAGGTATATTCGTTAGCAGCCTCCTTCACGTAAATCAAAGAATCTTTGTCTGCACCGTTAGCGATCCAATAATCTTGAGTGAACGGATTCAAATAGTTGAACTTATACTTATTAACGATCAACTCGTTCTTAGCAAGATACTTATAACCCAACTTCTTATCCTTGATTATGGCAGAGTCCGTGATCTGGACAAAAGTAACCCCATCCAAAAGATCATAAGAAGCATCGATCTCATTTTTGTCATTCAATCTCAATTGAACATTGTTATAAGTCTCTAAGAACTCACGGTTAACCACCTTAATCGGAGATGTAGCCTGAGAAGCTTCCGAGTTCAAAGTCTTCGTGATTACCCATTGATAAGCTGGCATGTGCATAGGATCTTGCTCATCCAAAGTAACCCACTCAACCTTGTTGTTACCTACGTTATCATTCTCATGAATAGGAGCAGCCAGAACTTGTCCCTTAGCGTTCTTAATGATATACAAACCGTTAGCAATAGATGTCTTGTCACTTGCAGCATTGCAACCCTTCAAGCCAAAACCGATATGTGTATTGATTGGTCTAGCACCGATTGTCGCAATTCTGTCAGCTACCGTAAAGTTCTGCAACTTAACGAACAATTGAGAAGGAGCAACTGCATCACCAGGCATCTCAGCTACAGCGTTATTATCTAAATTAACGTCAGTATCAGAAACTCCTACATACTTAGAACCATAGTTCTTAATATCTGTTACATCTTTCCAATATTTTTCGGCATTCTTTTCATTCTTATAACGAACCTGCTTTACTTGGATAAACAAGCTATCTGTAGAAGGTTTGTAAGAGAACAAGAACTTATGTTGATTAGCCAACGTTGAATTCTCTACATCTTTGTTCGGCTCTTTTTCAGCATTTGTCCAGCCAAACTTCAAGAATTGGATACCTACACCATTAGCAGCGGTATCAACTTTCAAATAAGAGTTCTCATTCTCTTTATCTGTCACATAAACGAAATTGTGATCAGCAGCAAGACCACCCTTTAGTTCTTTTGCGACAAACGCTTTAGTCGTAAACGGGTTTACGTCAGCATTAGCATCCTGATTGAAATTAAGAACATTCTTATTATCTTTCAAATAAGCGTTAATCTCATCTGCACTCAACACGTAAGTACCTGCGTCGTACACAGTAAACTTTACAGCATCAGTTAAACCTCTAGCTTCACTAGCTAAAACTTTCTTAGCTTTTAACACACCATTATCTTCCAACAAGATAAGAACATAGTCAGCCTCTTGATAAGTAAACATCGGTTGATTTTTCTCCAACACTTCCTTGTAAGTTCTAGCAAAAGCCCAACCGCCGTAAGTTTCACCAACTTGAAGAGCCCCAGAAGTAGCGTTTACCGCCAAGCCCTGAACATCAGCCTCATTGATCGCCAAAAATTCACCTGTAGCTTTGTTCACGAAGTCATAGATAGGCTCTTTACCTTGACCTTGCTCCGTAATCGTAATACACCACAATGAATTCAGTAAATTGTAATTGGAAGCTTTGACAACATACTTGCCATTCTCTATAGCAAGGACACCGTTTGTCGTGTTGCCTGTAGCGGTGCTGGTTACTCTTAATTGATACAAACCGCTTAACGCAGCTTTATCCAATTTTGATACCATAAAAGCATCCGCACCATTGTTAACGCCAGTCAAATCTGCCGCATTCGCAGTAGTGAATGCTGAAGCTAAAAGTAAGCTAGCGCACAAAAAAGTAGAAAACTTTTTGTTCATAATTAAATAATTTAATATTAATACTAAAGTGTAATAAGCTCATTCATTGGGCTGCCTTCACAAAACCATAATACTGACAGCCGACTTTATCTATCATTTGCAAAGGTACGCGTTTCTTCGATTCGCGCAAATCTTCCCTATTATTTTTTTGTCATCCTACACGCTTTCTTATCAATCAAATAGGCTATTCATTACGAAATAGCGGATTATAACCACGAACTACCCATCCCTTACCTATATCCCCCACTCCATAAAAGCCATTCTCGAACCAAGGCCAAGCATAATAATCCCTCAACCACCAATCAATATAAATTAATGTACACGTACATTATTATTCATGTTATAAAGATTACTTCCACTGGAATTACCGTATCTTGAAAGGATACAAAGTACTATTTACCTCCCCATAGGATATATAATAAGTGCCAAAGGATATATACTTCCCCAACCAAGTAAGTATAACTGCTCCCAAAATCCTCGCCTGTTACCGAGCCTTCCTCACACACCCAATCCCAATACACATCATCCCAATCAGACCTACGTCAAAAGCCTCATCCTTCAAATTCGTTCATTTTTTGTGATCACTCAAACGACTAACATGAAAAGAGATTCTATAAACGAGCTACTTAGAAGGAAAGAAGAACGTAGGAGAAAGCCCTCGCAAAAATCCCAGATTCGCGCCCGAAGAGGTCACTTACAATAAGAAACCTCCTTAAAAGCATAGCGACGGATGCTTCCATCCCGTAACACTAGCAAAAGATGCCCGGTTGATTCAATATCATGGATACAGGCCTCGAATTCTCCCGCCTCATCCCTATAGGCATGATAGCCCTCCCTTCTATACAACGCAGATTGATAGCGGATACGAATATCCTCGTATTCCTCTTGGAGAAGAGATAAATAATAGCGATAGAATACAGAGAGGAAACGGTCCAAAACCTCTTCTCGATCTACTTCCTTACCGATTATTTGAAACAAAGAAACAGGATTCGGAGCATCTCCCCGAAACACCGCTTGATTCAAGTTTATGCCGATCCCGATGATGGAGCAATATAGATTATGCCCTGATAGATCGTTCTCGATCAACATTCCGCAAATCTTCTTATCTTTCCAATAAATATCATTCGGCCATTTCACTGTGACATGATCCGTATATGAGTCTAACGTCTCTTTTACGCTCAAGGCCGCTATTTGAGAAATCAAGAATTGGCGATTTGCAGGGATACACGTAGGGTACAGGACTGTACTAAACATCAAGTTCTTTCCCGCCTCAGACTCCCAGACATTCCCTATCTGCCCACGTCCGGCTGTCTGGAAATCAGCGACAACTACACTTCCTTCCAGAAGAGATTCCTTGATGACCAGCTCACGAAGCAGGCTATTCGTAGAAGTGGTTTCCGCCACACGCAAGATGCGGGGAGATTCATTATCAGTGCTCATCATTATAAATTTCCCTTATATTTTTTGGTAGTTTAGCGATCACCTCCCGGTAAGAGTGGAAGATCCAACGTTTAACCTCCTCGTCCTCCATATCCCGATCCAGATAAATGCTATTCCAGTATTTCTTATTAAAATGATAAGCTGGCTCAACCGCCGTATACCGTTCCCGTAACTCTTCCACATAGTCCGTACTGCATTTCAAGGAGACATGAGGCTCCTCCGCATCCAAAGGAAGCAGCAGGAACATCTTATTCTCTACCTTAAAGACCAGCGATACCTCATCGAACGGGAAACACTCGATGGTATTCTTCAAGGAAAGGCAGTATTCACGTACTTCTTCTATATTCATAACTTTTATCTTTTAACGGCAAGGAGCATAGAAAGCATCTTCGATATGGTCGATCAGGAAACCCGTCTCTTTCTTGATCAATGTCACGATATCAAAACGGACTGGTAAGTCTATATTAAAATAACGGACATAGGCATCCGCAGCGGCGACAATCCTCCGAATCTTCTTGGTGTCTACCGCATCTTCCGGTGAAAGCAAAAAATCCTCAGAGCGTGTCTTTACCTCCACCACGATTAACTCATCTTCCTTGACAGCGATAATATCCAGTTCATAATGATGCCAATGCCAATTGGTATGCAACACGTTATATCCATGTTTTACCAGATAGGCACGAGCCTCAGACTCACCTTCCCGACCCATATCGTTCTGTCTTGCCATCGCATTAATTTGCACAAATATAGCCATTTTCTTTGTTATTCGGCTATTCACTCGTACATTTGCAAATGTATGAGAGAAGAACGTAAATATTCATCGGCTCACCCCAATCATCCGAGGGTACACAAAGTGACCTTTATGCTGAATGACGAAGAGCATAAAGCGGTAAAACGTTACCTTTCACGCTACAAGATCGAGAATAAGTCCCGTTGGTACCGAGAGACGATCCTTTCTCACATCCTCAAGACCTTGGAGGAGGATTATCCGACTCTTTTCAACGAAAATGAGATGAGAAGATGAATCCTTTCAATGACGAATATTTCATGAAGCAAGCGTTGGTGGAAGCTCGTGCGGCAGCGTCCGAGGGTGAGGTTCCCGTAGGAGCTGTTATCGTCTGCAACAACCAGATCATAGCGAGGGCGCATAATCAAACCGAATGCTTGAACGACGTGACCGCACATGCCGAGATGTTGGCGATTACGGCCGCCGCCGGAGTCTTAGGAGCGAAATACCTGACAAATTGTAGTCTATACGTAACCGTGGAACCCTGCATAATGTGTGCCGGCGCGATCGGATGGGCACAATTAAGCACGATCGTATACGGGGCATCCGATGATAAAAGAGGTTTCTCCAAATTCGCCCCTCAAGCCTTCCATCCGAAAGCGATTATCAAAAAAGGTATCCTTGAAAAAGAGTGCGCGGAAGAAATGCAGCGTTTCTTTAAGCAAAGACGCTAAGCTCTATTTAACTTCCTCGTAATCCACATACTCCCCTTCATCCTTGGCGAATATCTTCTTACGGTGCACATAAGGTGTACGATCATCATCATCGTCCCGGGCGGTAGTAGTCGTAGAACGATGTCCGGAAGTATTGCTATTTGTTTGACGACGTTGTTCTCCCTTACGAGTGCTGTTTCCGCTACCAAAAAAGATGTTCTTAAAGGTACGCAAGATGGAGAAACCCATCAGAAACACCAACAGGATAAAGAAAAAGAATATTACAAACAAAAACTTAAACATAATCCGATACTTAAATGATTCTTTACTATCACAAACACAAAGATAAGAATTCTTGTTTATCCCTTTTTGTTAAAAATAGACAAGACTATATATAACAGGATGGTTCCAGAGATTCCCAAGAATCCCCATAACGCCACGAAAATAATGGCACAAGCGATCAATATATAGCGAAGCTCATTACCCTTCCACGCTAAGGATTTCACCTTCAGCGAGAACATCGGTATCTCAGACACCAACAGCAAGGAGGTAATAAACGCCAAGATAACAGTCACCAACACGAACAAGCCTTCATTCGCATGGACAACCGGTAAAACAGAATACCCAGCCGAAGCCCAAAATAAAGCATGCGCCGGAACCGGCAAGCCGATAAACGAGGTAGTTTGCCGTTCATCAATATTGAACTTAGCCAAACGCAAACCTGAAAACGTAGGGATCACGAACGCCAGATAAGGGATATACGTATTCAATGAGCCAAAAGGCAAAGCCGTAGAAGCCTCTCCCAACAACCAATAGACCACCATGCCCGGAGCGAAGCCGAAACTTACCATATCTGACAAGGAATCCAATTCCTTTCCCATCGGCGAGTAAGCCTTCAATAAACGAGCGGCAAAGCCATCGCAGAAATCAAAGACCGCGGCTATAATAATCCAAATCAACGCAGATAAAAAATTTCCGTGCAAGGCCATAACACTGGCGACACACCCGGACAGAAGGCTCAGACACGTAATTGTATTAGGAATATGTTTTCTTATACTCATTTTGACAAACGGGCTATAGGCGTTTGATTGCCTGTTACTTTTTGATCCATCTCTATTAACACCTCTGTTCCTACCGGCAGGTAGACATCCACGCGAGAACCGAATTTAATAAACCCCATTTGCTCGTCCACATGACATTTCTCTCCCGGTTTGGCATATGTAACAATGCGGCGTGCCATCGCCCCGGCAATCTGACGAGCCAAGACATCCACCCCGTTCCTCGTGGTGATAACGACCGCCGAACGTTCGTTCTCCGTACTACTCTTCGGCAGATAAGCCGCCATAAAACGCCCGTTCTGGTGGGAAACATGCTTAACGGTACCGTTTACGGGAAACCAATTGGCATGTACGTTGAAGATAGACATAAAGATAGATATCTGTAGGCACTTCTTATGAAGGATCTCGTTCTCCATCACTTCCTCAATGGCAACGATCGTACCGTCGGCGGGAGCGATCACCAAGCCTTCCGAATCATAAGGAAACCGACGGAAAGGACTACGGAAGAAGTTTAATACCAATAGGAACAATACGGTAGAAACAAAAGCGACAGAATAAAACAGCATACCCTTACCTACCGTATGGTACAAAGTTATATTCACAATAAATAATATTGTAAACAACGTAAGCAGTAAACCGGTTCCTTCTTTATGTACTTTCATTCTTCTTTGACTGTATCGTTTTATACTAAGAATCTGCAAAAATATTCATTTTTACCGAATATCAAAAATATATCACTTATTCACTGCCTCTATTTTGCCTAACTCTACGTACCAAAGGTATCCATCGACCCGCTCGAAACCCATTTTACGAATTAATTGCAGGTAATTTCTTACCTGATTAGGATGGCGCTTATCTTGCCGTTCGCCAAATTTATAATCCACGACAATTACCTTGTTATCTTTTATCATCACCCGGTCCGGGCGTTTAGACAAGCCTTTACCGAACAGGATATCCACTTCATTCAAGACACGGGCGGAACCATCATACCAAGCCTTTACCTCCTCCGCTTGCAATAATTCTTCCAGACGGCTGATCAACTCCGCCGCTTCCTCCCGGTTAATCACCCCGGCTAACCGATAACTTTCGACCGAAGCGGGAATATCTTTCGGCGTACGTATCCGGCTCAATACCTCATGCATCAAGGTACCGTGCTTCCGCCTGGCATTATCGAAAAAGAATCCTTTCCCATGCAGGCGTAATTGTAAACGATCATCCGGGGAAACGGAATACAGGCGGCTCATGGGGATTTCCTCCAGGGTATCTTCTGCCGTTCTACCCGAAGCTGGATGCCACCATTCGCCCCTTTCAAAGGTATCATCCTCGATATCCGTCTCCACCCCCGCCCACAATAGATCGGCGATGGAAGTTATCTTCTCAACCTTACCTTCCTTGTTGATCTTCCTCGGACGGGGGGAGAATACGATCAGTTCTTCTTTCGAACGGGTAAAAGCGACGTATAAGGTGTTCAAGTTATCGATGAAAGCATGCAAGCGCTCCTTGAAATAATCCTTGGCGAAAATCGTGCTACTCAGGATCTGTCCGTAACGGACAGGAACTAAGTGCAGGCGGTCAAACGGCTTCTTCTCCGGGTGGCACCAAAGGATAACGGGCTTTGTCGGCTTATGGTCGATCTCCCAGTCCCCGAAAGGAATGATAACGACCTTAAAACCTAAGCCCTTGGATTTATGTACGGTCAAGATGCGGATAGCGTTTTGCCCATCCGGGGTAGCGATCGTCTTTCGATAACCGGTCTCGTCCCACCATCTCAAGAAACGGTTCAAATCCGCGCTTTCTTTTTGGGCGTACTCGGAAACCATATCCAAAAAAGCTTGCACGAATACCTGTTCCGTTTCCGGGAAGTAAGCGGAGAAGTTACGGAAGAGCCCTTCGGTTACCTCGTACAAGGATTGCCGGGAGATAGACTGAAGGTTTTGGAAAACAGACTCGTCCGCCTCGCTCTCCCCGAATTTTCCGGTTAATACTTGATAGGCATACATCGCCAATTTCCTGTTCGTCCGGTCCTCCGGATTTCGCAAATAGCGCAATACGGCGATCAGGAAACGGACCGCCGGAGAACTACCCACGAACAGGGCATCATCGGAAATGATATCGTAATTGTACCGGTCGGACGGATGCTCTTCCTTATAGGCTAGCAACGTATCAGCCACTAAAGCGCCTTCTTGATTGGTACGCACGAGTATGGCGATGTCTTTTAGTGCGTAACCGTTATCCTGCAAGCGCTCCAAGGTAGCCGGCAAGCGCTCCATCGCCTCTTGCTCCCACTTCTTCTCCTCATCGCCGGACAAGAAATCGATCCGTACATGTCCGTCCTTCTTCTGGAAAGGGGGAGGGACACGCTGAATGCTCTTATCATAAGCGGTCATGATCTTCGTGAAAAAGGCCGTGCGTTCTTCCTCGTTTAATGAGGAGGTTTTCAACGCTTCATTATATAGATCTTGCAGGATTGCCGGAGCGGTGGTGAAGAACCCGTTATTAAACTCCACGATATGGCGGCAGCTTCGCCAATTATCCATCAGGGTTTCCTCACGGACCTGTTCCTCCTCGAAATCCCTGCGGACTTGCTCGTCCAATAGCTTCCAATCCGAGTTACGGAAACGATAAATACTTTGCTTCACATCGCCAACGATCAAGTTCGCCCTACCATTCGCCAGACTCTCCTCCACCAAGGGCCGGAAATTATTCCACTGCATGCCGCTGGTATCTTGGAACTCATCGATCATATAATGATCTACGTGCGTACCCGTCTTCTCGTAGATAAAGGGGGCGTCGCTGCCACTGATGACCTTATTCAGCAACTCGGTCGTATCGGCGATCAGCATCACATTCTTTTCTTCCCGGTAAGAGGCGATTTGCCGGGAGATATCGGTTAAGATCCCTAACGTATAATAATAACGCACGATCTCCCGGGCCGTGTTATAGGCCGTCAGGTTGGCGAACAGGGCTACGATATTCTTTACGCAGGCATTCAACCCTTCCTCATATACACACCCGATGATCTGCCGGAGGCCCGGTGGAGTCGTCTTGGTCGTATAGGCATCCGGATTATCCGGCAAAGTTTGGAATGTGGCAGTCGGCTCTTTCATCTCACCTCTCGCCAGCTTCTCGAAATAGAAAAACGGGGAACGGCTTCCCCCCTTAAAATCCGAGGGTTGTAACGCGAACTGTTTCAGCAACGCCACTCCCTCCTCTCCTAAACGTTTCGCCTCCGCCTCTACGGAGCGGATAATGGCGTATAGCTCATTCTTATAGGCATCTAGGGCCTGCTTATCCGCAATATCTTTACCGACCTCCTCGCTAAATGCCTTATAACTCTCCTTAAAGACCTCCCGGCTGAGCGACATGATATCCTTCCGCAAGCTCCAGCCGCCACCATCCTCGATCTTGTCCTCGGCGAAACGCAGCAGCCAACCTAGCAAATCCTTGCTCTCCGGCTTCTCCAGATCGGCCAGCAGGTTATCTATCGCCTCAGTCAAGACCAGTTCTTGGTCCATCTCGATGCCATAGCCGCCTTGCAAACCGATCTCGCGGGTAAAGGCACGCATCGTTTGCTGGAAAAAGCGGTCGATCGTACTGATATTAAAGGCGGAGTAATCGTGCAGGATAGCGACCAGAATCTTCCGGGCCTGCTCCCTCACCTGCCGCTCCGTCAAGGAATAGGCGGAAGAGAGTAGCTGGATATAATCGGACGTGCGGCCGGAAGCGAGGTGATAAAGTTCTTGAACGATACGGGTTTTCATCTCATCCGTCGCCTTATTCGTAAACGTCACGGCCAAGATCCGGCGATAAGCGCCCGGCTGGGAGAAGAGCAACATCAGGTACTCCCCTGTCAGCTTATGCGTCTTGCCCGCCCCGGCGGAAGCCCTATAGATTGTTAGCATAGCGATCGGGGGTTAGATCGTACGGCTTTTCGAGTAGCCCTCTTTCCGGAGGATATCCAACACCTTGGCACGCAGGTCCCCTTGGATGATTATCTCCCCGTCCTTCGCAGAGCCGCCTACGCCGCATCTCACTTTCAAGAGTTTCCCCAAGGCGGTCAGATCCTCGGAAGTGCCCCGGAACCCGGTGATCAAGGTAACCATCTTCCCTCCCCGGTTCCGTTTGTCCAAGGAAATACGCAAAGCTTGTTTCTCCTTCGGCAACGTATCTTCCTCCTCCGTATCTCCCGTATTATATTGAAAATCGGGATTCGTGGAGTACATCACGCCTAATCGATCTTTCCAATCATTATTCTTCATAAAAATACCACTTTATTGGCTCAAAGCTACGTATTAATCTCCGAATAGGCAAACAAGGGCGAAAAGGCTATCCTATCAAGATGGAACTATTACCATTTTACTACATATA
>OGLM01003829.1_pt1 | contig 11737 bp, 9 predicted proteins | sample 1572531 | NCBI WGS metagenome assembly OGLM01 (sample SAMEA2581909, study PRJEB24529) | metagenome | biome: Human gut stool | place: China | collected 2011 | reverse complement strand
GGCCAGAACACCGGTGTTCTCGCCGTAGGTGGTGTTGGCGGGGCCGCCAAACATACCGGCGAAGGCGGTGGCAAGACCGTCGCCCAGCAGGGTACGGTGCAGGCCGGGATCCTCGATGAAGTTCTTGCCGGTGGTGGAGGAGATGGCGGACATGTCACCGATGTGCTCCATCATGGCGGCGATGGCGATGGGCGCCATGACCAGGATAGAGGTCACGTCGAACTTGGCCAGGACGAACTTCTGCAGACCCACAAAGTCGGCGCTCTTGACGGAGGCGAAGTTGATCAGGGGCTGCATGACGCCGTCAGCGTCCGGCAGCTTCGCGCCGCAGGCGGTGGCGATGAGTGCCACGATGTACGCGCCTACCACGCCCAGCAGGATGGGGATGATCTTGACCATGCCCTTGCCCCAGATGTTGGCCACGATGATGATGGCGATGGCCACCAGGGCCAGCCACCAGCAGGTGGAGGCGTTGGTCACGGCGGTGCCGGACAGGTTCAGACCGATGAGGATGATGATGGGGCCGGTGACGATGGGCGGGAAGTAGCGCATGACCTTCTTGGCACCCACCAGCTTGAACAGCAGGGCCAGCACCAGATACAGCAGACCCGCGACCACCACGCCGCCCAGTGCGTAGGGCAGCTTCTCCTCGCCGGTCATGGCGGCGAACTTGCCGCTATCCAGATTGGCTACCGCCTGGAAGCCGCCCAGGAAGGCGAAGGAGGAGCCCAGGAAGGCGGGTACCTTCAGCTTGGTGCAGACGTGGAACAGCAGCGTGCCGATACCGGCGAACAGCAGGGTGGTCTGGATGGACAGGGGCAGGCCGTAGCCCGTCACCAGGATGGGCACCAGCACCGTAGCGCCAAACATGGCAAACAGGTGCTGCAATCCCAACAGAAGCATCCGGGGCACGCCCAGCTCCCGGGCGTCATAGATGGCGTCGTGTCCTAATTTCTTGTTCATGTGACTTGTCCTCTCTTTCTCGTTCATCCGTATATGTTTACTTACTTACAAACTGCCTGAAAAAATGACCGGTGAAAAATCACCGGTCAAATGGAAACAATATCAGAAACAAAAACAGAGGGAGCGTCGGTCCGCTTTTTCACGATCGTCTTGCAGGTCATGGCGTGTCCCTCCTCTCATTTTCTTGCCTATTATACGGGGCACAGCCGCAAAATGCAATACACTTCTGTGCCAATATCCTGTCAAAATTTCAGAAGATGATTTGGCTGTATTGCACAAGGTCATTCGCCACGCTTATCGCTGCCATCCGCCAATCTTAACCGCCGCCGCAAAACGGGGCACACGCCCGCCGCCACGATGATCTTCACGGCGTCTCCCGGCAGATAGGGCAGCATCCCCGCCCACAGGATGGCGGAAAACGTCATACCCTTGCCCATGTAGGCGTTGAGGATCAGCGCCATGTAGGGCATCCCCACGGCGTACAGCGTGGCCAGTCCCGCCAAAGAGGCCAACGCCATGCGTTTGGGGTCCAGACTCTCCCCTGCCACGGCACCCACCACCCATGCGGCCGGGATCAGCCCCAGCAGAAAGCCGAACGTGGGCTGGAACACATAGCCAAAGCCGCCGCCCATGGTGAAGATGGGCAGGCCCACCAGCCCCAGCAGGACGTACACCGCCTGGCTCAAAGCGCCCCACCTCCGGCCCAGAAGCAGCCCCGCCATGGCAGTGAACAGGTATTGCAGCGTTACGGAGCTGTACACCATCGGAATACGCAGAAACGCCCCCACCGCCGTCAGCGCGGCGAACAGGGCGGTATAGACCAGCTTGCGGATATGGGTGTTCATAGGCGTCCCTCCTCCAAAAACTGTCCTGATGATACTAAATTCCTTAACACCTGTCAACTATTTACAAACGCGGAATACAGTGCTACAATGTGTTTTTGACCGAAAGGAGATGATGGCCGTGACTTGGGAGGTTCTGCGCTATGACACCGTGGACTCCACCAACAACGTATGCAAGACCCTTGCCGCGCAGGGATTGGACAACACCGCCATCATCGCCCGGGCGCAGACCGCCGGTAAGGGCCGGCTGGGCCGTTCGTTCCAATCACCGGAGGGCGGCCTGTATCTTTCCGCCCTGTGGCAGGACTGCCCGGCCGGGCAGCTGCTCACCGTGACACCGCTGGCCGCGGTGGCTGTGTGCCGCGCTGTTGAGAGCCTCTGCGACACGGACTGCGGCATCAAGTGGTGCAATGATGTGGTGCTGCACGGCAAAAAGCTCTGCGGCATTCTGACCGAGTCCTCCCTGCTCCCCGACGGCAGTGCGGCGTGGCTGGTGGTAGGTATCGGTGTCAATGTGGGACAGGCCACTTTTCCGCCGGACATCGCGGACATGGCCACATCCCTTGCCCTACAAGAGCTTGACGTGTCGCCGGACGCGCTGGCAGACGCCATACTGGCCCAGCTGACAGCCATGCGGACTGTGCTGACCGACCCAGTGGAATGGCTGGCGGAATACCGCCGCCGGTGCGTGAATTTGGGCAGACCCGTGCGCGTCCTGCGAGGCAATACCGTCCGGCAGGCCACGGCGCTGGCCATAGATGAACAGTTCGGCCTGACGGTGCAGTATGAAAACGGCGAAACGGAGACAGTCCGCAGCGGCGAGGTCTCAGTGCGGGGACTGTACGGATATATAGAATGAGGTGATACGAGCATGAACACAAAACTTCTCGCTCAGTTGTTCCTCACCTTTGCCAAGGTGGGCGTCATGACCTTCGGCGGCGGTATGGCCATGCTGCCCATCCTCCAGCGCGAGGTCGTGGAGGACAAGGGCTGGGCTACAGACGAGGAGCTGGTGGACTATTTTGCCATCGGCCAGTGCACCCCCGGCATCATCGCTGTAAACACCGCCACCTTCATAGGGCAGAAGCAGGCCGGTATTATCGGCGGCATCGTGGCCACGCTGGGCATTGTGTTCCCATCGCTGATCATCATCACCGCACTGGCAGGCGTCATCAACAGCTTCTCCCATCTGGCTTGGGTGCAGCACGCCTTTGCGGGTATCCGCGTATGCGTGTGCGTGCTGATCTTCAACGCGGTGGTCAAGCTGTTCAAGGGCTCTGTGAAGGACTGGGCCGCCGGGCTGATCTTCCTTGCTGTGCTGGCGGCGGCGCTGCTCACCGACCTGTCCCCCGTCATCTTCGTGGCGGCGGCCGCGGCGCTGGGCATCGTCATTCAGAACGTGATAAGGAGGGCGAAATAATGCTGTACCTCCAACTGTTCTGGGAATTCTTCAAGACCGGCCTGTTCGCCGTAGGCGGCGGGCTGGCCACTCTGCCCTTCCTGCAGGATATGGCGGAACGCACTGGATGGTTTACCCACGCCCAGTTGGCGGATATGCTGGCGGTGTCCGAGTCCACTCCCGGCCCCATCGGCGTGAACATGGCCACCTACGTGGGCTTTACCACCGGCGGCATCGGCGGCGCGCTGGTGGCCACCATCGGGCTGGTAACCCCCTCCGTTATCGTCATTCTCATCGTAGCGGCGTTCCTGAAGGCCTTTCGCGACAGCAAGTGGGTCAGCGCCGCGTTCTACGGCCTGCGCCCCGCCTCCACCGCGCTGGTGGCTGCGGCGGGCATCTCCGTAGTACCTATCGCCTTGCTGCACAGTGGTATGACCGGTCTGGCCGCGCTGAACTGGCCGGCTATCGCCCTGGCGGCCGTACTGCTGGTGTGTACCAACTGGGTACCTATGGTGAAAAAGTGGCACCCCATCGTGTTCATCGGCATTTCCGCCCTGGTGGGTGTTCTGCTGAAATTCTGAGAAAAGGGAGACGCTGCGCGTCTCCCTTTTTGTATATATTTTCTCCCGGCAGGGCAGACTATCACTGCTATACTGTCGGGAGGTTTATATTCTATGTCTGAAATGTTCTGTTTTCAGTGTCAGCAGACGGCGGGCAACAGCGGCTGCGTCCGCACCGGCGTCTGTGGCAAGCAGCCGAAAACCGCCAATTTGCAGGACTATCTGGTGTGCTCCCTCATCCACCTGGCGGAGATATATGCCGCCAAGGAGGACTATCCTCCGGAAGTCACACACCTGCTGGCGGACGGTCTGTTCGCCACGCTGACCAATGTAAATTTTGACGATACAGCCTTACAGGGCTATATCCGCCGCGCCGAAAAACTGACGCCCCAGCGTCTGCCGATACAGGACCCGAGTTGGCTATGGCGCGGCGATACGGACATCGTGTCTCTGCGCGCCACACTGCTGTTCGGCATGAAGGGTATGGCAGCCTATGCCCATCACGCTTTCCGCCTTGGGCAGGAGGATGAGGCGGTCAGCCAGTGGTTCTACAAGGGGCTGTGCGCCCTGCGGCAGGAGCACACCGTTGAGGAGTGGCTGGCCCTCATCACGGAATTTGGTCTGGTAAACTATCAATGCATGGCCCTGCTGGACAAGGCCAACACCGCCGCCTTCGGTGACCCGGCGCCCGCAAAGGTCCACACGGACATCCGTCGGGGGCCGTTCATCGTGGTATCCGGCCACGATCTGGAGGACCTGCACCAGCTGCTGGAGCAGACAACAGGCACCGGTGTCAACGTGTACACCCACAGCGAGATGCTGCCCGCCCACGGGTATCCGGGGCTGCGAAAATACCCGCAGCTGGCCGGAAACTTCGGCACCGCCTGGCAAAACCAGCAAAGCGAGTTCGACAGCCTTCCCGCACCCATTCTGATGACCACCAACTGCATCATGCCGCCCCGTCCCAGCTATGCCGACCGTATCTATACCACGTCGGTGGTGGGCTATCCCGGACTGAAGCATATCCCGGAGGATCGGCAGGGCCGCAAGGATTTCTCCGCCCTCATCGACCAGGCGCTGGCCCTGGGCGGATACAGCACCGACCGGAGCATGAGTGGCATCAACGGCGGACATATCCTGACCACCGGCTTTGCCCACAAGGCGCTGGGCGACAGCGCCCCGGCGGTGATCGACGCCATCAAAAGCGGCGCGGTGAAGCACATCTTTCTGGTAGGCGGCTGCGACGGCGCGCACCCCGGACGCAACTACTACACGGACTTCGTCAAGTCCACGCCTATGGACTCGCTGATCCTGACGCTGGCCTGCGGCAAGTTCCGCTTCAATGACCTGGATCTGGGCGATATCAACGGCATCCCCCGCATACTGGACGCAGGCCAGTGCAACGATGCCTACAGCGCTGTGCAGATCGCGCTGGCCCTGGCCGATGCCTTTGGCTGCGGCGTCAACGACCTGCCGCTGACGCTGGTGCTGTCCTGGTACGAGCAGAAGGCGGTATGTATCCTGCTGACCCTGCTGGCTCTGGGCATCAAGCGCATTTACCTGGGGCCCACCCTGCCGGCCTTCCTGTCAGAGACGGTGGTCAAGACGCTGGTGGATACCTATCAGCTGCAGCCCATCACCCATCCCCAACAGGATCTGGACGCCATACTGCACCGCGGATAAAGAAACATCCCCCGGCTCCGCCGGGGGATGTTTCTTTATCCAAGCACCTCTGCCAGGCCGACCAATACCGGCATGGTCAACGCGGAGATCGCCGTCTGGACCGACACCAGGGACGAGGTCAGGGCGGTGTCCTTGCCGAAGCGGGCGGCGAACATACTCAGCAGCGCCGCCGGCGGCGCGCTGGCCGCGATCAGCAGCACCAGCGTCAGGTCATGGGACACGTTCAGCGCCAGGCAGATGCCCAGTGAGGTAAGAGGCAGCACCAGCAGCCGCAGCACCAGCGTCACCCAGGAGCTGATACCCTGCAGCGCCGCCTTGAAATTGGCGTGGCTCAGCTGATAGCCCACCACCAGCATGGGCAGCGGCGTATTTAGGTCCGCCAGATAGTTGATGGGGACCATCAGGGGTTCCGGCACCGTCACCTGCCCGAGATACAGCGCCATAGCCAGCACCACGCTGATGACGCCAGGGTTCAGCAGCAGGGGCTTCAGCCGCAGCTGGCTGCGGTCGCCTGTGATGACATAGACGCCCCATGTCCAGCTGAGTATAGTAAATACGATGACGTAGGCCGAACCATAGAACACGCCGATGCTGCCCAGCAGCGCGGCCATCAGGGGATAGCCCATAAAGCCGCAGTTAGAGAACACTGCGGCGAAGCGCAGGCAGTTCTGCCGTTCACGGTCTCTATCGCGGATCAGCAGCATGGCCGCCGCAATAAACACCACATGGAGTACGGCCGAGACACCCGTCACTACGCCGAAGTTGTGCAGTGCCGTATGCTCCAGCGGCCGTTGAAACGCCACCACCATCATACAGGGGGACACCACGTACATGACCAGGCTGCTCAGGGCCACCGAGGCGCGGTCATCCAGCAGCTTGACCTTTCCCAGCACAAAGCCCACCACCAGCAGCAGGTACAGCGTGAGGATCTGCTGCCCCACGGTGAGGAATGATTGCAGCACAGCTATCCCTCCTAAGCAAAAAATGCGCACCGCCTCAGTGTATCACAAAAAATCCCGGTGTCAAGTCCCCGTGAAGAAGAAAAGCGGAAGCCGCCGCTTCCGCTTTTCTTACAGATCGTTCTTATCCCGACCCACGGACTTTTCCGTGGAAAAGCCATCCGGATACCGGCGCTCCAGCTTCTCCAGGTTGGCCCGGAGGATGTCCTCCAGATCAAGGTCCAGCGCCGTGGCCGCCTCGGCCAGATACCAGGCCACGTCCCCCAACTCCTTGGCCAGATGCTCCCGGTCCAGCGGATGGCCCTGGGCCAGCCACTTCTTCACGATGTCGATGGCCTCGCCGGACTCGCCGCACAGGCCCATGACGCTGTTGATAAGCACATCCCGGCCCTTCAATTCGGGATTTAGCGAAGCCATGGCCCGCTGCTGGTATTCATTGATGGTCATAACGCCGTACCCTCCAACAATGCCGGTATCTGCCGCAGATCCGTCACCTGCCAGGTCACATCCGTCCCCTCTGCCGCGCCGGGGCGGCGGTAGTAACAGGTCTTCATGCCATACTGCCGGCCGCCGGCCATGTCGGAGGTCAGGGAGTCCCCTATGATCACACAGTCCTTCGGCGCGATGGCCGCTTCACATCCATCGTTCAGTGCCGCAAGCGCCCCGTCAAAAAAGGCCCGGGCCGGCTTGGACGCGCCCAGTCTCTCCGACACGAAGAACCAATCGAAATACCGCTTCATGCCCGCCAGTTCCAGCCGGTGGAGCTGCTGGTCGTATGGTCCGTTGCTGGCCACCGCCAGCGGATACTTGCCGTGGAGCGCCTCCAGCAGTTCCATGGCCCCGTCCACGGGGATAGCGCTGTCGTACAGGGCCGCGCGGAAATACTTTTCGAATACCTGTCCGTCAAAATCGATATTCAGTGCTCGGAACACGTTGTTCCAGCGGATCTCTTCCAGCTCACGGAACGTCAGCGTGCCCTGCTCGATCTGCCGCCAGAGTTTTCCGTTCTCCCGGTGGAACACGGCCTCCATGTACGGCTCGTAGGGCTTCAGGCCAAAGTGCGCGAAGCCCTCCCGCATGGTCTGCCGGATGTAGGCGTCAAAATCCAGCAGGGTGTTGTCGATGTCGATAAAAATCATCTGCATGGGGTACCTCTCAGATAAAGAACTTACGGTGCAGGCTGCGCCGCAGGGGCTTGCACATGGCGATGACCAGCAGCATGGCCCCCAGCACCACCCCCGCCGCCAGCGGGTAAAAGGACCAGAGGAACGTCTCATGCAGGCCGAAGGTCAGGTTCAGCAGAAACTCCACCAACACCGCCATGCCGCCGGACAGGATCAGCGCCCCGCCGCAGATGTACAGCGCCGCGCCGGGCAGATACCGCAGCAGCGTCACCATGGCGCACACCAGCAGCCCTGCCGCGCCTGTGACCGGCAGCGCAAAGGTCAAAAACCAGTGGCCTCCGGTGGCGTAGTTCACATACAGCAGGAACACGCCGATAGCCGCGAAGTCAATGGGCACGAAGATCACCGGGTTGGGCCGCTTAAACCACAGAGGCAGCACCGCCAGGATATACAGCAGCAGCAATCCGCCCACGGCAAAGCCGGACCAGACGATGGTCCCGTTGATGCGCCAGTCGCACAGCACGGTGATGACCGCCGGCAGCAGCATACACACAGAGATGACGAACAGCACGCCGATGCGGCTGACCTCCTCGTGGCGGGGGTGGTCAGCCGGCGGGTAGGGCGGCTCACCCTGTCCGCAGGGCAGATCGGGATGAAATACCCGGGTGCCGCACAGGGGACAAACGCGCTCGCTGTCCGCCAGCTCCACGCCACATTTGATGCAATACATAAGAAAGGCTCCTTTCTCCCGTTGTGTCAGCGCATATTGCTCTCGACCTTAACGGGCAGTCCCAGCCGATGCAGCACGCGGTAGAAGTGATACTCCAGCTCCGGCTCCCGAATGCTGCGAATACAGTTGATGTAGGCCGTGTTCCCCCAGGTGACCACGCCGCAGTTGTGGGGTGCCTTGGCCTGCACACCGATGATGAAGTCCATCCGGCGCACATAGGGCACCATCACCTCCGGCAGCTCCACACGGCCCAGGTTGGACAGGCACAAGCAGGACTTGCACTCGCCCACCGTGTCAAACACGGCCTTCATGGCGATATTCTTGATGAACAGCGGCATGACCCGCAGCACGGGCGAACGTTCGCTGGCCACATTGGCGGCAAACTTGGCCCGCATAGTCCAGCGGTTGTTCTCCAGTCCCATCTTGTGGTGCACCAAGGCACACAGCTCCTGAAAGCTGCACGCCCCCAGCCGCGGATCGATCTCCGGGGTAATATAGGACGCAAAGTTCCGCAGCGTTTTGCTGGGAAACAGCTTTCGCAGATTTACCGGCAGCAGCACCTTCACCGGTTTGCGGTGGCGTGGGTTGGGCACCTTCTCCGCCTGCAGCTCCAGAACAGCCTGCATCATGGCGGCACACAGCAGCTCCGTCACGGACACGCCGTGGTCTTTGGCGCAGGACCGCAGCTTATCCGCCGGCACCATCAGCGTCACCAGGTCCTTGTAGCCATCTGTCTCCGGTGTGCCGGTCAGGTGCCAGGCCGTGGCCTCGGCGCGGCTGGCGGTCACATCCCCAGCATACCGGGCAAAGCTGTCCTCCAGCTCCTCCGGCGATGGCTCCTCTAACCGTCCCAGTACGCCCTTTTCCGCAGGGACGGAGATACCGTACTTCTCACTGAGATACTCCGCCAGCAGCGATTTGACGAACACCAGTGCGCCGGTGCCGTCGGTCAACGCATGGAAAAACTCCACCGCAAAGCGGTCCTTATACACCAGCACCCGGAAGGCGCACTGCCGCACCTGGCGGAACGGCGCATGGGCCAGCGGGCAGCTCTTTTCATCCTGTATGGGCGGTGTGTGGGGTATCTCCTCCAGATAGTACCAGAACACGCCCCGGCGCAGCCGTACGGCAATGGACGGGAAACGCCGCACCGTCACATCCAGCGCCGCTGCCAGCACCGCGCGGTCTACCGGCTCCGCCAGCGTGGCGGAGATGCGGAAAAAATTGTTCCAGTTGCGCCGCTTGGCAGCGGGATATATCTTGGCCGCGTTGTCCAGACGCATCCACCGCAGGCTCCGGGCCGGGGACAGGTTCTGCGTCATAAAGCGGTTGATCTCATAGATATCCTGCTCCATGTTCTCCTGCAGGCAATAGAGCACATAGGCGTGCCAGCGCTCCGGGGCGATGACCAGCTTGCTCCTGCACCCGGCCTTTTTCAGCCGGTCGTGCAGCCCCCGGGCGTCGTCCAGCAGTATCTCGTCTCCGCCGGCAAAAATCAGCGACGGCGGAAAGCCCATCAGGTCGCCCAGCAGGGGCGAGCACAGCGGGTCCGCGGGGTCCTGGGTATAGCACTTGGCGTAGAATTGCAGCAGCTCCTCCGTCAGGGACGGATCGTTGTCCCGGTTGAATTCGTAGGACTTCCCGGAACCGGTCAGGTCCACCCAGGGCGAGATGGCGATAAGCCCGCAGGGCAGCTCCCGGCCCAGCTGCTTCAGCCTCAGGCACAGGGCGCAGATCAGCCCACCGCCGGCACTCTCACCGCACAGCAGGATCTGCTGCGGCGCGTAGCCCTTTTTCAGCAAATAGTCGTAGGCAGTCAGTGCATCCTCCAACGCGGCGGGATAGGGGTTCTCCGGTGCCAGGCGGTACGCCCCGCAGAACACGCGCACACCGCACTCGCTGGCCAGCGTAGCCGCAAAGCCCTTGGCATAGTCCAGACTACCACAGGTATAGCCGCCGCCGTGGAGATACAGCACCACGCCGCTGCGGCGCTCGTTCTTAGGCATGACCCACGCGCCCTTGAACTGCTCGAAGTCGTGGTCGCGGAAGATCACCTCCCGCTTGTGCAGGGCGCTCATCAGCTCGCCCAGCTTATCCTGTCCCTTGCGGGTGGTCTCCAGTGAGCAACCCGCCACAAAGGGCTTAAAAAAATTCAATTGTGAACGCACCAGCTTTGCCGATAATTCCATTGTGGTCGTTCCTTTCCTCGTTGCTGATAGATGATTATACCATATTGTGCAAGTCTTGTAAACCAAGCCAAACCGGACGAACGAGCCGCTTTTGTACCGCGTCTCAAACACGAGTCTTTTCTTTACAGCCGCAGTACAGCCATGGTATACTGAGGCAAAAGGATCCGGACAGGGGTGATGACACATGTCCTCAGGAAAAAAATCGGCGTGGAAACGACGGGTACGGGAATTCCGCAATTACCTGCTGTGCCTGGTATTGGGCGGTATATTTCTCTTCATGGGTCTGACCCAGCCGATATATACGGAAGAAAACACCATGGAAATTTACGCCGACTCCGAAGAGGCACTGATGTCCAGCCAAGGTCGCAGATTATATCCTATTCCGTTGTTGATATGCACGGACGGAACGGAATACACCTTTGGCTTTTCGTGCTACAAGAAGCTTCCTTCCGATTTCAACAGCACTCCTCATTCGATTCGTATCCGTGTCTATACCGGCTATAATTGGCGGCCTTGGGATGCGACTCCTGAAATCGCAGAGCTGGAAGCGGATGGTACGCTGTGTTTTTCACTGCGTGATTCCAACAGAGAGCGGAAAACCAGCCGGGTAATTCTCGTTTCGATCGGCGCAGCATTTACCGGCATCTTTGCACTTAGCGCATACGACATTTTCCTGTCACCGACTGTGCAGAGGAAACGTCAAGCGAAGGAACGAGCGAAACGGAAAGCACAAAAACGAGATAGAAGCAACCGTGAGTCAGCTCCCAAAAGTTAGACAACTCCGGCCTGCTTCGACTCAGCAAAAAAGGCGGCTGACGCCGCCTTTTTTGTATTTTACAGATCCAGCTTCAGATCGCCGTCCTTGATCCACCCCCACTTCCGTAGGGGGATGGCGATGAGCCACGTCAGCACGGCGGGCAGCACGAAGGAGATCAGCACCAGCCCCAGCCAGTCCATGCCGGTGACGGCGGCCTTTGCGCCGCTGGCCACATCGTTGACCCAGCCGGTGTAGACGCCGATCTGCCCCACCAGGCCGCAGGTGCCCATGCCGGAGGACACCGGCGCACCGTTCATCTCCAGGCGGAACAGACAGGTGGCGACAGGGCCGGTAATGGCGGCAGCCAGCGTAGGCGGTATCCATATCCGGGGATTGCGGACGATATTGCCCATCTGCAGCATACTGGTGCCCAGGCCCTGGGCGGCCAGGCCACCCCAGCGGTTTTCACGGAAGCTCATAACGGCGAAGCCCACCATCTGGGCGCAGCAGCCCGCCACGGCAGCGCCGCCG
>OGLM01003827.1_pt1 | contig 11739 bp, 8 predicted proteins | sample 1572531 | NCBI WGS metagenome assembly OGLM01 (sample SAMEA2581909, study PRJEB24529) | metagenome | biome: Human gut stool | place: China | collected 2011 | reverse complement strand
TGGCAAAGCCGGTTGAACGACAGCGAATACCATGTCTGCCTGCTCGTCCGCGCCGATTTCTCACCTGCCGACATAGGCATACTTATGCAACAGTCGCCATCAAACATATCGAACATACGCAAGCGACTCTACCTGAAGATGACGGGAAAAGACGGTTCGCCAAAAGATTTTGACAAGTATATAAAGTCTTTATAATCAAGACTTTACTTTATTCCGAAGCCCGTGTTTGTGATTTTTTTTCACAAACACGGGCTGATGTTTTTAACCCTTTGTGAAATTTTTGTGAAAAATCTTTTCGTTAAATATTTGTGTATTTCACTTGAAATCTGTTACTTTGTAACTAGTTGGAACAATAGAAATCTGGTTTGCATGTAAAAAATATTTCATCAATCCGCCAGAGAATGATAATGACAGAAACACAAAAATAAACCTTGTTAATTATATTATGCAATGAAACATCTTATAATATTAACAACATTCATTGTAACAACCGGACTTGATGCGGCTGCACAGACACCAGCGACAGACATTAAGGCTGCAACAGACAGCACGGCGATAGCCGACAGCCTGATAGCCAGGGCCGACACGCTGAACGGCGTGGTTGTTACCGCAAAGGAGATAGTGCGCTATGACGACCACCTGCTGCTCTACCCCAACAAGAACCAGCGCCAGCACGCCGCCAACGGCTTCGACGTGGTGAAGAACATGATGCTGCCGGGCGTTACGGTCGACCGCGACAACGGAAGCATATCGGCAATGGGAGCAACGGCTGCGCTGTACGTGAACGGACTGCCCGCCGACGTGAACGACATAAAGATGCTGCGCCCGAAGGACATAATACGTATAGAATACTTCGACGCTCCGAGGGGAAAGTACTCCGGCTACCAGCTTGTGGTAAACTTCATTGCCAAGAAGTACAAGTATGGAGGATACGTTATGATGAACGGGTCGCAGACCATTGGCTACAACAGCGGCAACTATAACGCATCGGCCACGCTCAACCACAATAAAATGACTTACTCTGCGTTCGTAGGCGGAGGATTTTCGGGGCCTGTAAATTCGGAATCATCCACTACGGCATACTACAACCTGCCTTCGGGTCAGATTCAGCGTTCAAGCGAAATCGAGGCTAAATCGAAAAGCAACAGTCTGTACGGCCAGATGCGCCTGCGTTACCAGAACAAGCAGACCAGCCTAACGTCATACTTCGGCCTGGCACGCAGTGGTTCGCCCGGCAACGAATCGTGGGGAAAAATATATGAGGGTGACGACATAAAGGAGAGTTACAACTTCAGCAAGTCCAGCGGACTGTCGCCGTGGGTCAGCTTCAACGGCGAACATTCGTGGCACAACAGCAACCGCCTGACGTTCAGCCTATCGGGTTCTTACTCACACAACAAATACGACCGCAGCTATACGGAGAGCGGATTCAGCACACTGACAAACTCAAAGGAAGACGCCATAGGCCTGAACGGCAACATAAACTATGCTTATTTCAAGAATAAATGGTCGCTGTCATCCTACACAACGTTCAGAGGAAACCTTTACAACTCTGAATATTCAGGCACATACGACACCCAACAGCACATGTGGCAGCACGACGTTGTATCGTTCTTATGGCTAAGCTATTATTTCAACAAACGGCTAAGCATCAGCGGCGCAGGCGGTTTCCACTGGCAGTACACCGACCTGCGCGGTGCAAAAGTATTTTCAGAGTTCTTCCCGCGTGCCCAGCTTTACCTGCAATACCGCACAAGGCGCGGCATGCTGCTGTGGCAGTCGTACCTCGGCAGTGCCACTTATTCACCAAGCGTAATCAACGACACAAGGATAGACGTAAATCCGTACATGGTGAAAATAGGTACGCCCGACATGAAAAGGGCTTACGGCTTCGGGTCGACAATATATTACAGCGGCCAGCTCGGCAAGCTGAAGCTGATGCTGTCGACCAGCTACAGTTACAGCCACAATTACCTGATAAACGACTATTATCTTGAAAACGACAACAAGATAGTGCAGAGTTATGCCTGGGGCGGACGCATTTATTCAGGCTCTGCGTATGCCGCAGCCACATATTCGTTTACAGATAAATTCGAGGTGACCGGCAGTGTGAGCTACCTGCATACAAGCGTCAACTCAAACATCAGCAAACATAATAACAGCGTAACAGGCTCAGCCGGACTGAAATGGTATATAAAAGACTTCTCACTGTCGCCTTACATCAGTTTCTACTCGAAGAGTATGGACTACATGTCATTGTCTTACAGCAGTTACCCGACATCTTACGGTCTTCAGGCAACATACAGCCGCAAAAACCTTTACGTGGCTTTGAACTGTCTGATGCCTTTCAATAAGCTGAAATTCAAAAACAATCTGGCAACGCCTTTGTATGGATATAATGAGACATCATACAACCGCAGCAACAGCCAATACCTGAGGATAACCATAAGCTACTCGTTTGATTTCGGCCGCCGTGTCGAGCGTGTGGAAAGGGAGAAGGGCAGCGCAAGCAGCTCGCTGATGACAATGTAAGTCTATAATCACTGAAAAACGGCCACGCAGATGTGAATAAACTCTCTTCAAAAAAATACGGGATTCGTAGCAGAATCCCGTATTTTTTAATTTCATAAAATAATCAGATGGTCGTTACTTTATGATTTTTGTTGTTTTAACGCTACCGTCGGTCATTGTGTCAACCTTGATAACCACACCTGCATAAGCGTCGCTTACACGCGAACCCTGAAGGCTGTAATATGCAGTCTTTACAACATTGCCGCTGTCAGTAACCACGCCGGTTATGCCGGTAGACGTCGTACTTACAGCCGGGCCGAAACCACCATGCTGGTTGGCAGTACGTACGGTATAGTTATTTACAGATGATTCGTCGCCTTCAACAGCAAAGGTCAGCGTATTGGCTGAAGTCATGGCAACAAACTGTCCGTTATAGAACACTGCGTATGCAACTGCACCGTCAACTGCATCCCAAGTCAGAGTTGTGCCTTCGGCATTGAGCTTGCTGATTTGCTTCTGGGCTGCATACTCGTCAGGTGTCCAGTTCTTGAACACGTTGTCGATATTATACTCTGCTGCCTCTTCGGCCGAAAGTATTGTCTCATAAGTGTTCTGCTTGCTGTCTTTGGTAAACGTGAGTACCAATGACTCTGGAGAAATAACCTTACCGGTCTCGTCCATAGTGTTATACTCGACGAATTTATCTGCAGGCACGTTCATACCGCCCGTTGTCCAACGGGTTTCGTTCAAGCGCTCAGGCTGGAGCAGTGTTGTGTTGATGTATGCACAACGAGGACTGTCGTTCCATGCACGACCGTAATTAAACTTCTCTGCCTTGCTGTCGATTGTACATCCGCTAAACACATAACCCCAGATGTTACCGCCGTTAACGTCGGTGGAAGGAGCTGTAAGCGTACATTCGCCACTGCCGTCGGCATTGCGAGGTTCAACAGTAAGCGTACATTCGTTGAAGAATACGTCGCCACCACCGCAGATGAAGTCAACAGTTCCGTGGATGTCAGAATTCTCGAAATAGAACTGGGAATTGTTGTTTGAGTAATATGTATCCTGGTAAGACAGCATTCTTACATTCTTGCATATCGTGCGCTTACCCTTGTCCTGGATTACCACTGCACGACCGGCAAAGCCCGGCTGGTAATAATCGTATGCGTTCTTGAGTGTAAGATCCTGGAAATACGTATTGCTTCCGGTTACAAGGAATGTGGCAGATACGCCGATGCCTTCCTCAGGAGCCTCGTTTACAATGATAGTATTATCCATGCTCTGACCGATAATGGAAATGTTGTCGCCTGATATCGGAGTAAGAACTTCACTGCCAAGGTCGTAAGTGCCGTCAGGCAAGAATATGAATGTGCGCTCGTTAGCAGAAGCATGAGAGTTTGCAATGTCGAGCACGGTAAGCAGATTGCCACCATCGCCCTGCCTTACTACATAATATCCCTGTTCGTTTTTCTCAACAGGAGAGCCTTCAACATTGGCAATGACAAGTTTGTGCAGGTAAACCTCGTTGCTTGCCGTTAATGTAATCGTACCTGCACCGCCTGTGTACTCCATCATAACAGTCTTACCGTCTACTGAGCTGTAGCCGCTGGCCGTAGCCACCTCTACCCCGTTTGCATCAGTAAGTGTTAATACGGCGTCACTCTTGCTGTAACGGCAAAGAGTAGCTATGATGTAAGCATGGCCGCCTACAAGCAAGTCTATCTTGCCGTTAGACTCAAGCGTCCATCCGTGGGTGGTATCATGGAACTTAGCTTTCTCTGCATTGAAAGCCTCGTGGTCTTCGTCATAGAAGAATTCGTCGGTAAGATTGAAAGTATAACGCGACGTACCGTTTGCAGTTTCGATATCAGTTGCTACGGCATACAAAGTCATGTCTGAAGTAACAACATAGTCGGTTGTGTACTTCTCACCGCCCTTGGCCTCAACAAACCAGCCGCGCATCGCCTTACCTTCAGCCACGGTCACACCGTCGTAACCTCTAAGCGTACCTATCGTGGCATCCTTTTCTACCTGTTGTGTAGCGTCAAGTACCGTAACACCGTCGGTATCAACATAAGTCAGCGTATAATAAGGCTTGTGAACGAAAACAGCATTATACGTAATTACATCACCATTGGCCGCAACCTTGATTGTAGCCACAACAGAGCCGTCTTCCTGTACTGCATAAGTAATGTCACCTTCGAGTTCTCCGTTATCACAAACTACGTCTGTTATAGGATTGGCTTCCGACGGGAATTCCACCGCATTAGACAATTCAATAGTAGCCTGCTGCACGCCGTCTGCTACTTCTTCAAAAATATCAACAGCATTATAAGTAGTGCCATTGAACGAGAATGAACCGAGTGACGGAGTAAGCGACATGTCCACATTGCCGTAAATATCAATACGGAACATATAAGCATTCTGGGCGTCGGCAAGATTTGTAAATTTAAGCTGGCAATTCGTACGGTTCACATTTGCAGAAACCTCGCACCAGCCTGAAGGCGACGCTGTAGTCGTAGTAAGTTGTACCCAGTCGGTATCACCATCGCCCTTGGCCCACAGCGACCAACCACGGTTGCCGCCGGTTGCACCATGTACGAAAGTAACCTTTGTAACTGAAGCAAGAGGAGAAGTATAAATATAAGCGCCACCATTCTTGGCAGCACGCAATGTACCGTCAACCTGATTCTTGTCAAACTTGTTCCAGTCAATGCCGATAGCATCCGGATCTGGAGCAACATCCGTATTATAAACTGTAAAAGAAAGGTTTTCATGGCTATACTTTGTAGTAGTTGTATGTGCTACGGTCTCAGCCGGTCCTGCTGTTAGGGCGTCCCACTCAGAAAAACTTGTTGAGTAGATCTCTTTAGCCTGTATCGATGAAACAAAAGTAACGGCTATTTTATACAAATAGCAACTGCCTGTTGCGACAATATCCACATAACCGGCTTCGACTTCGGCAGAAGTAGCCTTATGTTCGGTTACGTTGGTCACATCGCCGGTTTCTCCTCCAATAGTAAAATATCCATAATTAGGATATGGAGTAACCGACACAACATCCCTAGCCGACTTTACAGGCACACGGATAACCGTACCAGCATTAACTTGAACATCCGAGCTCCTGTTCTTAACATCAAATTTTCCATTTGTAGCATCAACATAAAGGTTGACACCATCAACATCGGATGCGACCTCTCCGGCATTGCCATTAAAAATGACATCAGCCAACGAAGCAGGAATCCTGTTCTGGAAATCCCACGTAGCCGTAACATCCTGTGCCCTTGCAACACACGTCACAAGAACCATGAGGCACATTATACCCCACCTTAACATTAATCTTCCCATCATTATTATTTTTTAGTAAGTTAAATTGTTTTTAGTAAATAGTTTTCACCTGACAAAGATAAACAAAAAATTTCATATATGAAATAAACACATGAAAATAGAACAGTTTTGATAAAAACAATAATCCACAATGCCATAAGACAGCATAAAAAAACATCTCGGACCAAAGGATTACTTTCATCATCAAAGATTATAAAAGCCATTATTTACACTATTAAAATACAACAAGTAACCATATTTTTTGAATTTTTACTATAAAAATAGCTTTTTATTCAATGGAAAAAAGTATCTTTGCAATGTTTTCTAAAAAACAAATTATTTAATTATTAATTTCAAAAACATTTAAGTATGAAAAAAATTTTTACTTTGATAGCCTCTGTAATCGTGGCTATGAGTGTTAATGCCCAGGAGCAAAAAGTTTGGAACTTCTCAGATTGGGAAGAAACTACATTCAATGCTGTAACAACCATCGACGGATTGACGGTTATGGCAAACGAAGAAAACACTGTCGTTATCGACGGCAACAAAAAAACCATTGAAGGCGCAAACAACACTTACAAGTGCACACAGCGTCTGAAACTGGGCGGAACTGGTAGTGCAGAAGCACGCAACCTTAATTTTGAAGTAACTGGACCTTGTACGATAAACGTAGGATTGATTTCATCAAGCAGCAGTGCAGACCGTACATTGAACGTTGCAACCGGAACATTTGACAATGTAGTAGCAAGCCTCCAAGCAGTAGGCTCACCTGCCCAGGAGCAGACTTACAAGTATGAAAGCAACGAACCTACAACTGTTTATCTCTACAGCCCCTCATCTGGTGTAAACATCTACTACATCGAGGTTACCTACACTTCAACAAACATCAACAACGCCATTGTTGAACAGGGCAACGAGAACGCCCCCGTATACAATCTCGCAGGACAACGCGTTAACAAGGACAGCAAGGGCGTATTAATCCAGAACGGCAAGAAATTCATCAATAAATAATAAAAAAAGATTGACTATTAAAAACTCCGCAGACTGTCTGCGGAGTTTTTTTATTATATCAAATACAGCGTTCCAAAACCGAACATCATCACTTCCATCTTTCAAGTATAAAACAAAAGCCAGGTTCAGCTAGTTTGTTATTCAACTAAATGAACCCGGCTTTTTATCTTAAACGTCCTTGCTTAATCTTAAATTATTCCCATTCTATTGTCGAAGGTGGTTTTGACGAAATATCATAGCAAACTCGGTTGACGCCTTTCACCTTGTTTATTATCTCATTGGAAACCTTCGCCATAAAGTCGTATGGCAGATGCGCCCAGTCTGCGGTCATGGCGTCAGTACTTGTAACGGCACGCAGGGCCACTGGATGCTCGTAAGTACGTTCATCGCCCATAACTCCTACGCTGCGTATTGTGGAAAGAAGCACCGTGCCGGCCTGCCATACCTTGTCATAAAGCGACTCACCGTCCTCGCAAACATAGTTGTGCATGTTCTCGATATAAATATCGTCTGCATCCTGGAGTATGCGAACCTTCTCACGTGTAATGTCGCCAAGAATACGTACCGCCAGACCCGGACCCGGGAACGGATGACGCTTGATAAGACGTTCGGGCATGCCAAGCTGGTAACCTACACGGCGAACTTCGTCCTTGAACAACCACTTCAGCGGCTCGCAGAGTTGCAGATGCATTTCCTTAGGTAGTCCGCCAACGTTGTGATGGCTCTTTATAACCATGCCGGTTATGCTGAGACTCTCTATGCGGTCAGGGTAAATCGTACCTTGTGCAAGCCACTTGGCATCAGTTATCTTCTTTGCTTCCGCGTTGAACACCTCAACGAAGTCGCGGCCGATAATCTTACGCTTCTGTTCCGCGTCGGTAACACCTTCAAGGTCCTTGAAGAACTTGTCGCTTGCGTCAACACCTATCACGTTAAGTCCAAGTCCCTTGTAAGCATCCATAACTTTGGCAAACTCGTTCTTGCGCAACATTCCGTGGTCAACGAAGATACACGTAAGGTTGCTGCCGATCGCACGGTTCAGCAATGTCGCACAAACCGAAGAGTCTACACCACCGCTCAAACCGAGTATTACACGGTCGTCGCCCAACTGTTCTTTCAACTCCTTTACAGTAGTCTCAACAAACGATGCCGGGCTCCATTCCTGCCTGCTACCGCAAATGTCTACAACGAAATTTGACAGCAGCTGCTTGCCTTGTTCAGTATGGAACACTTCAGGATGGAACTGTACAGCCCACAACGGATTGGTGTCACTTGCATAAGCAGCAAACTGAACGTCAGCCGTTGAAGCAATGGCATGGCAATCTGAAGGAATAGCCGTAATCGTATCGCCGTGGCTCATCCATACCTGTGAGTTTTCCTTAAATCCCTTGAACAAAGGATTTTGCGCATCAAACGATTTCAGATGGGCACGTCCATACTCACGCGTGTCGGTCTTTTCCACCTTTCCGCCGTTCGAGGCTGCAATAAACTGGGCACCGTAACAAATGCCGAGGACTGGGTATTTGCCTATAAGCCTGCTCAAATCAACCTTGAAAGCTTCCGGATCATGAACAGAATAAGGTGAACCGCTCAAGATAACGCCTATTACGTCGGCATCGTCTTGCGGAAATTTGTTGTAAGGCAAAATCTCGCAAAATGTGTCAAGCTCTCGCACCCGTCGGCCGATAAGCTGCGTTGTCTGCGAACCGAAATCGAGAATGATAATTTTTTGCATTGCGTTATATTTAGAATTTATTTAGATCTGAAGAATTATAAAAACGTTCGGCTTCAGCCAGTGTGTCAAGTTTTCCTACGTCAAGCAAACGCAAGTCCTGCTTCACACAAGCCTTGATAACAGCCTTGTCGCATATTTTCAGATAAAAGTCAATTATGCCGAATTTGTCAGGGAATGCGTCCATCAGCGGAAACAGACGAGGAGAAAACACGTGTATGCCTGAGAAAGCAAACATCTTGCATGAACTTACATCAAGTCCTACGTACGGACTCTTAACCTCGCCGGTCTCTATGTTGGTCCAACCAACAAGACGCATGTCATCATCAAAGAGCAGGTAACGCTTTGTCTTGCGCTCGCTTACAAGCAGTGTGGCGTCACAATCTCCATGCCGTCCGTACAACCAGCGCAAATCCACATTGCTCAAAATATCCACATTGTGAATAAGTATCGGGGCGTCAGGGGCAAACAGTGGCGCGGCCTTCTTTATTCCGCCACCTGTGTCAAGGAGTCCCGCCGACTCGTCACTTATACTTATATCCAGGCCAAAGTTGCCATTATCCGCCAGGAAATCCACCACTTGCGACGCAAAATGATGCACGTTGACAACTATCCTGCCAACGCCCGCCCCTTTAAGCTTTTCTACCACCTGTTCAATAAGAGGTTTCCCCCCTACCCTAACAAGGGCTTTGGGCATTGTATCGGTAATCGGCTTCAGGCGCGTACCCAGGCCTGCGGCAAAAATCATTGCTTGCATCATATTACTTTTCCTTTGCCTCCAATACCGTACTTATGTTTTGTTCACGGTGGACGATACGTACCTCCACACCGAATTTCTCGTTCAGATGTTCTCCCAAATGCTGTGCCGCGTAAACGCTGCGATGCTGTCCGCCCGTACACCCGAAACAGAACATCAGGCTGGTAAACCCTCGCTGAATGTAACGGCGCACATGGACGTCTGCCAACTTATACACATTTTCGAGAAATTCCAGTATCTCGCCGTCGTCTTCAAGGAAACGTATTACAGGCTCGTCCAGACCGGTCAGCTTCTTGTAAGGCTCGTAACGGCCGGGATTATGCGTGCCCCTGCAATCGAATACATATCCTCCGCCGTTGCCGCTTTCGTCCTTAGGCATTCCCTTATGATAAGAAAAACTATAAACCCGGACTACAAGCGGACCTTTGTTGTCGTATTTGGAAAACGTTGCCGGACCGTCTGACGGATGGGCAGCATATACATTACTGTCTGATATCTTATAACCGTCGGCACGCGTCAACGCCGGTTCTTCTATTCGGGCGAACTGCGGTAGTTCGGTCAGCCGGTGCAGCACGTCAATAAGATAAGGATACGGGAAGACGTTCAGTTTCAACAGTTCACGCAAATTCTGGATAGCGGGAGGTATGCTGTCAAGAAAATGCTTCTTGCGTTCAAAATATCCACGGAATCCGTATGCGCCAAGCACCTGGAGCGTTCGGAACAGCACGAAAAGGCTGAGACGCTCTACAAAGTGGCGTACTGATGGAACTTCGGTATAATGCTTCAGCGAGTCATAATATTCCGAAACTAGTTCGCGCCTTAGCTTGTATGAATACTTTGCCGACGCCTGCCAGAGGAACGAAGCAAGGTCATAATAATAAGGCCCCTTGCGGCCACCCTGGTAATCTATGAAATAGGGACGACCCTGTGCGTCGAGCATAACATTGCGTGCCTGGAAGTCACGATACATGAAGCAGTCCGCTTTCTCGGCAACAAGGTCTTTGGCAAACAGCCTGAAATTGGCCTCGAGCTTCAACTCGTGAAAATCAAGCTCGGCCGGCTTCAGGAAACAATACTTGAAATAATTCAGGTCAAACAGCACGCTGTCCTCGTCGAACTCCGGCTGCGGGTAACAATTAGTCCAATCCAAGCCGCGCGCTCCGCGTATCTGTATGTTCGGCAGTTCGCGTATCGTGTTGACGAGCAACTGCCTCTCGCGCTGGTTGTATCGTCCGCCTGACTCGCGGCCTCCGCTTAACGCGCTGAAAAGCGACACCCGCCCGAGGTCTTCCTGAATATACCTCAACTCGTCGTCGGCAACAGCCAATATGCGCGGTACCGGCAGCTGGCGCTGCCTGAAATGTTTAGACAGGTAAATGAAAGCATGGTCTTCGTCACGGCTCGTACCTATGACGCCTATGACCGAACCCCCGTCAACGCCGATGATACGGAAATACTGGCGGTTACTGCCTGCCGCATCGAGGCGTTCAACGCCTGAAGGCTCGGAGCCGCTCCATCCCTTATATAAATCCAAAAGTTTCTGCATACGTCACATCAAAATGTCATCATCTTCGTCGCCCCGTTTCTTCCGCTCGTATTCGGCAAGCGCACGGTCAAGAAGTATAAGCAACAACATTATGCCGAGAGACATCAACCATGACTTGGTTATATAGAGCAACCCGGCAGAAACGACAATATACAGCACCCATTGCCCTTTCTTTATCTTATATTTATTGACATCCATAAATTAACAGTATTGTATCAACGCCAACGGAACACGATTACGTAACTTGCAGGCAAAAATAACGCAAACGAAGACGACACCGACCCGATTTGCCTTACTGCAACCTTATTTGCTGCAAAGGTAAACAAATTCAAGGATAAAATGAAATAAAGCTGATTGTTTTTGCCTTTGTGGTACAAACAAAAAAAATCGCATGTCCTCACGACAAGCGATTTTCAAAAAACAAACTACTTAAAAACTAATCTACTAAAACAAATCAAAAAAATATCTACTTTAGGATCTATCTACAAACATATCGTTTTTACGATTTGCAAAATTATGATTTTTATCCATGCATCCAAAATTTTTCATGAAAAAAAATCATATAATCTGCAATAAAAACATCAAAAAAGGCGGTTGATTGACAACCGCCCTTTCTTTTGATATCTGTGGTTTGCAAATTACATCATTCCACCCATTCCCGGGTTAGCCATCGGCATTGCAGGTTTTTCCTCGGGTTTGTCAACAATCAGGCATTCAGTTGTCAGGAACATGCCTGCTATTGAGGCTGCATTCTCAAGGGCAACGCGGGCTACCTTGGCCGGGTCGATTACTCCAGCCTTGCGCATGTCCTCGTAAGTCTCACTTGGCTTTATTTCCTTGACAAGAATAATA
>OGLM01003826.1_pt1 | contig 11739 bp, 9 predicted proteins | sample 1572531 | NCBI WGS metagenome assembly OGLM01 (sample SAMEA2581909, study PRJEB24529) | metagenome | biome: Human gut stool | place: China | collected 2011 | reverse complement strand
CAGGTTTATATGTTGTAGGATATTTATTAGCTGTTCTGGTATTAAAATTTATCTATCCTCTTACAAAAGAGAAAACAGCTGAAATGTTGCAGGATTTAGCTGACAAGCGAAATGCTACTACTGCAGAATAAAATTAGAAAGTGAGGTATTTTAAATTGACAAAACAAGTAGAAATCACAAACCGTGATGGACACATCTTACGCGGAATAGTTAACATTCCAGAAGATGGCACAAGATTTCCTGCTATTGTAAATGTACATGGCTTTACAGGGAATAAAAGCGGTTACAAAAGTATTTATACGCACACAGCCAGATTATTAGCTGAACATGGATTTGCCAGTGTCCGTTTTGATTTATACGGAAATGGTGAAAGTGATGGTGAATTCGAGGACATGACCTTTACAGGTATCCTACACGATATCGAGGATATTATAAACTGGACTAAAACACAAGATTTTGCCAATCCAGATAAGATTATCTTATCTGGTCAGAGTATGGGAGGATACGCAGCTGCTACTGCCGCTCCTATTGTTAATCCTTATGCTCTCATGCTTATGTGTCCAGGTGCTGGAATGTGGTTTGGATGTAAGGATCGTGCTGAAGCCATGGAAGCTAAGGGAATCACCAAGGCCGATATTGAAGGACTCACTTTCCCAACATCTTTTAATCATGATTTATTTAATTATGAGCCATTCTCGTCAGCAGAAGGATACAACGGACCAGTCCTCCTTATAAGAGGAACTGCAGATGATTTGGTAGATGATGCAACATGCCATAGATATGAGTCACTTTACAATGGAAAATGCAATTATAAAACAATTGAAGGCGCTAACCACAATTTTGCCAGTGCTTTTGCAAGAGCAGAATTAGACAAATTAATGTTAGAGTTTTTAACACCACTTAAATAGTATATTCAATTTGAAAGGAAGTATGAACAATGAAATTATTAGAGTCTATAAAAGTTGGAAATATTGAGTTTAAAAACCGTATTATGTTCCCACCACTTACAACAGGATATGAGGAAAAAGATGGTTCAATTGGAGAACAAAGTTTTCGTTTTTACGAGCGTCTCGCAAAAGGCGGTGTCGGATATATAGTAATTGGAGATGTTGCACCACTTCCAACATTCTCTCCTACACCAAAGCTTTATTCACCTGAGCAGGTTCAAAGCTTCAAAAAACTTGCTGACGCATGTCATGAAAATGGTGCAAAGCTTGGAATTCAGTTATTCCATCCTGACTACAATGTTAAAGCTTTAAACGATATGTTTCATCAGGGCAAAATGCAGGAAGCAAGAGCTAAACTTCACCATGATATGCAGCACTTTGTAAATGAAGTAACTGCAGAAGAACTTGATGAAATAATAAAGCATATGGAAAACTGTGCTATCTTAGCACACGAAGCTGGTGTTGATTGTATTGAAGTACATGGAGACCGTCTTGTTGGTTCTCTTTGCTCTCCTATTTTAAATCATAGAACTGATGAATATGGCGGTGACCTGGCTAATCGTACACGTTTTGCATTAACACTTGTAAAAAGATTAAAAACAATCGTACCTGACATGGTTATCGACTACAAGCTTCCTATAGTTACTCCTCTTGGAGAAAATAGTTTTAGAGGAAAAGGTGGTCTTCCACTTGATGAAGCTTGCATTTTTGCTAAAGAATTAGAAGCTTGCGGTGTTGACACATTACATGTTGCACAGGCTAACCATACTGGAAATATGGGTGATACAATCCCTGCCATGGGAACACAGCCATACGGATTTATGGTTTCTTATTCTAAAAAAATCAAAGAGCTTGTATCTATTCCTGTATCTGTAGTAGGCCGTATCGTTACACCAGAAGCTGCTGAAGCAGTTATTACAAATGGTTCTGCTGATATTATTGGATTAGGTCGTTCTCTTCTCACAGACCCTGACTTTGCAAACAAATGTGCAGATGGACATTGCTGTAATGTCAGAACATGTATGATGTGTAATAAAGGATGTACAGATAATATTCAGAATCGTGCTTTCTTAAGTTGTGTACTTAATGCTGAAAATGGTTACGAAGGATCTCGTCAGATTACTCCTGCAGCATCAACAAAGAATATAGCAATTATTGGTGCTGGTATTGCTGGACTTGAAGCTGCACGTGTTTCCGCATTAAGAGGACATCATGTAACTATATTTGAGAAATCACTTCAGATTGGTGGTCAGTTACTTATTGCTAGTGTACCTCCAAGAAAAGAAGAAATGATGAGAAGCATTAATTATTATACAAATGTACTTCCTGAATTGGATGTAACATTCAGGCTTGGTCAGGAATTCACATCACAGGATTATAATTCATTCGATGAAGTAATTGTGGCAACAGGAGCAAACAATGCAATAATCCCTGTTCCTGGCAAAGATCTTCCAACTGTAGCAAGTGCATGGGATGTACTTGCCAAGAAAGAAATCGTATTCGGTAATGTTTCTGTAATCGGTGGTGGTCTTGTAGGTGTTGAAACCGCTGAATATCTGGCTTCACGCGGATGTAAGGTTACAATTATTGAAATGATGGATCAGATTGCAAAAGAAGAAAGTAACACTATTTTACCTACTCTAATGAGGGAATTAGAGCATTATAATGTTCAAATAGTAACATCTGCAAAATTATCAGAAATTAAAGATGATTCTGTAGTTGTTGAAAAAACAATAGACGACAATACATTAACAGAAGAAATTGCTTCAGACTTTGTTGTAATGGCTGTTGGTGCAAGAAAGAACCTTCCAGAGCTTTCTGATTGTCCTCTTCCACTTCACTATATTGGTGATTGTGCTGGAGAACGTCCAAGTAATATTGAGCATGCTATTAAATCAGCATATGATGTAGCATGTGAAATATAAATTATTAATTACCCTATTACCACAAAGGGGCTGTCGCACTAAGAATTTCTTAGTGCGACAGCCCCTGTAGGGCATTCGCCCTATCAGACTAAAGCCTAACAAAAAGCTTTGTGCTAGCACAGCTTTGATATAGCTTTATCTGCCCGCTACTCCGCCGTGCGCAAGTCCAAGAAAGCTTTGCTTTCTTGGACTGTAGGGCATTCGCCCTATCAGCTAAAATCGCATCAAAGTGCTTTGTGCTAGCACAGCACTTTGCTACGACTTTATCTGGCACGGCTCATTTAGATTACATATTCCCAGACTTCATCCTTGAATACTATTTTTCTGTATGTTCCAAAGTCTGTCCACTTGTTGAAGAATGTATCATTGAGGGCTTCTTTGCCTTCCTTAATGGCATCAAGTTCTGTACGTAACTGGGCATATTCGCTCTCATTGGCTGCTTTGACGGCAAAACCTCTGCTGTTTACAACTGGAAGTCCTGTGTATGTGTAATCCTCTATCTTTTCTATAGACTCTATCTTCTTATCTCTTACAGTAACTGCTACTCTGTCCCTGAACACTATTACATCAAAGCTGTCAGGATAGTTGTAAGAGTCACCACTTACACTGATTTCCTGTCCTACTGTATAGTTCTTTCCGGCAGGACTTACCTTTGATACTGTAGCGCTTTCAAGGTTGTAGTAATATTCTTCAAATAAATCTGCATTTCCCTTGATATTACCATTGACAAATGCGCACTTGACTTCCTTCTTGTCATATGCACTTGTGTCAGTAACAACACCGCAGGCAGATGTCATATTGCTTATTCTGTCTATAAGTATAAGCTCACCGAGTGTCTTATGTTTAGCGAATTCATCTATGACAACCGGCTCCTGAAGTCCAATATCACATACTGCGATTTCATTCTTACTGAGTCCGTTAGCCTGAATAAACTTACCTGTATTGACATCTATCTTGTACTGGATATTCTTTAATACACCAAGTACCTGCTTAGTTCCTATCTTTACAATATAATCCTTACCAACTGTAAGTTCTTCATCATCCATCCAGAGCATTGTAGCTGTGAAAGACTTGATAACTGGAAGTGTTGTCTTTGCTGCAAGAACACATCCTCTTGATACATCAACTTCCTTATCAAGCTGTATAGTAGCAGGCTGTCCAACCTGTGCGCTCTGGCTGTCCTTATCACCTATAAGAATACTCTTTACATTGGCAGTTTCACCACTTGGAAGAGTTGTTATCTCATCACCTACAGATACTACACCAGACTCTATCTGACCCTGGAAGCCTCTGAATGTATGGTCTGGACGGCATACTCTCTGAACTGGCATATAGAAGCCTTCTTCCTGCTTCTTCTGACTTACATCAACATTTTCAAGATAAGTAAGAAGTGCTTCACCATCATACCAAGGTGTGTTATCTGACTTCTTAGTAATGTTATCGCCCTCTGTAGCTGAAACAGGGATAATCTTTACACTGGCAAGTCCTAATTCCTTAGATAATTCATCTATCTGTGCTGTAATCTCATCAAATCTTTCCTTAGAGTATCCAACAAGGTCCATTTTATTAACTGCAAATACGAAATACTTGATACCCATAAGCGAGCATATTCTTGCATGTCTTTTTGTCTGCACAAGTACACCCTGCTTTGCATCTACAAGAATGATTGCAAGGTCTGCAAATGATGCACCAACCGCCATATTTCTTGTATATTCTTCATGTCCCGGTGTATCTGCCACGATAAAGCTTCTCTTATCTGTTGTAAAATATCTGTATGCAACATCGATTGTGATACCCTGCTCTCTTTCTGCCATAAGTCCGTCAAGAAGAAGTGAGTAATCAATAGCACCACCACGGCTTCCTACTTTACTGTCAAGCTCTAAAGCCTTTTCCTGATCGGCATATAAAAGCTTTGAATCATATAATATATGTCCTATTAATGTAGACTTTCCATCATCCACGCTTCCGCATGTTATAAACTTTAATAATCCTGTCATCTTAGAAATACCCCTCTCTCTTTCTTCTTTCCATACTTCCTGCTGCTTCGTTATCGATAACTCTTGTTGTTCTCTCAGAAGATACAGCACTGAGTGTTTCATCGATTATCTCATCAAGAGTTGTTGCATTTGACTCTATACCACCTGTTAAAGGATAGCAGCCAAGAGTTCTAAATCGTACATTTTTGTATTCTATCTTTTCACCCTCTCTTAGCTTGAAGCGGTCATCATCAACCATTATAAGCATGCCATCTCTTTCAACAACTGGTCGCTTGTCTGCATAATAAAGAGGTACGATATCAATATTTTCTCTCTTGATATACTGCCATATATCTGTTTCTGTCCAGTTAGATATAGGGAATACTCTTATACTCTCGCCCTTATTGATTCTTGAGTTATAAAGCTTCCACATCTCTGGTCTCTGGTTCTTAGGATCCCATGCCTGGTTTTCATTTCTGAATGAGAATATTCTTTCCTTGGCTCTAGACTTTTCCTCATCTCTTCTGCCGCCGCCAAATGCTGCTGTAAAACCATACTTGTTAAGAGCCTGTTTTAAAGCCTGTGTCTTCATAATATCTGTATACACTGAACCATAGTCAAAAGGATTAATTCCCTTCTTAACACCATCTTCATTGATATATTCTAACATTTCGATACCAAACTTCTTAGCTGTTTCATCCCTGAACTTAATCATTTCCTTGAACTTCCATGTTGTATTAACATGAAGGAATGGAAAAGGTGGCTTCTCTGGGTAAAATGCTTTCATAGCAAGATGAAGCATTACTGAGCTGTCCTTTCCTATAGAATAAAGCATAACCGGCTTTTCACACTCCGCCGCTACCTCTCTAATTATATATATTGCCTCAGCTTCAAGCTGGTCAAGATGCGATAATTCTGCCATTGTTTTATCCGTCCTTTCTTTATGTATTATTTTAGAATAATTAACAACTTTCATAGTATGTATATATGTTTATTTGTTAATAATCTTTCAAGTTAAATAGAACTAATCTTTTATTGTAAATATATGTTATTTAATATCTATTATAAAATCCCTTATAATATCTGATATAAGTTGCAATCTCTGTCTTACATCAGTACTTATTGGATTCTTTCTTATTAATAACGATTGTTTCCCTGCTTCCATCTGTTTTATCTATGTTCCAGTTAAGGTAGTCACCTTTGGTAGTAACACTCATCTTACTTCCCATGCCACCCATATCTGCTCCAAGATACAGCGCAATAGCTTCAAACTTACATTCCTTAAGACATGATGAACATCCCCAGCAGTCCTTAGGATACTTTATATATGCCTTTTTGTCCTCACCCATCTTTATAAGACTTCCTGGACAGACGATACTGCATTGTCCACATCCCACACATTTGCTTTTATTAATTACTATGCTCATATGTCTCACCTCTTCCTACAAGATTTCTGAATATAACTTCTATGTTATCACCATTCTTTCTGGTGTTGACATACTTAAGCCACTCATCTGACTTATCAGGATAATCAAGATTTTCAGCAAAACTGTGCCATCTTGTTTCTTTTCTTGCCTTTAAATGCTCTATAAGCACCTGACAGACTGTAAGTCTTTCCTTTAATTCATATACAAACATAAGCTCATGATAATCTTTAGCGTTAGCTTTTTCTGAAAGAGTTTCTATCTGTTCAATCTTTTCTTTGGCAAGCTTAAGCTGCTTTCCATTGAACTGGTAATGACTTCCTATACCACCTGCATATGTATCCATAACCTTCTGCATAGCTTCCTCAAGTTCTTCTGTCGAGAAAATGGTATCTTTATCCTCACGGCTAAGATATTCGTTATATTCTCTAATTCTTTCATCAGCAAATTCATCTGCATATTCATCAGCTGTGCTCTGTGAAAATGCATTCTCTGTGATGTCCGATCTATTCAACTCCTTAACAATATCTTCTGCCGCAATTTCACCTTCTGCCATAGCACCTGTCACATACTTCTGAGGACAGCCTCCTGCAACATCTCCTGCCGCATAAAGACCATTGATTGTTGTCCTTCTGTTAGTATCAACCCAGTAACCACTCGCCGTATGTCCACCTACAATATAAGGCTCTGTTCCTTCTATCTCAACATTCTGCTCACTTGGGTTCTTTCCAGACTCTATCCACTTAAGTGTCTGGCTTGGTGCCATATTAAGGTATGCTTTCTTTAATGACGCGTCCTGCTCACTGCTTATTCCTTCTGTTCTTAAGTAACAAGGACCTCTTCCCTCAATGTTCTCCCTTACAGTTCCGTATACTCTCTGTGAAGTTGTAAGTCCATACCGGTTCTCGTATATCTCACCTAAAGAATTCACCTGCTTTGCGCCAACTCCCTGTGCTATTGTTCCTGTAGGAGCTATTGTATCTTTACATCTTAAAGCTATAAAACGCATTTCAAATGTTGTCATCTCTGCACCAGCATTAATACCCATAGCAAAACCAGCACCTGTATTAAATGGAGGATACCACATTTTATGTCTTGAAAATCCTGGATTGTTAGGCTTATACAGTCCAGCCGCTCCACCAGTCGCACATAATACCTTCTTAGCTCTTATCTCATAAGCTTCACCAGTATCAATATTAAAACCAACAGCACCAAGAATTGTATTATCCTTTACTATGTAATCAGTTATATTAAGTCTGTTAATTACAGTTACATTTTTAAGACTATTTACTGCATCTGCAAGTATTGGCTTAATATTCTCACCATTAATCTTAATATTACGATTGCCCCTTGCAACATATCTGCCATTCTCATCTTTAAGAATTACAAGTCCAAGCTTTTCCATCTTGGCTGTTACTTCGTTAAGTCTTTCTGACATTGTAAGAAGTAAATCTTCCCTCACAATATCGTCAGCATCTTTCTTTGCATATTCAACATAATCCTCTGGCTTTCTGCCTTCAACTATGTAAGCATTTATCGCATTAACACCAGCCGCAAGACAGCCGCTTCTCTTTATATTCGCCTTTTCTGCAATTATAATTGAAGCATCTGACTTTTCCCTTATTGTAAGTGCCGCATAACAGCCTGCTGTTCCACCACCTATAATAAGCACATCTGTTGTTAATCTGTTTAAACCATTAATCTGCATAAACTTTCCTTTCTCATTGTAAAACTTGTCCACAGGTCTTTATCAGATATATACTAATCTGAAGCTGTGCATATACCCACAAAGCATTTAACCTGGCAGAAACATAACTTTAATCTGGTTAAATATAGAATACGTCATCATCCCTCATACCATTATTCTCGCAAAGATATGCCTTTTCATCATCAACTGCGTATATTCTATATATAAGAACGTGAACCTTTTCCCCAACCTGTAGCGGCTCTTTCTCAAGTGACCACTCTCCTGTTATCATTGTTCCTCCAATATTAACAGTTACATCAAGATGATTGCCTCTGAAAAGAATATCCTCAACATAACCTTCCTCAGCAGCACTGTTGTACTGCTGGAGCTTTCCATACTTAGAAAGCTTCACAAATTCAGGTCTTATTATTGCTCTTTTAGCTCCCTGTATCTCATCAAAACCTTTTAATTTTGAATAATCATTAACCTCAGAAGCTTTTCCAATGAATTCAACAACAAATGGTGTTGCTGGAGATTTGTATATCTCTATCGGACTTCCCATCTGCTCTATCTTTCCGTGGTTAGTAATTATAATCTCGTCAGCTACTTCAACAGCTTCGTCCTGATCGTGTGTGACGAATATGCTTGTTATTCCAAGCCTGGTAACCATACTTCGAAGCCACGTTCTAAGTTCTGTCCTTACCTTTGCATCAATCGCCGCAAATGGTTCATCTAACAGAAGCACTGATGGATTAGGTGCTAACGCTCTTGCAAAAGCTACTCTCTGTCTTTGTCCACCTGATAACTGGTTAGGATACCTTTTCTCAAGACCTGCAAGCCCTGTTATATCAAGAAGCTCTGTAACTCTTTTCTTAATCTCATCTTTTGGAACTTTCTTAAGCTTAAGTCCAAATGCTATATTATCATAAACTGTCATATGTCGAAAAAGAGCATAGTTCTGAAATACGAAACCAATCTCTCTTTGATTAGCTGGTACATCATTAACTCTCTTTCCATCAATATATATATCTCCAAAGCTTGGTGTTTCAAGACCTGCAATCATTCTTAATATTGTTGTCTTACCGCTTCCCGAAGGACCAAGCAATGCAACGAGCTTTCCCTTTTCTATTCCAAAATTCACATTATCAGACGCACGAAAGCTTCCATACTGCTTAAAAATATTCTTCATCTCAACGTACATTACTTTTGCCCTCCTTTCTTATAATCACTTTGTCTGTGTTCAAATATATTCCTTAATACAAGAACTATAATCGCTATAATTACTAATATTGATGATACTGCAAATGCCGATGTTATTGATGTATCTGTACCCGACATATACAGTGCATCTATCTCAAGTGGAAGCGTGAATGTCTCTCCTCTTGTCTTTGATAATGCATTAACCGCACCGAACTCTCCTAATGCTCTTGATGTACATAGAATTATTCCGTATATCAACGACCATTTTATATTAGGAAGAGTTATCTTAAAAAATATTGTAAAACCATTAGCCCCCATTAAAGCCGCCGCTTCCTCCTCGTCCTTTCCGAGTGAGTTAAGCACTGGTATTATCTCTCTTGATACATATGGAAATGTAACAAATATTGTAGCAAGCACAACTCCCGGTATCGCAAAAGCTATTCTTATATTGCTTCCTGTAAACTCATTAAACAATCTTATAACAGGATAGAAAAATCCAAGTCGTCCAAATGTCATAAGAAACGCAAGACCTACAATAACCGGTGATATAGAAAATGGTATATCAATAAGTGTTGCAAGCACCTGCTTGCCTTTAAAATCAAATCTTGTAAGTAACCATGCCGCTATAATTCCAAATAATGTATTAATAACAACTGCAGCAACAGTAGCAATAATTGTTACCTTCAACGCACTCAAAACATATGGAGTTGTTATTGATTTAATGTAAAAACTAAAGCCCTCTTTTAATGAACTTGCTATTATTGATAATAGAGGCATAATCAGCATAACTGTTATAAACAAAACAGTGATAAGAATACATATGCTTCTTGTTCTTCTTTTTCTTTTTTCAAGCTTATCATTCTCGCTCATATTTAACCTCCATTTTCTCTACATTGTACGCTTTGCCTGCCTCATCTGTATTATATTAATGATAAGAAGTATCAGAAAAGATATTATAAGCATAACAAGTGCAATCGCTGTCGCCGAAGCATAATCAATATAATTAAGCTTCTGCATTATTACATAGGATACAACCTGTGTATGTTCTTTGGCACTGTTGCCTGATATGTATATAACGCTTCCATATTCTCCTATTCCCCTTGCAAATGCAAGTCCGAAGCCTGTAAGAAGTGCCGGGCTGATTTCTGGAAGGATTACTTTAAAAAATGTCTTTGATGGGCTTGCACCTAACATATATGCCGCTTCCTCATATTGAGAATCCATCTTTTCAAGAACAGGCATTACCGCTCTTACAACAAATGGAATTCCTACAAACACAAGTGCTGTAATAAGTCCAAGATGTGTGTAAGATACCTTTATACCTATTGAAGCAAGCGGTTTGCCAAGTATTCCGGTTTCAGAATACATTTTCGATAATGTAATACCAGCTACCGCTGTTGGAAGTGCAAATGGAAGTTCTATAAGTCCGTCAAGCACTCTTTTTCCAGCAAAATCGTATTTAACAAACGTCCATGCAATTATTGTTCCAAACACGCAGTTGATTACTGCCGCTATGAATGAACATCCAATGCTTGTAACAAAAGCATTGACGACATTCTGCTTAGTAACCAGCCTTATAAATTCGGCTGGTGGAAGCTTAAGTGAATATACCATAACCGAAGCAAGTGGAATTAATACTATAAGTGATAACATAGTAACTGTAATTCCAAGTGTTAAATGAAATCCCGGTATAACACGTACTTTTTTATCTTTACCGAATTTTCTGCTATTCTTTATTTCATCAAACGCTGTATCATAGTCTGGCTGTTTATTATTATCAATTGTTCTATCAGTTGTTATAGATTTCATCAAACCAGCCTCCATCATCAAAATATATCTTGTATGCCTGAGTCCAGCCGCCGTAATCAGCTATTGTATCAAGCTTTATTGTAAGATTGAATTTACCACTATATTCATTCAATACCTCTTCATCTGTTGGTCTGTATCCATAATCTGCGGCTATTCTTTGTGCCTGCTTTGAATACAGGAATGATAAATATTCGCTTGCAAGCTCCTCTGTGTTGTTTACTTTAACATTATCATCTACAACTGCCACACTTGGCTGTGCGAGAATACTTACAGATGGTGTGACAATCTCATATTCATCAGGATATGAAGCTAATGATGTAAGTGCCTCATTCTCCCAGGCAATAAGCACATCGCCTTTTTTATTCTCAACAAATGTTGTTGTTGAGCCCCTTGCTCCGGAATCCAGCACTGATACATTAGCATACAGCTTTCCTAAGAATTCCTTCTGCTTATCTTCACTGTTATACTTATCTCTTGCATAGCTTAATGCCGCAAGGAAATTCCAGCACGCTCCACCACTGCTCTTAGGATCTGGTGTTATAACCTCAACACCATCTTTAATTAAATCATCCCAGTCTGATATATTAAGCGGATTGCCCTTTCTTACAAGAAATACAATCGTTGAAGTATACGGAGATGAGTCTTTATCATATTCGTCCTTCCAGCCTGCATCAATAAGACCTGTATTCTCTATAAGGGATATATCATGTTCAAGTGCAAGTGTGACAACATCTGCATTACAGCCTTCAACTACTGAGCGTGCCTGACTTC
>OGLM01003813.1_pt1 | contig 11773 bp, 6 predicted proteins | sample 1572531 | NCBI WGS metagenome assembly OGLM01 (sample SAMEA2581909, study PRJEB24529) | metagenome | biome: Human gut stool | place: China | collected 2011 | reverse complement strand
ACATTCCGCAGAATTTCACAATCCACAATGCGCTCATCGACGACGACATGCTGCAGAGCTTGGTGGCAACCTGATTATTGTAGTCAATGACAATGATATGTCCATAGCAGAGAACCATGGAGGGCTTTACCAGAATTTAAAACTTCTGCGGGAGACAGACGGCAAGGCAGACTGCAATCTGTTCAGGGCAATGGGACTGGATTATATTTATGTAAACGAAGGAAATAATACAGCCGCTCTGATCGAGGCATTTCAGAAAGCAAAAGATACAGACCATGCAGTGGTCGTTCATATCAATACGCTGAAGGGAAAGGGATATGCCCCTGCAGAGCAGCACAAGGAGCAGTGGCATTATAATGCTCCGTTTGATCTGAAGACCGGAATGCCTCTTTATCCGGCAGACGGAGAAGATTACTCTTCTGTGACGAGAGATTATCTTCTGAAAAAGATGAAAGAAGATCCGACGGTTGTTGCGATCACTTCAGGAACACCGACAGTCATGGAATTTACAGAAGATAAAAGAAAAGAAGCCGGAAGACAGTTCGTGGATGTGGGAATTGCGGAGGAGACTGCCGTGGCACTTGCTTCAGGAATCGCAGCCAACGGAGGGAAGCCGGTGTATGGAGTTTACAGTTCCTTTATACAGAGAACTTTTGACCAGATTTCCCAGGATTTATGCATTGATAAAAATCCGGCAACGATCGTGATTTTTGCTGGTTCTGTTTATGGAATGAATGATGTGACTCATTTAGGTTTGCAGGATATGCCGATGCTTGGAAATATTCCGAATTTAGTCTATCTTGCACCGACAACAAAAGAAGAGTATCTTGCCATGCTGGACTGGAGCGTGGAGCAGACAGAGTATCCGGTTGCGATCAAACTTCCGGGTGGTGCAATGATCTCAGACGGAAAAGAAGTGAAAAAGGATTTCGGAAGACTGGATCAGTATGAAGTGACGAGAAAAGGTTCAAAAGTTGCGGTCATCGGACTTGGAACATTCTACGGACTTGCAGGACAGGCAGCAGACCTGATCGGGGAAAAGACAGGAACTGTACCGACAGTGATTAATCCATATTATATTACAGGGCTGGATGAAGAACTCCTGAAAGAACTGAAAAAAGATCATGATATCGTGGTCACGCTGGAAGATGGAATCCTCAATGGTGGATTTGGAGAGAAGATCGCACGTTTCTATGGCGACAGTGACATGAAGGTTCTGAACTACGGATTGAAAAAAGAGTTCATTGACCGGTATGACGTGAAAGAGATACTGCTGGAAAATCATCTGACTGCAGAACAGATTGCAGATGATGTAATGCAGGTTGAACAGAAAAGATAAAAATGCTATAATACATCGGAAAGAACCCATTTTTTAATGGGTTTTCTTTCCGGTTTTTTTATTTTATGATGCTATTTGTGCAGGAAAAACCATCTGGTATGGTTTGGACCGCATTTTGTATGCAAAAATAGATTTTACAGATGAAGGAGTTTGAATGTGGCTGAGTTAACACCAATGATGAAGCAGTATATGGAGACCAAGTCCCAGTATCAGGACTGCATTCTCTTCTATCGCTTAGGCGATTTTTATGAAATGTTCTTTGAGGATGCACTGACTGCATCCAGAGAACTGGAGATCACACTGACCGGGAAAAACTGTGGGCAGGAAGAACGTGCCCCAATGTGCGGAGTCCCTTATCATGCGGTGGAAGGATATCTGAACAGGCTGGTTGCCAAAGGATACAAAGTGGCAATCTGTGAGCAGGTGGAAGATCCAAAGCAGGCGAAGGGAATCGTAAAGCGTGAGGTCGTGCGGATCGTAACTCCGGGAACGAACCTGGATACGCAGGCACTGGATGAGACGAAGAATAATTATATTATGTGCATTGTCTATATTGCAGACCGGTACGGAGTGTCCATTGCAGATATTTCTACAGGAGATTATTTTGTGACGGAACTTCCGGACGGCAGCAGGCTGATGGATGAGATTTATAAATTCTCTCCATCGGAGATCATCTGCAATGAGGCTTTTTATATGAGCGGTATGGATCTGGATACGATGAAAGAGAAACTGGGGATTACAATTTATTCTCTGGATTCCTGGTATTTTGATGATGCCATGTGCAGGGAGAAACTGCTGGAGCATTTCAAGGTTTCAAGTTTTGCAGGACTGGGGCTGGAGGATTATGACTGTGGTGTAATCAGTGCAGGGGCATTACTTACTTATCTGCTGGAAACGCAGAAAAATTCCCTTTCCAACCTGACGCATCTGACTCCATACGTAACGGGAAAATATATGATGCTGGACAGCTCGACAAGAAGAAATCTGGAGCTGTGCGAGACACTCCGGGAAAAGCAGAAAAGAGGTTCCCTTCTGTGGGTGCTGGATAAGACGAGCACCGCCATGGGAGCACGTACCCTGCGAAAGTTCGTGGAGCAGCCTCTGATTGATAAAAATGAGATCAACCGAAGGCTGGATGCGGTGGAAGAATTAAAAGAACAGGCGATTTCACGGGAAGAGATCAGAGAATATCTTTCCCCGGTTTATGATCTGGAACGTCTGATTACGAAGATTACCTATGGTTCGGCAAATCCGAGGGATCTGACGGCATTTAAAAGCTCTCTTGAGATGCTGCCGCCGATCCGTTATATTTTAGAGGAGATGAAAGCATCGCTGCGGCATGAGATCTACTAAGATCTGGACGCACTGGAAGATCTGTGCGATCTTGTGACGAAAGCGATCCGGGAAGAGCCTCCGATCGCAATGAAAGAGGGAAATATTATCCGGGAAGGGTATAATGAAGAAGTAGATAAGCTGCGGAGAGCCAAGTCGGATGGAAAAGACTGGCTTGCGAAGCTGGAGGAAGATGAACGGGAAAAGACCGGAATTAAAAATCTGAAGATCAAGTATAATAAAGTATTTGGATATTATCTGGAAGTCACAAATTCCTATAAAGATCTTGTACCGGATTATTATACCCGCAAGCAGACGCTTGCCAATGCGGAGCGTTATATTACTCCGGAATTAAAAGAACTTGAAGATATGATCCTGGGGGCAGAAGATAAACTGTATGCACTGGAGTATGAACTTTACAGTGAGGTCAGAGAGACGATCGCAGCCCAGGTGGAGCGGATCCAGAAGACGGCAAAGGCGGTCGCAGGACTGGATGTATTTACCTCTCTGGCACTTGTGGCAGAACGGAATCATTATGTACGCCCGAAGATCAATGAAAAAGGAATTATTGATATCAAAGAAGGAAGACATCCGGTTGTGGAAAAAATGATCCCGAATGATATGTTCATTTCAAATGACACGTATCTGGATGATAAAAAGAACCGGATTTCCATTATCACGGGACCGAATATGGCAGGAAAATCCACTTATATGCGTCAGACAGCTCTGATCGCTCTGATGGCACAGGTGGGCTGTTTTGTTCCGGCACAGAGTGCGAATATCGGACTTTCGGATCGGATCTTTACCCGTGTAGGGGCATCGGATGACCTGGCATCCGGACAGAGTACGTTCATGGTGGAAATGACAGAGGTGGCGAATATTCTTCGGAATGCGACATCGAAAAGTCTTCTGATCCTGGATGAGATCGGAAGAGGAACGAGTACCTTTGACGGACTTTCCATCGCATGGGCGGTTGTAGAATATATCAGTGACAGTAAATTATTAGGTGCAAAGACGTTATTTGCCACGCATTATCATGAGCTGACAGAGCTGGAAGGAAAGATCGAAAATGTGAATAATTACTGCATTGCAGTCAAGGAAAAAGGGGACGATATTGTCTTCCTGCGTAAGATTGTAAAAGGCGGTGCAGATAAGAGTTATGGAATCCAGGTGGCAAAGCTGGCAGGAGTTCCGGATCTGGTGATCAACCGGGCAAAAGAGATCGTGGAAGAGTTAAGTGACGAAGATATTACCAGCCGGGTCAGCGAGATCGCTGCAAGGGAACATACAGCAAAGAAAAAGGGCAGATCCAAAAAATATGATGAAGTGGATATTGCACAGATGTCTTTATTTGATACGGTAAAGGATGATGATGTGCTGAACGAATTAAAGGAGATTGATGTCACCAATCTTACACCGATTGATGCACTGAATACATTATACCGGCTTCAGAACAAACTGAAGAACCGCTGGTAGCCGGACCGGATGAAAAGGAGGAAAAGATGCCGCATATTCATGTATTAGACCAGATCACGATCGATAAGATCGCAGCGGGAGAGGTGATCGAGAGACCGGCCTCAATTGTAAAAGAGCTTGTAGAAAATGCCATTGATGCAGGTTCTACATCCGTGACGGTGGAGATTAAAGATGGGGGAATTTCCTTTATCAGGATCCGGGATAACGGATGCGGAATCCCGAAAGAAGAAGTGAAAAGTGCATTTCTCCGGCATTCGACCAGTAAGATCGAGACGGTGGAAGACCTGTCACATATTGCATCGTTGGGGTTCAGAGGAGAAGCATTGTCAAGCATTGCCGCAGTGACAAGAACCGAAGTGATCACCAAGACGAAGGACAGCGATCTCGGAACAAAGTATGTCATTGAAGGCGGAAAAGAGGTTTCCCTGGAAGAGACAGGTGCACCGGATGGAACGACATTCCTTGTGCATCAGCTCTTTTATAATGTGCCTGCGAGAAGAAAGTTTTTAAAGACTCCGATGACCGAAGCGGGACATGTCCAGGATCTGCTGATGCATCTTGCACTTTCACATCCTGAGGTGGCATTGCAGTTTCTTAATAACGGACAGGAGAAACTACGGACTTCCGGGAATGGAAAGCTGAAGGATGTGATCTATCAGATCTACGGAAGAGACGTTGCTGCGAATCTGATCGAACTGGATTATGAAAAAGGAGGACTGCGTATCACCGGATTTCTTGGCAAGCCTGTCATTACCCGGGGAAACCGGAACTTTGAAAATTTTTTCGTGAACGGACGCTATGTAAAAAGCGGAATGATCTCAAAGGCACTGGAGGATGCGTACCGGGATTTTGTTATGCAGCATAAGTTCCCATTTGCAGTACTTCATTTTCATTTAAACGGGGAAGAAGTCGATATCAATGTTCATCCGACAAAAATGGAACTGCGGTTTCAGAAGCAGCAGGAGGTATACGGGACAGTCTTTGAGGCAGTGCATCGAACGCTGCTTGAGCCGGAGCTGATTCAGCGGGCAGAAGTACCGGAACCGGTAGCTGTCAGGATGGAAGAGGAGAAACGCAGGTCAGAAGAGAAAGCTGAGAGAAGAAAGGAAAGTCCTTTTCTTCTGCGTCCGAGAGCTTCTGCATCCATGGCAGGAGAAAGCCGGACAGTTTACGGGGAGAATCCGTATACCAAGAAAGATGCAGAATCCACGGAGAGAACCGGGGCAGCACAACCGGCAGAACATACAGAAAATTCTGAAGTCATGCAGCCGACAGGAGATCAGGAGAGAACCGGAGCAGTACAGAGCATGGAAAGCACCGCAGGCACGCAGGTACAGCCGGATCCGGTGCCGGACAATGCCGGAACCGGAAAAGCTACAGTCAGGGATGAGGATTATTTTATCAGAAAGATGAGGGAGAGAGTTCTGTCTTATCATAACCGTTCATCTTCTGCGGAAGTTTCGGATAAAAATGGAATCTTCCGGCAGGATGAGCAGATGGAGCGGATCAGTGAAAGAGTGCAGGAACAGAAAGAAAAGCCAAAGCAGATGGATTTATTTGAAGAAAATTTCCTGAAGCGGGAAGTACGTGCGGAATATAAACTGATCGGTCAGGTCTTTGATACGTACTGGCTGGTTGAGTTTCAGGATAAATTGTATATTATCGATCAGCATGCGGCACATGAGAGAGTGCTGTATGAAAGGACACTGCGGGGAATGAAGACCAGAGAGTTTACTTCCCAGTATTTAAGCCCTCCGATCATTTTGTCTTTATCCATGCAGGAGGCACAGCTTCTGAATGAAAATCTGGACCGGTTTACCAGGATCGGATTTGAGATTGAACCGTTTGGCGGGGAAGAATATGCAGTACGTGCAGTGCCGGACAATCTGTTCAGCATTGCAAAAAAGGAACTGTTGATGGAAATGCTGGATGATCTGGCAGACGGACTGTCCACGGGAATGACACCGGAACTGATTGATGAAAAAGTGGCATCCATGTCATGCAAGGCGGCAGTCAAAGGAAATAACCGATTGTCTGCACAGGAGGTGGACGAGCTGATAGCTGAACTGCTGACCCTGGATAATCCATATCACTGCCCTCATGGAAGACCGACGATCATTGCCATGACAAAGCATGATCTTGAAAAGAAATTTAAGCGAATCATATAAGGAGAACAGAGTGGAAAAAGAAGAAAAGAAGCCGCTGATCATTCTGACCGGTCCGACGGCAGTCGGCAAAACTGCTGCCTCCATCGGACTTGCAAAAGCTGTAGGCGGAGAGATTATTTCAGCAGATTCCATGCAGGTATACAAAGAAATGGACATAGGTTCGGCCAAGATCACACCGGAAGAGATGGAAGGAGTTCCTCATCACCTGGTCGATGTGCTGGAACCGGAAGAGGAGTTTAACGTAGTACGTTTTCAGGAACTGGCAAAGGAGGCAATGAAGGGGATTTATGAACGTGGTCATATCCCGATCGTTGTAGGCGGGACAGGTTTCTATATCCAGGCACTTCTGTATGATATAGATTTTACGGAAAATGAGACAGATCACACATACCGGAAAGAACTGGAGCAGCTCGCGGAGGAAAAAGGAGAAGAGTATCTCCATAAGTTGCTCCAGGAGGCAGATTCGGAATCAGCCGGCCAGATCCATTGTCATAATGTGAAGCGGGTGATCCGTGCATTGGAATTTTATCATCAGACGGGAACAAAAATTTCTGAGCATAATGAGAAAGAACGAGAAAAAGAAGCTGCATACCGGTCTGCATATTTTGTTCTGACAGATGAGAGAAAAAGGTTATATGAACGGATCGACCGCCGTGTGGAAAAAATGATGGAGCAGGGACTGACCGAAGAAGTGGAGGCACTGCGAAAACGCGGGCTGAAACGGGAAAACGTATCCATGCAGGGGCTTGGATATAAAGAGCTGTTCGGCTATTTTGAAGGAGAATATCCGCTTGAAGAAGCAGTCAGGATCATCCAGCGGGATACAAGGCATTTCGCAAAGCGTCAGTTGACGTGGTTCAGAAGAGAACGGGATGTGATCTGGATAGATAAAAGTGTTGTCGGAAGAGATGAAGACAAGCTGATCACATTTATGCTGGATCAGCTCAGAAAAAAAGAGATAATCAGGTAAAAGAAGAGGAAAGAAAATGGGAATAACAGATACAGAAAAAATCTATGAAGGACTTGGAATTTCCAGAGAAGTATGGGAGTACGGGCAGAGGACAGAGAGCCGGCTGAAAGAACGGTTTGAAGAATTTGACAAAAATGCAGAATATAACCAGATGAAAGTGATCCGGGCGATGCAGGAGAACCGGGTCAGTGAAGGCTGCTTTAATTATGTGAGCGGTTATGGGTATAATGATCTTGGAAGGGATACACTGGAGTCGGTTTATGCGTCGGTATTTCATACCGAGGCAGCCCTGGTACGTCCACAGATTACCTGTGGAACGCATGCACTGGCACTGGCACTGGCTGCCAATCTGCGTCCGGGCGATGAACTGCTCTCTCCGGTCGGAAAGCCGTATGATACACTGGAAGAAGTGATCGGTATCCGTCCATCCAAGGGATCTCTTGCGGAGTATGGGATTACTTACCGGCAGGTGGAACTTTTAGAAGACGGATATTTCGATTATCCGGCTATTGAGGCAGCCCTGAATGAAAAGATAAAGCTGGTGACGATCCAACGTTCCAAAGGATATCAGACAAGACCGAGCTATTCCGTAGAAAAGATCGGAGAACTGATTGCTTTTATTAAAGAGAGAAGACCGGATGTGATCTGTATGGTAGATAACTGCTATGGAGAATTTGTAGAGCGGATTGAACCGAGTGATGTGGGAGCAGATATGATCGTCGGTTCTCTGATCAAAAATCCGGGAGGCGGCCTTGCACCGATCGGTGGATATATTGCCGGACGGGAAGATCTGATCGAGAACTGTGCTTACCGGCTGACTTCTCCGGGACTGGGAAAAGAAGTGGGGGCATCTCTCGGAGTCATGCAGTCATTTTATCAGGGATTTTTCCTTGCACCGACTGTGGTATGCGGTGCGTTGAAAGGGGCAGTCTTTGCAGCCAATATTTATGAAGGACTGGGATATCCGGTAGTACCGGATGGAAAAGAATCCCGTCATGATATCATTCAGGCAGTGACCCTCGGCTCTGCGGAAGGTGTGATCGCTTTCTGTAAAGGAATCCAGGCAGCAGCTCCGGTGGACAGCTATGTAAGTCCGGAACCATGGGCAATGCCGGGGTATGACAGTGATGTGATCATGGCAGCAGGAGCTTTTGTGCAGGGATCTTCCATTGAGTTAAGTGCGGATGGTCCGGTCAAACCTCCGTATGCAGTTTATTTCCAGGGAGGACTGACCTGGTATCATGCGAAACTTGGCATCCTGAAATCATTGCAGAGTCTGCTGGACGCAGGGGTAGTCAGCCGGGAACAGATTGAACAGGCGTGAGAGGGAGCAGAATGAAAAAGAAAAATCGGATCGCAGTGATCGGTGGCGGAGTTTCGGGAATGACTGCTGCGGTTACCGCGGCAGAGCAGGGGGCTGATGTGCTGCTGCTGGAACAGAAAGAGATGACCGGAAAAAAGATACTGGTGACCGGGAACGGAAGATGCAACTATACGAACCGGGTGCAGACACCGCAGTGTTACCGTTCAGATGATCCGGAATTTCCGTGGAAGGTCATGCAGAAGTTCCCGGCAGAAAAGATTCTGGAGCTTTTTCAGGAGATGGGAATTTATCCAAAGGACAGAAACGGTTATATTTATCCCAATTCAGATCAGGCTTCTTCTGTGGCAGAGACTTTGCAGGAAGAACTGGAGAGGACCGGTGTGGAGGTGCATACCGGTGTCCGCTGCCTGGAGATCCGCAGAGAAAAAAATGGATTTAAGATCTGTGCGGAGGGAAAAAGTTTTCAGGCAGACCGGGTGATCTTATGTGCCGGTTCCAAGGCGGCTCCGGTGACCGGATCAGATGGATCGGGGTATGATATTGCAAAAAAAATGGGGCATAGCCTGATTCCGGTTCTCCCGGCACTGGTGCAGCTTCGGTGCAGTGGAAAGTTTTTTAAAAATATTGCAGGGGTAAGAGTGAACGGAAAGATCATTCTTTATACAGATGGAGCGGAGGCGGCTTCTGATACAGGAGAATTGCAGCTTGCTGCGTACGGACTTTCAGGAATCCCGGTATTCCAGGTCAGCAGATATGCTTCGAGAGGATTGTATGAAGGGAAAAAAGTAGAGGCGATGATCGATTTTATGCCGGAACTTTCTACGGAGAAAATGCTGGACTTTTTAAGAAAAAGAGCCAGAAACAGACCAGAAAAAACCGCGGAGCATTTTCTGACCGGATTATTTCATAAAAAGCTTTCCGGTCTGTGGCTGAAATTTGCCAGGATCCCGAAAGAAAAAAGAGTGGGAACTCTGACGGAGGAAGAACTCCGGCACCTGACCTGGCTGATCAAAGAATTTAAAGTACAGGTCACGGGTACGAATTCCTTTGAACAGGCACAGATCTGTTGCGGAGGTGTTGATACGCGGCAGATCCATGCAGATACAATGGAGTCCAGACTTGTTCCGGGGTTGTATTTTGCAGGAGAGATCGTAGATGTTGACGGGATCTGCGGAGGATATAATATTTCCTTTGCAGTTGCCAGTGGTGTGCTGGCAGGAAAATCGGCAGCAACGAAAGAGTGAAAATGAGATTGGAGAAATGAATCATATGATAAGAGTCAGTCAGTTAAAATTATCGATTCCACATACAAAAGAGCAGCTTGAAAAAAAGCTGGTCAGACAGCTTCACATCCGCCCGGAGGAACTGATCTCTTATCAGATCCGCAGACAGTCACTGGATGCGAGAAAGAAACCGGAGCTTTTTTATGTCTATACAGTGGATGTAAAAGTGAAAAATGAAGCGATGCTGTTAAAGCATAAAAAGGGGAGCAATGTTTCGCATATAGAGGAACGTCCATATCAGGTTCCGCCACATGGAACGGAGAAATTAAACGGAAGACCGGTAATCGTCGGAAGCGGACCGGCAGGTCTGTTCTGTGCTTATGTACTGGCAAAAGAGGGGTATCGTCCGTTGGTGCTGGAACGTGGGGCAGACGTGGAGAAGCGAAAGTCAGATGTGGAACATTTCTGGGAAACCGGGGTTTTGAATCCAGATTCCAACGTACAGTTCGGTGAAGGCGGAGCCGGAACTTTTTCGGACGGAAAGCTGAATACACTCGTAAAAGATAAGAACGGAAGAAACCGGTTTGTCCTGGAGACATTTGTAAAATTCGGGGCGGCAGAGGATATTTTATATGTGCAGAAACCACATATCGGAACCGATATCCTGATTAAAGTTGTCAGGAAAATGCGTGAAGAAATTTTACGCCTGGGAGGAAAATTTTCTTTTCATTCTCAGGTGACAGATCTTCTTGTGGAGCAGCATTGCCTTCAGGTTAATGGAACAGAAGAAATTTTGGCAGGAGTTGCAGTTTTTGCAATCGGACACAGTGCGAGAGATACGTTTGAGATGCTGAACCGGCATCAGCTTCCGATGCGTGCCAAATCTTTCGCAGTGGGGGTCAGGGTGGAACATCCGCAGGAACTGATCGATCAGTCGCAGTACGGAAGAAGCCGGGGAAAAGAACTCCCGGCAGCCGCATATAAGCTGACAGAAAATCTCACAAACGGACGGGGCGTATATACCTTCTGCATGTGTCCGGGAGGGTATGTGGTCAATGCGTCTTCGGAAGAACACCGCCTTGCAGTCAATGGAATGAGCTACAGCGACCGGGCCGGAAAAAATGCGAACAGTGCGGTGATTGTAACTGTGACACCGGAAGATTTTGGATCAGAGGATGCTCTTGCAGGAATCGCATTTCAGAGAAAGCTTGAGGAAAATGCCTGGAAAGCCGGACAGGGAAAAGTACCGGTACAGAGATTTGAGGATTTCAGGAAGAACCGGATCAGCACAGAATATGGAACAGTAAGTCCCTGCATCAAAGGAGCGTATACACTGGCAAATGTCCGGGAGATCTTTCCAAAGGAACTTTCGCTGTCGCTTGAGGATGGAATCCTTGCAATGGATCATAAGATCAGAGGCTTTGCTGGAGAGGATGTATTGCTGAGTGGTGTGGAAAGCAGAACTTCTTCACCGGTGCGGATCGAGAGAAATGAACAGTGCGTTTCTGAAAAAATATCCTGGATCTACCCGTGTGGGGAAGGCGCCGGGTATGCAGGCGGGATCACGTCTGCTGCCATGGACGGGATCAAAGTTGCGGAAGAGATCATCCGTCGTTATGAATCTTAAGGTTTCTTAAATTCACATTTTTTTAATGATTCATCTCTATACACTTTTTGGAAACTGTGCTAAAATTAGTCGTTGTATTCTATCGTCGCAGTGGTATGATATAGATGCAAAATAATGAAAATGTTAAGATAAAAGAGATGTACCGCGAAGAGCGGCCTTATGAAAAGTGCGAACAGTATGGAGCAGAGAATCTGACAGATGCAGAGTTACTGGCAGTGCTTTTGCGAACCGGAACAAAAGGGGAGAATTCACTCCGGCTCGCACAGAAGATTCTGCATCCGGAGACAGATCGGGGTGGCCTTGTGAACCTTCCG
>OGLM01003806.1_pt1 | contig 11794 bp, 14 predicted proteins | sample 1572531 | NCBI WGS metagenome assembly OGLM01 (sample SAMEA2581909, study PRJEB24529) | metagenome | biome: Human gut stool | place: China | collected 2011 | reverse complement strand
GTTTAATTTTTTTTCTCTGTTATTATTAAAAACATAGTCAACGAAATTTCTAAATTATAATTGAATTTTCGACCACTAAGTTACATAACCTAACGATTAATTATATAGAAATTTCTTAACGTATCAATACTAAACCGTATTGATAAAGCAAGTATTGACACTTATAAGAAATTTTTATTTATATCAGTTAAGAGGTTATTCGAATTATTATGTCATTTAAAAATTTTAATTATAAGTTGGACTATTTTTCACTTACAATTAACAGTTGTTATTAAGTTTCCAGTTTTGTGATTTGGTGTTTCAATTATGTATGTTAGTTCGTCTTCATTTTTTCTGTATATACTGATTGATATGTCTTTTTCTTTGTCTAGGAAAAATTGATTTAATAATACTTTTTTCATTTAATTACCGTTCATTTCTGTGTTTGTTTATATATTTAAATTAGAAAGCTGTCTTGTAATTGAAGATGTATTAAGCTTTCCATATTTTGATTAAGTTTTTTCTTATAAAAATTGGCAAGTATTCTATCTGTGTGAATATTGCCAATGTGGTTTGTATTAAAAACTAGTAATTATTATTGTACCATAATATTATATGCTTCTCAATATTATGCATACCATTTTTGATACTTTTTATTTAATTATTAGTGTTTTGGGCAAAACTGTTAATTTTTATTGAATGTGTTTGTGTGTGAAGGCATATGAGGTTATGTATATGAACGATTTTATATATATAATCAAAGGGACGTATGGAAAATATCTATAGGTTAATACAAAAGTAAAGAATGCAATGTCTTTTGCTGTAACGTTGTCGAGTTTCACGAAATTTGCGATTGCATAGTCACATGCATGCAAAAAGTCAATTGCACGAGAGTGTTCAGCCTCAGTACTAGCAGCATTTGCTTCATCCAGATAGTTGTATCTCTGATGATCCTTGCGTTTCACATCATTAACTAAGTTCACCTGATATCTTACGATGTCAATTGAATATTGATAAAAATTGTGATATAAGTATTTTATTATTTTTAGAGTATTTTCTGAAAGGGAATTTAGTGTATGAAGTATAAAGATGTAATTGAAAAAATGTCTTTGGAAGAGAAGGCAAGTTTGTGTGTTGGTAATGATTATTGGCATAGCCTTGAACTTGAAAAGTATGGGATTCCTAAGATTACTATGTCAGATGGACCTCATGGGTTGAGGGTTCAAAAAACTAAGGCTGATAATCTTGGTATAAATGAAAGTGAGATTTCTACGTGTTTTCCTGCTTCTGCTAGTTTAGGTAATACCTGGAATAGAGAGTTGATTTATTTATTAGGAAAAACTTTGGGAAAAGAGGCTAGAAAAGAAGAGGTTAATATTGTTTTAGGTCCTGCTATTAATATAAAGAGAAGTCCTTTGTGTGGTAGAAACTTTGAGTATTTTTCTGAGGATTCTTATTTAACAGGAATTCTTGGCATGGAATATGTGAAGGGACTTCAAAGTGAAAATGTTGGAGCTTGTGTAAAACATTTTGCTGTTAATAATCAAGAGAATAGAAGAAGAACTATTGATGTGGTTATTGACGAAAGAGCTTTGAGAGAAGTGTATTTAAAGGCTTTTGAAATGATTATAAAAAATGCTAAACCTTGGTCTATTATGAGTGCTTATAATAAGGCTAATGGCGAATATTGTAGTGAGAATCAACATTTATTGAATGATATTTTAAGAAAAGAATGGAATTTTGATGGGATTGTTATTTCTGATTGGGGTGCTGAAAATGATAGAGTTAAAGGATTGAAAGCTACTCATGAGTTGGAAATGCCTGGTGGAAGAGGTAATGGTGCCAAAGAAATTATTGAGGCTGTTAAGAATGGAGAAATTTCTGAAATAGAGTTAAATGAAGCTGTTGATAGAATTATTGATATTGCTAGAAAGGGAAGTAATCAGTTTGCATATGATGAAAAGTTAGGAGCATATTTAGAAATGAATAAAGCCGGTAAAGAAACATCTTTTGAATATGATCAGAAGGTTCATCATGAGATTGCTGAGAAAATTGCTAAAGAGACAATTGTATTATTAAAAAACGGTAATAATATTCTTCCTATAAAAAATAAGAAAATTGCTGTTATAGGTGATATGGCCAGAACTCCAAGATATCAAGGTGCAGGAAGTTCGACTATCAATCCATATAAGATTGAAAATGCTTATGATAACTTGGTTCAAAATGGAATTGATGTTGAATATGCTCAAGGATATGAAAGAATTGAGTCTGAAAATGATGAAAAGTTGAGAAGTGAAGCTGTTAAAGTTGCTAAGAATAATGACGTTGTACTTGTGTTTGCAGGCCTTACAGAGAATTATGAATCTGAAGGTGTTGATAGAGAAACTTTAGATATGCCTGAAAATCAAAATAAATTAATTGATGAAATTTGTAATGTTAATGAAAATGTTATTGTTGTTTTGTCAAATGGTTCTCCTATATTGATGCCTTGGAAAGATAAAGTTAAAGGAATTTTAGCAGGATACATTGGTGGAGAAGCTGGCGGAAAAGCTGTTGTCGATTGCATTCTTGGTAATGTGAATCCAAATGGTAAATTGGCTGAAACTTATCCTAATAAATTAGAAGATACTTCTTGTTTTAATAATTATCCTGGAAATGAAAAAACTGTTGAATATAAAGAGTCTGTTTATGTGGGATACAAATATTATGACAAGGTTGGAAAAGATGTGTTATTTCCATTTGGATTTGGTTTGAGCTATACAGAGTTTGAATATTTTGATTTGAAAGTTAATATTGAGAATGAAAAGATAGACATTAGATTTAAAATAAAAAATGTTGGAGATGTTGCTGGAAAAGAAATCGCTCAAATATATGTTAAGAAAGCTGATTCTGTAGTATTTAGACCGGATAAAGAATTGAGAGATTTTGCTAAGGTTGATTTAAATCCAGGTGAAGAAAAAGATGTTCATATAGTTCTTGATAGAGATTGTTTTGAATATTATGATATTGAAAATGATAGATGGCAAGTTGAGGCTGGAGAATATGAGATTTTAGTTGGAAAATCAAGTAGAAATATTGTTTTGAATGACAAAGTAGTAATTAATTCAGATGATGTTTGTGTAAAGAAAGAATTTTGCGAAAAATATTATACTGGTGATGTTCAAAACGTTACTGATGAAGAATTTGAAAAATTGATTGGAAGGAAGTTGCCAGATAAGGTTTTGAAGATTGAAGATATTACGGCTGAAAACACTTTGGAACAGATAAAAAATACTGCGATTGGTAAAGTGATTTATGATAATCAGATTGAGAAAATGAATAAATTATTGAGAGAGCAAAATGTTAATAAGGCAACTAAGGTTATGATGGATTTACAAAAACCATTAAAGAAATTTTATGAGAAAAAGAGTAGTAAAATTACAAAAGAAATGGTTGATGAATTGATTGCAATGGCTAAGAAAGGTGAGTTTTCAGAGAATAATGCATTTGTGAAAGAATATTTAAAGTAGTAAAAAGTTGGAATGAAGGGACTTGAAGATGATAAAAGCAGTTTTTATTGATATAGATGAAACACTAACAAATAGTCAAAGAGAGGTTACTGAAAAGACAAAATTAGAAATAAAAAAATGTGTAGAAAATGGTGTAAAAATAATTTTGACTTCTGGAAGATCTCGTAGAGAGGCTATGGATTTTCAAGAACAGATTGGCACAAATCCATATATAGTTTCTTCAAATGGCGCTTCTGCCTATGATGCAGAAAATGGAGTTGAAATTTATAATGAGAGAATTGATCCTCAAATGGCGCTTCAATTAATAAAACATTCAAGAGAGAATGGATATAGAATAAAATTGAACTATAAGGATCTTTTAGTTATGAATGAAGCTGCTTATCCAGATGAAAAGGACAAGGAAGTTTCTTATGAAGAATTAGAAAGGGTTGCAGTAGAGGAGCAAGTTGTTCAGTGTGTTATTACAAGTACTGATTTTGAGAAAATGAGGTTTTTTAGAGATTATATAAAAAATGAATGTGTAGGAATAGCTGTTGCAAATGAGTCTAAACGTTTTAAAAATCCTGATTTGAAGCCAAGTAGAAATTATTATTGCGATGTTACTTCTGTTAAGGTTTCTAAAGGAAATGCTGTTAAAGCTGTTTGTGAATATTTTGAAATTAAACCTGTAGAAATAGTTACAATAGGTGATGGAGAAAATGATTTGTCAATGTTTGAATTAACTCCAAATTCTGTTGCTATGGGAAATTCATTGCCTGAAATAAAAGAAAAAGCTAATTATGTTACGGCTTCAAATGATGAAGATGGGGTAGCTAAAGTGCTAGGGTTTATCATTAAAGTTAATGAAAAAGAGATGCCAATTTGAAATTGACATCTCTTTTTGTTGGTTAAAAGACTACGAATCAACTGTTTACACTCATAAAAACAAAGATTTCATTGCTCCATAACATCCAGCATAGGAAGAATTGCTTCCAAAAACATCCTAAAATTGCGTAAATGTTCAGCAAACTAAATCTTCTATAAATGGCTAAATACCAACAAAAGCTTAAACTTTCATAAATCTTCAAAAGTGCCTTTGCCGGCGCCTCATAACCCGGATACCAATAATTTGATACTAGACTCGGAAAATATAATAAAATGAAGCATTTGCTAGATTTTGGCAGGTGCTTTTTTCTTGCGTTTTCAAGTGAAAATGTCACACTTTGGTCATAATTATGGCGAGAGTTGACTGAGTTAGACAAGTTTTAACAATAAATTTGTTGGAATTATGCACAGGGAGTGGTATAATTGGGGCAATTGAGAGGAGAGAATAAACATGAGTTTAAAACATAGTAATGAAATAACACTAAAAATTAAATGTGAATTAGATAAGTTCTATAATATAGTAGAGGAAAAAGGCTTCAAAATAATAGATAAATTCTCAATGGATGATACATATTTCGTACCTGAAGAAGTGGAGTTAGGCAAGGTTAATACAAGAGATATTCTATCTAAAGCAGTATTGGTAAGAGATATTATAGGAAAAATGTCAAATAGAAGAACAAAACTAATAACATTTAAAATCAAAAACTTTGATGAGTCTGGCAATATATTAAATCAGGAAGCTGTTAATTGTGATATTCTAGAAATAGAGGATGCTAAGAAATTATTAAAAGCAATAGGGTACAAAGAAATTATGAATATAAAAGAAGATGATGTAGTATACGAAAAAGATGGATTTCAATTAGCAATTAAAGATATAAAAAATGGAGATAATTTGATAGAAATAGAAACAGAAGAAAACAAGGAATTAGATACTGTAGAAAAATTAATTCAAAAAGTTAATAAAATAGGGATACCAGTTTATACAGATAATTATTTTGTGAAAAAAGCGGAAATAGAATTAGATAAGATAATAAGTAAAAGTACTAATAAAGAAAGAGAAAAATCTTGTGGATGCATTATAATAAAGGGCAATAAAGTACTATTAATTAAGCAAACAAAAGGACATTGGGGATTTCCAAAAGGACATGTGGAAAAAAATGAAACAGAGATTGAAACTGCAATTAGAGAAGTAAAAGAAGAAACAAATTTAGACGTAGAAATTGATGCTAATAAAAGATATACAATGGAATATGTAACAGATAAAGGAAAACTAAAACAAGTAGTATTATTTATTGCCAAATGTATAGGTGGAGAGATAAAAGCACAGGAATGTGAAGTGAATGATATAAAATGGTTAGATTTCGATGAGGCAATTGAAACAATTACATATGATAATACTAGAGAATTATTTAAAGAAATACTTAAGGAGAGAAAAATATGAAAGTATTAACAATAAAACAACCTTGGGCAACACTAATAATGCAAGGAGATAAAAGATTTGAATTTAGAAGTTGGCGAACTAAATATAGAGGAGATTTATTAATACATGCAGGAAAAGGAATAGATAAAGAAGCAATGAAAAGATTAGCAAAATATATTCCAAAAGATATGCCAAGTGGAAAAATATTAGGAAAAGTAACATTAGTAGATTGCATAAAATGTGATGATGATTTCAAAGGAAAATGTTTAAAAGAGAATAAAGATGTTTATGCTAAAAGCACATTTATTGAAAAATTTGCATGGCAGCTAGAAAATGCAGAAGTATTTGATGAACCGATAGAGGCAAAAGGAAAATTGAGTTTGTGGGAGTATGATATATGAAAAATATAGAAAGATATTATAAAAATACAACAGATGCAAAACCTAATTATACTATAAAAAAATTTATTGAATTGAAAATCAAACCAGGAAATGCAATTGAACTTGGATGTGGAGCAGGAAGAGATACGGTATGTTTAATAAAAAATGGATGGAATGTAACGGGAATAGATAAAGAAAATGTTGAACCAAGAATTGCAGCAAAATTAGAAACAGAAGAATTAAAACAGTTTAAATTTTTAAAGCAAAAATTTGAGGAGATTGAATTAGAAAAAAATAATTTAGTAGTTGCCAATTTTAGTCTTCCATTCTGCAATAAAAATGATTTTAAAAAATTATGGAATAAAATAGATGATAGTATTTTAAAAGATGGATATTTTGTTGGTAATTTCTTTGGAGATAACGATGAATGGAAAAATACAAAAGAAGAAATGACCTTCTTAACAAAAGAACAGGTAATAGAATTATTTAAAAATTTTGAAATTATAGAGTTTAAAGAAGTAGAAAAAGATGATTTTACCGGTTTAGGGAAAATGAAACATTGGCATATATTTAATGTAATAGCAAAGAAAAAGAGGAATGCTGTGATATGGATATACCATCATTCTTAAGGTCAAAAAGTAGTTCAAATAGTTCAAACGACCTTGATATACCTTGCTTCTTAAGAAAGAATAAGGTAGTAAATTCAGAAAGCAAACCAATAGAAGTTAAGAAAACAAATAAAGAGATACTAGAAGAGAAGATTGATGAATACTACAAAGTATTTGTTTCTCAAAATGAAAAATCAATACTAACATTTTTATTATATGCTATATACTATTTAAAAAAGAAAAAAAATAATTTCAACTACAATGATTTATTAAGATTCTTAAAGAATCATAAACAAGAATTATTAGAAAATGAATTATATTTAAAACTTCTATGTTTATGTTATAAACAATTAGAAGATAACAGATTTCTTGATAAAAGGGAAACATTGGAGTTAATGAATGAAAACTTTAGAAAGATAGCAGTAACTAATTTAAAAATAAGTGTAGAATTTAAAGAGCTATCTGAAGATGAAATAAAAACAATAGTTGAAAATGACAAAGTAGTTGAGAATATTGATAAAGCGATAGAACATTTAATAACAGCAAATCATTCATTGGTAAGCTGGATGAAATAAATGATTTCTATTTTGGAAAAAACAATAACATAATTAAATAAAAACTTTCTTTTTTAGAAATAATATGATATAATAGTATTATAATCTAAAAAGGAGAGTTTTTATTATGTTAGGAGATAGAATTAAGTTATATAGAGAAAACAAAAATATGACTCAAAATGACCTCGCTGATATTTTGGAGGTTAGTGCTGGTACAGTTTCAAAATATGAATCAGGTAACTTAGAGCCTAGTATTGAATCGATAAAAAGATTAGCTGAAGTATTTGAAATATCAATTGATGAATTATTAAATGACAAAGAAGATAAATTTGATATTTCTAAAATAAATGTATTAGATATACTTAGAGAACAAAAAGAAATGAAATTAAAAGGAAATTTATATCACCAAACTCAAGTTTCATTTGCATATAATACAAATCATATTGAAGGAAGTACATTAACAGAAGACCAAACAAGATATATTTTCGAAACAAATACTATTTTATTTGAAGGTGATACAGTTGCAAAAGTAGATGATATATTAGAAACAGCTAATCACTTTAAACTAGTTGATTATATGTTAGATGTAGCAGATAAAAAATTAACTGAAACAATGATAAAAGAATTTCATAAGATTTTGAAAGATGGCACTTCTGATAGTAGAGTAGAATGGTTCAGTATTGGAGAATACAAACAAAGAGCTAATACAATAGGAAATGGCATTAAAACAACGTCACCAAATAATGTTAAAAAAGAAATGTCAAAATTAATGGATTGGTATAATTCACTTAAACAAGTAACGGCAAAAGAAATAATAGAATTTCATTACAGATTTGAGAGTATACATCCATTTCAAGATGGTAATGGTAGAATAGGAAGAATTATTATGTTTAAAGAATGTTTGAAAAATAATATTATTCCATTCATTATACAAGATGCAGATAAATTGTTTTATTATAGAGGTTTGAAAGAATACAAAAGTGAAAAAGGATATTTAACTGATACATGTTTAAATGCACAAGATCAATATATCAAAATGATGGAATATTATTTGAAACAATCTAAAGGCAGGTAACTGAAGTGATAAAATAAATGTAGACACAAAAAAACGTGTTTACATTTATTTTTTTGATATAATGAATGAGAAAGGAGAGGGATTTATGCCAAGAATTAGAAAAGAACCTAATAGGTATTGGTCAAAAGAAGAAAAATTAAGAATAATTAATTTAGTGCTTAATGACGGATTATCAACAGAGCAAGCAGCCAAACAAGAAGATATTTCTGGAGGAATGTTAAGGAATTGGATAAAACAATATTTAGAGCAGGGTGAAAATGCATTAGAAAACAAGAAAAAACCAGGGAATCCACTAATAAAATATTCTAGACGAAAAGAATTAACACAAATAGAACAGTTAGAATATGAAAATATGAAATTAAGAATTGAGAATGAAAGATTAAAAAAAGGATACATTTTGAAAGGAGATGGTTCAGTTGTAATCTTCAAGTAATAAAAGAAAGAGAATTTGAAATAGTATTAGAATTAAGTAAAGAATACAATATAAAATCACTATGTGAATATATGAATATTTCCAAAAGTGGATATTACAAATGGTTAAAAAATATTGGTAAATTAAATAAATATGAAATAGATAGATTAGAATTACAGAAATTAATAGAAGATATACATAGAAGAAAACCAAGTTATGGATATAGAAGAATAAATGCGAAAATACTAACTGAAACTGGCTGGATAGTAACATATAATCTTGTTCATAAAGTATGCAAGTCATTGAATATAAAGTCAAAAGCAAGACATTACAGATACAAACGATCAGGAGAAGAATCATTAAAATATGCTAATATAATTAAAGGAAATTGGAAAACAACACGTCCATTTGAAAAAGTAGTTTCAGATACTACAACGTTTTGGTTTAAAAGAAAACAATATGATTGGACATTTTATTTAGATGTATTTAATAACGAAATAGTTGGATATGATGTTAGAGAATCAATGTGTGGTAATGGTGTTTTAAATCATCGTGAGGCACTAAATAATATGTTAAATAACAAAATAAAAAGAGGATACGAAAACCTTGAAACCATTGTCCACACCGATCAAGGCGTCGTTTATTCCTCAGTGTCATTTAACAATATATTTAATTCTTATAAAGTAACCAGATCTATGTCTAGAGCTGGAACACCGACAGATAATCCAGTTATTGAGTCTAAAAATGGCTGGATTAAGAAAGAAATGTATATTGATTTTGACATAAATAATTATAACACAGTTCAAGAATTTATTGACGATATAGTTTGGGATAATAACAATTATCGTCCAAGCTATGCATTACAATATAAAAACCCAGTTGAGTATAGAACTCAACTAGGCTTCAAATAATTCTTTTTTAGTGTCTACTTTTTGTTGACAACTTCATTTATTTTAAAAACTTTCTTTTATTTATTTTCATTTATCCAACTTGTTAATTCATCTTTACTTTGAAATCCTCCTTTTTTCTTTGCAATATTAACGTTTACTGAATTGTGGTGCCTTACGTGCTTTTTTAAGACCTGGTTTCTTACGTTCTTTAATTCTTGAATCTCTTGTAATAAATCCTTTAGCTTTTAATATTCTTCTAAATGAAGTTTCGCTTGATGGATCTGTATTTTTATCATATTCTAATAATGCTCTTGTAATTCCTAAACGGATTGCTCCTGTTTGTCCTGAGAATCCTCCACCTTTTACTTCTACATTGATATCAAATTTATCTAATGTATTAGTTGCTTCTAGTGGTTGTTTTAAATCCATAACTAATGTTGGAAATGGTAAATATTCATTAACATCTCTACCATTAATAGTGATATTTCCTTTACCAGATGTCATTCTAACCTTTGCTATTGAAGATTTACGATGACCTGTACCATAATAAATTTTATTTGCCATAATTTTCCTCCTTAGTCTACTTTCATTTCTTTTGGTTGTTGAGCAATATGTTTATGTTCGTTTCCTCTATAAACAAATAATTTTTTACCCATTTTACGACCAAGTCTATTATGAGGAAGCATTCCCTTAATAGCTCTTTCCATCATTTCTTCAGGATATTGTTCAAGCATTACTTTAGCTGTTCTTTCTCTTAATCCACCAGTGTATCCACTGTGATTATAATACATTTTTTGTTCAAGTTTATTTCCTGTAAGTTTAACCTTATCAGCATTGATTACTATTACATAATCTCCACAATCAACATTAGGTGTATATATTGCTTTGTGTTTTCCACGTAATACATTAGCAGCTTTTGTTGCAACTCTACCTAAACTGATACCAGTTGCATCAATAACATACCAATCACGTTTAATTTCGGCTGGTTTTGCCATAAATGTTTTCATAAATTCTTCCCTTTCTCTCATAGATTAACCTCCCACAGTCAATCTATATGTGGGGTTTTATAAATGTACCAATTAAAATTGTACTAGACTTTGTTTATAAAGTCAATAAATAAAAGAAAAAAATCGCTATTTTTCAGCGATTTTTATTATAGTTTTAGTTACTTTTGATGAATAATTAACTTTTGGATCATTTCCTTTTACTTTAATTTCCACAGTTTCAGCAGAAAATTCTGAGTCAGAAGATAAAAGTATATGTCTTTCAGCTTTCAAATTCTTGTCTAATTTAATAGTAAAATATCCATTACTATTGACAACATATAGTACTAAATATAATAATGAAAAAAATAGTAATAAAATAAGTAACCCCATCTTAATAACTCTTGATAAAAGTTTTCCTCTATATATTTTTTCTGCTTTAACTTTTATTACATTATTATTCATGATTCACCTATTTGTACACTTTATAAGTATTACCATCATTTTCTATTATTGTTGCTCCTATATTGTGTGAAAATTCAACAATACTATTATAATTAGATACCTTATTATGCTTAAAATAAACATAATCAATTACGTTCTTTAATTTAATACTTTTACTTTCAACTGTATTAAAATCATATACACCTAATTTAAATCCATAATTTTTTAGTTCTTTTACTTTAACATCTCTATTCATAAATTCCTTATATGGAACTAGGAATACAAAATTACGTATTGTTTTAGGTTCTACAATATTATACATTTTAGTAATATTAGTTTTAAGCTTAAAGAAATCATTTGGAAGCTTTACAAAATATAATGTATTAGGTTTATTATCAAAAACATTTTTAATAACTTCAAAAGATATTGATAATGCGATAAACTATCCTAATGCATGTAAAGATGAAAAAGGTCGTTTGAGAGTAGGAGCTGCTATCGGTGTTGCTAATAACTCTTTAGAAAGAGTAAAAGCTTTAGTAGAAAAAGGTGTAGATGTAATTACTATCGACTGTGCACATGCACATTCTAAAAACGCCATTGAATTAGTAAAACAAGTAAAGGCTGCTTACCCTAATCTTGAACTTATTGCGGGGAACATTGTAACAAAAGAAGCCGC
>OGLM01003798.1_pt1 | contig 11831 bp, 10 predicted proteins | sample 1572531 | NCBI WGS metagenome assembly OGLM01 (sample SAMEA2581909, study PRJEB24529) | metagenome | biome: Human gut stool | place: China | collected 2011 | reverse complement strand
GAGATAGAGAGTTGGAAGGACATATTTAACGAAAGGTGTTATTGAAATTATCTTCCATTCTCAAATCTCGCAAATTTGACAACGGTACGAAGATGATAGCAGTAGCACCACATCATTTGATATATACCTACCTTATATATTCTTATAAGGCTTTAGATATTGTCAAATTGGTGTGGGCTATTGTTTTATCCGTACCAAAGGCAATGCGAGAGCCAGAGAATGAGATAAGACAGTATGTTCCCACACCTTTTTTATTGTAACAGCTTATCCATAGGGAACAGGTGGGCATAATATCATTATCATTATGAAATACTTGTTTATCTTTTTACTTATCATTGCATTTACCAGTTGTGGTAATTCTAACAAAACCGTCAATAGCGAGGATACTGAAACCGTCAATGGTTACAGATATGAAAAAGGCAGCGATGAAGCCTTTACAGGTACAGTTAAATTTAAGAACGGTACAACAAAGGAATATAAGGACGGCAAAGTCACATCAAGAACAATCTATCATGAGAATGGACAGCCTGCTTCTACCAAATATAAAGATGAGAATGGACGCTATTACAAGAAAGTGGAATATGACAAATCGGGCAACAAGATTGATGAAAAAGTTTATGAATAAACCTTATCAGCATATCTAAATGACAACGGACATAGTAGTTTATAATCGTAAATAATAATCAATTTAACAACAATGAAAACTTTAAGATTAATTGGAACGACCTTATTAATGGTCATGTTGGCTGTAAACTTTACAGCGTGTAGCGATGATGAAGATGAACAGACAATCATTGAACAAGCCAACCTTATAGGTAAATGGCAGTCCACTTGGGAGAAGATTCACAAAGTGGAGAATGGTAAAGAAGTAGTTACTTCTGATGAAGCATATACCAATGGTTTATGGGAGTTCAAGGCTGACGGTACTTGCATAGAAAGTTATGTGGACGGTGGACATACAGAAACAAGTCGTTGGTCTTTGAAAGACAATAAGCTGACTATCTCTTACAGTGACGGCTATTCAGATGTCCTTACTATCAATGAACTTACAGCTAATAAATTGGTTCTCGCCTTTGAGGATTGGGATACAATGGATGATGGTAGCGAGGAGTTGGACGATATTACTACGACCACCTACAAGAAGATTAATTAATTACTTAATCTACTTGGACGGAACAGCATTTGAGGAAACTCTTATGCTGTTTTTTATGGGGTACGAATATTGAAATATTCTTCTTTATATGGAGAATTGACAAATTCATACCCACATAAGTTTTAACTCACAATTAGCATACCTAATTAAGTAATCTAATTGTGATGTTCTATTACCCGTACTAATTCAATTTAAGAGTGGCTATTTCCTCTAAATTATAGCAGGAGATAAGCCATTTCAGAGATAGTAAATTTAATGTTAAATCAATGAACCAGTTAAACCGAGAGTTAAACCAAAGGTAGAATAACTGAGAATTTGTGCAACTACTGATTAAAGGATAAGATTCGCTTGCTCAGCAGGTTGCATTTGAAAGTCGAGCCGTAGGCGAAGGCTTTTAAATGCCTTGAGAGCACAACACTTTTAATGTTGGGGTCCTGGGTTCGAGCCCCAGGCGGATCACGGAAACGCTGGACAGAAATGGATAGTAAATGTACAACTCCTACAATATCAAGTCATTGTAGGAGTTTTTCTTTGTATAATGTCTGTGACTTAAGACACAAAAGGTCACAAAAAGACATGCTTTCGCGCCCCATAGTCGATTCGAAATTTATTTGGATAATATATAAATTGATCTGTTTTTAGTTTCGAACAGCATCTCTATCTCCCCCCTATATTTGCAAAATCTTTATAACTAATTTTCAAATAAAAAGATTCTATCGCTCCTAAAATAAATATATTTCGTTTCAAAATCAGGGATTCGGGTACAATTATCCGTAAATCATATACAAGTCCATTTATCTTATCATAATAATTTTGTAATCAGAAATCTTAACAAAAAAAATAGAAAGCTATGGATCACAAATTTTTCCGGGAAAAAGGAGTAAACGATGTTTCATGTATAACCGAAACAACTACTGAGTTCTTCTCGCACTCTTGCAAAAATAGTACTATACTAATTTTTTCTGAACTTATAACAGCAAATAATTAAATAAGAATTATTATGAGAAATAAAATTTTATATACGTTTATTGCATTAGTTATAAATATCCCTTTTATTATGGCACAAGAAAAAATCAAACAAACGGCCGGACGTGATCAATTGGGAGAATTTGCTCCTAAATTTGCAGAACTTAATGACGATGTACTTTTCGGTGAGGTGTGGAGTCGTACTGACAAACTCGGGCTACGTGACCGGAGTCTGGTTACGATCACATCTCTTATCAGTCAAGGTATTACAGATAATTCTCTGATTTTCCATCTTCAATCAGCAAAGAAAAATGGAATTACACGAACTGAAATTGCCGAAATTATCACTCATATCGGCTTTTATGCAGGTTGGCCAAAAGCTTGGGCTGCCTTCAACCTCGCAAAAGAGGTATGGGCAAAGGACAGTGTCGGCAACGACGCAAAAGCCAAATTTCAGCGTGAAATGATTTTCCCTATCGGAGAACCAAACACCGCATACGCTCAATATTTTATAGGTAACAGCTATCTTGCGCCTATTTCACACGAGCAGGTAAATATATCCAATGTTACATTCGAACCTCGTTGCCGCAATAACTGGCATATCCACCGTGCAACAGATGGTGGTGGACAAATGCTCATCGGAGTAGCCGGACGTGGCTGGTATCAAGAAGAAGGGAAACCGGCAGTAAAAATTCTTCCCGGGACAATTATTCATATTCCCGCGAATGTCAAACACTGGCACGGAGCTGCATCCGATAGCTGGTTTGCCCACCTTGCGTTCGAAATTCCCGGTAAGGATGCTTCCAACGAATGGCTTGAACCTGTTTCAGATAAAGAATATGAAAAACTCGACCGGTCGGAATAAATTCTAAGAGCCTGTCTAAATCTTGCTCGGATCAAGTTTGATAGAAATCCGCATGAATAGTCGGTTTTTCTCTTGAGATACTGTATAAAAAGTCATATAGGGGAAAAGAGAGTAAAATTTTGTTAATTAGTAAGAAGCAATTACTTACGGTTATCCAAATCCAAGAGATATAATACCGGAGACTACAACTCCGCAGCCAAAGTTTTCTGTTCAACAATATAGAAGACGGGATTAGCAGAGATAATCAGGATATGCCTGATAGATTTGTTAATAGACAAATTTATCAGGCGTATTCCGATAAATACAGTATAATACAACCGGTAATAATGCGGACAGGACGTAAGGCCTATTCGCCCTTATCTATTCGCCCGAGCTCTACTTTTACGATTACTTGAACCGAATAGGTTGTAAAATAAAAGCTTGTACAGTCCAAAAGGGGGTATTCCTGTTTTCATTCTAAAATAGGAATGAAAACAGGTGAATTATTATTTGTTTTTGAGTTTTTATACAATCTCTCAAGAGAAAATTAAATGGTGTGTTGTTTCATTTGGCTGAATACTTTATTAAACTTTAAAACGAAGAGTGAACCGACTACCTTTTCCCAATTCACTATCTACAGTCAATGTTCCGTTATGAGCTTCAACAAAATCTTTAGATATAGACAACCCCAAACCGCTACCTTGCACCTTTGTTCCGGGAACTCGGAAATAACGGTCGAATATGCTTTGATGATAACGGGGATCTATTCCCTTACCAAAATCTTGTACATAAATTTCCACAATATCGCCCTCTTGTTTCGCTCCGATAATTATACGTCCGTTTTGCGGAGTATAGCGTATTGCATTACTTAACAAATTCGTGATCACCCAAGCAATCTTTTCACTATCAACAAACAGCTTGCTGATCTTTTCTGGATATTCGACTTCTATCTGGCAACCGAATTTATCTGCCTGAACCTTATTTGCTTTTATCGCATATTCTATCAATTCTATCGGTTTTGTTATTTTAGGCATCAGTTGCAACCGGCCGGTCTCGACCTGAGTCATATTCAACAACTCTCCCGTGATACTCAAAAGCCGGTTACTATTTTCTTTTATGCTCTCAGAAAGTTGTTTCTGCTCATCATTCAGTTCTCCAACCCGATTGTCTTCTAATAGTTTAAGACTCATTAAAATCGCCGAAATAGGAGTCTTCAACTCATGAGATATAGTAGAGATAAGCGTTGTCTTTGCCGAATCCCGCTCTTTAAACTCCGTGATATTATTCAACAAAATAATATTTCCTATGTTCTTCTGTTCATTTTCACCGGCTTCAACAATCCGAATCGGAATATATTTTGCCTGAAAATAACTTTCTTTATTATCTGCATATATCTTCAGAGGTTCTTGTTTTTCATTCGGAGACACCAACTCTTTCACTAAACGACGAAGCAGATCATTTTTTAACGCAACTTCTGTTGCCGAACGATATAACAAATCACCTTTTTTCAAATGCAACAAATTAAGAGCTTCTTCATTGACAAATACAATCTGCATCTCTTCATTCAAACCTATAATAGGTTCTGTGATACTATTTACAATTGCCTCGATGTATTTTTTCCCCGACAAAATATCGGATATTGAACTATCATGAAACTCTTCAAGCCTTTCTGCCATTTTATTAAAAGAAGCCGCAACACCGCCGAACTCTACACCCAACCCAGTTGGTAGCCTTTTTTTATAATTCTGATCAGCAACTTCTTGAATTCCTTTGATCAACTCTTTTATCGGCTTAACGATATATTTAGGGAAATAGGCTAAAAGACCTATGGAAACCAAAATACAGAAAACGAACAAAACAGAAATCCATAATAGAGAGTTCTCCGCCGCCGCTTCCGCCATCTGGTTTTTATGAGAAATAGATATCATATTCAACTCCATGATACGATATAAATCGGCACGCATTTTCCCGATAGATTTTCGATCCAGATTTTTTTGATATTCTTCTAAATGCTCCTTCAAAATACGGGTTGCCTGCAATTCGTCTGTTTCTGTAATATTTTTCTCCTGCAACCTCAAATTTTCAATAAAAACATCTAAAGCGGCAGGATCTGAATCGATCTTTTCCAATGCCACAAGCATACTACGGGCATAATTCAGAGAATTATTATTCGCATCATAAATATTTCTTGAATTCCGGTCTAATTCATATACCGAACTTATGGCAAGCGTACCTAACATAAGAATCATCGCAAAAAGGATGCAAATGCCTAACGTAAGTTTATTTTTTATTCTCATACTCTTTCAGATTTTGAAATCCAAATCTAAGCCAAAATAATTAAATCTATATTGGAAGTTGATAAAAAGTCCACTAATTTTTTATAATTCATAATAGAAAAGATTGCCGAGAAAAAGGATAATTCAGGTTTTCCTATACAACATTTAGTAATATGATTATTTGCACATGTTTCTATAATTCCGTCTATTACATTTGACTTCTGCAACTGAATTACTTCTCCCCCAAGTTCCGTCGCCAATTTAAAATGATTCAACAAGTGACGCTGCACCGCCAGCGGAATTCTGTCGGCACTTTCTTTCGGTGTCTGAACATATAAAACCGAGAACTGCGTATTATGATGAATTGCCAACCGTGCAGCTTTCCGTATCAGCTTACGAGGTGTTTTTTCATTGGTACTAATACACACTAATATTTTTTCATGTCTTACTCCTACATTACCTACTACGACTTCATCTTCGACTTTTTTTGCGACACGCAAAGCGACCTCTTTCAATGCCAGCTCTCTCAATTGTAAAATATTATCGGCATTAAAAAAATGGGACAACGCCCACTCCACTTTATCCGAACGATATATCTTCCCTGCCTTCAGACGTGCCAAAAGTTCTTCTGCCGTCAAGTCTATATTTACGACTTCATCGGCTTCTTCCAAAACGCTATCCGGAATACGCTCTTTTACTTCTATTCCCGATATTCGCTGAATTTCATCGTTCAACGCCTCTATATGCTGGATATTAACCGCACTGATTACATTGATTCCCTCATCAAGAAGCTGAAGGACATCTTGCCACCTTTTTTCATTCAGGCTTCCCTCCACATTAGTATGCGCCAATTCATCGACAATTACAATTTCAGGACGTATCCGGATAATCGCTTCCACATCCATTTCTTCCAATTCCTTGCCTTTATAAAAGATTTTCCGACGTGGTATTACGGGAAGCCCTTTCAACTGTGCATCCGTATCCGTACGACCATGAGTCTCAACGTAACCGATCTGTACATCTACACCGCTTTCCAACAATTGGTGCGCTTCCTGAAGCATTCGATAAGTTTTCCCTACTCCAGCAATCATGCCGATATATATCTTAAACTTACCCCGTCTCGATTGCTTTATTAAATCTAAAAAATGCTGGACGCTTTTTTCTTTATCCATCTCCACCGCTTTATAAAATACATATACCCCCGGTGTCGCTAATCACCGAGGGGTATAAACAAAACATATTTAAATAGAACAACACAACTTTATCATCGTATAGTAATCCCGAAAACGAAATGTACGTCTTCACGATTAGGATTCCAAATTACTTGCGTATAAACCGGCAAGGAAAAACGCTCATTAAAATGGATCTCCTTTGTCGCTTTCAATGACACATTCGTAACGGCAAAATCATCATTTTTATATTGTTCTGAACGCCAAGGACTACAACCGACGGCAGCATTCAACTGTACCCCCTTAACGGTAAAAGGATACCCGAATTCCATATAAGAAGAATAAGCGTTGACACGGCTACCATCAGAAATCGTCTTACGGTCACCTCCTGCAAACATCGTATACCAAGAAATACTTAACGGAAATTTCTCAACCGGAAGCGCATAGGACAATCCCGCTTCAAAAATATGATCTGTAGTGTGATTATCAAAATTGAAATAGTTATTTTTACCGTTTTCACGGTCATTATAAATGCCAGACTGACCTGCCCACCATAAATCGGCAACAGAAATAGTCAAGCCTGCAATGGTATAAGCTGCCGTAATATCGGCTTCTTTATGACCTTGTCCTGTAAAATCGACACTACCCCATGCTGTCAGAGAAAACCCGGCTACTTGAAGACCTAATGTCGGCTGAACAGCAGCTCCAGATTGGTACATACCTCTCCAAATATAAGAACTTACTAAATCTCCCTGTACATTAAAACTTACTCCTTTATTTTCTTCTTGTGCTTTGAGAACTACGGGAGATATAACACTCAACAATATAATTATAAACTTTTTCATTTCCAATTTTCTTATCTTTGATATATTCTATTATTAATATTAATTATTTATTTTGTTGGTCCAACGCAACGTTCAGTTTCAAGACATTTACTTTTGCCGTTCCAAAAAGTCCTAATAATGGAGCTTCGGTATTTTCCTCTACAATTTTACGGACCTTATCTTCTTGCATACCCCGAGCTTTTGCTACTCGTTTTATTTGCACTTCTGCACTTTGCGGTGTTATGTGAGGATCAAGTCCCGAACCGCTGGCTGTTACCATTTCTGCAGGTACTTCATTCCGTTTTAAATAAGGGTGATGCACCAAAAAAGTATCAATACGTACTTCTACTTCTTCGAGATATTCGGGATTTGTAGGACCTTTATTACTTCCGGCAGACGCATCTGCTGTATAATCGGCAGCAGAAGGACGTCCCCAAAAGTAAATATCCTTAGTAAATTTTTGCCCGACATTCGCCGCTCCAACGACTTTTCCATCCAACGTCACAACTTCGGCATTTCCGTTTCCCGGTCCTGCTACTTTGGCAAAAGCCCATAAAACGAAGATGTAGCATAAAGAAAAAAATACACAGAATACCAGCGTTATCTTTATCGATTTCCAAACTATTGATTTCATCTCTATCATTATTATTTAAAAGAATAAACTTACAAACATATCTATCAATTTAATTCCTATAAAAGGCACGATAATACCTCCAAGTCCGTATATCAACAGATTTCTGCGAAGAAGAGCGGATGCCCCTATCGGCTTATACGTTACACCCTTCAAAGCCAGAGGAATTAACGCCGGAATAATCAATGCATTGAATATCACTGCCGAGAGGATAGCCGTTTCAGGACTATGCAGATTCATTATATTTAACGCTGCAAGTTGCGGAATGGCAATCATGAACAGAGCCGGGACAATTGCAAAATATTTTGCCACATCATTCGCAATAGAGAAAGTTGTCAAAGTTCCACGTGTCATCAACAACTGTTTTCCTATCTCCACGATTTCTATCAATTTTGTAGGGTCGTTGTCCAAATCTACCATATTACCGGCTTCTTTAGCAGCTTGTGTCCCACTATTCATAGCAACACCGACATTAGCCTGTGCCAGAGCAGGAGCGTCATTTGTTCCGTCTCCCATCATTGCAACCAACTTGCCGCTGTTTTGCTCTTTCTTGATATATTCCATCTTATCTTCCGGTTTAGCTTCTGCAATATAATCATCAACTCCGGCTTTTGCTGCAATATATTTAGCTGTAAGAGGATTATCCCCGGTCACCATAACGGTCTTCACTCCCATTTTACGCAGACGTTCAAAACGTTCTTGTATTCCCGGCTTAATAATATCTTGCAACTCAATAACTCCTACTACTTTGCGATCTACACTGACAACCAAAGGAGTTCCCCCGTTACTTGAAATCACATTGACCAATTCTTCGGCATCTTTCGGGAATGTATATCCGGCTTGAGTAGTAATCGTACGGATTGCATCAAAAGAACCCTTTCTGATCTGCATACCGTCTTTCATATCTACTCCTGAACACTTTGTTTCGGCAGTAAACCGGATCATCCGTTCTACCATCATACCTTGTCTTGAAGCATTTACATCAAGCCCTTTACCTAACTCAACGATAGATTTACCTTCCGGTGTTTCATCAGAAAGTGAAGAGAGCACACACCATGAAACAAATGTTTTAAAATCTACCGAAGCATCTGTACAATACATTTTCGTCGCTTTCCGGTTACCGATCGTTATCGTACCCGTTTTATCCAAAAGTAATGTGTCTATATCACCGGCAGTCTCAACAGCTTTACCCGATTTCGTAATCACATTAGCCCGCAAAGCACGATCCATACCGGCTATACCGATTGCAGAAAGCAATCCTCCGATCGTCGTAGGGATAAGACAGACAAACAGTGCGATAAGTGATCCGACTGCAATTGTAGCACCGCTATAATCTGCAAACGGTTTTAAGGTTACACAAACAATCACAAAAACAAGAGTAAATCCTGCCAACAATATAGTCAAAGCTATTTCATTCGGTGTTTTTTTACGAGAAGCCCCCTCAACAAGGGCAATCATCTTATCCAAAAAACTTTCACCGGGACGACTCGTCACCAAAACTTTTATAACATCGGAAAGGACCTTAGTACCGCCTGTTACAGAACTCTTATCTCCTCCGGCTTCACGAATGACTGGGGCACTTTCTCCAGTTATTGCACTCTCATCGATAGAAGCCAAACCTTCGATAATTTCCCCGTCTGCCGGAATAACATCTCCGGCTTCGCACAAAAAGATATCTCCTTTTTTCAATTCAGAACTCGGTACGACTTTAATTTTATCTCCAGACAACCTCTTTGCCGGAGTTTCCTCTCTTGTCTTTCTCAAACTATCGGCTTGAGCTTTCCCTCTTGCTTCGGCTATCGCTTCTGCAAAATTGGCAAACAGTAAAGTCACAAACAAGATTATAAATAAAGTCATGTTATACCCAAATGAACCCTGAGTAGGATCAACTAACGAATAGAACGTTATAGGCAACATTAATAGCGTAACGACTTCGACAGTGAACATGATCGGATTTTTAATCATCATGCGCGGATCGAGTTTTACGAACGATTGTTTTATACTTGCTAAAACCTGCTCTTTCTGAAAGAGCGAAGTTGAAATATTCTTTTTCATCTCAGACTCTTAATTAAATATATAAACTTAAATGTTCGGCAATAGTACTTAATGCGTGAACCGGGAAGAAAGACAGTGCTGCAACGATAAAGATAACGGCAAATGTCATAGCGCCGAATGTTGCAGTATCGGTTTTTAACGTTCCGGCACTTTCCGGAATATATTTCTTTTCAGCAAGCAATCCGGCAATTGCAACCTGTCCGACTATCGGAATAAAACGAGAAAGAATCAATACGATACCACAGGTATAGTTCCAGAACATCGTGTTATCTCCTAATCCTTCGAATCCTGAACCGTTATTGGCTGCACAAGAAGTATATTCGTACAACATTTCACTCAACCCATGGAAAGACGGGTTATTCAACCAACCTCCTTCCGATTCTACAAAAGCCGGATTATGAACATATAAATAAGATGCTAAAGCTGTTCCTACCAGAATAACGAACGGATGAAGTAAAGCCACGATCGTTGCGATTTTCATTTCTTTGGCTTCGACTTTCTTTCCTAAAAATTCAGGAGTACGCCCTACCATAAGACCACTGATGAAGACTGCAATGATAATAAATACATAATAGTTCATAAAACCGACGCCGACTCCACCGAACCAAGTGTTGATCTGCATATTCAACATCTCGATCAATCCGCTCAACGGCATCGTACTGTCATGCATACCGTTTACCGAACCATTCGATGTTACAGTTGTGGTAACGCTCCAGAATGCTGTTCCGGCAGCACCCAAACGAACTTCCTTACCTTCCATAGCGCCATTTTCCTGGGCTATTCCCATGTTATCGATTGCAGGATTCCCATTCATTTCGTAATAGGTATTAATACCTACCCCGACAATATAAGCAAAGAACATTACGGCAAAAATACTTGCTCCGAACTTTTTCCGTTTCAGATAAAATCCTAAAGCCCATATCATAGCCATCGGAATAATCAATATCGAACAACATTCGAAAATATTGGTCAAGAATGTCGGATTTTCCAACGGATGAGAGGAATTCACTCCGAAATATCCACCTCCATTAGTACCCAATTGCTTAATAGGAACAATTGCTGCGGCAGGTCCTTGCGAAACCATTTGTGTTCCTCCTTCTAATGTATTTACCTCCATTTTTCCGTCAAATCTCATCGGTGTTCCTTCAAGAATCAAAACAAAACCGACAAGTAAGGAAAGAGGTAATAAAATACGTGTACAACTACGTACCAAGAAATACCAGAAGTTCCCGATTGTTTTTGTCGTTTTTGCTGCCATCGCTTTCATTATTCCTGCCATTGCCGCCATACCGGTTGCCGCAGTTATAAATTGGAAAAGCATAATGACAAACAAAGACGTTTCAATCCCATGGTACTCTAAAATTACATAAAGTGGAAAATACCACACAACAATCAACGAGCCAAGAGACACATATCTGGTAATTCCAACTACAATAATAAACACTGCCAAAAAGACACCAATCATAATCCAGCCAAGACTCGTATTGGAAGAAGAAGCAACAATAACTGCCGCCGATACCGCAATTCGCTTGGCTGCTTTAAAATGAAGGTAAAAAGGGAAATTATGTCCAATTACGACGCCAAGACCAATCACCAAAGTCATAAGATAGGTCATTTCCGGTGAATACCCCATGTTCGGACAGAAAACAAAGCGCACCAAAAGTGTCGGAATAAATGCCTTTAATAAATCTCCGGCAAAGGTAAGTGCACCGCCTTTTGCTCCCATAGTACGAAGAGCATTGGTCGTGCCAATGTTTCCGCTTCCCTCCGACTGGATATTATGTCCACTCATCTTTCCAACCACATATCCGGTTGAAAAGCTTCCAAAGCCATAACCAATGATTAAAAAGATTATTGAATAAACAAGTTCCATGATAAATTACTCCTTTTCTTTACGTTCCCTGATAAAAATA
>OGLM01003789.1_pt1 | contig 11849 bp, 7 predicted proteins | sample 1572531 | NCBI WGS metagenome assembly OGLM01 (sample SAMEA2581909, study PRJEB24529) | metagenome | biome: Human gut stool | place: China | collected 2011 | reverse complement strand
GAGAAGCCCAGCTTGGATTTCATACCGCTGGAATAGGTGCGGATGGGCATATCGATATAGCTGCCCAACTCCGAAAAAGCCACAATGTCCGGCTCCATCTCCTTCAGCTCCTCCCGGCTGATGCCCAGCAGCTCGCCGCGGAAATAGATATTCTCCCGGCCGGAAAGCCGGAATCAAAGCAGCGATATTGAATTGCTTTTTCAATGCCAGCGACCGAGCCATAAGATTGGGTCGATATTCAACTTCTTGCAATACTCGGTTTACTTTTTCTTGGGCTGTTTTAGATACTTTTCCTCTGTTATGCAGAATCCGGTCGACTGTTCCGACGGATACTCCTGCCATACGGGCAATATCTGAAATGCGAACATTTTTTGTTTTATCGGTCATGAGCTATTTTATGCTGTGTGTGCGTACACATTTATGATTCGCAAATGTAGCGAAAAATATCGGGTATTTATAATGTTTTTTATTGTGTGTGCGTGCACATTTTAATTTAATTGTATTTAATGTGTTGATTATTATTGTTTTATGTGTTGCGGTATATAGATTGACTATGCTGTAAAACATAAAAAGAGTCTGTTTGTATGGTAAACCTATTTTTTTTACTTTCGTTCCATAAAAAACAGAAGAAGATGATAAAGTTGGTAATATTTGATCTGGACGGTACTTTGCTGAATACGATCAGTGATTTGGCAGGGAGTACCAATTATGCATTAAAGCAATGTGGTTTTCCTGAACATGAAACTGATGCTTATAATTATTTTGTCGGGAACGGAATAAATAAACTTTTTGAAAGGGCACTTCCCGAGAATGCGCGTACTCCGGAAAATATAGGAAGGATGAGAGGTTTCTTTTTGGAGCATTATACCCAAAACAATACATGCTTAACAGTTCCTTATCCGGGCATTTCAGAACTATTAAGAGAATTGCAACATAAAGGCATTGCTTTGGCTGTTGCTTCGAATAAGTATCAAGAAGGTACGGAGAAGTTGGTGCATTATTATTTTAAAGACATCGTTTTTTCTACGATACTCGGTCAGCGTGAGGGAATTCCGGTAAAACCTGATCCGGTCATTGTAAAAGAAATACTTCGGGTGAATGGTGTATCGGCAAATGAGACGCTATATGTCGGAGATTCGGGGGTAGATATGCAAACGGCTGCAGCGGCGACGGTTACTTCTGTGGGTGTGACATGGGGGTTTCGCACTTGTGAAGAGTTGGTAGAAAACGGTGCTTGCTATATCGTGGATTCCCCTGCTGAGATATTAGAACTGTCAGGTCGTCTTTAATTTTTTATTGGTGCGAAGTTGTTAAGCCGGAATATAAAAACAACAGCCTTTCCTCACGGAATGGCTGTCGAATAACCAAAATATATAGAATAGTTTAATCAAAAAATCATTCTGTACAGGTAGTATATGCTTTTTTGATTATTACAAAAATAAGATAAAAAAATTATTGTGCAAAAAAAAATCGATAAAACCTGTATTGTTATCGCTGAATAGTAAAAAATATCGGTTAAAAATCGTCTTTTCATAATAGTTTTATTATTTATAATTGGTATTAATTTCGATTTATATTTTGCTACATGGAATTCGAAAATTTGGGCAGACTTGTCATGAATGATTCAGATTGGTTTTTAGAGTTTAAATAAAGTTAATACAAAATATTTTGTTTAGTAATTAATGTGTTGTATAACATGTTTTCTGTATATTTGTACCGTGTTTTTCATGGTATTAGATTTAAGGTTAACGAAGATTGGTTGTCGTGAGACAACCATTTTTTTGTTTATATGCCACTTATTATTTTGTTGAAATATCGGTTTTATTTTTCTTTTGAAGACTATATCGTACTGCGATTATTTGAGTTTTTGTTGATCGGTATATAAAGAAGACCTGTCCGGCATTCCCCATTTGTCGGGCAGGTCTTTTCATTGATAGAGTTTTAAGACCTGTCTAAACTCTATTTTATTGGAAAATTTAGACAGATTTTTAGTTCAGTCCCGGCCAGTCATTGATGTTTACTCGATTTTTAACTTCGGCAGGAGCTGTCGGGAAAAATTCGAATTCGTTGCCGATCTTTTGTTCTATTTCAGATACCGAGTATATATAGTTGCTTAACGGAGGTGTCGTACTCGGATTTTCGTTGTTAAGATTCTGCGGAAACCAGAATCCGATTGTCATAACTTCGTCCGGTGAACATTCGGCGATCGGTTTACCTGAACTTCCGTTTTTGGTACGAAGTATTACTTTGTATCGAGCTGTTGGAATTACGCATTCTTTGGATAAAGTCGACAGGATATTCCAATTACTTGCATCATAAGTTTTGTAACCATCATTTGCATAATAACATCCTGCAACGACGTATGTCGTATCGGAACATTCCCATGTATCGGATAACAACTCTTCCACTTTGCTCCAATGATCTTTGTATAGATATGCTTCGGGAGCGATATTGGTAGGATAGAAAGTCTGTATGTTCATTTCGCTTCCAGCGCCACCTCGATCGGCCGAGCGCAGTAAATGTCCTTTGGTAAAGTTTTTGTTATTATAAGGCCTCCAATAATAGTATAAGTCGGTAGGTTCATTACCGTTCATTGACCAAGGCCAATCGTTCCAGTCACTCGGGTAGATAACAGATTGCTGGCTTGCCGAAAATTTCGGGTCGGGACGCCAAGGATCAGGATTTGTACGTCCGAACCCTTTTTCATGGTAACATTGGTGTACAGGATAGGCCACCCACATGGGATTGTGTCGGTATGTGTCGTAACATGCCGTGTAATTGCGTACATGCTTTTGGCTTATCAATGTTTCGGCAAAATGTGTAACATATTTGTAATTACTATTGGTTTTGATAGTTTTGGGTGTCTCTACACATGAATAGTTCGTTGTGGAGAAATCGAATATTTGCTCTGTCGACTGATTGCTCGTTACCAGTTTGATGTCATCCATTCTGATATTGTAGTCGTCGGCTACGAACATGATGGATAGTGTTTGGGGAACTGTGTTATGTATACTGAACAGAGCGGTTGCCAGCGCCCAAGAGTTTGTTGTAGACCGGTTGTAGGCAAGAGGTTTCATCGAACTTCCGTTTCCGCTGATATATACTTTGATATTGGAAGATGTATCGAAGTCGCCTTCGAATTTACAACATCCGAAAGAGAGCTGAAAAGACGTTTGCCCGGGTTGAAGTTGTATATTATTGACCGTCACATAAGCATCTTTTCCTCCGAAATAGAATGCATTTTTGCGAGATGCTCCTGCATATCCCGAAGATTGAAAATTGTTTCGAACAGAAACGGTTCGTCCCGTATATTCGATGTTTTCAGCACCCGTTCCCGTCGCATTTATATAACCGTCCCATTGGTCTATAAATGGGTTTCCGCTTCCGCTCCAAATTGCTTTGTCGAGATTATCGTAATAGACTGTTTCGCTGGTGAAGCCTTTCGGTTGACGAGTTACGGCGATACTTTTTGATATTGTTTTATCTGTCTCGTTTCTTTTTACGGTAGAGATCGTAAGCATATAGGTTTCGCCTGTGGGAATATCGGTTACAGAAACTTTGTTTTCTCCGGGCCCACCTTCGCTTTTGTCGACTTTCAAAGCGTTGTTGCTGACATTTATACTCCATGAGACATTGGAGATAATGGTAATTTGATTGTTTGACGGATTGTTTTCGTCGAAATTCAGATTTTCGGGAGAAACGGATAATGTCGCTTCTTCAAGTTCTGTTATGGTCTCATCTTTTTCACATCCGGTGAAGTAAACGGATAGGAAAATAAGTAGTAGATAACTATACTTCTTCATACGATAGGTGAGGATTATTGATGAATTTGTAAAAATATTTTGGAATTAAGTTGAAAACAAATATGAGAATAACCCGAAATATTCAGGGAATCAATCGATAAAAAGAATATTCAATAAATAAATTATCGTGTCATTAAAACAAAAAAAGGAGTCATTCGATAAAAATGACATAGAATATTAGGGACAGCTTGAGTTTTTCGATAAAAAATGTTATCCGGCCTGTTTTCTCGTTTTCATTCGTCAGAAAGCTGCTGTCATTCTTATAAAAACAAGAATATATACTCAAATGGAACTCTCAAAGCCAATCTTGGCAAAATTTGGACAAACTCAAATCTTCAAATCGAATTTTCACTATAATATGTTCACAATAAAATGATTATAATATTAATATATGCAATAATCATTAAACTGCATGTGTTGTATAAATTTTATAATTCTTATATCTTTGTAAATAAAGCCCTATTTGTCAGAATAGATTAACGAGATGAACAATGAATCCATTTTATGAGAACTTAGCACATTTTATACATGGTGCAGCATTTATGTTCTTTATACTTGCCAGTATTCAGTTATATCCTTTAAGACACCGCAGCAATATGATGAGGTTGCTTTTCTGTAGCATGATTTTTCTTGCATTCCTCGAATTCAAGGATATGGGATTTTTGATAAAAGGCGTATGGTACAACCCGTATATAACGAGTATAACAATGAGTACCGATATGTTATATGTTCCGTTAATGGCTCTTTTTTTCTTCGAAGTTATCTCTCCCGGATGGGTCACATTACGCAGAATCATAGGAATGTCTATGCCTTCGGTATTATTTATAGTCGCATACATCATATACCCGTCTTCTGTTATTTTTAAGGCGGCAATGTTATATGCCCTTGTTTTCGGAACAATAATTACTGTTATTGTTTTCATGGCAAGTTCCCGTCGTGACAATTATATAAAAAACAATTTCTCGGATATCGAGAACTTGAGTATTTCATGGGTACGCAAGGCTATAACAGCATTATATATATGTCTTGTACTCTGGACCATTCTCCTTTGGGAAGAAAATTGGTTGAGCGATGCCGCTTATTATGCAATATCTATTATCGTTTGGACTTATATTTATCGGTTATCCCAAAAACATTCGGTTATAGAAATGCCGAGTACGTCCAGATTATTTATGCCGAAACCTGAACAGAAAGGGTCTCATGAGATACAGAATTTTCCCTTTAAAAAATTGCAAGAATATATGGAAAATGAACGAATGTTTCTAAATCCTAAACTGACTCTTACCGAAGTGGCGACGGCAATAGGGACAAACCGTACTTATCTGTCGGAATATTTAAATAACGATCTCGACACGACTTTCTATGAATATGTAAACGGATTCAGAATAAAGGAGGCTTGTGCTCTGCTCTCATCGGATGAACGCAGGACTTTAATGGAAATAGCCGAATTAAGCGGTTTCAACTCTCTATCTACATTTAATCGTGCTTTTGTTAAAAGCATCGGAGAAACTCCGGCCCGATACCTGAAAAAAAGCCAAATCAAATGTTAGAAACTGTCTGAGTTTTGCTCGGACCGGGTTTGAGAGAAATTTTATTGTCAATGATTCATTTCCGCAAGAATTTGTATGATCATTACGATAATCATAATAGAGATGTAGTCTTGCAGGTTTTCACGGAGTTTCATCTCAGTACGCATTTTATAACGTTCTACCGACTTTACCGATATACCTAAAGTTTCAGCAATTTCGCGGTAATTTTTGTTTTCGAACCGGCTCATAATGAATACCTGTTGGTATTCAAAAGGCAGTGTTTTCAGAGTTTCTATCATCAAAGATTTAAGTTCGGAGAAAAGAACGACTTCTTCCAGATCGTTACTGCCGATCTCGAACGGGTTTGTCATTTTCCCTTGTATGTAATTTTGTTCTATCCGGTTTCTTTGTAAGTAGTTCAGACAGAAATTTCGGGTCATGGTAATCAAATAGTTCTTTGCAGAAGTTTCGATATTTATTCTATGGCGGTTTTCCCATAAGGATGTAAAAACGTCTTGAACCACGTCTTCAACGATCTCTTCTGATTCGATATAACGGCGGCCGAATATACATAAAGAAGGGTAATAAGATTCGAACAGTAACTTGAAGGCTTTTTGACTGTTCTTTTCCGATATTTCTATTAATAATTCATCAGCCTGCATATTCCTCTGTAAACTTAATTTGAATTATGCCGTTATTTTGTAAAAGCATTTCTAAAAATTGAGGTATCTGTTTATTTTCTGCATAGAGTTTGTCCGCACAATCAACTGTCTTTATATTTTGTAAAAAGCGTATAGTTCAGTCAGATTAAATTTAAGATTTACAATTATAAGGTCTGAGATGTCTGGATTAAACCACTTATTTCTGAAATTTTAAATAGAATAACTTCAAATCGTTGGTTTTATTTCCGATCGATTATGGTTAATCTCCGACTGAAATACAAAAGATAAATTTTGCAAAGAACTTTTGGGATTTTAACTCCGTTTTTTTGTGTCGCATATAGAAAATATGATGCCAATCAATTTTATATTATATCCAAAAGTGATAAATCATTGTAACCCGATTTATAAACACCAAAATGATTTTTTCATGTTGGAAAATCAAAGGCTAAATAAGTATAAAAAAATGGAATATACAAGGATTAATCTGTTTTTATTTTTTTGAAAAACGCTTTTTATTTAATGTTTTGATGTTTTCTGATTCACTCTTTTTATCTAAAAATAGCACAAGGTATTTTGTGATATTTCTAAAGTGTACGAAATCAGATTTTTATAAAAAATTTATGTTGTAGCTGTCTGTTTTTGCTGGGTCTGTTTGTCTATTAAACGAAATATGCAAAATACAGATATGGAAAAGATTTCAGAAAATATAAAACCCCAACCTCAAAAAGTCTTCGATTATTATAGCGGGAAGCTCGACCCCGAGGAGGGGAAAAAGATAGAGGAGCAACTTTCGGAAGAAAATGCTGCGTTATTAGCTTCTGTAAAGAAGTTGTTGGATTTGGACAAACAAATGACCGAGTTGTCGGAGATCGATACTCGTAAGGCATATAAAAAAGTGTTGTCCCGTATACATACCAATAGGCGTTCTCATATATTCGAGATATTTAGTCGCGTGGCGGCGATTATTGTTCTTCCGCTCATCGGTCTGACCGGAATTTTGGGTTATTTTCAGATAAAAGACTCGTTTGCAGATATTACTTATGTTGAAGTGAATGCTGCTCCGGGAACGATCTCTAAGTATCAGTTACCTGATAAATCGTATGTCTGGCTTAATTCGGGAAGTTGGTTACGTTATCCGACCCGTTTTAGTGAAGAATCCCGGAGAGTAGAAATACGGGGAGAGGCTTATTTTGAGGTGGAGTCGGATAAGGAACATCCTTTTTATGTAAATACTCCGGGAGGATTGAGCGTTCGGGTTACGGGAACGAAGTTTAATGTGAGTGCTTATGATGATGAGCGTACGATCGAGGTAGTATTGGAAGAAGGACGGGTGAATGTTGAAAATACAGACGGAAATGTTAATATGGCTCTTAGACCCGGGGAGTGTTTCTATTATGACCGCCAAGATAAAAATACATATGTGAAATCGATTGAAACTTATGAAAAAACTGCATGGAAAGATGGGAAGGTTGTCTTTAGGAATGCCTCGTTGGATAAGATATTTAAGTTCCTTTCTCGTCGTTATAATGTTGACATTAATTTCGTAAATAAAAAGAATACCGAGTATAATTACCGTGCGACCTTTACCGGAGAAGATATTTTTCAAATCTTGGATTATTTGAGCATGACTGCTCCGATAAAATGGGAAGTTGCAACTCCTGCTCAGAATAGCGATACGACACTTTCTCGTAAACGAATTAATATATGCCTTGAATAATTGTGAATTTAAAAATATAACTCTAATGCCTATGAATAATTTTAAGAAAACACAAATGGAGGTTTCAGAATGACTGGTACGGTCGATAACCCTTTTCTGCTATGAGGGCTCGTTTTTTTGTGGAAAATTTTACTGCTTATTAATATTGTTTTGAATGATTTATTGTTATTCTGTTTTTAAGTAGTTAGTAATTTTGATAATACCTCTTTTCCTTATCTTGAAGGAAGAATTGAGCGAGTCCTGATTTTGAAATATATTTATGTTATAGTTTATTGAAGAATATCATGAAAAAAAGAAAAAAGTGTGAGTTGCATAAGATTGTCTTATGTGTATCCCGAAAGATAAAGGTCGGGTTGTTTCTTTCCTTGTTTGCTTTTGCTCAAGTTCAGGCAGAGAATCTTTATGCGCAAGGTAAGACGATATCTATTTCTGTGAATAATGAACCAGTAGAACAAGTAATCGAAAAAATTGAGAAGAATTCAGATTATGTTTTTCTGTACAATGATAAGTCTATTGATTTAAATCGTAGAGTATCTATTAGAATTTCTGGTGGTACTATCAATGCGGTGCTTGATAAGATGTTCGAGGGGACCGAAATCAAATATACTATTTCGAATCATCAGATTATACTTTCCCGGGCAACGGTTGCTCATGTGGGAAAAGCTACGGGGGCAGTATCTCGGATGGCTGCACAGGATGATAAAATTTCTGTTTCGGGAACTATAGTGGATGAGAAAGGCGAGCCTGTTATCGGTGCCAATATTGCACAAAAGGGAACGACTAATGGTACGATTTCGGATTTTGACGGAAATTTCACGATTAAAGTACCGAAAGGTAGTGAACTACTTGTTTCTTATGTGGGATATGTCCCTCAAACTGTGAAAGCAACCGGAGCTGTACTCAAAATTATTTTGAAAGAGGATGCTAAAGTTTTAGGAGAGGTTGTCGTAACGGCTATGGGAATTCAACGTAAGGAGGAAACTTTGACTTATGCTACTCAAACCGTTGGAGGAAATGAACTTACTCGGGCGAAAGAAGCGAACCTGATCAATTCTTTACAGGGAAAGAGTGCGGGTCTTGTAATCACTCCCAATTCAGGAGGTGCCGGAGGTGCTTCAAAAATATTGCTTCGTGGTAATGCTTCGATAATGGGGAATAATAGTCCTTTGATCGTTATTGATGGTGTTCCGATGAGAAATGACGTATCCGGACAAATGGAAATGGATACCGGTGGTGCTGCTATGATTGCGGGCGGATCGGAAGAAGGTAGTGATGCTCTTTCTCAACTAAATCCGGATGATATAGAGAGTATTACGGTATTGAAGGGTGCTAACTCTGCAGCTTTGTATGGTAGTGCTGCGTCTAACGGAGTGTTGATGATTACGACTAAGAAAGGTCGTGAAGGGGCTTTGCGTATTGATGTGTCGAGCAGTTCGACCTTTGAAACTCCGTTGGTATTACCTAAATTACAGAATGTTTATGGTAGCATCATCGAAGGAAACGTTGCGAATGGTTTTAGTATCAATGGAAGCAGTTGGGGAGGTAAATTATCGGATATGACGGCAGATCAGCTAAATCCTCAAAATTCTGTTCAACGGCTTACGAATCGAGCTTATGATGTGGCGGATTTTTTTCAGGTAGGTACTAACTTCAATAATACGGTTGCATTGAGCGGGGGGACAAAAAATGTACAATCTTATTTTTCTTATGGCAATACGACGGCTAACGGCATAGTTCCGACAAATAAATATCACCGGCATAACATTTCGTTCCGCGAGAATTTTTCTTTCTTTAAGGATCGGTTGAAGATCAATATTTCAGGTAGTTATATTAATCAGAAAAATAAGAATCGTCCGACCGGTGGTATAGAGTTATCTCCTCTTTATAATTTGTATACAGCGGCTCGTAATGTCGATATGAATTATTATCGGAAAAATTATGCTGATTATGGGGCGACCTGGATGTCTAATCCGTATGATATTATTGTCAAGGTACAAGATCCGAACAATCCGGACAAAATGATTTCAGCAATAGAATCAGGTGTGACAACAGAACTGAAAGACCCGCAAAACGGGAAACAGGTTTGGTTTATGCAAGATGCTACGAAACGGAATAACCCTTGGTGGCTGTTGCATCGTGTAACGAGTGAAATTGTAACCAATCGTGTATTTGGTAGTGTCGGAGCTGATTATAAGATCATAGATGGGCTTAATTTGCAAGCTCGAGTAAAATATGATTATGGAGAGGAACAACGAGAAAACAGACAGTATGCTACCACTATGTTGCCGGATGCCATGAATGATCGCGGGCGTTTGATTTGGCAACGTACTACCGGACATGATTTTTACGGAGACTTTATGTTGAGTTTTAATCGGGATATCAAGGATTTCAACCTCGCAATCAATGCTGGAGGAAGTATGATGAATTCGACATCGAATTATTGGAAATTGACTCCGTCGGCTTCTGCAGGAGGAGTATATCAGGTTGATAATTCGTGCAATCAGTTTATTCTTGATAATATATTTATTAAAGGGGGTGGAAGTGAAAGTGATGTTACAAGAGGCGGTCTTGCTACTGATAATTGGGAACGTGCAATATTTGCGACAGCCCAACTGACATATCAAGATAAGGCAACTATTGAAGGTAGTTACCGTGAAGATTGGTATCGTGCATTTACGCAGTTTAAAGATATGAAACCTCATTTTCCTTATTATTCTGTGGGTGCGAATGCAGTATTAACTAATATTTTTGAAATGCCTCAACAGTTTGATGAATTAAAAGTACGAGCTTCATATTCGGAAGTAGGTAACTCGATCCCCAATTCTTTATTTTTAAATTCTGCAAAGCGTAATCCTGCTACTGGGGCATATATTATGTCTTCTACGACAGAATTTAAAAATCCTAAACCGGAGACTACAGGTTCGTTTGAGGCTGGTTTCGATTTGAGTTTGTTCGGGCGTTCATTTAATATTGAGGCGACGTATTATCATGCTGTAATGCGTAATCAGTTTATGTATTATAACGGTGGCGGTGGTAAAACTGTTTATGTAAATGGCGGCAAAGTGCGTAATCAAGGTATAGAACTCTCTGCATCCTACATTTTGGCTCCAAATAATAATTTTAGTTGGAAAACGGGAATTAATTTTTCCTTTAATAAAAATAAGATCCTTTCTACAGCTAAAAAGGCAGATGGAAATGATTTGAAATATGAAGTCGATATGGGGAATAGTTCTGGACTGAAAGTGAAGTTTATAACAGGTGGTTCTTATGGGGATCTGTATGGAGTCGATTTTATGAAAGACGAAGAGGGAAAAATTATTGTGAATCCTAAGAATGGTCAGCCGTTTAAAGAAGAAGGCCAAGCTAATAAATATTTAGGGAATATGAACGCCAAATATAATTTAGGATGGCACAATACATTTAATTATAAAGATTTTCAATTTTATTTCTTGATTGATGGCAAGATTGGAGGTAAAGTAATTTCGTTTACCGAAGCTTATCTTGATTATTATGGAGTTTCGGAACGTTCGGCTGAATCTCGTTTAAATGCAGAGCGTAATAATTTGCTGTTTACCAATAAGTCGGGAGAAACTTCTTTGGGTATGCTCTTACCAGACGGACAAATGGTGGCAGTGGAGGGATATTATACGAAGACCGGGGGTGCAAATCCATTGGGTACGAATTATGTTTATAACGGTACAAATTTTAGGTTACGTGAAATTTCTGCAGGGTATACATTCCGTAATTTGTTCGGTGCAACTAAGCATCTGACCGTTAGTGTAAATGCTCGTAACTTATTCTTTATATACAAAGATGCACCGATCGATCCGGAAACTTCTTTGACAACGCAAAATGCATTGGGTAATGTTGATATTTTCAGTATGCCTACAACGCGTTCGTTTGGTGTTAGTATAAAAGCTACTTTCTAATCCGTAAAAAGAGATATTAAGATGAAAATAAGAAAAAATATATTTTCGATTGCGTTTCCGTTAGTTGCTGCTGGAGTTTTAGCTTTTGCAACCGGATGCGGTGATTCGTTGTTAGATAATTTGGATTCGAATCAAGAAGTTATTTCCGGGGCATCTGTAGCCCAAACAGTTGATCAGGCTGCCGGAATGTTTTTAACAGCTCAGCAGAA
>OGLM01003788.1_pt1 | contig 11849 bp, 7 predicted proteins | sample 1572531 | NCBI WGS metagenome assembly OGLM01 (sample SAMEA2581909, study PRJEB24529) | metagenome | biome: Human gut stool | place: China | collected 2011 | reverse complement strand
CTCCCAGTCCTCTCGCGGGAACTTCGAGTCAATCGGAAGCCACACTGGCGTCGAAGCATCCGGGCCCGGCATCCGGACCGCGAATTCAACCCGCTTTCCGGTCCCGGGAACGGTTTCGACATTGGTGCCGAACTGATCCGGCGTGAGGATCTCGGAAAGGATCGCGCCGAGCTGCGCCTCACCCCAGGTGCCGCGGGTCTTCACGTTCGACATCAGGCGTCGGAGGCTGTCCACGTTTTCAGAAAGCCCCTTCACTTCCCCGAGCCCCTCTTCAAGCGCCTGAAGCTGGGTCGCCACGAGGCGGAAATTTTCCGAGAGCCGTGTCTGAAGCGTTGTCTGAAGCTTCTCCTCGACCGTTGAGCGCATCTGCTCAAGCTTCGCATCGTTCTGCGCCTGAAGCGCGGTGAGTTTCTGGAACACCGTTTCGTTCACCGCGTTGATCCCGGCGGCAAGCGACGACTCCATCGAGGTGAGGCGCGCCGCCTGGCTTTCCGACCCCTTCCGGATCAGGTCAAGCGACTCCCGCCTCACCGCTTCCATTCCCTCGCGGTTCAGGCTGTTCGCCTGGGTAAGCCTCATCTCAAGCCGGTTCTGGCGCGCCTCCGCGGCGTCCGAATTCCGATCCAGCGCGTCCCGGATCGCGGCTTCAAGCGCCGCCGTATCCGTCTCCTCACGCTTTTCCCCGAACGCGATCTTCAGAAGCAGCACCGTGCAGAGCGCTCCGAGCGCGACTGACAGCATGAGAAGAAAAGAATCCATGAGGAGTGACTCCTAAAACACGAGAAAAACAAAACCGTTCCGTGATTGTAGAAAACCGGAGAGGAAAATGAAAAAACCGGCAGAGGAAAATCCCCTGCCGGTATAGGGAAGCACTGATTACCTTGCAGAGTCTGCTTTTATAAGAGCTTTTATGCACTGCTTCGTTATGAGGCTCCTTAATATAGTGAGGAATAAAAAAGAACTCCTTCGGGGGTCCTTTTTTATTGGTCGGAAAGGGGCTTGGGGCAGAATCTTTCGCCCTTCATCGCAATAGCATTGCCCTTTAGGCGGAGAGGGCCACGAAGTGGTGAGGGGGTGTACGACGCTGCAAGTCGAAATGACACTCTATGCAGAACTGACCGCCAAACGGCGGCTAAAAACTGCGCCGGAGCCGCCACCACAACCCTCGGCGCCGCAGGCGCCGTCAAAACTAAGAACCTTAAGAACCCTCGGGGCAGAGCCCCGTCACCCTTCCCCTTGAACCCTTTAAACCTTCTGAACCCTTGGGGCGAAGCCCCATCCACCTTGCGGTTCCATAGAATTTTCTCTTGACTGGATAGAGAAAATCCCATATAATCGAATATATAGTATACTATGTATTCAAAGGAACGAAAATCATAAGGAGAAGGCTATGGCAAGTTTGGAAGATATTCTGGTAAAGAAGCACATGAAAAGGACGAAAGCGCGGATTATGATTTTGAAAGTCCTGGAAAAGAGCCTGCCCCTCACGGCGGGGGAAGTCTATGAATCGGTGCGGGGCAAGGATACCCGCCTCAGCCTGTCCACGGTCTATCGGAACTGCGAAGCCCTGGCGGAAAAGGGGCTCCTCTTCCGTTCCACCACCATGTCCGACGGCCTTACCCGCTACGAATACGCCCATGACACGCCGGTGCACTATGCCATCTGCCTGTCCTGCCACCGCGTATTTCCGGTGGACGTGGACCTGGAGAAGGGATATAAAGAACACATGGACAGCGAATACGGCTTTGAAGTGGCGGAGCCGAAGGTAGAAATCTACGGCTACTGTAAAGACTGCCGGGCTTCCGGAAAAGCAAGGGAACACAAAGGAAAAATAGAACTGTAAATGGGATAGGAAAAGACAGCGTTTCCAGAGAAGCGCTGTCTTTTTCATGTGCTATCTATTTTTTAGCAGCCTTCGATATGACGATAGTGCAGCCCGTCGCATCTGTCATCTCGAGCGGGGCTGCGTGCCGGAGTGGGGATAAATGTGCTTGGACTCTATTGAGACTCTGAGTCGAGAAATCTCCCGCCCCAATGCGGCTTGTACCATGGAGGAGTGAGATTTCTCCACTCCGGTCGAAATGACAGGGGGGCGGTGCTGCATTGGTGTCATTGGGGCGGGGAAAGACGCCACACGCTGTGGAGCCTTCCTGCCGGGGCCGTCATTCTGAACGAAGTGAAGAATCTCGGTGCATGAAGCTAGTGACGGCAATGATGATAAATACATGCCAGCAGGAAGGCGGGAGAGGCGAAGCCGGCATGTAGTATAGGCGGGGAAATTGCCCCTTTGTGAAAAGAGTTTGACTGTCAGAAATAGAGAAAACCATTCTCAAATAGACCACATAGAAGAAAACCATTCTCAAAATGAAGGAAAGGCCGAAAGAGAAATCGTCGAAATTATCGGATAAAAAGTCATAGGTCCATTCTATTTGAGAATATATATTTAAAAATCCATTTCTTATTTAATGAGAATTCCATATAATTTATCAAATATTATAGAATATTTTTGTAATATAAAATACAAAGAAAATTTGTTAATTTCTAATAATAGTGATATAATGATGTTGTCCCGAAGGAGTCCTGCCTTCCGGGCGGGAAAGGAAAGAAAAAGAGGAGCAGAGGAAACACGGTCACTCGCGCAGACAATCTTTTTCATGATTTTCCATGGGCTCAGGACTTATATCTGTTTTTATAAGGAGCAAAGAACTATGAAAAAGATTCTTGCCATCGCAGCTGCAGCTGCACTGACTGCCGGCGTTTCCGCCTTCGCAGCCAATCCGTTTTCCGATGTTTCCACCGATGACTGGGCTTACCAGGCAGTCTCCGACCTCTCCGACCAGGGCGTGGTAGAAGGCTATCCGGACGGCACCTTCAAAGGCGAAAGAAACATTACCCGTTATGAACTGGCTCAGATCATTGCCCGCCTCATGGCTAAAGAAGACCAGCTGAACGCTGAACAGCGTGCAACCCTGGACAAACTGGCCGGCGAATACGCTGACGAACTGGCTAACCTGGGCGTTCGCGTTTCCAACCTGGAAAAGAAAGTCGGCAACATTTACTGGTCCGGCGATGCTCGTATGCAGTACCAGCACAACCTGAAGTCTGATGATGATAATGGTGTTTATGCTAAGGAACATGATGATTCCTGGACAGGCCGTATGCGTATCAACGTCAAAGGCCAGGTCAATGACCAGGTTACTGTGAACGGCCGTTTTGTTACCAACATGTACTTCAAGAACGCTGAAGATGATGACGGCGACACCACCATGGACCGCATCTACTCCGAATGGACACCGACTGACCAGACCTATGTAAGAATCGGCCGCCAGGGCGTAGCCCTTGACCAGACCGGCACCTTCTGGGATGAAGATGGAAAATATGATGGCATTACCGCAGGCTGGGATAATGGCAAATTCGGCATTGATGCAGGCTATGGCTATCTGAACAGTGCTTTTGAAGATGGACATGCTGGTGATGCATATTCTTCCAAGAACGGCACTGAAAACTGGTTCGCTAAACTGACCGGCCACATCGCTGACCGTGCTGACGTATCCGCATTCTACATGGAACCAACCCATAACTTCAACTCCGAAGCCTATACTCTCGGCAAGGAAGCTAAAGCATATACCGGAGATAACAATGCAAAGGTCTGGGGCATCGGCACCACCGTTGACCTGGGCGGCAACTTCACCCTTGACGGCGACTATGTGAAGACCCAGTGGTCCGGCAAAGCAGATATCGGCGACAAGACTTACAAAGCTGATGATCCGGCCCTCTGGACCGCAGGCCTCACCTATGGTGCTGTGGACACCGATAAACCAGGCACCTGGCAGCTGGGCGTTCATTATGTAAAAGCCGATGCCGGCGCTATGCTCCTCGGCAACTCCGCCCTGGACCTCACCGACCAGCTGGACTACGGCTGGGATAAGTGGTCCGACGTTCACTTCTGGGTAGCCCGCGCAGGCGTAGCACTCCAGAAGAACGTAGAACTGGACGCTTACTACAACTTCGCAGCTAAAGCTTCCGGCAACGTTGACGATCCCGACGACACCTGGGGTATCGAACTGAACTACGCATTCTAAGGAATGAAAAAAAGAACTCCTTCGGGGGTTCTTTTTTTATTGGCCGGAAGGGAGGCCTGGAGCAGAATCTGCTGCCTTGATTTGCAATAATAACAGGAGAGAGGTCTATTCCGGCACCCGGAGGGGGAGTTTTAGCGGCGCTATGGTTTGTGGTACTTATGAAGTCATTGCTGTCCTGCGGGTTGTTGTGCCCCCGCACAGCGGGGGAAAGGTGGTGCCGTAAGGCACCAAAGGGGGAGAAGCCACCGGAGGTGGCTGACTCACCGCCATGTCAGCGTGACATAAGAATGGGAAGGGAAACCCGTAACGCTGACTTTATAAGCATTGCCCGCAGGGCAATCCACCACCCTCTGAACCCTTTGAACCTTCTGAACCCTCTGAACCCGCCGCCGACAGGCGGCCCCAACCTGCGGCGCCAGCCGCTTCCCAAGTATGATATAATAAGGAATACAATGTTTACGTTACTGATATTGTCTCCACAGGAGGAAACAGATGAAACATCAGGAAATTGTTATGATTGTTGACTTTGGCGGCCAGTATGCCCAGCTCATTGCACGGCGTGTCCGTGAATGCGGCGTGTACTGCGAAATCCTGCCATACAACAAGAGCGCTGAGGAAATCCTTGCCCAGAACCCGAAGGGCATTATTTTCTCCGGCGGCCCGTCCAGCGTAAATGCAGAAAATGCGCCGCAGGTGGATCCCGACGTATTCAAGGCAGGCATCCCCATTCTTGGTATCTGCTACGGCATGCAGCTTATGGCCAAGGAACTGGGCGGCGAAGTATCGAAGCCTGAAAAGCACGAATACGGTCACACCGAATTCTACCGCAACGGCAGCTCCGCCCTCTTTGAAGGGGTTTCCGAAAAGACCGCTGTATGGATGAGCCACGGCGATGCAGTTACCGACATGCCCGCAGGCTTTGGCCTCACCGGTCACACCGATCTCACTCCCACCGCTGCCATGGCCGACGAAGCGCGCCGTTTCTTCGGCGTACAGTTCCATCCGGAAGTGGTTCACACTCCCGAAGGCACCACCATGCTGAAGAATTTCCTCTTTAAAATCTGCGAATGCGAAGGCGGCTGGTCCATGGGCAACTACATTGACATTGCCGTAGAAAACATCCGCGAAAAGGTAGGAAAGCACAATGTCATCTGCGCCCTCTCCGGCGGTGTGGATTCTTCCGTGGCTGCCGTACTGGTTCATAAAGCCATCGGCGACCAGCTTACCTGCGTCTTTGTAGACCACGGCTTCCTGCGCCTGGGCGAAGCGGAACAGGTGGTGGACACCTTCAAGAATAAGTTCAACATGAAACTGGTGCACATCGACGCTTCCAAACATTTCATGTCCCTCCTGAAGGGCGTCACCGAACCGGAAAAGAAGCGTAAAACCATTGGTGCTGAATTTATCCACACCTTCCAGGAAGAAGCAAACAAACTGGAAGACGTGAAATTCCTGGTGCAGGGCACCCTGTATCCTGACGTGGTGGAATCCGGCACCGCCACCGCCTCCACCATCAAATCCCACCACAACGTAGGTGGCCTTCCGAAGGACATGAAATTCCAGCTCATCGAACCGCTCCGCGAACTCTTCAAGGATGAAGTCCGCGAACTGGGCCGCCAGCTGGGCCTTCCGGAAGAAGTGGTCAACCGCCAGCCATTCCCGGGACCGGGCCTGGCTATCCGCATCATCGGCGAAATCACACCGGAACGGCTGGATATCCTCCGCCGCGCTGATTTCATCGTAAGAGACGTCATTAAACAGCATGGCCTCTATAATGATATCTGGCAGTCCTTCGCCATCCTCCCCGCAGCTATCCGTTCCGTAGGCGTGCAGGGCGATGAAAGAACCTACGATTACACCGTAGGCATCCGCGCCGTCACCTCCTCCGACGGCATGACGGCTGATTATTTCCGCTTCCCCTGGGAAGTGCTGGACGAAATGAGCCGCCGTATCTGCAACGAAGTGGCTGGAGTGAACAGAGTGGTCTATGACATCACCTCCAAGCCGCCGAGCACCATTGAATGGGAATAAATGCTCAAATCCCCGTAAATCTTGATTTTCAAGATTTGCGGGGATTTTTACTATCTTCATGGGATGACTGGGGGATAAATCATTTATGCCTCCTGATTCTTCCAGGAAAGGCCTGTTTCGTCAATGGAGTGGTCATGACCCTTCTGCGCATGGAGCAGGAAATGATCCGGCTTCCCGGCGGATACTGATCCATCCAGAAATCAAAGGATTTCTCAGCCGCAGCGGGAATATTTTCGTTCCTTTAGATTTTTGGTTTCGGTGAGCAGCTTCTGAAGCTAAAGATCCTCTGGAGAGTTTATCAGTTCTTTGGGAGATCTTTTTCGTGCTTAAATCCCCAGCACATGATGGCATAGAACACCGGGAGCAGGTCCCTGCCCATAGGAGAGAATGAGTATTCCACGCGAGGTGGAATTTCATTAAACTGCCTGCGGGTGATCAGACCATGGGCTTCCAGTTCGCGCAGTGTCTTTGTCAGCATGGTGTTGGTGATACCGGGCAGATCTTTTTTCAGAACGCCGAATCGTACGGTGTCATAGATGCAGAATTCATAGAGAATCTGGGTTTTCCATTTCCCCTGCAGCATTTTAAGGAGAGGGGTGACGGGGCAGTTTCCGCTATCCGTTAAGATTCCTGTTTTCACTTTCTGCAAATACTCTTCATAACTCATATAGTTCTGTTCAGAATTCTTTTGTGATGCATTGTCTGATGGCATATATTCCTCCGGTATATTTTCTGATACTAAGCAAGTAAAAACTGAGTACTTGCATATTATTATAAAGCAAGTATAATAAATGTACTTAGTATAGTCAACGCTTGAAGACCTGCGTCACAGTGCCTGTGATTCCATGCAGCATTGTGATACAGAAGATAAGTAAAGGTGGCGTAACAGCAGATGAATCTTTTTGAATATGCGGCTGAAAGTTTGAAAGAAAAGGAGGCTCCCCTTGCTGCCAGGATGCGTCCTCAGACTTTGGATGAGGTGGTTGGTCAGGAGGACATTATAGGAAAGGATAAGCTCCTTTACCGTGCGATTAAAGCGGACCGGATCAGTTCGGTTATTTTTTATGGTCCGCCGGGCGTAGGGAAAACCACTCTGGCACGTGTTATCGCCGGTACTACATCTGCTGATTTCCATCAGGTGAATGCAACGATTGCAGGGAAAAAAGATCTGGAGGAGGTTGTGGCAAGAGCCAAGGAGAATCTGGGCTGTTACGGAAGAAAAACAATTCTCTTTATTGATGAAATTCATCGGTTCAATAAGGCACAGCAGGACTATTTGCTGCCATATGTGGAAGATGGTACGGTGATTTTGATTGGCGCCACAACAGAGAATCCCTATTTTGAAGTGAATGGTGCGCTTCTTTCAAGATCGAGAATTTTTGAACTGAAGCCGCTGTCGAAGGAGAATATTCTGACTTTGATCTACAGGGCCTTCGCTTCAGAAAGGGGAGTCAAACCATACCATGCTGATATTACGGGGGAGGCGGCAGATTTTCTGGCAGACATGGCAGATGGAGATGCCCGCGCCGCGCTGAATGCTATAGAACTTGCTGTGCTTACAACTGATCCGGGAAGTGATGGAAAGATACATGTCACTTTGGAGGTGGCGGAGGAATGCATACAGAAGAAGGCCATCCGCTACGATAAGACCGGGGATAATCATTACGATACCATTGCTGCTTTTATTGAGTCCATGTGCGGTTCGGATCCGGATGCGGCCCTTTATTATCTGGCCCGTATGCTGGAAGCAGGCGAGGATGTGAAGTATATTGCACGCAGAATGCTGGTAGCTGCATCTGAAGAAGTCGGTAATGCCGACCCCATGGCAATCTGTGTGGCAGCATCGGCGGCAATCGGCGTAGAGCGCGTTGGCATGCCGGAGGGGAGAATCATTTTGGCACAGGCCGCCTCCTATATCGCTTCTGCTCCCAAATCCAATTCTGCTTATCTTGGCATTGAGAAGGCGCTGGCCATTGTCCGGAAGACAGGAAATCTACCGATTCCTTCCTACCTGCAGGACTCTAGTTATAAAGGTGCCAAAAAACTGGGACGGGGGATTGGTTACAAGTATGCCCATAATTATCCGAACCACTGGGTGGAGCAGCAGTATCTTCCTGATGAGATTCGTGGAGAGAAGATATATGAGCCCAATGATATCGGTCATGAGAAAGATATAAAGGCTTATTTCAGAAAAATTGGAAAAGACCCGGAAAGGTATGCATTTGTTGACCCGTCGCTGTCAGGAAAGCCCTGGAAACCATGGGAAGATAAAAAATGATATATGGGGATGGGCGAAAGCGCATCCAAATGACAGGCTTTTGAACAAATACACAATGAAATGACGACATGTGGAGAGTATGAGGCGCCGCTGGAATCATGGTGGAGCCTGAATGCATCAATTTGCATAATTTAAAATACTCTAAAGGATGGCTGTTGTCCCCGGTAGATGAAGGAGAATAGGATGAAGAAAGACAATCACAGCATACAAAGGCTGCCAAAGTACATTGAAGTACGCGGCGCTAAAGTACACAACCTGAAAAATATCAATGTGGATATACCGCTCCATGAGATCGTAGCGATTGCCGGTGTTTCGGGATCGGGGAAATCCTCCCTTGCTCTTGGCGCATTGTATGCAGAAGGATCCCGCCGGTATCTGGAATCCCTGTCTACCTATACCCGCCGGAGAATGACACAGGCAGAGCGGGCAGATGTGGATGATATCAGATATGTGCCGGCAGCTCTTGCGCTGCGCCAGCGCCCGGGAGTTCCGGGCATCCGCAGTACCTTCGGAACCCTTTCTGAACTTTTGAACAGTCTGCGTCTGATGTTTTCCCGGCTGGCAAGCCACCGCTGCCCCAATGGCCATTACTGCCCTCCTTCTCTTTCTGTGGCAGCCATGCAGGAAATCACCTGTCCTGTATGCGGGGAAAAATTTTATGGCCCGGGAGCGGAAGAGCTGGCCTTTAATAGCAGCGGCGCCTGCCCGACCTGCGGCGGGACCGGGGTGGTCCGAAATGTGAATGAGGCGGCCCTGGTGCCAGATGATTCCAAGACCATTGACGAAGGGGCCGTGGTTGTCTGGGGAACGCTGATGTGGTCGCTGATGAAGGATATTGTGCGCACCATGGGTGTCAGGACAAACGTGCCCTTTCGTGACCTGACACCGGAAGAAAAAGAAATCGTCTACCACGGGGAGTTGAAGAAGCATCATATCCACTATGTGAATCCCAATACGCTGGAACCGGCGGAGATGGATTTCAATTATTACAGTGCAGTGAATTCCGTGAAAAATGCCCTGGCTAAAGTGAAGGATGAAAAGGGAATGAAGCGGCTTGAAAAATATCTGGAAGAGGACCGGTGCCCAGACTGCAGGGGAACAAGGCTGTCGGAAGCTGCCCGCAGGCCCCGTCTCAGAGGAATCGGGCTGGACAAGGCATCGGCCATGACCCTTTCGGAGCTGATCCCCTGGGTACAGGGAGTTCCTTCCTCGCTTCCGGAAGAGATGCGTCCCATGGCGGAAAATATATGCGAATCGTTTATGGATGTTTCCAAGCGGCTCATGGACCTGGGACTGGGGTATCTTTCGCTGGACCGGGCGGCTTCTACGCTTTCTACCGGCGAGAGGCAGCGCGTACAGCTGGCAAGGGCAGTGAGAAACCGTACGACCGGCGTGCTCTACGTCCTTGATGAGCCATCCATTGGACTGCATCCGTATAATCTCCAGGGGCTCACCGGAGTGATGGATGATTTGCAATCCGATGGAAACTCTGTCATCCTTGTGGATCATGATACGCAGGTGTTGAAGCATGCCGACTGGATGGTGGAAATGGGGAAGGGTGCCGGTGCGGAAGGCGGAACGATTATTTCTCAGGGAAGAGTGGAAGATATTTCGAAAAATCCGGCATCTGTTATAGGACCTTACCTGTCCGATGACTATGAATCAAGAATCCGTCCGGTCACAAAAAAAGAGGCCCTGTTTGATCAAGGCGTGATTCATCTGGAAACCGGGGCCATCCATACGGTGCATCCTCTGGACGTGCGGATACCCATAGGGCGTCTGACGGTAGTGACAGGGGTTTCCGGATCTGGCAAAACGACCATGGTCCTGGAAAGTTTGATTCCGGCCCTGAGGGCTGAAATCAGCGGGCAGAAGCTGCCTTCCCATGTGAAAAACGTGGAAGCAGAAGGCATTACCCAGGTTAAGCTCATCGATGCCACGCCCATTGGTATCAATGTCCGTTCCACGGTAGCCACCTATGCCAATGTACATGACGGACTCAGAAAAGTCTATGCCAGAACGGCAGACGCCAGGGAACATCACTATAAAGCGGGAGATTTTTCGTATAATACAGGAAAACTTCGCTGTCCCACCTGTGATGGTACAGGAGAGATTTCACTGGATGTCCAGTTTCTGCCGGATGTTCAGATTTCCTGCCCCGACTGCCGGGGTTCCCGGTATAGAAAGGAAGCCTATGACATTCACCGCAGGGCCAAAGATGGAAAGGAATACAGCCTGCCGGAACTTATGAATATGAGTGTGGATCAGGTGCTCCATGCCCTGGGAGACCTCAAACTCCTGCAGCAGCGCCTGCAGGTGCTGCATGACCTTGGCCTTGGCTACCTCACCCTGGGGGAGGAAACACCAGGGCTCTCCGGCGGCGAGGCACAGCGGCTGAAACTGGCCAGCGAAATGGGCAAAGGCCAGAGTGATTCCGTATTTGTCTTCGATGAACCTACTATCGGGCTGCATCCGCAGGATGTGAGGACGCTTCTCCATGTTTTCCAGACTCTCATTGATCATGGCGCAACACTGGTTGTTATCGAACATGATCTCGATGTCATAAGAAATGCGGATTACATTGTCGATATGGGACCGGGAGGAGGAAAGGAAGGCGGCCGGATCATTGCCCGGGGTACGCCTGAGGAAATCCGGCAGAATACAGACAGTTTGACCGGCAGGTTCATATAATGATTTACAGCCATGATTTGGAATAAAGCTGTTTTTCCTGTCTGTCCCGGGAAAATATTTTTCACTGTCCGTCTCCTGAGAGACCTGTGGCAGCCTTGTAAAATACATCAAAGATTTCCATTCAGGACTGCGTATTGCATTTGAACCATAAAAGTAGATAATAAAAGGATAAGAAAAACCTCCCTCTTTGGTCGGAGGCTTTTCTGCCTTATATGAACAAAAAAACAACGAAAAGAGGATAAGAAAATGACATTACAGGAAGCAGCAGAAAAATCTATGGACATACGAAAGAGATATCATGAGCTGGAAAAGGGAATCCACGGGAAAGAATGGAGCTCGGAAGAAGATGCACTGGCTTTCCTCACAGATGCCGCTCTCATCGGACGCCTTGTTATGGCCAAAGAAGGCCGCTGGCCCAGCAGCGAAGAATCCATGCTTCCCTCCAAAATAGGAGAATGTGTATGGTGGCTGGCTGTACTGGCGGAGGAAAATGGTCTTTCCTTCGCTGACTGTGTGGAAACATTTCTGAAAGAAAAAGAAGAGTTTTTAAAAGGGGAGTAATGAATGGACACGCCCTGCGGGCGTGAGGGTTCTAAAGATTGACACGGCCCTTGGCCGTGAGGGTTGAGGAGGGCGGCTTCGCCGCCAGTTTGTAGAAAACCTTTACAACCGCCCTGGCGGGCGAGGGGAAAACAAGCAAACCGCCCTGTGGGCGGGGAAATGCACCCCTTTTGGTGCTGACGCACCACCTTTCCCCCGAAGGGGGA
>OGLM01003781.1_pt1 | contig 11882 bp, 5 predicted proteins | sample 1572531 | NCBI WGS metagenome assembly OGLM01 (sample SAMEA2581909, study PRJEB24529) | metagenome | biome: Human gut stool | place: China | collected 2011 | reverse complement strand
GGTGGTGAGCCAACAGGAGAAGATTTGATGATATAATAATTAAATAAATTACCAGCCGGTTTATTAGTGTAGATATTAACAAAGCCTGTAAATATGTGGGTTAAACAAATAATAAAGATAAATTTAAATAATTATTGAATTGGCTGGTAAAATTCATGAGAATGTACTAATATAGTGGGTATAGTGGAATTGGCTGTAAAATAGATGGCTTAAAATCGTTGGGTTGAATAGTAACATTAGATGTATTGAAATTAATACTGGTTATACAGTATATCTTGAGCCAACCAGTTGAATAGTAACATTAGATGTATTGAAATATTACCGCCACTCACAGGAGAACAGGCGTTGTTGCTGTTGAATAGTAACATTAGATGTATTGAAATATCCAAACAATAGCATTTCGATAGGTAACACTTGCAGTTGAATAGTAACATTAGATGTATTGAAATAGGCATATAAGCATACAATAGAAGATGCTGGCTATGTTGAATAGTAACATTAGATGTATTGAAATGTTAACTCCACTCATCTTCACACCCTCTCAATTTGTTGAATAGTAACATTAGATGTATTGAAATGAAAATTGCAGATGCAACAGGTATCCCTATAGAAGTTGAATAGTAACATTAGATGTATTGAAATACCACAAGAGTTTTGCCGTCCTTTAACTTAGTAGGGGTTGAATAGTAACATTAGATGTATTGAAATTAAGGAAGATAGTATATTACATAGATACCATAAACGTTGAATAGTAACATTAGATGTATTGAAATGTAAAAAAAGGAGAAAGTGTAAAACTATTTAAAGAGGTTGAATAGTAACATTAGATGTATTGAAATACGGACTGTTTGAGGGTGAAGCAATTCTGGACATTGTTGAATAGTAACATTAGATGTATTGAAATCGAGATGAAACATATTGAAAATGGCGATTACGACAAGTTGAATAGTAACATTAGATGTATTGAAATCACTCTGCACGGTGCCAAGCCGTACTATGTTTTTTGTTGAATAGTAACATTAGATGTATTGAAATGACCAAGAGACGGAAGTATAGAGAGCGCAAAGGTGTTGAATAGTAACATTAGATGTATTGAAATTATTCTAGTTTCATCTCTTCCTGAAGATTATCAAGTTGAATAGTAACATTAGATGTATTGAAATTTGTCTGGCTGTTGTAAGATGTTCCATCTAAAAAGTTGAATAGTAACATTAGATGTATTGAAATAAGGTTAAACAGGCAGATTATGATATTCAAAATAGGTTGAATAGTATTGAAATATCACAGCGGCAGAGTTAAGTGTATCTACATTGTCGTTGAATAGTAACATTAGATGTATTGAAATTTGCAAATCAGCCATATTGCAACTATGCAAGCAACTGTTGAATAGTAACATTAGATGTATTGAAATCAGCTTATGGTAGATGTTGTTGTCATATAAATAATGGATATATCATTAATACAGATACTGGAAGTTATTATTTCGAGGCAGATGCGGAAATAGACGATTCTGTTCCACCTACTGATGACAACAATGGCAGTACAGGTGATAATAATCAGACAACAACTGATGGAAACAAAGGCAACAATGAAGGAACTAAGTTATCATCTGATAAGATACAGGAAGCTGTAGCAGCAATTACTACTGCCAAGGCTGGAGATACTTATACAGTTGATATGTCAGATGCAACAGTTGCACCAAAGGATGTGTTAGAAGCAGCCAAGGGTAAGGATGTTGATATTGTTCTTGATATGAATGGTTATAAATGGACTATCAACGGAAATAATATTCAGGCTGATAATCTTAAGGATATTAACCTTGCGGTAGATACAGACTCTGATGCAATACCAGATGATGTTATATCGGAGCTTGCTGGCAATAACCCAGTTAAGCAGATTTCACTTGCATATAGTGGAGATTTTGGATTCAAGGCAAGTCTTACATACAATATAGGAAGTGAATATGCTGGCAAATATGGCAATCTCTATTATTATGACAGCACAGGCAGAATGATATTCCAGAATGCAGGTGCAATAGATGCAGATGGTAATATATCTCTTAACTTTAGTCACGCATCTGAATATGCAGTCGTAATAGCAGATTATGCTGTAACAACAGAGAATGCTGATAATACAGCAACAGGTGGCATAGCAACAGGAGACAGCACACCTATAGCATTGTATGCTGTTCTGTGTGTGATGGCAATTGCATTAGCAGGTATTGCTGCTGTAACAAGAAAGAAGAATGTATAAAGTAAAGAGATTATTTATCTTATTGTTATAATCAGACAAATGGCAGATAGTATCTAAAGTCATTGATGAGGATAATAAGATTAGCAATAAGTAGAAACTAAAGATAATTAATCATACCCGGCTTCATATTGTTGTGGAGCCGGGTATATCTGCATATTAAGGAAAAATATAAAAGAATAAAGCAGAGGAATGTAATAGGTGTGGAAACAAACATTTCCACACCAGTAATTTCTGCAATATATAAAATTAATCAATAACAAAGTTATTAACATTCTTACGAAGTTCAGCAGCAGAGGCTTCTGCGGTTTTAGCTCCATTCATAACAGCTTCTGAGCCTTTTACGATTACGACTGTCTTCTGGGCAATGTTGGTTGTTCCAGTTGCGCTGTCATTAGAAGCGGAAGTAATTCCATCTATTGCCTGAGTGATATTGCTTATAGATGCAACAAGCTCTTCTGATGTTGCACTGAAATCAGATACAAGATCGTTGATGTTGGAAGCATCCATATTATAGTCATCAGCCATTTTCTCAAATCCGTTAAGACATTCAACAATATCAGTATCAACGAAATCAAGCAGGCGGTTAGAATCGCTGGTCAGGTTGCCTACAGCTTTATTTACATTTTCTGTAACAGCCTGAATATTGGCTACAGCATCTTTAGACTGTTCAGCTAATACACGGATTTCTTCGGCAACAACTGCAAAGCCTTTACCGGCTTCGCCAGCTCTTGCAGCTTCAATAGAAGCGTTAAGGGCAAGCAGATTGGTCTGTGCAGTAATATTCAAGATAGAGTCAGCAAGTACACCAATCTGGTCAACTACCTTGGCATCTTCAAGAGCCTGCTCAAGATTTACTCTGATATCGGACATTATCTGTTTAATCTTCTGACGGTTTTCTACAGTATCATCCTTAGTCTTTACAGCACGTTTATGGATGTCCTGGGATTCGGTTGCACCATCCTGTGCCCTTATGGCAATTTCCCTTGCAGCCTCTTCAATCTGCTGTGTCATTCCATTAATCTGTTCAGCAGAGGCGGCAGTTTCTTGTGAACTTGCAGCAAGCTCCTCTGTTGTTGCTGATACGTCTTCAATTTCTGCGTTAAGATTGTATACATTAGTATCAATTGTTTCTACAACCTTATCAATATTGGCAGCCTCGCTTTTTACCTGAGCTAACAGGCTTCGTACAGATTCGCGCATGGTTTCAAGTGCATTGGCTAGCTGTCCGAAATCATCCTTACGCTTAAGCATAGGCTGTTGCATTTTTGTGGCAAAATTACCGCCAGCAATGACTTCGAATTGTTCTTTTATCTTTCTTAATGATTTAGTAATATCAATTGCGATGAGGGCAACGAGTATAGCAACAACAATAAGCATGCATACGCTACATATAATAAGTGAAAAAGCTTTGCTTGAAGCATAGCTTGTGAATTCATCATCCTGCTGTGCAATAGCAGTGTCTATGTAATCAGTATAGTTGCCAGTACCAACAACCCAGTCAAAGGGCTTGAAGTATTCGCTGTAAGAACGCTTTGGTGAAGACTCAGTTTCTCCCTCTTTAGGAAATACATAGTCTGTGTAACCACCACCATCCTGGACTGCAACACGGATTATTTCCTTGACCATCTGGTAGCCATCAGCATCTTTGGTGTTCATACGGTTAGTACCCTCAGTTGAACTTCCAAGCAGAACAACATTTTTACCATCTGACTGGTCAACCCAGAAATATCCACCATTGCCGTAGCGCATCTGACGTATTTCATCAGCAGCTATCTTCTTAGCTTCATCAAGGCTATATCTGCCTGCTTTATATTCATTATTGATTTCAGATAACAGAGAGATGACGACACCTACCTGTTCTTTAATAGAATCATCATAGTTCTGTCTTGATGATGTGTCCATAGTTTCAAGTGCCTTGTCTTTTAATTGGTTCATATTCTTAATAGAAATAAAACTTTCAAAAGTTACAAGGATAATTACTAAAGCCAGAATTATAGTAAGCTTTGTGCGAACTTTAATGTTCTTCATTAATATCACTCTCCTTAAATTAGATTAATTTGTGTAAAATTATATATTTTTCACGCATCTTTATCTTATAATTATAATGTTGTAAAAAAATGTGTCAATAAAAGCTGCTGTAAATATTAAAAAAATATTAAATTTCTATATATCTATATAGATGATGTTGGGAGCTTTTGACACCAACATCATATAATTATAAAGTTTATGATTTATTAATATATAAATTAAATATATACTATACTAAATGGATATATAATATACATCAGAGTGATTATTAAAAAATCAAATATTCCCTTTGTTCACAACCATTACAAGAGTATAATATATAACTAATCCTAAATTGTTCACGAAGCAGTAGATTGATGTATAATCTGCCAGATATTCATCAAGGACAGGCTGAAGAAAATCAACCACACCAGTATAAGATAAGAGGCAGAGGATTTTTTGATAGAATTTAATAAAGATACAGTAGAAATGTAGTCAAATTAAAAATACATTAAAAATACAAAAAAATAATTAATTTTTATTGACAAATTAAAATTAAGAGATTATCTTATTACTTAATTCAATAGTCAAATGCGAAGAACAGGAAATGATTTATTTATATCACCGCCTACAGAGAGCCGTTGGTTGATGAGAAACGGTAGCAAGGAATAGATAAGCCCTCACCTGCAAGCAGTTCTGGTGAAAGATATTAATTTAGTAGTCAGAATCGGTACCCATCGTTAACAGGGCATGCCATTAAATGTGGCAGTAGAGAGGTCGGATTTATCCGGCAAGCAAAGTGGTAACGCGGAAGTAATGTAATTTACCTTCGTCTTTGCACAGTATCATTAAGATATGTGCAGAGACGAAGGTTTTTTGCATTATGGAATTAGTTGTTTTCAATTTCCGTTTTTCTGCGTTCATTGTATTTGGCTAGTGAAATAGGCTGGGAATATTTATCTTGCTCAGCTAATATTATATATAGGAGAGTGACATTATGAACACTTTAGTAATCGTTTTAATCGCGGCTGTTATATTATTTGGTGCCTATATGGTATATGGCCGTTGGTTAGCAAACAAGTGGGGCGTAGACCCTAAGGCAGAAACACCTGCCGTAAAGTACAATGATGGAAAAGATTTTGTTCCAACCAATGGATGGACTGTATTTAGTCATCAGTTCTCATCAATCGCTGGTGCAGGCCCTGTAACAGGTGCTATTCAGGCAGCAGCATTTGGATGGTTACCAGTATTACTCTGGATTCTTATCGGTGGTGTATTCTTTGGTGCTGTAACAGACTTCGGTGCTTTATATGCTTCAGTTAAGAACGAAGGTAAGTCAATGGGTATGATCATTGAGAAGTATATTGGTAAGTTTGGACGTAAGATTTTCTTACTTTTCTGCTGGTTATTTACACTTATCGTTATTGCAGCATTTGCTGATATGGTTGCAGGTACATTTAATGCATATACAGTAGTTGATGGAGCATCACAGTTAGCACCAGCAGCTTCAACTAATGGTTCTGCTGGTACTGTATCAATTATGTTTATGGTGTTCGCAGTAGTATTTGGTCTTATCCAGAAGAAGTTTAATCTTTCAGGCTGGAAAGAAGCAGTAGTTGGTATTGCATTTATTGTTGCTTCATTTGTAATTGGTAACTTCTGTCCAATCATCTTAGGTAAGAATGCCTGGAGCTATATCACATTCGTATATATCTTCTTTGCAGCAGTTATGCCAATGTGGCTTATGAAGCAGCCAAGAGATTATATGACAACATTTATGTTTATCGCTATGATAGTTGGAGCAGCACTTGGTCTTGTAGTTGCCCATCCATCTATGAACCTTCCTGTATACACAGGATTTAACAATGCAAAGCTTGGAACAATGTTCCCTATCCTTTTCGTAACAGTTGCATGTGGTGCTGTTTCAGGTTTCCACAGCCTTGTTTCATCTGGTACATCTTCTAAGACAGTAGAGAATGAGAAGGATATGCTTAAGGTTGGTTATGGTGCTATGGTACTTGAAAGCTTACTTGCAGTTCTTGCTCTTTGTGTAGCAGGTGCAGCCGCAGCCGCTGATGGTACAGCAGCAACAGGTACTCCATTCCAGATATTCAGCCGTGGTGTAGCTGGTTTCTTTGAAATGTTTGGTGTTCCAGTACATTTCGCAACAGTATTTATGACAATGTGTGTATCAGCACTTGCCCTTACATCACTTGATGCAGTTGCACGTATCGGACGTATGAGCTTCCAGGAGCTTTTCAGCGTAGATGATATGGAACATGCAGAAGGCTGGAGAAAGTTACTTTGCAATACATATTTCTCAACAATCGTAACACTTCTTTGTGGTTTCGTACTTACAAAGATTGGATATGCTAACATCTGGCCATTATTTGGTTCAGCTAACCAGTTATTAAGTGCCCTTGTTCTTATAACACTCTGCGTATTCTTAAAGGTTACAGGACGCAGCAACAAGATGCTCTTCCCACCTCTTATCATTATGCTTTGTGTAACATTTACAGCACTTGTACAGAGACTTATAGCTATGGTTAAGGCTATCCAGAATGCAGCAGCAGTTACAATCCCAGCAGGTACTACTACATGGGGTAAGGTGTTCATAGCAAATGGACTTCAGCTTATAATAGCAATTCTTCTTATCGTACTTGGTCTTATCATTGTAGTTAACTCAGCTAAGAGCTATGCAAAGAGTGAGAAGAACTCAGAGAAGGCTGCTTAAGCAGGTTGATGTGTTATAATTAAAAATAGCTGGTATCTTATATAAGATGTGGCAGTTTACAAAGTCAGGTTACAGATTGGACGATGTGGATAGTTACATTTATAAGATATCAGCTATTTTAAATTTATTTAATGATACCAAGGTTAAAAGGTCTAATATGAGCATAGTTCATAGTTCTTACAGTCATTTTATAATTTGTAAAATTTGATATTTGGTGTTAATAAAGAATTTGGGTGCTGCCATAACGGTAGGCGGTTTAGTCTTGAACCTCTTCAGAAGGGAGGTGATAGATATGGTTACATATTCAGATTTATTTAACTATACTTTAGTTATATGTGCGATAGTTTCTATATGCATTTCTTTTTATCTGTGTCGGTGTGATACCATAATGCTTCTTAAGCAGTGCACTAAGGTAGCTTGCATTAGATATGCCGACTTTGTTTGCAACCTCACTTATAGATATTTCCCCGATTTCTAAAAGAATCTTTGCGTGTTGTAATCGGACCGCTGTTATATATTCAGTATATGATGAACCAGTTACAGCTTTGAAAAGTCTTGAAAAATGTGATGGAGAAAGACAGGCAAAATCTGCCACATTCTGCAGGCTGGCACCATATTCAAGATTATTTTCAGCATATATCATAGCCTTCTGAATTCTGTCATCAAATCTTTTCAGATATAAAGTATTGTTATCTGAGTCACTAGAAATGTGATGCTCATATACATAGAAGAATAGTTTATAAAACATTCCCTGAAGAAGCAGTTGTGAGTGGTCAGAATTCCGTTCGTATTCGTATAACATTTCATCACACATTTTTTGTATTTCATCCTGTGAAACTTTGGTAAAATGTAGATAATTGCGACAAAGAATATCTAATTGAGTATGTCCGATTATTTCAATAATAGGTTCAAATACTTCTGTACGAACTTTTATTACATATCTGTCATAAGGAACATCCGATATAGGACAGTTCCTGTGATAAACCTCAGGTTTAGCAATCCCAAAATCGCCGGCGTGGCATACACGTATGTTATCAGTTGCAATCCATCTTCGATCACCTGATACCATATAACCGATGGTGTAGTGGTCATGTGCTGCCTGCATTGCTGGCATTGTGTAGCTTGCTTCTTTTATTTTGTGGTCTATATAAATATTTTCTCTGGGTTTAAGTGGAAGAGGCATAGTAATCTCCATTCTTGAGTGGTTTAACCAAGTTATAATTGACATAGCATAATTTTATAAATTATATGTCATAAAAGCAATAATATTTAATGAAAAAAATAAAATTTTGTGCAAGAATAAGTTATAGTTAAATCATAATAAGAGGTGGATAACATATGAATCAGAAGTTTAATCTTAAAACAAATAATTTTATAAAAAAAATGCTCAGGTATTCGTATCTGATAATTATGGCACTGCTTCTTAATGCTGTTGTGAATGAGATAATTGTGAATGCCAATAAGATAATAAGTGTAAACATAGATTATATGCTGTCAGGCGAAGCTGTTGATATTGGCAGTATTATTGAGAAGTTTATATATCTGACATTATCAGGCTTTGTACTTTCATTTGCAGGAAGCAGGCTTTCACTTAAATATGCGGTAAGGGTTATTAATTCATACAGAAAACAGATAAGCAGCAAGTTATACCGGATAGATTATTCTTATTATGATAATGCAGGTACAGCAACAATAATTAATAAGGTGAATTCTGATATAGCAGAAGCTGAAAACTTTCTGACAGAGCATTTTGCAACAATTATAACAAATATTACGGCAGCACTTATATATGCCAATTATGTGCGAAGGATAAATGTAGTGCTTTTTGTTGCAGTTGTTGTGAGTTATCCACTTGTAATATGGCTGTCAAATATTCTTGTGAAGAAAATGCGTGATGTGTCAAAGATATATCGTTTAAAGGTTGATGCAATGCTTGGGATTGACCATGAAGCTATAATGGGGTATCAGATAATAAAAGCCTTTGGATTACAGAAGTATTTTGAAAACAGAATGCATAAGGCATCAGAGGAGCTTGTGGAAACAGAGCAGATAAGAACAGGCATAAGCAATACGGCGATAGTTATAAGAAGACTCATACAATGGATTCCTTCTATATTATGTGCATTCTTAAGCATATGGCTTGTAAGAAATGGACAGCTTACAGTTGGAGAGCTTGTTGGTTTTGTCGTTATTCTGGAAAAGTTTGTTGAGTCGATTATAGGAATTCCGTTTGCCATAGTTGATGCAACAGGCTGTATGGTGTGTATAGGAAGGCTTGAAGGAATACTCTCGGCGAAGGATGAATATTACGGGGATAAGACAGAGCCAGATATTTTATCTATTAAGACTATTAGGTATAAAGAAAAATGTAAAAAAGAAAGTAATAAATGTATGGAAAATAAAATAACAAAAGAAGAAAGTAATATACATATAGAAAATCAAAAAAATATAACAACAAAAGAACAAAATCATAAAATTAAAATACAACAAACACAGATAAGAGAAAATATTTATCAGACAACGAATATAACTAATAAGGTATCAGGTGAGTATGGTTTAGATTATGCCATAGAATTTGACAATATAAAGTTTGCATATAAAGAGGGCGAAAATGTTCTTAATGATGTCAGCTTTAAGATTAAAAATGGCGAAAATATAGCAATAGTCGGAAGCTCAGGTGGTGGAAAGACTACTATTTTCAGACTGTTATGCGGCTTATATCATACCAGTGCCGGAACATATAAGTTGTACGGAATGGATATTAATGAATGGAATATTGAAAGCGCAAGAGAAAATATGGCGCTTGTTTCACAGGATACATTTTTATTTCCAGGAACTATTGAGGAAAATATCAGGTATGGAAATATTAATGCAACTCACGATGAAGTTGTTAATGCATGTAAGGATGCAAGAATTCACGACTTTATAGAAGGACTTGCTGACGGATATGAAACTGTGATAAGTGAGGGTGGAAGCCAGCTTTCAGGTGGTCAGAGGCAGCGTATTGCTATAGCAAGGGCAATATTAAAAAATACGCCAATTCTGTTGTTAGATGAGCCTACATCTGCTATTGATGAGGGAACAGAGCAGCTTATACAGGATGCCCTTGACAGATTATGCAAAGGAAAAACAAGCATAACGATAGCACACAGATTATCAACAATAAAAGATGCTGACAGAATAATTGTACTTCAGCATGGAAGGATAGTTGAAACTGGAACTCATAAACAGTTGATTGATATGGGAGGAGTATATGCAGGAATGTACGCAGAAGGGTAGTGCAGATAATAAATCTACACAGTCAGATAAAAATAGTTCAAAATTAAAGTTGAATGTTAATGACATAAATAATGGTGAATTAAAATTACATATTAATAATGAAAATAATAATAAAGTTAATATGAAAGATAATAATAACAGGAATTACAATAATAAGAATTCCGGAATATGGCAGTTATTTTTACGTACTATGAGAACTATGGGAAAAAGACGTTTTATGTATTATGGTTCCATATTAGGGATGAGTATAACATTTGCAATGTTCTCAGTTATGGAAGCATTTCTTATGAAGGTAGTTGTCGACATAGCACAGAAAGGTGAATGGGACAGGCTTATAAGTTCCGTCGTAATAATAGTCATAACAGGCGTGATAGTGTTGTTAGGATATAGATTTGCCTGCATAAGATATAACGTGGAAGCAAAGAGAATATATGGAAAGCTGTACGAACAGGTGTTAAGTCACGAAATGAAGCTGCCTTGTGAATATTATGAAAATCACCATAGTGGGGAAATGTTATCAAAAGTGTCTTTTGACCTTGGACGAATGGGAGATATATTTGGTTCAAGATTCAGAAGAGTTGTTATGCCATTTATGATGGTAGTTGTATTCTTAGTGCCTATGTTTGCACTCAGCTGGCAGCTTACACTTTGTCTTGTGGCTGTGAATACGGTGCTGATAGGAGTTACGATGGTTCTGACTGGACCGCTTAAAAGCTTAAGTAAAAAAATGTCTGAGTCAAACAGCATAATGACAAAGCATATAACAGATCTTATTCAGGGAATTATACAGGTAAGGATGTTTCCGGCAGGAAGAAAAACAGTTGACAGATATAATGAAGAGGCAGATGTGTATGCTGTAAAGTCTGATAAAAGAAATATGTTTTCATCTTTGCTTGAATGTGCTAATACAGGCTTTGATCTTATATGTAATCTTGTTTTTCTGGCATTAGGCATATTGTTTGTGCAGAAGGGCTATACAACACTTGGTGCTATTGCAGCTATATATACAATGTATGGACGTTTTTCAAGACAATTTCTACAGATGGGAAAGTATATTCCGGAGCTTATTGCGTATCTGACATATGCGCAGAATATATTCGAGTTTCTTGATGAGAAAACAGAAGAGGAAATGTTAAATCGTCAGGAATTCAACAAAGAAAGATTGCATAATGAAATAAATAACTCTTGCGGTCATAATAATATTTTTAATAATATTGATTATTCAGTTAATATAAGCAACTTAACATTTTCATATATAAAAGATGAAAATAATGCACCGATTGTAGTTCTTGATAATTATAATGAAAGAATAAAGTCAGGCGAGTTCGTGGCAGTTACAGGTGCTTCAGGTTCTGGAAAGACAACACTTTCTAAGCTTCTTATGGGATTTTATAAGCCGGACAGTGGAATGATTGAAGTGTGTGGTAATAATCTTGATGATATAAGCCTGCAGGCTGGCAGAAGCTTTTTTGCACTGGTTCCACAGGATGCCATACTTTTTAATATGAGCATAATGGATAATATAAGAATGGGAAGGCTGGATGCGACAAAGGATGAGATTATTGAAGCTGCAAAGATGGCTAATGCTCACCAGTTTATAACAGAATTT
>OGLM01003768.1_pt1 | contig 11926 bp, 9 predicted proteins | sample 1572531 | NCBI WGS metagenome assembly OGLM01 (sample SAMEA2581909, study PRJEB24529) | metagenome | biome: Human gut stool | place: China | collected 2011 | reverse complement strand
GCCGTTCCCCTCGTCCGGGAACGTTTTTTTATATTTGCTCAGGGAAACGCTTTATATAATATTTAATATATTGATCCCCAAAATCTTTTTCTGATTCTGGATACTCAATTCGGATTGTATAATAACTACCGAAATCTTTTTTTACAGTTTTCTGATAATAAATAATCCCGTCCGAATTCTTTCCGGATAAAAAATAACCCGTCTTTGAACGATGTTTGTAAGTCGTGTTCCACCCATGTTCTTCATTATATTTTATTCCATTCTGATAATGAATATCCAATGATTCACTTTCATTGGAAAAATGCTTCGATCTTTATTCCATTCTCTGAAAGGAATACCAAATTATTATCATTCTGGGCCATACACTGTTCAGGATAGTAAATATAATAATCTCCTTTTTCAATATATTCGCAAACCATTACAACCTCTTTATCTTTGGCATCTTTCTTTTCTGAAGCAGATGGTTTCGCATTTGCCTTTACTTGTTCAGTAACTTGTTCTGTTTCATTATTCTTATTATCCTCCATTAAAAAAAGAAAGATGGAAAAATAAATTGCCCCAGGTAAAAGGAACGCTAATATTCCTTTTCTAAGAGTATAAATTAAAGAAAATGAGAATATACTCACATTGCTGTTCCCCCATATAAAACGGCAAGAAAGAACTTCCTCGATATTACAATATGTATAAATCATAACTATGATGGAAAAAATACCCCCACAACCAAATACTACAAAATAATCCCAAAAAGAAAAACAATTCATTCTTAGCCCTAAGCCTCCTATAGCAAAATAACAACTTATAGCTACGACGTAAGGCAACACATTCGCAATCAACCAACACTTAAACGTTTTCATTTCTTTCTTCTAATTTCATCACATTCGACAAATTCAAGTATCTTCTTTACAGAAGGAATAATATACTTCTTGGCAAATGAACCATCAGCCATCTCCACCCATATATGATTATTTGTCAACCAGTCATATTCACAAATATATCCATAGCCATAAGGATCAAACGCATCTATTCCTTCTTCAAATAAATGTTCCAGATATATTTCCGGCTTAGCCTTCCCATCCAGAGACTCTTTTGTTTTAATTGCATAATAAACTTTACCTTTATCCAATCCAAAATAAATAGAAGTTCCTTCTTTCCATGATTCCTTATAAAAATAAAACTCACGCTCCTTTAGGTCTGTCCGTAATCCACCTTTCACGCCACATTCCAAGGCCACAGATTGAATCATTTTTGTCATAATGGCATCTTTCACGGCTTCTATATAGGTCGGTATTTGCAAAACAGACTCTATATTTTCAGCTTTCGAAAGCAAATTAATAATTTCAGATTGAACTATCGTGCTCATATCTTGTCCTGTTAATTGTTTTAAATAATTTATATATTGATTTATTGTTTCACGGACCAACGGTCGGTGAACTGCAATCCCGACACATTGTCCCAGCCACTCTATAATAGTTTTTTTATAAGAAATACATCTATAATCAACTCCTCTCCCACTATCATCAGAGGCATATCTGCCGTCCGGTGTTAAATATAGAATCATATAATTTCCTACGCCATATTTCCCTATTGCATATTCATTATAACGTTTTAACTGTTCCGGCTGATCCTTGGCATAAAACTTATTTTCGATAATAACTGCCCAATTTGAACTTTCTATAAGAATGTCAATTCTTCCATATTCAGAAACTGCGACTTCTGTCCTTACCAACGCATTCCGGGAGTCAAAACCTTCTATCTGATTTATATCCAAAAACAGCTTTAAGAATGAGTTATGTAATCCGTGTGTTCCTTCAGGATTCAAGAGTTCTGCCAGAATAGTAGAATGAGTATTTTCATAATGGCTCACTCCTAAAATATGAAATATATTAAAACGAGTACCCATTATTTCCAAAATCTCATTATTCTTTTTTGACAATAAAGATATTTGAGATAAGAGGGTTTGTATTTTGTCCATAATAATAATATAATGAAGGGAGATGTACGAAAAACAACCTTACCCCCACGCTTGACCATACATAATAAAAATCCTATGTACGCTGTGTACTTGGCAATATACAATAAAAAAAACTATCTTGCCTTATCTCTCATAAGCAAAACGTGGTTTTATAATTCAATGTTGCCAATGATCATCCATAATCAGCCATTTCACCCCCTCCAAACAGGCAAAAAACAGCCGGAGAGCAGCTTGAAAAAATTAAAACAGCTTCTAATTAATAAAAAAGCAAGCCACCAAACAGAAATATCCATTTATATTAAATAACTTTACGGATTCAAATATATTGGAGGTTTTATCACCATAAACCCGCATATCCGATATATCAGAGACGATAAAAAAGAAAAAAACAATATATAATGATTACAAAATGGAACTTTCAAACCCCAACAGAAGAAGAGTTACATAAGAGAGACAAGCTGGCAAGCGAAATGGGACTCAGTCCGTTCGTATGTCTTTTGCTCGTTCAACGAGGACTCTCCACTGTTGAAGAGGTGAAGAAATTCTTTAAACCCAGCTTGAACGACCTGCATGATCCATTCCTCATGCCAGATATGGAGAAGGCGGTCAAACGCTTGAATAAAGCACTGGGTAATAAAGAAAAGATTTTGATTTACGGAGACTACGATGTAGACGGTACGACTGCCGTCTCATTGGTCTACAAGTATTTGCGTCCTTATTCATCGGCATTGGATTATTATATTCCGGACCGGTATGACGAAGGATACGGGATTTCGTATAAAGGGATCGACTACGCCCGGGAAAACGGAATCACGCTGGTGATCTCGCTCTACTACCGCATCAGAGCAACCGAAAAGAATATGCCAAGCAATTGGGAATCGATTTTATCATCTGCGACCATCACATGCCGGACGACACATTGCCCGATGCCGTCGCCGTACTGGATGCCAAGCGGGTGGACTCGGTCTATCCGTACGAACATCTGTCGGGATGCGGCGTCGGGTTCAAGTTCATGCAGGCATTCGCCAAAAGCAACAACTTCCCGTTCGCCGACCTGGAGAAACTGCTGGAGCTGACGGCGGTCAGCATCGCCTCGGACATCGTCCCCATCACCGGCGAAAACCGCATATTGGCTTACTACGGCCTGAAGCAGCTTAACAGCAATCCGAGCCTCGGCCTGAAAGGGATCATCGATATCTGCGGCCTGTCGGGCAAAGAGATCACGATCAGCGACATCGTCTTTAAGATCGGACCGCGCATCAACGCTTCCGGACGTATGATGAACGGAAAGGAGGCAGTCGAACTACTCTTGGCAAAGGATGTGGACGTGGCCCGCGAAAAGAGCGAAAGCATCAACCAGTATAACGAAGAACGCCGCGAACTGGACAAGAAGATTACAGACGAGGCGAACGCCATCATCGACGAATTCCAGAATATGGAAGACCGTAAGGCGATCATCGTCTACAATCCGGGATGGCATAAAGGGGTGATCGGGATCGTCGCTTCCCGCCTGACGGAAAAATACTACCGCCCGGCAGTCGTCCTGACGAAATCGTCCGAACTGATTACCGGTTCCGCCCGTTCGGTTACGGGATTCGACATATACAAAGCGATAGAAAGCTGCCGCGACCTGCTGGAAAACTTCGGGGGCCATACCTATGCCGCCGGCCTCTCCCTGAAAGAGGAAAACCTGGACGCTTTCACCCAGCGGTTCCTCAAGCTGGCCGCCGACGAGATCATCCCCGAACAGATGACGCCGCAGATCGATATAGATGCCGTACTGGACCTGCAAGATATCAATTCAAAGTTCATGAGCGAACTGAAAAAAATGCTCGACAAATAAGAATAGAAGATAAAGATTCTGTCGTTTATTGTCGATATAATAAAAAGTTATAGTGATAGTTTATGGTTACAATGGAGAGTTTCTAATGAATTTGTCAGGAATCCGCATTAGTGCGGGATTTTATGATTACAATTCCATAGAGAATCGAGCTGTTACCGTGGGATCGGAACTGCCGGCGGAACTCCCGCAGAGTGTTACGGATCAGGCACCGTCTGCAGAAGAGCATGCTGCGCCTGCAGTCAGCAGGAAGAGCGGATCGGATCAGGGAGCCATCGATTACGCGAACAGCTACCAGCCGGATGCAGTCTACGAGTTAAAGGGCGTGGACAGCGATATTGCCAGACTGGATGTCGAGCGCGCCATTTCGGACATGCGCAGGGATCAGGTGCTCGAGCAGTATCAGTTTTTTGTAGGAACAAATCCTGACGCGGCACAGCCGGTCAGACCGGATGAGAATTTTATACTATAGAATCATGAGCGGATGGGACTGTATACACATGTGTATGCAGTCTTTTTTGTGTAATAGGAATTCTTTATTACACAAAAGGCACTATGTGCCGATGATGCACACCCACACTAATCTGTAGTTAGACGCAGATGACCGTGCATGGTGTTGGAATGTGCTTTGCACATTTTTGTATTAATAATCAATTTGTTGTTTAGAAATGAGGGTGCAATGGTAGAATTAGATGGAATGTTATCCATAGTAATGCCAGCATACAATGAGGAAAAATTAATATATCAAAGTATAATGAAGACACTTGATATAGTATCAGGCTTTGTCAGGGAAATTGAACTTATAGCTGTTAATGACGGAAGTAAGGATAATACCAAGGCGGAGATATTAAGAGCGGTAAGAAAAGACAAAAGAGTAAGGCTTGTCACTTCTGATAAGAACAGAGGTAAAGGTAATGCCATAATATCGGGCGTGTCGCAGGCTGAAGGAAAGTATATTGCATTTGTTGATGCAGATCTGGAACTTAATCCGGCACAGCTTGAGGGTTATCTTAAGAAAATGCTTGATGATAAAGCAGATGTTGTTATCGGGTGTAAATTTCATAAGGGGTCAAAGCTTAAATATCCATTTAAAAGAAAAGTAATAAGTATGTGTTACTATATAATGCTTATAATATTATTCCATCTTAATGTAAAGGATACGCAGACAGGACTTAAGGTGTTTAAGGCAGAAGCTATTAAACCGGTAGGACACCTTATAAGAACGTCAGGCTTTGCATATGATATAGAGCTGCTTGTGGCGGTGCATAGAAGGGGCTTTAAAATAGCAGAAATGCCAGTTGAGGTTGTCTTTGTAAGAGATAAGGGTGCTAACAGAATTGGAATGAAAGATTGCGTAAGGGCATTTGTGGATACATGGGCAATATTTGGAAGAGTGTATTTTAAACATTATTATGATTAATAGTCAGTATAATATTACAATAAATAGATTCAGGCATTTATGTGTGAATTGGTGGACTTAAGAAAAGAGGAATATAGTTGAATAAGTTTAAAGAATTATTAGAAAAAGCATGTGATTTGCAATTTATAAAAAAGCAAAAGATTACATTGTACTTCATAAGATAGCGGCAGTAATAACGGCAACAACTGCTGTGGCAGGAGAGAATATAAAGAGTGGTCTGTAATGGTCAGACAGTGAAATTACAATTAAATAAACTATAAGTATGATTTAGTAATTTCTGCATAAAATAATTCTGACAGATAAATTGTTACATTTTTTGGTGAATGGAGGAATTATGACAGGAAATATTAAAGTGAATTGGAAAAGGCTGATTTTAGCGATGATGATAAGTATAGGAGCAGGAGTAATATCGTGGCTTCTTACAGGTAATTCAATGGAAATCTACAGAGATTTGAATAAACCTGTACTATCACCTCCTGGTCAGCTTTTTCCTATTGTATGGACAATTCTTTTTATACTTATGGGACTGGCATCTTATATTGTATGTGAGACAAGGGATGATGACAGAACAGAAGCACTGATATTATATGGAGTACAGCTTGTAATCAATATAGGCTGGTCAGTTATATTCTTCAACTTTGGTGCTTTCTGGCTGGCGTTTGTATGGCTTATGATATTGTGGATTTTAATAATATTTACAATATGGAGATTTTTTAATGTTAATACAGTGGCAGCGTGGCTTATGGTTCCATATCTTTTATGGGTAACCTTTGCAGCATATCTTAATATTGCGGTTGCGATTATGAACTAATCAGATGCTTTTGGTATTAGGTGTTAATTAATGTAGTCATTGCGTAATTTTAATGTAATAATTTCGCAATAAATTCAAAAATAGTTAACATATTGTTAACAATTTAAAGCTGTATAAGTGGTATAATTACAAAAATCTGCACAGTAGTAAGCATTAATGGAAAGAATTACCGGATTGTAAGAGTAGTGTAGATAATAGATGAAATATACAAAAAGTACAGTTTTACTGTATTTATTCGTTGGAAATGAGGAACGGAATGAAAAAGGCATGGCCACACATAAAATGTGTATTATTTATCGTTGTTCTGGCAGTGGTTATACTTGTGTGCGATTATCTGTTTGCTGAGAGTGGATATATACGTTTTGTGTTAAATGATGTGAACAGTTCAAATGAGAGCTACGACACAATAGTGCTTGGAGCTTCACATACAAGATGTAGTATAGATACAGAATATCTTGATAAATATATGAATGTTAATTCGTTTAATATGGGAATACCAGGAGAGACGGTTGATGATTTCTATTATGTATTGAAATCAGTTGTCGATTCAGGTAATAATGTTAAACAGGTAATTGTGGATGTAGACTATTACTATTGGATGAATGGGCAGTCCCAGAATCATTTTTCCAAGTCATTTATATACCAGCAGATGAAAGATACTTGGGTTAAGGCAGAATATCTGTGGAATAACAGGGCTGAACTTGATATAAGAAATGTATTTTCAAGAAGGCTGACCTGGAAATGCACGATAAAGAAGGCAAAGACTAATATTGCACTTAAAAAGACAAAAGAATATAAGAATTATGATATGTCAGCAGGACTTGATACAGATGGATATTTTGCAACCGCAGGTGGTCCATATCTTGGAAAAGGATTCTGCTACAGATATAGAATCAATGAAGTGCCGGGTAATCCATCATATGTTAATACAATGAAAGGAAATGCTGCTAAAAGCCTTGATAAAACAGTTATATCACAGTTTGAGCGTTTTCTTGATTATTGTAATGATAATGATATAAAGGTTGTATGTGTGTCAACACCTATAACACCAGATGCATTTAAGGAAGCACAGGTGGACAGGGCGTCCGAAAAGCTTAAAGAATTATTTGATAGCTACAATATTAAATATTATGATTTTAATAAGACGCTTATGTCTGTGCTTCCAAGAGATGATTCGGGTTATGTGGATACAGAAGGACATATGTATGGAGAACTTGCTGTTAAATATTCAGATGTATTAGCAAAAGTACTTGCAGATGATGCAGAGGGAAATGTTAATGAGGAAGAATATTTCTACAAGTCATATGAAGATATGTATGAGACAATGAAAGACGATTATGAGGCGGCTACAGGACTTGAGTGGAAGTCTTATTAACTGCCATATATATTATATGAAAATACATAGGAATGGAGAAAGATATGTCATTTACGACTTTTGAGTTCTTTCTGTTTATAGCAGCGGCAGTTATTATATATTATGTGATACCTAAAAAGCTGCAATGGATATGGCTTCTTATAATAAGTTATGTATATTATGCTTCTTATGATATCTCGACAGTGTGGATGTTATTACTGACAACATATGTTACATACAGGGGCGGAATTCTTCTGGACAGATTGAATGAGCAGAAACCGCAGGACGGAATAAGCAGGGAAGAAAAGAAAGATTTCAAGAAAAATATTGTCCGTAAAAAGAAAAAAATAGTACTAGCTATGGTACTTATAGCGTTTGGAATGCTTGGGATTATGAAGTATACCAATTTTATGCTTGGAAATATAGATGCAGTTTTAAGACTTTTTGGAAGTGGAAAGCAGATAGGAGTTCTTAATCTGACACTGCCGCTTGGCATATCGTTTTATACATTCCAGTCAATAAGTTATGTTGTTGATGTATACAGAGGCAAGCATAAGGCTCAGGGCAATTTCTTTAAGCACGCATTATTTGTTTCATTTTTTCCGCAGCTTTTACAAGGTCCGATTGGAAGATATGAAAGACTTGGAAGCCAGTTGTATGAAGGACACAGCTACAATTTAAAAGAATTGCAGTTCGGTGTCCAGAGAATACTATGGGGCTTTTTTAAGAAAATGGTACTTGCTGACAGGGTAAATGCGGCAGTCCTTCTCATATTCCATAATTACTGGAATTACGGCGGATGGTACAATGTGTTAGGAGTGCTTCTTTATAGCATACAGCTTTATGCAGATTTCTCCGGTGGAATTGATATTGTCATAGGAATTGCACAGATGTTTGGAATTACGATGGATGAGAATTTCAGACAGCCATATTTCTCACGCTCAATAAGTGAGTTCTGGAGAAGATGGCACATAACGCTTGGTACATGGATGAAGGACTACATATTCTATCCATTTTCTTTATCTAAGAGTATGGCTAAATTCGGCAAGTGGAGCAAGAAGAAATTTGGTAACAATGTTGGAAAGCTCCTTCCTGTAGGACTTGCCGACATTTTGGTGTTCTTTGTTGTAGGTGTGTGGCATGGAGCAGCGTGGAAGTACATAATGTATGGTATATATAATGGCGTAATCGTTGCAGGAAGTGGAATGTTAGCACCTGTATATGCAAAGATACAGGAAAAGCTTCATATCAATCCTAAGAAATGGTGGTATCAGGGCTTCTGCATTATAAGGACATTTATTCTTGTCAATATAGGCTTTTATTTTGATATGGCAAATGATTTAAGAGCTGCTAATGCTATGCTGGTACAGACAGTTACAAAGGCACATATATCACAGCTTTCAATGGCGGCTGTTAAAGCTGTAGGGCTTACAAGTCAGGATTTGCTAATTGTTATAGCAGGTTGTATTATTATATTTGTTGTCAGTCTGTTAAAAGAAAAGGGAATTAACATAAGAGAAACAATAGCATCATATAATATTGTAATAAGATGGATTATATATATAGTATTTATAATGTTTATACTTATATATGGAAGTACAAGCACAACATCAGATTTTATATATGCTAATTTTTAATAATTACAGTAAATGAGTGGCGAAAATCAGGTTATAGCCGCTTATTTGCTGTTTTTTTTGTTGTAGTGACAATTATTGTGGGAGGTGGTATAATAATATATGAATGCCTAAGTGGAGCATTTTCACATTTATTCTGTTCATAACGGAGTAGATAGTGAAGGCACACATAAAGTGTTCTTATTTTAAGGTTTGGTACGTTAGTAAGAATATTATATCAGGAGATGAATATGAGTAATAAAGATGACGGACTTTCACAGTTAATACAGGATGTGATTGACGGAAAAGCTGAGAAAAAGGAACTATGCAATAAGATTTACAAAGAGGTATACGCTTTAGCATACCCTGTATATCAGGACGAAGAAAAGAGTATGATCCAGGCAAAGAAGGCACTTATTGAGATATGTAAGAGAATAGGTGATTTTAACCTTGAAAGAAATATTCATAAGCAGGTTGCAGCAATTGCATCTGCGTTCTTCTTTACGAGTGTGGTAAGTGAGAATGCAGAAGAATTAAGGAATAATGCACCAACAGGAGAATATGAATATACTCGTATTAAGGATGATGAAGAATTCGTTACATATATGAAGCAAAAGGCAATAGCCTTCAGAAGTCCTAAGTCATTTGACCAGCAGGAGGAGAGCTTTAGAAATTTATCAGAGATAGAAATGTCACTTACAGAATTATACGCTTATGAGATGCTTTCTGTTGATGCGATAGAGAGCGTAACCGATGTTGACAGTTCTTATATAAGTGGCTGGTTAGCAGGCATAAGAAGTTATGTATTAGGTTATGAAACGGCTGGTAATGCCGATAATAATGATATGGCAGCAGTCACTGATAATGATGACAATTCATTAGATGAAAGTGATTATTCTGATGAAGAGTATGATGACAGTGATTATGGTTATGATGAGAATAATAATAATGACGATGATTATAGAGAAAGAGAAGCTGTAAGTTCTGTATACAGAAAAACAGGAAAAAGATTAAAGGAAAATGCTGTTACATTATTCATTAAAAGACTTTTTCCGGCACTCACACTTCCGGCAAGAATGATGGTTTCATGGATTGCAGGTGGTGTAATAGTTGTTATTCTTATTATTATTCTTGTTGTATCAGTTAAGGCTGGCAAGAGCAATAAGAAGAGTGCTTCTTATGAATACCAGAATATGCAGTATACAACAGAACAGGCTGCAACGAAGAATAATAAGAAGAATGAGGCGGCAACAGCTTCAACTGAGGCAGGCACAGAAGAACAGACTAAACAGAAGCAGACTGAGAATGTAACACAAAGTACTACTGGCAGCAGTTCTAATAATACAACCAATAGGACAACAGCTAATACATCTGATAATGATAGCATCACAGGGAATACTAGTTCAGATAATAGTGGAAGCACAGACAATGATAACAATGGAAGTGGTGACACAGGAAGTACAGATAACGGAACAAGCGGAAGCGGTACTACAGGCGGAAGCACAGATAACGGAACAAGTGGAAGTGGTGACACAGGAAGTACGGATAACGGAACAAGCGGAAGCGGTACTACAGGCGGAAGCACAGACAGCGGAGCAAGCGGAAGCGGCACTACAGGCGGAAGCACAGACAGCGGAGCAAGCGGAAGCACTACTACAGGTGGAAGCACAGATAACGGAGCAAGTGGAAGCAGCACAGGAAGCGGCAGTTCAGGTTCATCAGACACAGTTAAATCAGCAGCTTCTGGTGTATCAGCTAATTAAAATGATGGGCAAAAATAACAATTATGGAGGAACATTTGCATGAAGTGTGTAATTCTTGCAGGTGGAAGTGGCGATAGTTTATGGCCATTGTCCAGAAAAAATTATCCTAAACAGTTTATGAAATTTAAGGAAGGCCGTTCACTTTTACAGGAAACGGTTGTCAGAAATCTGCCTTATTGTGATGAATTTATTATAGTAACTAATGAGGCATATAAGAATATTGTGAACGGACAGATGAAGGCGTTCCAGAGCCTGAAATACAGAGTTATTCTTGAGGGCACAGCTAAGGGTACAGCAGCGGCAATTATGCTTGGAACAATGTTTGCCAATCCAACTGAATTTGTATTAGTTGTTAATTCAGACAATTTTATTGATGGTGATGGATACAAGGATGCCATCATAGGAGCTAAAGAGATAGCAAAGACAGGCGTAATTGCGGCAGTTGGAGTTAAGCCTGAATATCAGGCGAAGAATCTTGGATATATCAAGAGAGATGGAAATGATGTAATTAAGATATTATCAAATGTTGATTTTGATGATGCAACATCTGAGATTGCAGACTGCTATTCATATGAGGAGGGGTATCTATGGAATAGTGGAATACTTGTGTTCAGGGCAGGTGATATGGTTAATATCACAAGAAAGAAATGTCCGGAATTGTATACAGCCTGCCGTACAGCTAAGAGAAAAGTTCCAGCTATAAGAAGGGCTATACGTTTCTCAGAAAATGTAATGAAGGACATAGTTACAGGAAGCATAGAAACACTTGTTCTTGAACACTGTGACAATCTCAAAGTAGTAGAGGCTGACATTTTATGGAAAGATATCGATAATGTATGTGATATTGAAATGCACCATAGTGATGATAAGCCTGACAATATAATTAAGAATGACTGTAGTAATATATCAGTAATTAACAACGCGCAAAGACAGCTTGTAGTTGCTAATGACTTAAGAGATATGGTAGTTGTCAATACAGAAGATGCTGTATACATTTCATCAAAGAAATCTGCTGATAATATCAAAGAGATTATTAAAGACAATCTTGACCAATATGAAACATACTTTGATTATAATCGTATCTCCTATAGGGAATGGGGTATACACGAGCTTCTTAATTATTCTTGCCAGAGAACTGGCGAATGCAGATTAT
>OGLM01003764.1_pt1 | contig 11936 bp, 6 predicted proteins | sample 1572531 | NCBI WGS metagenome assembly OGLM01 (sample SAMEA2581909, study PRJEB24529) | metagenome | biome: Human gut stool | place: China | collected 2011 | reverse complement strand
TTTTATAACGGCTCGCTTCACGGATTTCTATAAGAATTCAGGTATGATGTTTGACCGCAAGTCGAGCAGAGTTATCTGCGAATATTTTATCTGCGATGCAGAACTGATTCCGGAATCGGAGCGCTCTTGCCGGATTGCAGACTGCAATCGCAGCGGACAGGTGAAGCAAATTGTGGTTCATGGGTGTACGGAGAGCGGTCTGGAGGCTGCGGTTGCCATTTCTGTGGAACCCTGCCTCTTTCCAGCACCGAAACTGACAGGAGAACCTGTAATGAAGATGGAAAGAGAAATGGGATGTGTGACTCTTTCCTATGCTCTGTCTTCAAAGGAACGCACGGATGCGTCGGAGATTTCCTGGTACAGGTGTGATACCGCAGCGGGAGAGGGTGCGGTACTCTGCGCTGTGACCAAAAGAAGCATTCCGCTTCAATGCTATCGTTTGACATCGGCTGATATCGGAAAATATATCAAGGCAGTCATCATTCCTAGGCTTTCTGGAGGTTTGGCGGGAACTGCCAAAGAGGTTATGACATCGTTTCCTGTGACGGAGGGCGAAGTGGATGAGAAGTATTTATTTACAGATTTCTCTGAATTACCGGATGAAAATCAACCGGAATTAAGAAGGGGAAGCTGGACTTTGGATTGTGCAAGACCGGTCGACATAGAGATTAACTCGTCCACCTTTGGCAGTTGGGAGATGGATAGCAGTATTCCGGCCTGGCAATATGGGGAGACAGGCAATGGAAGCAAGGGTGTGGGGTTTTATCAGAATACCCAGGGCGCCAGACTTCGGTTTACGCCTGTCCTAAAACAGTATGGTGATATGAGCCTTAAGGTAAAGGCTGACCCGGCAAAGACGGCGGGCCAGGGGTTTGGCAGTACAGGACAGTACATGGATTTTGGAATCAAGTTTGAGGTAGAAAAGTTGACAGGATATGCTTTGCGGGTAATCCGCGTAAAAGAAGCTTCTGATGCAGTAGCAATGGCGCTGGTAGAATACAGAGAAGGAAAGAGCAGCTATCTGACTGCATTACAGTTGGTTTCCTGTTATCTCACCGGCTTTTGTGTAACTGTCAGATTGGAAGGAAAAACGCTGATTGCTACGGCTGAATGTGATACACCTCAGCCTGCTTATCAGATGGAAAAAGGCTATGCACATGAGGTACGGTTGGAGTCGGAGGTGTCGGTAAATCCGGAGGGCGGAATTTTGATCTGGCATACGGGAACACCGGGAACGGGCGGCTGGCAGAACACGACTATGCTCCATAGTATAGAAGTGGAATGGGAAACAGATAACAAGAATTCTTTAACTCCCATCATCAAATGACCATTCTGATTTTTCATGAATTGTTGTAGCTTTCATACGGAAAATCCTATATAATTGTGAGCAGGAACAATGAATTGAATGAAGAAATATGACAAATTAGGGTTTTACAGTAGAAAATAGATTCTATAATTTTAAAAGGAAGTGTGATTGACATAAATACAACAAAAGGGATGACGGAAGGTAATTGCATGAAACTGATTGTTCAGTTTTTTCTTCCGATTCTGGCAGGTAATTTTTTTCAACAGTTTTATAATTTTATGGATTCGGTTATTGTTGGAAAGGGAATAGGAGATGCAGCATTAGCGGCTGTGGGAAATACCGGTTCCGTGCATTTCTTTATCCTTGGATTTATGATTGGACTTACAGGAGGGCTTGGAATTTATATTTCACAATCCTTTGGAGCACAGGATTATGGAAAAATGAGACAGGAAACAGCTATGTCAGTGCTGATTTGTCTTGGAATCGGTGTTGTTGTTACAATACTTAGTCTGTTAGCAATGAGACCTTTATTCACTTTTCTGAATACACCGCAGGACATGATGAAGGATACGATCAGTTATTTTAGAATCATTCTGATAGGCAGTACGGTAACAGTATGCAACAATTTTGCCATGACATTGTTGCGATGCGTGGGAAATAGCAGAGTTCCGCTCATTGCAATGATTCTTTCTTCCATTATAAATGTCATATTGGATGTTTTGTTTGTATTTCCGGGGAAAATGGGAGTATCCGGTGCAGCGTTGGCAACTGTTTTGGCACAGGTGTGCTCCTTGCTGTACTGTTATATTTATATACGCAGAATAAAAGAGTTAGAATTTACGGCAACAGACTGGAAAGTCAGAATACATATTGTAAAATATCTTATGCTTAAGGGCATACCGGTAGCAGTCATGAATTCTGTCACATCATTTGGAGGAATGATCTTACAATATTTCGTGAATGCCATGGGAACTCTTTATGTTGCGGCATATGCAGCCTGTATGAAATTATGCAGCCTTTTTGAACAGGCGGGAGGAGCAGTAGGACTTGCGATACTTACTTTCACAGGTCAGAATTACGGTGCAAATAAGATAAAAAGAATTAGAAGAGGAGTATGGGATGGCATCTTACTGTCTACGTTAATCAATATTCCTATATGCCTTGTACAGCTTATCATTCCGGAGATACTGACAAGGCTTATGTTAAATAATCCGATTGTTATATCTTATACCAGAGAATTCCTTTTCGTCACAGGAATTGCCATTTTCCCTTTGGGATGGCTTTTTGTCACCAGAAGTGCATGTCAGGGATTGGGTAAAACATTTGTACCAATGCTTTCCGGAGTACTTGAGGTTGGAATGCGTGTGGTTACAGGCTTCCTACTGGTACCCCGGATGGGATTTCAGGGAGTGGTCATTGCAGAAGTATCTGCATGGTGTGGGGCAGCAGTGATGCTATGTGTTACATACAATATATATATAAAACGGCTGTACCAAAGGTAATTGATGGTTCGGCATTCCTTGGAATTATACTATATGGGATTTTGGAAGGATACAGATGAAAGATTCCGAGAGCACATATTATTAATAGGGAGGTTTTTTATATGAAATATTATATTTGTGAGCATTGTGGAAATATCATTGAATAAGTTGATGTATGCAGATAAGGATGAATATTATAGACGAACAGGAAAAGATAGAAGACGAGTTTGATTTAATAAAGTGATGCTAAGAAAACGTACGGTGATAATTGGCAGAATAATGCGGGTGAGGCAGATCATATTGATCCGTTAGCTAATTTTGTTAAATGTCATAAGCGTAATCCATTTATATCAAAAGAAGATTTAAAAGATATAGGAAATAGAGATGATAATATTCAGATATTTTCAATTATATGCGTTATTGTGTTAAAAATATATCGGTCTATATTGCAAAATATACAATAAATTGTACAATACTGCTAAAAAATATTCGAAATAATTATATAAAAATAGCAATTGTACCTAATAAAATAATGTGATACAATCAAGGAAACTAAAACAGAAGAAATAGTTTCCTTGATTTTTTGTTTTATAAGTGTTACTGATACATAACATTAAAAGGAGCATTATGAATAATAAAGAGAAGATTTTACAGGCAACGATACAGGCATTTAATCAAAAAGGCCTTAAATTTACAATGGACGATATTGCATCTATTCTTGCAATGAGTAAGAAGACAATATATACAATTTTTAAAGATAAGAACACTCTGTTTATGGAGATGGTAGATTATCTGTTTGACACGATTAAAGAAAGCGAATCAGAGATAATTGAAGATAATACATTATCAACAATTGAGAAGATAAGACGTATTCTTGGAGTTATGCCTGAGAGTTATAAAGATATTGATTTAAGACAATTATATATGTTAAAGGACAAATTCCCGGAGATATACAGACACGTTGAAGAACGTCTGGAGAATGGATGGGAGACAACGATTAAGCTTTTGGAACAGGGGATTGAGGAAGAAGTGATAAGACCGGTTAATGTATTGATGTTTAAGATGATGATGGAGGCATCAATAGAACAATTTTTCCAAAGAGACATTCTTATAAGGGCAGGAATGACATATACACAGGGACTTGATGAGATTGTGGGAATATTATTAGATGGCGTGGCAGTTAAGGAAAGTCATTGAAAATAAAAAGGAGGAATATATAATGCAGGACAAATCAAAGGTTATATTTAACAATGAAATTGATAGAAAGGCATATAGAAAAGCTATTAATTCCAAAAAAAAATACGCAAGAAAATATGGTGATGACAGCAATGCCGACTATAAGGTGACAATAAAGAAGAACAAATACATAGGTGATATGCTTGGCGTGTATGATGTGAGGGTTGCAGATAAGCCTGCAAGCGTATCTAACGGTAATAAAGAAGAATTTGATACTGATAAAGGTATTATAGTTGGCAATATAAGAATGGGTTTTGGACATTACAGAATATCAATGGCGATTGCTTCAGCAGCTAATGCACTTGGATATGTTCCTTACTGGATGGATCTTAATTCTTACGATAATACAACCTGTACTAAAGTTATAAGGGCGCAGAACGACCTGTATTCGCTTGGTTCAAGGTTATCACAAAAGAGCAGGCTGTTTAACAGACTGGTGTGGGAACCAATGAATTACGAGGGTTTCAGGAAGCTTTCCTATAACGCTTCAGACCAGAAGAATGCAGAGCTTATGGCACCTGTATATAAGAATGTTCCTAAGAATATTCCGGTTATTGCAACTCATGTATGGCCGGCACAGGCGGCAGTACACGCAGGTATGAAAAATGTTGTTAATGCAATACCGGATAACTGGCCAATGGCATTGCATTTGTCAGAAGGAAGTATTCATACAGTCCAGACACATTATGCTTATCAGGGTTACAGGATACTTAATGGAATGTCCGGCATTAAGGTGTTAAATGAAATGCCAGCAGATAGTCTTGTATACACAGGACATTATATCGACCACGAGCTTGTAACTAATATTGAGGCTGACTGCAATGCAAGAATAGCAAGAAAACAGAACGGAAAGCCTATGAGATTTCTGCTTACAATTGGTGGTGCAGGTGCACAGAAAGAGATATTTGCCCATATAATTAAATACCTTATTCCTTATATTAAGAAGAATAAGGCAGTGTTATACGTTAATGTTGGTGATTATAAAAATGTATGGGACGAACTTATAAGAGATATCCCACAGATGAGAGAACTGGCAACTGAGCATTTTGACAACTGGAAAGACACCAAGGCATTTGCCACGAAGGCATTATCATCCAGCCAGATAAACAATTCTGATGTAGTGACAGATAACAATAGAGATGATAATTCTAAGAATATTACAGCAGATAATTCAAGTGAAGACACATCTGATAATATAACAGGTATCCACGGCTTTTATCACAAGAATATATTTGAGGCAGTGTATTGTACTAACCTTTTGATGAGAAGTGCAGATGTGCTTGTTACCAAACCAAGTGAATTAGCATTCTATCCAGTGCCAAAGTTATTTATAAAGCGAGTTGGCGGACACGAACAGTGGGGTGCAGTCCATTCAGCAGAGATAGGTGACGGAACACTTGAGTGCAGGGATATACCTCATACTTTACAGATGATAAAGCTGTTTATGGAAGATGATACATACATTATAGATATGTGTAAGAACATAAAGAAGAATAAACAGATGGGTATATATAATGGTGCATATGAGGCTGTCAAATTAGCAGTGAATATGAAGAAATCAGACATTTAATACGGCGTGCAGTAATCAGACACTTAAAAAATATGAAGAAATCAGACATATAGAAAGAAAAGAGGTAGCGTATGGGGCTTAATAAGAAAGAAATGGCATCTTATGGCATAGGTGCAGTTGGCAAAGATATGGTTTATATGTTTTGTGCAAGTTATATTCTGTATTATTATCAGGATATACTTGGGGTTAGTGCGATAGCAATGGGGATTATACTTCTTGCGGCACGAGTATTTGACGCATTTAACGACCCTATAATGGGTGTAGTTGTTGCAAAGACAAGAACCAGATGGGGAAAGTTCAGACCATGGCTGTTTATTGGAACATTGCTTAATGCTGTTGTATTGTTTCTGATGTTTTCTGCACCACCAACACTTGATGGCGGCGGACTTGTTGCTTATGCCGCAGTAACTTACGTTTTGTGGGGCGTTACTTACACAATGATGGATATTCCTTATTGGTCAATGATACCAGCATTTACAGAGGGCGGCAAGGAAAGAGAGAATATGTCAACAATGGCACGTTCCTGTGCAGGTGTAGGTTCAGCACTTGTTACAATTATTACAATGCAGTGTGTATATATGCTTGGAAAGGGCAATGAATATGCAGGTTTTAAATGGTTTGCACTTATAATATCAATACTGTTCTTTACTGCAATACTTATTACCTGCTTTAATATTAGGGAAAAATCAACAGTTGATGTTGAAACAGTATCAGTAAAGCAGATGTTCAAGGCACTTTTTCAGAATGATCAGGCTGTTACAGTAGTTATAACAATTGTTCTTATTAATACATCTGTGTACATAACTTCTAACCTTGTCATATATTTCTTTAAATATGATTTTGGCGGTGCAGACTGGTACAACGGCTATACACTATTTAATACATTTGGTGGTGCAATACAGATATTATCAATGATGGTATTGTTTCCGCTTCTTAGAAAGTTTTTGAACACAATAAAGATATTTTATGTAAGCTTTGTTATGGCTATTGCTGGTTATATAGTTTTATTTATTCTTATATTCACATCAATGTCGAGTGTGTTTATTTTATTTATTCCAGCATTTTTCATATTTGCGGCAAATGGAATGTTATTAGTCTTAACGACTATATTTCTGGCGAATACGGTTGATTATGGCGAATTTAAGAATAAGCGAAGAGATGAGAGCGTTATATTTTCAATGCAGACATTTGTTGTAAAGCTTGCTTCAGGCATAGCCGCATTAGTTGTGTCAATATGCCTTTCAGTGTGCAGGTTAAGCAGTAATACAGACGTAGTGACAGATGCTGTGGCTGGTGGTTCGGTAGTAGGACTTAGAATGACAATGACAGTAATTCCGGTAATAGGTCTGCTTATTGCAGTATTTTACTTCCACAGAAAGTACATTTTAACAGAGCAGAAAATGGAAGAGATATCGGAAAGAATTAAGGAGAGCCATTAATGATAACGATTAATAATAATATGTATGTGCTTGATACTGACAATACATCTTATGCGTTTGCCGTGCTTGGAAGCGGGCAGTTGGAGCATTTGTATTATGGAAGAAAGTTACACGCCAATGAGGCTGTGATGACAGAGAAGCATACATTTATTCCGGGTAATACTAATGTATACAATAAAGATTATTCGTCTTATTCGCTGGAAGATGTGTGCCTTGAAATGTCATCATTGGGAAAAGGCGATATAAGAGAGCCTTTTATCGAAGTCACATATCCTAATGGAAGCAGTACAACGGATATGGTGTTTGACAGGGCAGAGATTATACAGGGCAAGGAAGAATACGATACGCTTCCGGGGTCTTATGATGATAATGGAGAGGTTGAACAGCTCGTCATCTATCTTAAGGACAGGAATTATAATCTCACATTGGAGCTTCATTATTATGTATATGAAAAATGTGACATTATAACAAGAAGTGCCAAGCTTGTTAATTCAGGAAATGAGAGCGTAAGGCTTGAAAGATTAATGAGTATGCAGCTTGATTTAAACGAGAGTGATTATGAATTGTCTTTTTTTAATGGTGCGTGGGCAAGGGAGATGAATAGAAGCAGAATACCCATTCGTGCCGGTAAGTATGTAAATGAGTCGGTCACAGGAACATCATCAAACAGAGCTAATCCTTTTTTTATGATAGGAAGAAGTTCAACGACAGAAGATTATGGTGAATGTTATGGATTTAATCTTATATACAGCGGCAATCATTATGAAGCGGCACAGGTTAATTCATATGGTAAATTAAGGCTTGTATCGGGAATTAATCCAGCTACATTTTCTTATATTATTGAAGCAGGAAAATGCTTTGAAGCTCCAGAGGCAGTGCTTACCTATTCATACAAAGGCTATAACAGGATGAGTCATAATATGCACGAGTTTGTAAGAAAGCACATTGTGCGTGGAAGCTGGCGTGACAAGGAAAGACCAGTTCTTATTAATAGCTGGGAAGCGGCATACTTTAATATTAATGAAAGAAAGCTTGTGAAGCTTGCAAAGGCGGCTAAGGATACAGGTGTTGAACTGTTCGTTATGGATGATGGCTGGTTTGGCGAGAGAAATGACGACACAAGTTCATTAGGCGACTGGACACCGAATAGCAGAAAGCTTCCAAATGGAATAGCTGGCATCGCTGATAAGATAAAAGAATCCGGGCTTAAATTTGGAATATGGGTTGAGCCTGAGATGGTGAGTGTGAACAGCAGATTATATGAGGCACACCCTGAATGGGTAATTGAAATACCAGATGTAGAACATTCAGAGGGACGGAATCAGAGAATTCTTGATTTGACCTATGAAGCTGTTCAGGACTATATAATTGAGAAGATGAGTGAGGTGTTCTCATCAGCAGATATATCTTATGTAAAATGGGATATGAACAGAATATTCAGTGATTATTATTCTAAAAATCTGCCACCTGACAGGCAGAAGGAAGTATCGCATAGATATGTGTGCGGCTTGTACAGATGTATGAAGGAGCTTACTAATAGATTTCCTGACATATTATTTGAGGGCTGTGCGGCAGGCGGCAACAGGTTTGATCTGGGAATGTTATGCTATTTTCCGCAGATATGGGCAAGTGATAATACAGATGCACTTTGCAGGGCACAGATTCAGTATAATTACAGCTATGGTTATCCGTTATCGTGTATTTCAGCCCATGTATCGGCAAGCCCTAATCATCAGACATTAAGAAATATGCCGTTAGAGAGCAGATTTGCAGTTGCTGCATTTGGGCTTCTTGGCTATGAATGTAATATGTGTGATATGAATAAAGAGGAATTAAATGCTGTGAAATGTCAGATTGAACTGTACAAGAAGTTAAGAAATGTATTCTTTACTGGTACATTTTACAGGACAGAAAGCTTTGAAGAAGAAAATGCAGGTAATGCCAGTGTGTTAAATAATGGTAGAGGCAATATGGCAGAATGGACAGTAGTATCAACGGATAAGAAGAAAGCCGTCGGATTAATTATGCAAAAACACGTTATACCTAACACACAGTATGCCTGTTACAGGGCTAAAGGTCTTGATGAAGCTAAGAAATACCATTTTTACAACAGAAAGCTTCAATATGATATTAAAGAATTTGGTGAGCTTGTTAATATGGTATCGCCAATACATATTAAGCAGGGTTCTATGTTACAGGATATACTGTCAAAGCTTAAGAAAATGGATGGCGAGACAGAAGATTATGTTGCGTATGGAGATACACTTATGTATTCAGGTGTTAAGTTAAAGCAGGGTTTCAGTGCAACTGGATATAATGAAAATGTCCGATTTTTTCAAGACTTTGCAACGAGATTATATTTTATGGAAGAGGTAGAAGATGATGGTTACATCACAATTATATAATACTACTGAATTAACTGAAGTAATTGGTTCGGGTGGCATTGATAATATATTAAAGGATTTATATATTGATAAAAGTCAGCTTGAATACCAAAGAAAAAGATATATTAATGCGTTGAACTGTTTTACGCAGCTATATGGCGAAGGGGAAGTGTCTGTATTCAGTGCACCGGGAAGAAGTGAGATTGGCGGTAACCACACAGACCACCAGAATGGAAAAGTTCTTGCGGCTTCTGTTAATCTGGATATTATCGCAGTAGTAAGACCGGTTAATTCCAAGGACAGTGTGTTAGAGGAAGGCGGTTTATCTGGGCATAGTGGTGTTAATGCCGGAATTATAAGAATTGTGTCGGACGATTATCCAATGCTAGAAGTGTCATTATCAGATACGGATATTAATAAGGATGAATACTCAACCACTAAGGCACTTGTTAAAGGTGTGATTGCCGGCTTTAAGAAAAAAGGTTTCAAGACAGGAGCATTTGATGCGTTTATAACAAGTGATGTGCCTATGGGAGCAGGACTTTCATCATCTGCGGCATTTGAAACACTTATAGGAACAATACAGTCACATATATATAATGCTGGAAAAGTATCGGCAGAAGATATTGCGGTTATTGGACAGATGGCAGAGAATGAGTATTTTGGCAAGCCTTGTGGACTTATGGATCAGATGGCATGTTCGGTTGGCAATATGGTCTATATCGATTTTAATAATAAGGAAAATCCAGTTGTTAATAAGCTTGATGTGGGTATTAAAAAATTCGGATACAGCCTGTGCATAACTGATACTAAAGGTTCACATAAGGATTTGACAGATGATTATGCAGATATCCGCCGTGAGATGAATGCAGTTGCAGGTTACTTCGGACAGGAGGTTCTTCGTGGCATTACATTAAAGGATATACTTGATAATTTTAAAGAGCTACAGGAGAAGTTCGGTGACAGGTGTATACTAAGAGCAGTTCATTTTATAGAGGAAGATGAGAGAGTAGAAAATGAAGTAAATGCTCTTATATCTGGAAATATTGATGAATTCTTAAGGCTGGTATCAAAGTCAGGTGATTCATCTTACAAATATCTTCAAAATATATATTCAACCAAAGATACTGCCAATCAGGGCGTTTCACTTGGACTTATGATGAGTGAAATATTCTTAGGTGATAATGGTGCATGCAGAGTTCACGGAGGTGGCTTCGCAGGTACAATACTTGCAATTGTCAAGGATACTGCTATAGATGAATACAGAAGAAATATGGATAAAATATTCGGTGATGGTGCAAGTATGATATTACAAATCAGACATTGCGGAGGTGTCAGAATAATATGAGAAATTTAGAAGATATGAAGAAATCAGACAATATAATGAGTAGTGATGCCAAGGAAGGTACGGAAAATATTCCAGATATAGACAAGGTTATATCAGAGCTTGTCAATTATGCTTCAGAGAATGAACTGATAGAAGCTGATGATAAGATATTTATAGTAAACAGGTTGCTGGATATTTTTAAAAAAAACGGACTTGCAGAAGATAGTGAGATAATTAAGAATTCAGGTGTGCAGGAGCTGAATAACACAAGACCAATAGCAGATATCCTGTCGGACTGCCTTAAAATAGCAGTTGATAATGGACTTATAGAAGATACGCAGCTTAACAGGGATTTGTTTGATACAAAGGTAATGGGTGCTGTCACACCAATGCCTTCTGTTGTAAGAAAGCATTTTAAGGAGCTTTATAATAATAATCCAAAGCTTGCGACAGACTATTTCTATGAACTTAATAAAGCCTGCAATTATATAAGATGTGACAGGATTGAGAAAGACCAGAAATGGAAGTATAATTCAGAATATGGCACTATAGATATAACGATTAATCTGTCAAAGCCGGAGAAAGACCCGAAGGATATAATTAAGCAGGGACAGATGGCGGCAAGCGGTTATCCAAAGTGCCTTTTGTGTAAGGAAAATGAAGGTTATGCCGGTACGCTGTCACATCCTGCAAGGCAGAATCTAAGAGTTATACCGCTTGAATTAAGTGGTGAGAAATACTATATGCAATATTCACCCTATGTATATTATAACGAGCATTGCATAGTGTTTAATGATAAGCATATTCCTATGAAGATTAATAAAAGCACATTTAAAAAGCTTATTGAATTCACAGATATGTTTCCGCATTATACATTAGGTTCTAATGCGGATTTACCAATTGTAGGAGGTTCTATATTAAGTCACGACCATTTTCAGGGCGGTGCTTATGAATTTCCTATGGCAAGAGCAGAATATGTGTATACATTCAAGCTGGATAGATTCAGTGATGTTAATGCAGGAATTCTTAACTGGCCTATGTCAGTAATAAGGCTTAGCAGTAATAATAAAGACAGCCTTGTTAATGCCTGTGATTATATATTAGATAAATGGAAGAATTACACTGATGAAAAAGCATTTATATATTGCAATACAGATGGTGAACAGCATAATTATCACCTTTCCGCCTGCATA
>OGLM01003762.1_pt1 | contig 11938 bp, 10 predicted proteins | sample 1572531 | NCBI WGS metagenome assembly OGLM01 (sample SAMEA2581909, study PRJEB24529) | metagenome | biome: Human gut stool | place: China | collected 2011 | reverse complement strand
CCCGCGGAACATTGACGATAATAGCAGATTCTTTCGCGTTTGTCAAGCCGTATTTTTCATTTTTCCGCAGATTTTGGTTCTGCCGCCTTGCAAATGCGGAAAAGCTATGATAAACTGCCTATTTGTATTGACAAACACCGTATGCAAGGAGACGACACTATGGCCACGCTTCACGAAGAGATCTCACGCCGCAGGACCTTTGCCATCATTTCTCACCCCGACGCCGGTAAGACCACGCTGACCGAAAAGTTCCTGCTCTACGGCGGGGCCATCGCGCAGGCCGGCGAGGTCAAGGGCAAGCGCGCCCGCGCGGCGACCTCTGACTGGATGGAGATCGAAAAGCAGCGCGGCATTTCCGTGACCTCCTCCGTCATGCAGTTCCAGCACGGCGGCTACTGCATCAACATTCTCGACACCCCGGGCCATCAGGACTTCTCCGAGGATACCTACCGCACGCTCATGGCGGCGGACAGCGCGGTCATGGTCATCGACGGCGCGAAGGGCGTCGAGCCGCAGACGCGCAAGCTGTTCCGCGTCTGCGCCCTGCGCCACATCCCCATCTTCACCTTCATCAACAAGATGGATCGCGAAACACGCGACCCGCTCGAGCTGTGCGAGGAGGTCGAGCGCGAGCTTGGCATCGACACCTACGCCGTCAACTGGCCCATCGGCTGCGGCAAGGAATTTCAGGGCGTTTACGACCGCGAGAAGCAGTGCATCATCCACTTCACCGACGCGGGCCACGCGAAGAAGGCCGGCGTGACCGAGATCGCGCTGGACGATCCCGCGCTGGTCGAGCTCATCGGGCAGAAGCGGCGCGACAACCTCGCCGACGAGATCGAGCTGCTCGGCGCGGGGCGCGAGTTCGACCTCGACGCCGTGCGAAACGGCACGCTCTCGCCCGTGTTCTTCGGCAGCGCGCTGACGAACTTCGGCGTGGAGCCGTTCCTGGAGGGCTTTCTGCGCATGACCACCGCGCCCCTCTCGCGCGAGAGCGACGCGGGCGTGATCGACGCGTTCTCCCCCGACTTCTCCGCTTTCGTGTTCAAGATCCAGGCGAACATGAACAAGGCGCACCGCGACCGTCTGGCGTTCATGCGCATCTGCTCGGGCAAGTTCGAGCGCGACGCGGAGTATTACCATGTGCAGGGCAACAAGAAGATGCGCCTTTCCCAGCCGCAGACCATGATGGCGAGCGAGCGTGAGATCGTGCAGGAGGCCTACGCCGGCGACATCATCGGTGTGTTCGATCCCGGCATCTTCTCCATCGGCGACACCATCACCGTGCCGGGCAAGAAGTTCCGCTTCGGCGGCATCCCGACCTTCGAGCCGGAGCACTTCATGTCCGTCAGTCCCAAGGACACGATGAAGCGCAAGCAGTTCGTCAAGGGCGTGGAGCAGATCGCGCAGGAGGGCGCCATCCAGATCTTCAAAATCCCCGACAGCGGCTTTGAGGACGTGGTCGTCGGCGTGGTCGGCACGCTGCAGTTCGACGTGTTCGAATACCGCATGAAAAACGAGTACGGCGTCGACCTGCGCATGAGCGGCCTCCCCTATGAGCACCTGCGCCTGATCCGCGAGTGCCCGTGCGACGTGAAGGACCTGATGCTCTGCTCGGGCTCCCGCGTGCTCGAGGACTTCAAGGGCCGCAAGCTCATCGCCTTCGGCGGCGAGTGGAGCGTGGGCTTTCTCACCAAGCACAACGAGGGTCTTATCCTCGACGACTGGCTCAGCGTGTGATTTTGCCCGAAAATTGCAAAAACATCAAAAGGAGCGCGGTTTCCGCGCTCCTTTTTGTCTGCTTTTTTGTCGAAAAAAGGTCAAATTCTCTGTTGGCAAACGTTAAGAACGCGTATATAGTGTGAGCTGTAAAAAAAGAGTAGGTGCAGCCGCTTCGACCGCATCTCAAACGATAATAGCAAACCCGGTGAAAACCGGCGACGCAAAGCTATAGGGCCTTACCCCTGGGAACAGGGCTGGCAGCCAGTTACCGAAAGGAGATCGCCGTATGAAACGGCTGTTTCGTCATGCCTGCGCTATGCTCGCAGTGCTTCTTGTCATGTCCATGTTCACGGTTGTGAACGCCAGCGCCCCTTACCTCATCGCCACGACCGACGTGCAGTTCACCTCCGGCGACGATGTGTGCAAGAAGGCCGCTGAGCTCTGCAAGGACGCCAAGACCGACATGGACAAGGTCACCGCGATCTACAACTACATCGCCGGTCACTACACCTACGACACCAAGCTCGCTAACGACATCACCTCCGGCAAGGTCAGCAAGTACATCCCCGACACCGCTGCCACCCTGAACAGCAACAAGGGCATCTGCTACGACCTCGCGTCCCTCTTCGCCGCCATGTGCCGCAGCCAGGACATCCCCTGCACCCTCACCAAGGGCTACGCCGGCAGCAGCTACCACGCCTGGAACAAGGTCAACGTCAGCGGCAACTGGTACCAGATCGACATGACCTATGCCGTCACCAAGCGCGTCATCAACGAGACCACCTTCGCCGGCTGCGTCTCCCCCCTGACCTACTCCCAGCAGAGCGACACGATCGCCGTGTCAGCGGTGGCGTAAACCCTCACAATTCGTCGAAAGACGGCGGCAGATATTCTCTGCCGCCGTCTTTTCTGCGCGGTATTCGTTCTGTTAATATCTTATATATTTTTTGAAAATCGCCTTGCGTTTTGGGCAAATCTGGTATACTGTGAACATAAAATATTGGCAAACACAAATATCTGTGCGGCTCGCAGAAGAGCAACTGTACAGAAAAAGGCACAGCAGGCGAAAGCCTGTGTCGCAAAGCCACGGATCTAAACGGCGCTCGCGCCGCACGGCAGCCGGTTGCCAAATGCAGATCGTCTCCCCCTTCTTCGCGCCGTACAGGCAGAAGAAGGAGGATTTTTTATGTATGGGAAGAAAACAGGAAAGCGGCTGCTTTCGTGGGTCCTGGTGCTCATCATGGCCCTGCCGATGCTGCCGCTGAACGTGCTGGCCGACGAGGTCGGCGGAGATAGCGTAATCTACGGCCATTACGAAGGCAACAACTGGACCTCAGGCCCAGACGCCAACGCGCCTTCTCTGCCCGAGGGCGTTGATTCCGTCAGCAAGACCGCTGTGCCTACCGGCAACCCCAACGAGTACAGGGTCAAGCTGGAAGTGCAGATGCACACGACCACCACGACTCATACCAGCTACGCGCAGGCCGCAACGGGGCTCGTCATCGATACCTCCGGCTCGATGGGCGAGGGTTGCCAAAAATGGTGGCATACTCACAACTCTAATTGCCCCCTCCCGCTTGAAGGATGCCAAGGCTGCGGCCATCAATTTCCTTGATAGCTATAAAGTCGGCGGCACCGGCCGCTATGTTGCGCTGGTCGATTTCAATACAAACGCAACAGTAGCAGACGCGGGCTGGCAGGATGTTTCCACCGAGGCGGGTCATACCGCTATTCTGACCGCCATCAACGACCTGAAACCCGACGGCGGCACCAATCTGGATGACGGTCTGCAAAACGCAAACCTGCTATTTGCAAAATCTAATGTTCAGGAGATTGACTCCAAGAGCATTATCGCTTTGACCGACGGTGAGCCGACGTACTATATGACGAAGGATATTTTTGGCAACCCCACCGTTGGAGGTTTCGGCAACTCATGTACTAAGGAGGTCTTCGAGGCAACCGCGAATACAACTGCATCTATTTGCAATAGTGGAACTACGCTCTACTCCATCTGCTTTGGTGCTGCCAACGAGGAAGTGAAGAATCCTAACACAGGTGCATATATCAGTCGCTTCGAATATCTGAACACCTATATCGCCCTCAACAAGACCTACTCTGCTAATGACTCCTCCGGGTTGAAGGACGCTTTCGACGCGATCTCCTCAAGCATCACCTCCGGTCTTTCCAGCGGCACGGTCCACGACTCGCTGCCTGACGGCGTGACCTGCATCAGCGGTGATTTCGAAGGAAACTGGAATTTGACCGGTGCTACCGGCGAGCCGGGCGAGGGCGGCGTTACCACTTACACCTACACCAAGACCTACACCGTCAAGATCGACCCCACGGCAGTCGATGCCGAGCAGTACGATGGCTACTCCCCCCTCAACGGTCCCACGACCCTGACGGTCAAGGGTAGCAATGACGAGGATGTCACCATCGACTTCCCCATCCCCGCCGGTAAAGTCACATTGCAGAAGTACAATCTGACCATCAACTACAAATACGCCGATGGTACTGAGGCTAAGCCGACTCATACCGAGTCCCTCACGTATGGCAGCTCCTACAGCGTTGCCAGCCCCCTGATCACCGGCTACACCGCTGACAAGCTTACTGTCTCCGGCAGCATGCCCGATAGCGATGTCACGGTCGATGTTACCTTCACTGCCAAAGATTACACCGTCACCTACGAGTCCAACGGCGGCAGCACGGTTCCTTCTCAGGCCGTTAAGTACAACGAAACGGCTAACAAGCCCGCCGATCCCACCAAGAGCGGCTACACCTTCGCTGGCTGGTACACCGAGGAGAAGCTCACCAACAAGTACGACTTTGCTGCTCCCGTGACCGGGAACATCACCCTCTACGCCAAGTGGACGCGCAACTACGCCCCGCGCCCCTACACGCCGCCCACCGTCGTGATCCCCGACGATGACGCGCTCGGTCTGAACACGACGGATCACTTCGCCTATATCGTCGGTTACGGCAACGGTAAGGTCCGCCCGCAGAACAACATCACCCGCGCCGAGACCATGACGCTCGTCAACCGCGTCCTCAACCGCCAGCCCGAGACCGAGGACGATCTCCTCCCGAACATGACGGTCTGGACGGACAACGCGAACCCGAAGGCCTGGTATTACCTCGCCGTTCAGGAAGCGACGAACAGCCACTACTACAAGTTCAAGACGAACTCCCAGTATGAGAAGTGGAGCGAGCTGCGCGAGACCCGCGACTGGACGCAGCTGGAAAAGTAAGTCAAAAATCCTCCACCCCCTATTGTAAAAGGAAGAACCGCTCTTGCGAGCGGTTCTTCCTTTTTTGCACTCCCCTCGCGATCTCAAAATCCATTGACAAAGCGAGCGTTCCTGTGTATCATATCAACATACTTATAAGATAGGATTTATCTCAATGGCCACTATTTACGCGGACAACGCCGCGACGACCCAGATGAGCCGTGCCGCAATCGACGCCATGCTCCCCTATCTGGAGACGATCTATGGCAACCCCTCAAGCCTGCATTCCGTCGGCCAGCAGGCGGCCGGGGCGCTGCTCAGCGCGCGCGACCGCATCGCAAAATGCCTGAACGCTTCCCCGCGCGAAATTTACTTCACCTCCGGCGGCAGCGAGGCCGACAATCAGGCCATCCTCTCCGCCGCGCGCCTTGGCGAACGCAAAGGCAAAAAGCACATCATTTCGACCGCGTTCGAGCACCACGCCGTGCTGCACACGCTCAAAAAGCTTGAAAAAGAGGGATTCGAGATCGAGCTTCTGCCTGTCGGCGCCATCGGCACGATCACGGCGCAGCAGGTGAAGAGCGCCCTTCGCGCGGACACCTGTCTCGTGACCGTCATGTACGCCAACAACGAGATCGGCTCCATCCTGCCAATCAGCGCGATCGGCGCCGTCTGCCGCGAGGCGGGCGTGCTGTTCCACACCGACGCCGTGCAGGCCGCGGGGCATCTGCCCATTGACGTCAAGGCGCAGAACATCGACCTGCTGTCACTCTCCGCGCACAAGTTCCACGGGCCGAAGGGCACCGGCGTGCTGTACGCCCGTCAGGGCGTCTTCCTGACGAACCTCATCGAGGGCGGCGCGCAGGAGCGCGGCAAGCGCGCGGGTACGGAGAACATCCCCGCCATCATGGGCATGGCTGCGGCGCTCGAAGACGCCTGCGCGCACCTCGACGAGAACGCGAAAAGGGTCAGCGCTCTGCGCGACCGTCTGATCGATGGCCTGTCCAAGATCCCGCACAGCGCGCTCAACGGCGATCCCGTGAATCGCCTGCCCGGCAACGTAAGCTTCTGCGTCGAGGGCGTCGAGGGCGAAAGTCTGCTGCTTCTTCTCGACGCAAAGGGCATCTGCGCGTCGTCCGGCAGCGCGTGCACATCCGGCTCGCTCGACCCAAGCCATGTGCTGCTGGCCATCGGCCGCCCGCATGACGTGGCGCACGGCTCGCTGCGCCTGAGTCTGTGCGAGTGGAACACCGACGAGGAAATCGACCGTATCCTCGATGCCGTGCCCGAGGTCGTGGAATACTTACGCGGCATGTCCCCGCTGTGGAAGGACCTCGTCAGCGGCAAAAAGCCGTTCATTTTATAAGCACGCGGCAAAATAAGGCAAAACGATAAACGCGGCATCGCTTCTCACAGGGACATTCCCTGCGCCAAAGCGTGCCGCATGATGTGAGGAAATATGGATAAGGTACTCATTGCGATGAGCGGCGGTGTGGACTCGAGCGTCGCCGCATTTTTGATGAAGGAGCAGGGCTGCGAGTGCATCGGCGCGACGATGAAGCTCTTTCACAACGAGGACATCGGTGTCAGCCGCATGAAGACCTGCTGCTCGCTCGAGGACGTCGAGGACGCGCGTCTCGTCGCGCTGCACCTCGGCATCCCCTATTATGTCTTCAACTTTTCAGACGACTTCAAGGGGCAGGTCATCGACCGCTTCATCTCGTCCTACGAGCGCGGCGCGACACCGAACCCCTGCATCGACTGCAACCGCTACCTGAAGTTTGAGCGGCTCTACGAGCGCGCCCGCATTTTAGGCTGCGACGCCATTGTGACCGGCCACTACGCGCGCATCGAGCAGGAAAACGGGCGGTGGCTGCTCAAAAAATCGCTCGATGAGAGCAAGGACCAGAGCTACGTGCTCTACTCGCTCACGCAGGATCAGCTGGCGCACACGCGCCTGCCGCTCGGCGCGATGCACAAGAGCGAGACGCGCCGCATCGCGGAGGAACAGGGCTTCTACAACGCCAACAAGCGGGACAGTCAGGACATCTGCTTCGTGCCGGACGGCGACTACGCTGGCTTTATCGCGCGCTACACAGGCCGCGACTGCCCCGCGGGCGACTTTGTCGATGAAAGCGGCCGTGTGCTCGGCCGGCACAAGGGCATCGTGCACTACACCGTCGGCCAGCGCAAGGGCCTCGGCATCGCCGCGGACGCGCCGCTCTACGTCAAGCGCATCGATGCGGCAGAAAACCGCGTGGTGCTAAGCGGCAACGACGCGCTTTTTTCTCGTGAGCTGATGGCAAATGACTTCAACTGGATCGCCTACGACGTCCCACCGCGCGAGCTGCGCGCGACCGCGCGTGTGCGCTACCACCAGCGCGAGCAGGCGGCGACAGTCACGGTGCTCGAGGACGGGCACGTGCACCTCGTCTTCGACGAGCCGCAGCGCGCTATCACACCGGGTCAGGCCGTCGTGCTGTACGATGGCGACACCGTGCTCGGTGGCGGCACGATTCTCTGATGATATTCTTCTCTTTCTCTCTTCCGCTCATCCCCTGAGCGGACGCGGGGCGCTAATGCGCCCCGCGTTTTTTATTCCCGTTCACCGAGGGCTTCCTCCAGCTTTTGCAGCGCGCGCTTTTCGATGCGCGATACATAGCGCATCCGTAATTGTAAGTGATTTCGTCTTGAAAATCGCGCCGCTCATAACGGCGCAAACCATTGATATGGCTAGATTTATCCCGTCTGCTGAAGTTCTGCAAATCGAAACTTGACAATGATCTCCCTGTCCGCCGTCAGCTCGATCCGCTCGATCAGGCTCACCAGCAATTCCCGGTTGGCACAGGCGGTATCAAGGTATCTTTGCACCAAGTCTTTTGCTCGCTCTGTTTGGCTGATAGGGTTCTTTTGCTGCTGTTGAAGCTCCTTGATTCGTTCCTCCAGCTGTGCCCGTTCGTCCTTGATACGGGTGAAGATACGCTGAAAGTCCTCCTCCGGCAACAAACTGGAAAGACGGTCGGTGTACATTCGGTCAAGGTGCTCTGTAAGGTTGGCACTCTTATTTTGCAGAGCGCTGATCTCCGCCGCCGTCTTGCTCTCCTGCGACGCCTCCTTCACCGCCTTTTCCGCAGCGGGAAGCAATGCTTCCGCGGTCAAATAGTCTTCGCAGGCCTCTCGAACCTTGGCAATCACTGCGTCCGTTACCGTTTTTTCCTTGATATAATGTGTGGTGCAGGCACTGTTCTTGGTAAAACGCTGATAGGTACGGCAGACGAAATACAGTGTTTCTTCTCCCTTGGCGTTGGGGCGATTCAGCACGCCCAAGGGATAACCGCATTCGTGGCAGAAAATCAAGCCCTTCAACAGAAAATCGTAGGTACGGCTTCGGGTGCGTTTGCGGCTGTTCACCAGCATCCGCACCTTGCGGAAACTCTCGGCGTCAATCAGCGGCTCATGGGTATCTTCAACCACAACCCAATTATTACGATCCTGATGCAAACACTTCTTAGACTTGTAGCTGATCTTCACTTGCCGCCCCTGCACCATATTGCCGATGTAGGTCTCATTTTGCAGCATATTGGAAATGCGCTCGCTGCTCCACAGCCCCGCATAGGGTCCTTTGCGGCCCATGTTCCAGCCGCAGTAGGTGGCCGGTGTGAGGACGCCCTCCTCGTTCAGCGTAGCGGCAATTTGGCGGCAGCTAACGCCGTCCAGCGCCATGGCAAAGATCCGCCGCACTATGGGCGCAACCTCCTCATCAATGATGATCTTGTTCTTTTCGGTCGGGTGCATTTTGTAGCCATATACCGGTTTGCCGCCGATAAACTGCCCCTTGCGCTGCTTATCCCGCTTGACGGACTTGATCTTCTTGGAGATGTCCTTTGCGTACATATCATTCATGATGGCGCGGAAGGGCGTAATATCATTGGCGCTGGACTCCACGCCGGTGTCAATACCGTCCAAGAGGGAAATGTAGCGCACCCGATGCTCTGGAAAGTACCGCTCCATATAGTGACCGGTCATGATGTAGTCACGTCCCAGACGGCTCAAGTCCTTGGTAATGACCATGTTGACCTTCTTGGCCTCAATATCGCCAACCATTCGCTGAAAATCCGGACGGTCAAAGTTGGTTCCGCTCCAGCCATCGTCAATGTAGGTGTCATAAACTTGTAAACGGTGCTTTTGGACAAATTCATCTAAAAGGGACTTCTGATTGGTTACGCTCTGCGATGGTCCTTCGCTCTCATCCTCCTTTGATAGTCTGATGTATAATGCCACATGATAATCCATAGGGTTGCTTATCTCTTGATACATACTCTAACCTCCTGAGATAAGCGGCCATTCATCCCGTCTATCATACAGGATGCTCCTGTGCGGGCGCAAATTTTCCAAGCTCCCGCTTGAGGAAGCCAGCGAAGGATGAATATAGCAAGTCCTGAATGGATTCCCCATCATTATCGTAAAAACAGCTGATTACCAGTTCCTGTGCTTTCATGGCACACCTCCCTTACCAAAAGCTATGTAATTGCCTGATGAAAAAGCACAGCCACCTCGTTGAGTTTACGAAGCGGCTGTGCTTTTCCTATCAATTTAGCTCAGAGTTGATTCAATGCAGCAGCATGTCGGTATCCTAACCCTGCCGTCTGAGAAAGGTTTTTCTGGATCTCTTTCGATGTATGTCCAGCACGCAAGGGTTTTACTCTGCGTTCAACATGTCTATTCTCCATATAGAAGTTCGTTGAAACGAATTTCAGGTCATAGCCCATCGCTTATCACGATTTTAAAATTCAATTGATACGGTATGAGGAGTACCTTAACTACGATCAGTCCGGCGTTTTTTGGCCTCCACTTTTCTTCTCCAATAAATGCGTGTGAGCCTTTTGCGGAATCGCAAAGTTTTTTTGAGCGTTCGAAGCAGTGCGATTGCGATATCAACCTGAACATCTTCCGGTATCCGAGTGATTATTAGCTCATATCTCCTTTATAACCTTTATAATATGAGCACCTTGTCGCTGTGACAAAGTGTTCATAATACCTTCCAATTTGTTTTTTCATAGCATCATCACCTGTGGTTAGGATATGCAGTTTCCACCATAGATTATCCCTTTGTAATCGCTGAAAGCTTTCTTGTAGCCAAACTCTCAGAGTTTATTTGACATTCCGTCGTTTATTGGTTATCTGCCTTCAATCCCAGGAAAGGATTGTTGGTCAATCAGGGTTTCTTTAAGATCTCTCGTATACCATGATCTATCGCGTTTGCAGTTCTTTGCTTGAGAGTTGTGTGGTAATCCGGGCAGTTTTCTTCCAGCATACACTTGGCAGCCAGCAACAGCGCGATTTTATGAACACACAACCCGGCATGATTGCTGCATTGGCAAACCAAAGCATGGTCATCGCCCACCATGAAGTAAGGCATGAGAATTCCATTGCGATATGTGATCATTGCTTCGAAGGTTTGTATACCAGCGTCATCTATGAATTTTGCGCTCAGAAACTGGTTGCTTTGCAAAAGCCTTTTGGCCCGTGAAAGTTCTTGTGGCGATGCGGTGGACAATAGTTCTTCAATTCGTTTCATTCGTTGAACCCTCCATATGATTAAATAGAATGTCGCTCATCACCGCGGCACTTCGTTTTTTGATTTCGTATTCAAGATGCGTATATAGGTCTGCTGTAATACGGATTGTGCTATGGCCGAGCCATTGCTGTACCTCCACCAGTGGTACGCGGTTGGATATTAGTATTCCTGCACTGCTATGGCGGAGATCGTGGAATCGGATACGGCGCAGGTCGTTTTCCTTCAGGATTTTTTGAAATGCATAAGAGATGTGTCCGGGACGAATCACATTCCCGGAATCATCGGTAAATAAGTAATCGGTAGCGGTGCGTTCATTTTGTTGGCGATGTTTGCCGCGATACTCGAGCAGAAGTGCCTTTATGTTTGGAGTCATTGGAAGTGTACGATTACTGGATTTCTGCTTTACAGTATCTCGTCCTATAATTTTCTGATTGGAAACTGCTTGGGAAACTCCACAAATGGTATGTTCAACGGAAATCGTTTCTTGCTCAAAGTCGATTGCTTGCCACCGCAGCCCCAGAACCTCACTACGACGCAGGCCGTAGTAAGCAGCAAGTTTAATAGGCACTTCCATATAGTGGCCTTGCAGAGCGGCAAATAATGTTCTCATTTCTTCGGCTGTATAAGGATGCGGAATATAACTACCCTTTGCCGGGCGTTGGACTTTTTCCATCGGATTTTCAGCAATCAGCCCCTTTCGATTTGCATCTGCGAGAGCCTTATGAAGCAGCGCATGATGGTGTAATACGGAATTGGACTTTAGCCCTCTTTCGTATAGTGTTTGATAATAAGTTTCAATATGATGGGGACTTATTTGACTCAAACGGATGTCTTGATTCGAGAAGTAGCGAACGATTTCATTTGTGATTTGAAGATATGAGCTGTATGTTGTTTCAGAAATCTCCTTTTGGCGATTCTTGAGCCAGCTAGGTATGTAATCGGAAAGCAGTGTTGCCGCATTCCATATATGGGAGTTGAAATACTGTCGACGCAATTCTATTAGCATAGCTTCGGCTTTCCGCTTATTTCCAGGATAAGACAATCCGGTTGCTATCCATTTATCGTATCTGCGTCCATCTGGATGACGTAAACACAGAATAGCGTACCATCGATTTTTCTTGACTGCTAAATGACCACTTACCATATATAATTTCTCCTTTGACTTGTGTGGATAAATTATATACGCCGATAAGTGGTAACGAAGTGGGCCAAAGAGATCAGACTCGAAATCTACTCCCGTTAGAGCCACCACAGAATCTCCAATCCCTTGTGTTTCAAGCACTCAACGGCTTTTATTGAAGTTCATATTTTTGCTTGTTCTATCCTGTTTTTCTATCCTATTCCTGACCTTGTTTTTTTCAAGGATTTAGGATAGAATAGGGGTCGACATATTCGGAGGGCTATCGAAGAG
>OGLM01003760.1_pt1 | contig 11942 bp, 9 predicted proteins | sample 1572531 | NCBI WGS metagenome assembly OGLM01 (sample SAMEA2581909, study PRJEB24529) | metagenome | biome: Human gut stool | place: China | collected 2011 | reverse complement strand
TGCGTTACGGCTCACCTCATGTGGACAATTTGTCTACATGAGGTAAACTGTCGCAGCCTAAGTCAATGTGTTCAAACTGAGCACATCTGAAATTAACACGACACAACGGACGAGCCGGGACCCACGGCACCTATAACCCCAAGCACAATGACCGGAGTTTCAACCTTGCCAACAGTGAGCACATCGACCCGGAACGAGCCAAAGGCAACATCTACTGGGACTGCTTTCACGGATTTCGCTCCGCTATCGTCCCACAAGACCCGGATGATCTGGCCGCAACTTTCTCGGAGGTAGAACGACAATTTTACGAGAGCAGATATTCCAATTTTGTGGAAAGCCAGAACGAGCGCAACGCCAAGATCCGGCACACGGAACGTAACCGCTCCATTCCTGACCTGCTGTCCAGCCGCAAGACCTGCCCGGAAGAAACTATCTACCAGCTTGGAACGCTGGATGAACACGCTTCCGCAGAGGATTTGCTGAACATCGTCACGGAGTTCATCGAGGAATTCAAGGCAAAGTTTGGCAACCACGTTCATGTGCTGGACTGGGCGTTGCATCTGGACGAAAGCACGCCCCACATCCACGAACGCCATGTGTTCGACTGCGAGAACAAGTACGGCGAGGTAGCTCCCCAGCAGGAAAAGGCACTGGAAGCGTTGGGTTTTGATCTGCCCGACCCGGACAAGCCCCTCAGCCGCCGCAACAACCGCAAGATCACCTTTGATGCCGCCTGCCGGAAGATGCTGTTCGAGATTGCAAAACGGCATGGTCTGGAATTGGAGGAAGAAGCGGAGTATGGCAACCGCAAGTATCTGGAAAAGCAGGATTTCATCCTTGCCAAGCAGAAGGAGCAACTTGCCGCCCAGCAAAGCAAGCTGGACGAATTGACCTTGAAAGTTTCGAATATGGAGACCCTGTTGGAAGATGTTTCGGCAGCAGCCTACGACAAGGCGGTGGAAATCGTGACGGATGTGGTACGCACCGAGACCCGGAAGGAAGATATGCGGATGATCGAGGACACGAAGAAGTGGGTGCTGTCCCCGGAACGCAAGGCTCCGCAGGCCACGAGAGAGTATGCAGCCCACCGTTTGGACGGCGTGCTGGACAAGTTTCTCAAGACCATGCAGACCACCGCTGTCCGCTTGCAGGAGAAACTCCTGAAGCCGGAAGTCCGGCAGAAAGGCAAGGATCAGGTCAAGGAGAAAGCACGAGATTCCGTTCTGCAACTGCTGAGCCGCTTGCAGGCAGAACAGGCGCAAAACAAACCATCGGCACAACCCCGCACACAGGAGGGGCACTCGGAAATCTGAACCTCATCGGGAGCGTTTGAGGCAGAAAGCTGGCACCTTCTGCCCCGGCACCCGGTTACAAGGATATGGAGGTGCAAGTGAAAGAAGTTTGCGTTTGCGAAGCAATGAAGTCCCCAGTGGGGACTTTAAGCAACGGAACGGTCTTGCGTCAGCAAGATGGAGGGACTAAGTCCCGACAAGTTCCGATTTGGCAAAAGAGTAATCTGACCTTGGAGGAAGCGGCGGCTTACTCTGGGATCGGTATCAATAAACTGCGGTCAATGACCGATAGCGATGAATGCAAGTTCGTCCTTTGGAACGGAACCAAACGGCTGATCAAACGCCGTAAGCTGGACGAATATCTGGACAAGGCATTCTCGATCTGATGCGGTGTGAAAATTGACCGTTTGATGTTGCAGGGAGTCTTGCACCATGGTATACTCATGGCGTAAGGCTCCTTTTCAACATTCTGTGAATGAAAAGGAGAGTTTATATGCAAAGACGTAAAGATAATAAAGGCCGTGTTTTGAAGGATGGCGAGGTCTACCGCAAGAGCGACGGGCTGTATATGTACCGTTGGACTGCGAAAAACGGAAAACGCCATACCATCTATGATGCAACCTTGGAGGGGCTGCGCGAAAAGGAAGAGAAGATCCAGCACGACTTGGCAGAAGGCATCCGCATCCCGGAGTGCAGCCTGACCCTGAATGACCTGTTTGAACTGTGGCGTAAGAACAAGGTGGGCTTGAAAGAGCATACCTTCGCCAATTACGTTTATATGTACAATCGGTTCGTCCGGGATGAGATCGGCATGATGAAGCTCAAGGACATTCGCAAGTCGGATATCCGCAGCTACTACAATGGCATCGTCCGCAATGGCAAGATGGCGTTGAACACGCTGGAAACCATCCAGAATGTTCTCCATCAGGTCTTTGCGGTGGCGGTGGACGATGAGTACATCCGTGTGAATCCCACGGATGGTGTCCTGACGGCCATTAAAGCCGCCCACCAGTACGAAACGCCCAAACGACACGCTCTGACCCTGCCCCAGCAGCAGGCGTTTCTGAATTTCATCAAGAAAACGCCGAAGTTCCAGCACTGGCTCCCGATGTTCACCTTCATGCTGGGTACCGGATGCCGCATCTCGGAAACGGTTGGCCTGTGCTGGGCTGACATCGACTTCGAGAGTGGGTTTATCACCATCCAGCACAATCTGGTGTACCATGACCACGAGGTGGGCGGCTGCTATTTCACCATGTCCACCCCCAAGACTGCCGCTGGTAAGCGGGCAATTCCGATCTTGCCCGAAGTGCGGAAGGCACTGGAGCAGGAGCGCACCAACCAGCAGGAGCTGGAACTGGTATGCGAATACGAAATCGACGGAATCTCGGACTTCGTATTCCTGAACCGCTTCGGCCAGCCGCAGAACCCGCAGACGGTCAACCGCGCCATCAAGCGCATCAGTGTGGCCTACAACGAAGCCGAACTGGAAAAGGCCGAAAAGGAAAAGCGGGAACCGCAGCTGCTGCCGCCTTTCTCCTGCCATAATCTCCGGCACACATTCTGCACCCGGCTGTGCGAAAATGAGACCAACCTGAAGATCATTCAGGACATCATGGGACACAAGGACATCAGCACCACGATGGAGATTTACGCGGAAGCCACCAAGGAAGCCAAAGCCCATTCCTTTGAAAAATTGAACGGTAAACTGGGCATTTCCATCTGAGTCGTACTACACCAACCGCTACACCACTTTTACACCAAATCCTCGGTAACTTGTGGAGAGTTGCGTAGGGTAACGTACGGACGGGACAAAAAGGAAGCCGCATGAGTAGGCTTATAACGGAATATAAAGCCTTTCGTGCGTGCTCCTTGACCTGTCCCCACGATGAAGCCGATTGAGCAGTAAAAATGTAAAAATTGGCTTTGCTTCGTTTGAAATCGTGGCGTTCGATACTGGAACAATGTGGATTTACCACCAACTTACCACCAATTTGATAATTTGCATCAGTAAAACGGAAAGCAGCCTACAATAAACACAAGCACCCCTGCCAATGAAATGTGCGATGACACATAGATTGGCAGGGGTGCTTTTCATGCTTGGAAGATATTAAGAGCATTTCGAAAAAATACTGATATGTCTTGTTGCCCACCGAATCAAGTCGTGGTATAGTAATAATTAGAGTCGTTTAACCTTAAAGGTCGTTGCGGCATAAAACTTCCGATAATATTGATTATCTGGAAGTTTTCGGGATTCTATAATGCAGGAGGTTGTCTGTATGGCGGTGCTTTCAAAGAGTCAAATGTCCGAAGAAGATATTAAGTTCCATTACATCACACCCGCAATTACAGCAAAATGGGATAAGCAACATATCACGCTGGAAACAAAAATTACGGATGGCCGTATCAACCTCAAGGGTAACATTGTGGCCCGTGAAAAGCCGAAACGTGCAGACTATGTGCTTTACCTGAGCGCGAATAATCCGATTGCCATTGTTGAAGCAAAAGACAACAATCATACGGTTTCCCATGGATTGCAGCAGGCCATGACCTATGCGCAGATGTTGGATGTTCCGTTTGCCTTTAGCTCAAATGGGGATGGCTTTGCAGAACATGACTTCTTGACGGGCAAAGAACGCACCTTTGGCCTTGACGAATTCCCAACAGAAAAAGAGCTGGTTGAGCGGTACAAAGCAGCTGCAAACGATGGAGCTGGTTTGACGGATGTGCAGGAGAAATTAATTGCACAGCCATATTACAGCAGCCAAAACACTTACCCACCGCGCTATTACCAGCGCATTGCCATCAACCGCACGTTGGACGCGATTGCAAGAGGACAAAATCGGCTTTTACTGGTAATGGCAACTGGTACAGGTAAAACTTATACGGCATTTCAAATTGTATATCGTCTGCTCAAAAGCGGCTTAAAGAAAAAGATTCTCTATCTTGCGGACCGGAACAATCTTGTTGACCAGTCTATCCAACAGGACTTTGCGCCGTTGGAAAAGGTCATTCATAAGGTGAATTTTTCTAAGGACGACCCTCGCACGATTACTTCTTATGAGGTCTATTTTTCTCTCTATCAGCAGCTCGCTGGAAAGAACGAAGAACAAGACGAGAACGCTGAAAATGCACTCGATAAGCTGTCACAGCTCTTTAGCCCGGATTTCTTTGACCTGATTATTGTCGACGAGTGTCACCGTGGCTCGGCGAAGAAAGAAAGCAACTGGCGCAAAATTCTGGAATATTTTGCTTCTGCTACGCAAATCGGCATGACCGCTACGCCTAAAGAAACCAAATATGTTTCCAACATCGACTACTTTGGTGAACCCATCTATACTTACAGTCTGAAAGAAGGAATCGAGGACGGTTTTCTTGCACCTTTTAAGGTAATCAATGTTATGACTGATATTGGTGAGGGATGGCGTCCACGCAAGGGCCAGCGCGATATTTACGGAAACGAAATCGAAGATCGCATTTATACAAATAGCGATTACGACTACAACATTATTATAGAGGATCGTATCAATCAAGTTGCTGCTGAAATCACGCGATACTTGAAAAGCACTGACCGCATGGCTAAGACCATCGTATTTTGCCCAACCGAAGAAGCGGCAGAGCGTATGCAGATGGCGTTGGCAAACCAAAATGCCGACATGATGAAGCAGAATCCCGATTATGTTGTTCGCATTACAGGCAGTGATACTTATGGAAAGAGTAAGCTGGATTATTTTATCTCTGTTGGTTCAAAATATCCTGTTATTGCGACTACATCCAAGCTGCTCTCCACGGGCTCGGATTGCAAGATGACAAAGCTGATCGTCTTGGATGAAATGATTGGCTCTATGACAGAATTCAAGCAGATCATTGGCCGCGGAACCCGTCTGCGTGAAAAAGAAGGTAAGACCCATTTTGTTGTGATGGACTTCCGAAATGTGAGCCGCCTTTTTGCCGACCCGGATTGGGATGGCCCGATTGAAATGAACGAGGATTTCGATCCCGAAAAAGAGAATGATAAGCCCGTACCGAAAAAGGGCGCAGGAACATCTGACCCTCCCATGCCGCCAGACCCCAAGAAACCCAAACCAATCGTTGATAAAGATGGCTGTCGGGTGGAGATCATCTACAAAACGGTTTCTATTTATGATGCAGGCGGAAAGCTTCTCCGGCAGGAAAGCATTATTGACTACACAAAAGAGAATATCCGTGGCTCGTACGCTTCGCTGGACAATTTTATCCGTCAATGGTCTGCTGAAGAAAAGAAAGAAAAAATCCGGGAGCTTCTTTTGGAGCATGGTATTGACCTTGAAGCATTAAAGGCCGATCAGAACATGACGGATGTGGATGACTTTGACTTTATCTGCCATGTTGCGTTTGATAAAAAGCCTTTGACGCGCAGAGAACGAGCAGAAAATGTCAAAAAACGCGACTTTCTAAGCAAATACAGCGGTGCAGCAAGAGACGTTCTGGAAGCACTTCTGGACAAGTATATGAATACTGGCATTTATGAGATTGAGAAAACGGAAATTCTGCGGCTTGACCCGTTCCTGAAAATGGGCAAGCCTCAAAAGATTGCCTCTTACTTTGGCGGGAAAGACGGGTATCTGAAAGCTGTTAAGGAACTGGAACAGGCAATCTATGAAGGAGAAATTGCATAACAATGGGAAATTTATCGAATTTTGTGAAGCGTGTCCGCGATATTATGCGGAACGATGCAGGTATCAACGGTGATGCGCAGCGCATTGAGCAAATTGCATGGATGCTCTTTCTGAAAGTGTACGACACCAAAGAGGGCGAATGGGATATTCTGGAAGAAAATTATCGGTCAATTATTCCTGAGAATTGCCGTTGGTGCAACTGGGCGTATGATGAAAATGGAAAAGGCATGACAGGCGATACCCTATTAGAATTTGTCAATAATACGCTGTTCCCCACCTTGAAAAAGCTGCCTGTGGACACTTCTACACCCATCAAGAAGGCAATTGTACAGACTACCTTTGCAGATGCCAACAACTATATGAAAGATGGTGTTTTGCTTCGTCAGATTATAAACCTTATCGATGAAATAGATCTGAGTGATTATGACGAAAGTCATGCGTTTGCTGAAATCTATGAAACCATTCTGAAAGAGCTACAAAGTGCTGGTTCCGCAGGTGAATTTTATACACCGCGTGCTGTGACAGATTTTATGGCACAGACGATTAACCCGCAAATCGGCGAAACTATGGCCGATTTTGCCTGTGGCACGGGTGGCTTTATCATTAGCTGGAAAAAAGCATTAGAGAAAAAAGTGGCTGAAGTCAATGGAACAACTGAAGATAATGAACTCTACATGAACTCGATTTATGGTATAGAGAAAAAGCAATTCCCCTATATTTTGTGTATTACCAATATGCTTTTGCATGACTTGGATGTTCCGCGGGTTTATCATGATAATGCACTGCTCCGGGATGTTCTGGATTATACTGAGGACGATCAGGTAGACGTTATCTTGATGAACCCTCCCTATGGTGGTTCTGAGAAAAACGATGTTAAAAACCATTTCCCGGCTGACCTTGCCAGCAGCGAAACAGCAGACCTGTTCATGTCCGTCATTATGTATCGGCTGAAAGGAAATGGCCGTGCAGCTGTCATTCTGCCGGATGGTTTTCTGTTCGGCACAGACAATTCCAAAGTAGCGATCAAAACGAAACTGTTCTCTGAGTTCAATGTCCATACCATCATCCGTATGCCGGGCAGTGTGTTCTCCCCATATACGTCGATTACGACCAACATTTTGTTCTTTGACCATACTGGCCCGACAGAGGAAACCTGGTTTTATCGTCTGGATATGCCGGAAGGCTACAAGCATTTCAGCAAGACCAAGCCCATGAAGCTGGAACACTTTGCTCCTGCGGTAGAATGGTGGAGTGACCGCAAAGAAATTCAGCTGGACGGGTTTGACAAGGCCAAAAAGTACACCGTGCAGGAGATCAAAGACCGCAACTATAATATTGACTTGTGTGGCTATCCGCATGAGGAAGAGGAAATCTTACCGCCCAAAGAGCTGATTCAGCAGTATCAGGAGAAGCGCGCCAGCCTGAACGCAGACATTGACCGAATCCTTGCTCAGATCACGGAGATTCTGGGCATTGACCTTGATGCACAGGACTGAGCCACATAGATAAGGAAGAAAAAATGACAGGACAACAACTGAAAAATTCCATTCTGCAAATGGCAGTGCAGGGCAAACTTGTTCCGCAAGACCCCAATGACGAGCCTGCTTCTGTGCTGCTGGAACGCATTCGTGTAGAAAAAGAACAGCTTATCAAAGAGGGCAAAATCAAGAAAGAAAAGAATCCATCTGTGATTTTCCGTGGAGCCGATAATTTGCCTTATGAGAAGGTCGGAAAAAATGAGCCTGTCTGCATTGCAGATGAAGTGCCGTTTGACATCCCGGAGAGTTGGGAGTGGGTGAGACTAGGTAATATAGGAGATTGGGGTTCAGGTGCTACTCCGAATCGTACAACCCCTGAATATTATAACGGAAATATTCCATGGTTAAAGACCGGAGATTTAAACGATAACTATATAACTGATATTCCTGAAACCATTACGGAACTTGCATTGGCAAAAACATCTGTCAGACTAAACCCGATTGGCTCTGTCCTTATCGCAATGTATGGAGCTACGATAGGAAAACTTGGAATATTGAAAATTCCTGCAACAACCAATCAGGCTTGTTGTGCGTGTGTTCCATTTACTGATATTTACAATGAATTCCTTTTCTACTTTTTGATGTCTCAAAAAGTAGCCTTCGTCAAGCGCGGCGAAGGTGGTGCACAACCAAATATTTCAAAAGAAAAAATAGTTTCCACTTTAATGCCATTGCCACCTGTTGCTGAACAAAAACGTATAGTAGAAAAGTTGCGTATATTGCAGCCTTATATTGATTATTATGCTGTATTGGAGAAGTCGGATATCAAATTAACTCAATCATTCCCGGAAAAATTAAAGAAGTGCATTCTTCAATATGCTGTTCAAGGCAAACTCGTTCCCCAAGACCCTGCCGATGAACCTGCCTCCGTTCTGTTGGAACGTATTCGTGCAGAGAAAGAACAACTTATCAAAAAAGGCAAAATCAAACGTGACAAGCATGAATCGGTCATTTTCAGACGGGATAATTCTTATTACGAAATCTCTGGTAAAGAAGAAGTTTGCATTGATGATGAAATCCCATTTGAAATTCCAGATTCATGGGTATGGGTTCGCTTGGGAACGGCATTGAACCAAGCGTCAACAGGACCATTTGGAAGTATGGTTCACAAAGAAGATTATGTTGAATCTGGAATTCCAATAGTCAACCCTGCTAACATTATTCACGGTAATATTTCTTCCGAAAAAATCAAGAAAGTTTCAAATGCGACTGCCAATCGTTTATCGAGCTATAAATTAAAGGCATTTGATATTATTATTGGTAGACGTGGTGAAATGGGAAGAAGTGCAGTTGTAGAGAGCCATCAAGAAGGATGGCTTTGCGGCACAGGCTGCTTCTTTGTCACACCATCGAAATTATTGCTGCCACAGTATCTTGTCTTTTTACTTAACAGCCCATTTGTTAAGGCTGCTTTGACAGAAAATTCTGTTGGAACAACTATGAATAATTTAAATCATAACATCCTACAGAGTCTACTAATCCCCGTTCCACCCATAAATGAACAGAAGAAAATAATGACGAATTATCAGAAAAGCACAGCCATTCTTGATGGGTGAGTTCTTATTATGAGAAGGTTGATGGAATTGAACGCTGTATCGATGATGAGTTGCCATTTGAAATTCCCGAAAGTTGGGAATGGTGTCGTTTGAAATCTTTGACAGAGAACATTACCAGCGGTTCACGCGATTGGGCAAAATATTACTCGACTACCGGTGCAGCATTTCTTCGCATGGGAAATCTGTCAAAAAATTCTTTTGACCTGCGGCTAGAGCATATCCAGCGTGTTTCCATCCCCTCAAAGGCCGAGGGAACACGAACTTCATTACAAAGTGGCGATTTACTGTTCTCTATAACAGGCGATGTCGGAATGCTTGGTCTGATACCAGATGGATTTGAGAAAGCCTACATCAACCAGCACACTGCGATGATACGTTTTCTTCCAGAAATGCGAAATAAATATATTCCATATTTGCTTCTGACTGACTACGCCCAAAAATTTTATAACGCAAATCAGCATGGCATAAAAAATAGCTTTCGACTTGATTCCATAGGTGAATTATTGGTTTCTATTCCACCGGAAAAGGAACTGTTCCGCATCCTTCAAAGAATCTCTCTAGTCCTTTCAAAAATAGCGGTTCTATAACTCTTTTTGTATAATCATGGTGAAAGGAGGTCTTTCACTATGATTGAAGAATTTGAAAGACACTTGAGAGGAACGAACCTCTCAGAAAACACTGTAACGTCCTACTTGTTTGCTGTGCGGCAGTTTGAGGAACGGCATGATGCCGTCACTAAACGCAATTTGAAAGAGCACAAAGCCTGGCTGATTGAGCAGTACAAGCCCAAAACAGTTAATCTACGAATCCGCGCTATCAATTGCTACCTCGAAAGCATCGGAAAGGATTCATGGAACTTATCATCCATCAGGGTGCAGCAGAAAGCCTTCCTCGAAAATGTCATTAGCGAAGCAGACTACATCTACTTCAAAAACTGCCTGAAGCGCGATGACAATATGCTTTGGTATTTTGTCATCCGCTTTTTGGCTGCTACGGGTGCGCGCGTCAGCGAGCTGATACAAATCAAAGTTGAACATATTAGACTTGGACACCTCGACCTTTATTCTAAAGGTGGAAAGCTGCGCCGCATCTACATTCCAAAATCATTGCAAGATGAAGCCATTGTCTGGTTGGAAGAAAAACAGCAGGACAGCGGCTTTATCTTTTTGAATCGTTTCGGCGAACGAATCACCACAAGAGGTATTTCTGGACAGCTGAAAAAGCTGGCGATAAAGTATGGCATTGATCCTGCAGTGGTTTATCCCCACTCTTTTCGGCATCGGTTTGCAAAAAGCTTTTTGGAGCGGTGCAGCGACATTGCATTCCTTGCAGACCTGATGGGGCATGAAAGCATTGAAACGACGCGAATTTATTTGCGTAAAACTGCAACCGAACAGAGAACCTTGGTAGATAATATCGTAGACTGGTAAAAAAGAGCGTCTGTTCTCAAAAATGAGTTCAGACGCTCTTTCTTATCAAATAGATTTTAGCACATTAGCTAGACTTGCTTGTATCCTTTTTTGTTCTGCCAATGGTGGAATACATATCAACGTATTTGCAATATCGCGCATTACCCAATTTTTATTTCCAACACCTTTTGTGTTTTCTCTACATTGAGTTTGCACAAGCGGTGACTTTAAAAGGTAAATTAAGAAAAATTTGTCTAGCAGTTCTGTTGAAAATCGAAGCTGCGCCACACTCACAAAAATGCTAAAAGGTCTATCGGTATCAACCAATACTGGGATTCCAGTTGTTTCCACTTTAGTAAGTAGAATATCATCTCGATGTGGATCGCAACGAGATGCGAGAAGTTCATGTTCTTCTTCTGAAATGAATTTTGTGCTTTCAAAAGAAATTTTTCCAGAACTTATATCTTTTACAGATATGAATGGAATGCCACTAGCGGCATATTTGGGTGTTGAATGCGTACCATCTGTTAGCTTTTGCAGAATTGTGCCGAGTCTGCACCACTCCCAACTTTCTGGAATCTCAAACGGCAATTCATCGTCGATACATCGTTCAATTCCATTCATCTTCTCATAATAAGAATTATCCCGTCTAAAAATGACCGATTCATGCTTATCCCGTTTGATTTTTCCCTCCTTGATAAGCTGTTCTTTCTCTGCTCTTATTCGTTCCAGCAGGACAGATGCCGGTTCATCGTTCGGGTCTTGTGGAACAAGCTTACCTTGGACAGCTTCCTGAAGAATTGATTTTTTAAGAGTTTCAGGAAACGCAGCATTTAGAGAAATCAGTTTTGTGTCAGCCACAGTATACAGTTCAAGTAAAGGCTCTATATCCAAAAATCTGTGAACAATTCTATGTTGCTCATCAAATGGAGGAATCGGAAACAATGATTGAAAGACGTCTTCTCTAGCAATGCCAGGAATCATACTTTTTGCAGCGGCTCTTAAATTTTCTACGAGAGTTTCTAATACCAGTTTGATATACGGAACATATACCTCGCCGATTGGACGAACCGCCATAATCTGGCGGGCAATATGCACCTTTGACTCCTGCAATATTATCATAGCTCCAACAGTTCCTTTACAGGTAAGTAGAATATCTCCACTGTAAGCGAAAGCTCGGCCATAGTCCGTCCAACGGTTAATAAGCAGTTTTCCATTCTCAATATTAGAAGCACCCGTAATGTATGGAATTCCTTGACCATTGGAATTATATTTATCCGGAGTCATGTCTTGCCCGGATTGCAATTCAATAACAGACCCTAATCGTACCCACTCCCAACTCTCCGGAATGTCAAACGGCACTTCATCTGCAATGCAGACAGGCTCATTTTTGCCGACCTTCTCATAAGGCAAATTATCGGAAAAGCCCAAGACAGTAATTTATGCGTATCGCGCTATCGACACAAAACGGTAAAGTGGATTTTATCTG
>OGLM01003753.1_pt1 | contig 11960 bp, 10 predicted proteins | sample 1572531 | NCBI WGS metagenome assembly OGLM01 (sample SAMEA2581909, study PRJEB24529) | metagenome | biome: Human gut stool | place: China | collected 2011 | reverse complement strand
GCCGCCGCCCTCATGTGGGCCGTGTACTCCATCCTTATCAAGAAATACACCGAGCAGTATGACAACTTCCTGGTCACCCGCCGGGTCATGCTGTGGGCCTTCATCACCGCCGTGCCGCTGATGCTGCTGACGGACGGTATGCCCGACCTGCACCCCCTGTTCACCCAGACCAACGTCCTGCTGAGTTGGCTGTTCCTGGGCGTGTTCGGCAACGCCGTGTGCTTCGCCATCTGGAACATCGCCTTCCAGCGGCTGGGCGTGGTCATCACCAACAACTATCTGTACGCCTCCCCCTTCGTGACGCTGGTGGTGGGCTACCTGCTGCTGGACGAGCAGATCACAGTGATGAGCGTCATCGGTGCGGTGCTGATCACCGTAGGCGTCATCGTGGCGCTGAAGAAGCCCAAGGAGGCCGTCTGACCTCCCGTACATGCAAAACCGTGCGTTGCTGTGCAGCGCACGGTTTTTTGTTGATTTTCTCCCCGCCTGATGGTATACTTGCAGCAGGTACAACACTGTAAAGGAGGACTCCCCATGCGACAGATATGGACATCCCGCAAGGTCTGGCTTCCCATCCTGCTGCTGTTCACCGCCGTACTTATTTTCGCCTGCCGGGACAGGGGCGTGGCCATCGACTTCGACGGCACCGGCCTGTACCATGCCAGCCCGCTCGATTCTGCCATCGAGACCGTTCCCGTTTCCTTCCACGGCCAGCTACGCAAGAACGTTTACACCGGCAGCTGCGACATACCCGGTGTACTCCAGTGTGATGACCTCTGCGTCATCTTCCGCGGCGACGAGAGCACCGATGTCTACTGCCGCGACCAAGCCTACTCCGAACCCACGCCCATCCACAGCATCACCCTTGACCGGACACAGCGCTGCGCCGAGATCCGCCTGTGGAGCGAATATACCGTGGAGGGCGACCGCGTCCTCGCCACCTTTGACCCGCTCATGCACCCCACCCTCACCGTCACCGAGTGAGACAGTCCCCCATAACGCACCGCATCCCCCGGCACACGCCGGGGGATGCGCTTTTTCTGTTGTTCATCTTCTCCCCAGGCGACTGAACCACCAGAAGGTCAGCGGCCAGACACACCCGGCGAACAGCACCACCAGCAGGTAGCGGATGCCCCCGGCGATGGCAGCGTTGCCGCCCAGCAGGGCGATCAGCGGGGCCTTCAGCCCGGAGCGTATGGCCAGCAGACAGCCAAAGCCCACTGCCAGCTTGATGAGCTGCGCCCACCACACCGCCTGTGTCTCGAACCGTATGTGCTTCCGGTCGACGATGTTGGACACCAGCATACCCAGTGTGGCGCCCAGCAGCTTCCAGCCGTTCTCCAGCGCGCTGACGTAGTTGGCGGTGTCCTCGGCAGCGGCACCGGCGTCCCCCCGCAGGTACAGATACCCCACGAAGGCCCCGCTGCACACCACCATAGCCAGTATGGTGTACGTCAGCACCACCGGCCGCCGGTCGGCCTCCTCCATCAGCGGATAGACCACCAGCACCAGCACCGCCGCGATCAGGAACGACACGCCCACATCCAGCGGCGTGTGGACACCCAGATACATCCGGCTGAACGCGATGAGCACCGTCAGCACGACCAGCACCACCCGCAGCCAGCCGCGGCGGGTATACCGGGCGATGCCGCCATAGGTGGCCACGGCGTTCTGTGTGTGACCGCTGGGGAAGGAATACCCCGTGGCCTCCGCCCGGGCAGACTCCACAATGGTGAAATCCGGGTCCTTTATCCATGGCCGGGGCACGCAGCAGAGTATTTTCAGGAATTGATTGATGACCGTGCCGAAGAAGCCCACGATCATCAGGTAATAGCCCTCGCGCTTGCTGACGCACCAGAACACCGTCACGGCGATGACCATGAAGAACAGCTCGCCGCCCAGCAGCGTGATGACCGACATGATCTTATCCAGCGCAGGCGTGCGGATGCTCTCCAGCGCGTACAAAACTCCCATAAAGTCTCCCTCCTTTATGTTCTTCCGCTATTCTACTACACTTTTCTCCGCCGTGCAAGTGCAAGCGTTGACTGCCCCCCGGCACCGTGCTATACTGTGGAAAAACGCAAGGAGGCCCCGCCATGAAGCCTGAAGAGCTGCTCTCCGTCCTGCACACCGCCAACCGTCTGAAGGACACCACCCGCCACTGCTGGACGCCCGGAAACCGCCACGAGAGCGTGGCCGACCACAGCTGGCGGCTGGCGCTGGCGGCTTTCTTCCTCCGGGATGAGTTCCCGGAGACGGATATGGACAAGGTCATTAAAATGTGCCTGATCCACGACCTGGGCGAGTGCTTTACCGGCGACATCCCCAGCTTTCTCAAGACCGACGCCGACACAGCGAAGGAGGACGCCCTCCTGATCCAATGGGTAGAGACGCTGCCCCAGCCTTACCGTGCGGAGATGGCCGCCCTGTACGCGGAGATGGACGCGCTGGAGACGCCGGAGGCCAAGCTCTATAAGGCGCTGGACAAGCTGGAGGCCGTCATCGCCCACAACGAGTCCCCCATCTCCTCCTGGCTGCCCCGGGAGTACGACCTGAACCTGACCTACGCCGACGAACACGTGGCATTCTCCCCGTACCTCACGGCGCTTCGCGCCGCCATCCGGCGGGAGACGGAGGCAAAGATAGAAAAAGGCGAATAAAAAGCTTCCCGGCAAATGCCGGGAAGCTTTTTATTCACCCGCTGCCGCCAGCAGCGCATCGGACAGCCTCGCGTATTCCTCCAGGCCCAGGGCCTCGCCCCGCACGGTGGGGGACAGGCCGCAGCCGGCGACGATGGCCGCCAGCTGCTCCTTAGGCAGCTGCCAGCCGGTCTGCAGGCTGTTCACCAGTGTCTTGCGCCGCAGGGCAAAGCCCGCGCGCACCGTCCGCCAGAAGGCCTCCTCGCTCCGCACCTGTACCGGCGGGGCCTTTCTTGTAACGCAGCGCACCACGGCGGATGTCACCTTGGGCGGCGGCATGAAGCAGCTGTTGGGCACCTCGAACAGCAGTTCCGGCACGGTGTAGTACTGCATCAGCAGGGAAAACGCGCCGTAATCCGCCGTGCCCGGCTTCGCGCAGATCCGCAGGGCTACCTCTTTTTGAATGAGCACCGTCAGCTGCCGGAAACACCCGGCCCGGACACAGGCCGTGAGAAACGGTGTGGTGATGTTGTAGGGCAGGTTGGCGCACAGCACCACCGGCAGGCCCGGAAACTTCTCCGCCGTCACCGCCGCCAGGTCCAGCGCCATCACGTCGCCCTCGATCAGGGTGAAGTTGTCATAGTCCGCCATAGTCTCCGCCAGCACCGGCGGCAGGCGCTTGTCCAGCTCCACCGAAACCACCTTTTCCGCCCGCCGGGCCAGCTGCACCGTCAGTGCGCCGATGCCGGGGCCTACCTCCAGCACGCCGCAGCCGGGAACGCAGCCCGCCGCGGCGATATCCTCCGCCACGTCACCCCGGATGAGAAAGTTCTGTCCCAGCGCCCTGGCAAAGTGAAAGCCGTGCCGCGCCAGCAGTGCCTGTATATCGTTCCGATCGCACAGATCCATCGTGTTTCTCCTTCACTGCATATTGCCGCCATTGTACCACCTTTTCCCCACCCGCGCAACGAAAAGCCGGAAAAAGTTTGTCTTTCTCCGTGCCGCGTCCCCTAAAACTTGACAAAATTGGAAGATAGTGCTATACTCCACGGGTATTGCTAATCGGTAACAAAAGTTACAAATTGTTTCAATTTTTATTGTCCGCCCTGTTTGAACACCTCCCGGGGCGGCTATACTGCGAGGTACTATGGAACAAACAGTCGTCACACAACCGAAGCGCTTGCAGCCGAAAAAGCCGCGGCGCCGCATCACGCCGGCCACAGTGTGCCAGGCCATCCACGATGTGCCCTACATCGTGGCTCGGGCCCTGATCCGCGCCGTGCGCGCAGTGGGCCACTGCTTTGCCTGGACCTGGGACGCCATCGCTTCCGACGTCAGGGCCAACTGGCGCGCCTTCTGCCGCGGACGGCTGGTGACCGGCTGCCGTGACGCCCTGCGTTCCCCGGCCCTGCGGGAGGTGCACCACATCATGCGCGATCATCCCTCTATCCGCGCCATCACCATGATCGCCGTCACGGCGGTGATCTTCGCCGCCGCCGTTATGGCGGAACCGGTACGCACCATGGACGCCATCTGCATCGTGGTGGACGGCGACGGTCCCCACGTACTGGACGAGCGCAGCGAGGAGCGCACCTATGACGACCTGCTGCTGCGCCGCAGCCTGGGCGACAAGTCCATGCAGCTGCTGCTGGAGCCGGGCCGCACCGTCACCATCACCCACGGCGACGACACACACACCCTCACCACCGAGGCCGAGCGCCTGTCCTCCCTGCTGCGGCGCAGCGGCATCCGTCTGGGTGAGGACGAGATGGTGGAGCTGAATGTCGCCGGCGAGGACCCCGCCATCCGCATCAGCGATACGCTGACCTACCAGCACTATGTCACTGTGGAGACGGACTACAAGATCCTTCGCTCACCGGATCCCCTGATGGACAAGGGCACCGAGGAGATCATCCGCAAGGGTATCCCCGGCCAGATCGTGGAGACGTATGAGGACACTGTGGTCAGCGGCGAGGTAGTATCTACCAAGTATATCGGTGCCAGCCACGACACCTCACACGCGGAGCTGGTGCGCTACGGCACCCGCGTCTACGAGGTGGAGGAGGGCGACACCATCGAAAAAGACTTCCCCAACGAGGTGGGCGAGGGCGGCTACCTGCTGTTCGCCTCCGGCGACACCATGACCTATAACAAGGTGATGCTCTGCTCCTCCACCGCCTACTACAGCGGCGGCGACGGCGGCGCGGCCTGGACCACGGCGGTGGGTGCCGCGGTGGGCGTGGGCACCGTGGCCGTAGACCCCAAGGTGATCCCCTACTACACCAAAATGTTCATCCAGACCACCAACGGCCGCCGTGTCTACGGCATGGGCACCGCCCTGGACTGCGGCGGCGCCGTCAAGGGCAACATCGTGGACCTGTGGTTCCCCACCAAGGCGGACTGCTACTCCTGGGGCCGCCGAAACGTCACCGTGTATATTCTGGATAAAAAGGCAAGCTAAGAGCATGGCCCCGGCGGGGCCATGCTCTTTCTTTACCCGCAGCCCCCGGTGTGAGCCGGGGGCCGCTTTTTTATTCTCCGTAGTGCACGTGCAGCAGCGCGTGACACTTTTCCTCGCCGTACTCCCTGAGTAAAGACGTGACGATGGGGTTTTTCTCCGCCCGCTTGAACATAGCGGAGGCATCGGCGGCATACAGTCCATCGCCCCGCTTCTTCTTCACGTTGCTCAGCCCATAGGGCTGTCCCGCGCCGCCCACGCAGCCGCCCTGACAGGTCATGACCTCTATCAGGTGGTAGAAGCACTTGCCCGCTTCGATATCCGCGATCAGCTCCTTGGCGTGGATCAGCCCGTTGACCACGGCGATACGCAGCTCCTGCCCGTCCACGTTCAGTTCCACATGGCGGATGGATCCGTCTCCCCGCAGATCGGTGACACGGACGGCCCGCAGCGCATTCTTGCTCTTGTCCGGCAGGCAGTGACGCACCACCGCCTCGGCCACACCGCCGGTGACGCCGTAGATCACCGCCGCGCCGCTGCCCAAACCGAAGGGCAGGTCCGGGGACTCCAGCTCCAGCTCGTCCAGCTGCACGCCCGTCTCACGCATCATGTCCACCAGCTCCCGGGTAGTCAGCACCAGATCCACATCCGGCCGACCGTTATGGACGAACTCCGGCCGCGCCGCCTCCATCTTCTTGGCAGTGCAGGGCATAATGGCGATGTTGTAGGTAGTCCGCCCGTCGGCGGCATCTTTTTCGGCGTATTTGTCACGGATGACCGCCGCGAACATCTCCATGGGCGATTTGCAGGTGGAGATATGCTTCAGATACTTGGGGTCGTTGAACTCCAGATACCGCACCCAGGCGGGACAGCAGCTGGTGAACATGGGGAACGGCCCGCCGTTTTTCAGCCGCTGCAAAAACTCCTCCGCCTCCAGTATGGTGGTCATATCCGCGCCGAAGTTGGTGTCGTACACCTCGTCCACACCCATGAGCTTCAGCGCCGTGGTCATCTTGTCAATGACGTTCACGCCTGCCGGAATGCCAAAGGCCTCACCCACCGCCACACGGACGGCCGGCGCGATCTGCACCACCACACGCTTCTTCGGGTCGTGGATGGCCGCCCACGCCGTGCCGATCTGATCGTTGACGGTGATAGCGCCGGTGGTGCAAACGGCGGCGCACTGGCCGCAGCCCACGCAGGGGGAATTGGCAATGGGTTCGTTGAACGCGGGACCTATGACCATTTTGGAACCGCGGTTCACGAAGTCTATCGCGCCAACGTTCTGGATTTCGTTGCACATGCGCACGCAGTCGCCGCACAGTATGCACTTGTGAGCGTCGCGAATTATGCTCAGGCTTGAAGTGTCAAGCTCGGGTTCGGGCTTGAGATTCTTGAAGCGTATGCTTTCCAGCCCGAACAGGGAGGCAAGCTCCTGCAGGCGGCATTTGCCATTCTTCTGGCAGGTGGTGCAGTCGCGGCAATGCGCGGAGAGCAGCAGCTCGATGATCATGCGGCGGTACTTGAGCAGCCGCGCCGTGTTGGTGCGGATGTGCAGCTCGTTTTTCGGCGGCATGGTGCAGGCCGCGTCGATCTTTCCGGTGCCCTCCTCCTCGACCATGCACATACGGCACGCGCCGTAAACGGACAGATCGGAATGGAAGCAGAAGTTGGGGATCTCAACGCCGGCCTTGCGGCAGACCTCGAGCACGTTGGGTTCGTTGTCATATTCCACGCGGATGTTGTCCACGTACATAACGCCCTTAGACATCGAGCTCCACCTCCTTGATCGCGTCGAAGGGGCAAGCCTCGATGCAGGTATAGCATTTGACGCACTTTTCCGGGTCGATCACGAACGGCGACTTGATGACGCCCGTGATGGCCTCGGCGTGGCAGGAACGCGAGCACTTGCTGCATCCGCGGCAGATGCTCGGGTCGATCTCGAGGCGGATGCGGTTATAGGGAAGTCCACCCGGCTCGATCGGCTCGCGGTCAAGCTCGCAGAGCGCGCAGTCCCCGCGCAGGTGATCCTTGAATTCCTCGGGAAAGTATTTGATGGCCGTTTCCAGCGTGTGGTAGGAATTCTTGCCCAGATTGCAGAATGCCGTGACTGAGATCATCTCGCCAAGGTCGGTGAGCATATGAAAGTCCGACTCGCTGAGGCGGTAGTCCCGCATGGCCCAGAGCAGCTCGTTCATGCGCTTTGTGCCCTCGCGGCAGGGAACGCACTTGCCGCAGAACTCTGTCTGCGTGTACTGCATAAAGCGACACGCGACATCGACCATGCAGCGGTCCTCGTCGAGCACCGTGATGACGCTGTCGCCGCGGCGCACGCCGTAGGGCTTGAGCTTTTGAAAGTGCAGGGGCAGATCGAGATGCTCCTCGACGAGAAGGCCGCCGCTCGGGCCGCCGATCTGCACCGCCTTAAACTTTTTCCCATTCGGAATGCCGCCGCCGATCCCGTAGATCGCCTCTCGGATGGTGGTCGCCTCCTCGGGAATGTCTACATAGCCGGGGTTGGCGATGTCACCCTTGAGTAAAAAAATTCTTGCCATTTCTCTCTCCGTGTTTCGTTTTTTAAATTTCAAAAAATCTAATAGAATATATAGCACGAAAAACTCTAACACTGCGCCTTAAAATTGTAAAGGGATGCACTGATAAATTATTTGAATAGGAGAGCGGGCTATAAGCAAAAGACGGAGGAGACCGCCTATAATAAGGCGGTCTCCTCCGTTTCTTCTTCGTCCAAAAGCTGCATGATCGACACTTCGAACGCCGTGCGTTCCTCACTGCCGCTTTCGAGCAGCTTGGTGTAGGTCCGGCTCTGCACGCGGCCCTCAAGCGCCAATCGCTCGCCGACGTCCATGCCCGCGATCTGCACGGCGGTCTGTCCCCAGGCGATGCAGGGTAAGTAGTCCGCGCGCCCGTAGTGGCGGTTGACTGCCAGAATGACATCGCAAATGCTGCGGCCGAGCGGCGTGTGCCGCAGCACGGGCTTTTTGCACAGCGCGCCCGAGAGCAGGATGCGGTTAAAGTACGAGCCGTCGCCCGGCTCGATGCTCTGGGCGAACACGGTGATGACGAGCCGGTTGCCCTGCCCGCTCTTGTTGTTAAACGAGCGCAGCTGCCCGACGATGCGAAGGCTCTGTCCCTCATCCACAGGGCAGACGCGCAGCAGTGCCTCGCTCGCCACGATGACGGGCACGTCGTTCTGGCCTGACAGGCGCTCGACCCGCAGGGGAAATTTGTCGAACCGGCGGGTATGGTTCTCGTGCGAAAAGACGGGCTCGCCTGCGGCGACGCCCCACAGCTCCACATAGTTCTGGTTGCGCTCCATATCGTACACCTCAGCACAGTTTTGTTGGTGTATCCTATGAAAAAGAACGTGGAGATATGCCGTGCCGAGCACGAGGACAAGAAGAAAGAGCCGTCTTTCGACGGCTCTTTCTTTTTGTCATTCGCGTGAGCGATAAATTACATCTTGGAGATGATCTCGACCAGCTCTTCGCCGATGCGGCCCTGAGCCTCGACGGTCGCGGAGCCGATGTGCGGCGTGCAGGAGACCATCGGGTGGGAGTAGAGCGCAACGTTGGTCGCGGGCTCGTCGGCATAGACGTCCAGACCGGCGGCGCGGACCTTGCCGCTGTTGAGCGCGTCAAGAAGCGCAGCCTCGTCGACGTTGGTGCCGCGGGAGGTGTTGATGATGACGACGCCGTCCTTCATCTTGGCGATGCGCTCAGCGTTGATGAGAGCGCCGCCGTCGACAGCGGGAGCGTGGACGGAGATGAAGTCGGACTTGGCGAGCAGCTCGTCCATCTCAACATAGGGGATGCCGAGCTCTTCCTCGATGCCGGGGATGTGGAAGATATCGAACGCGATGACGTTCATGCCGATGGCCTTGGCCATCTTGCCGAGCTTCTGGCCGATGCGGCCGAAGCCGACGATACCGAGCGTCTTGCCGGTCAGCTCGATGCCCTTGCCGTAGGCCTTCTTCTCCCACTTGCCCTCGCGCATGGAGTGGCCGGCGATGGAGATGTAACGGGCGCAGGAGAACATGTGAGCCATAGCGAGCTCAGCAACGGACTCGGAGGGGGACTTCGGGGTGTTCTTCACCTCGATGCCGTTGTCCTTGGCGTACTGCACGTCGATGTTGTCGAGGCCGACACCGGCGCGGATGACGCACTTGAAGCGGCTGCCCTTGGCCTCGTCGATCTGCTTGGCGCGCAGCTTGGTCTTGGAGCGAATGATGGCGACATCAAAGTCGCGCAGGGCCTTGCCCAGCTCGTCGGGCTCGTAGAACTGCTCAACGAGCTCGTGACCCATCGCGCGAACCTTCTCGATCGCGCCCTTATCCATACCGTCGGTAACAAGAATACGCATAACGAAATTCTCCTTAAATAATATTAAATCATTTTTGTGACGACATGTGCGTCACAAAAATACATTGGCCCAGCCGCCTTTGGCGGCGGCACCAGTGAACGTTTCACTGGTGAGGGGGTATCTAAAAGGGGGATAGTATCCCCCTTTTAAGAAATCTTCCTTTACTTGGTGTGCTCGGCCTCAAACTTCTTCAGGAATTCGACGAGAGCCTGAGCGCCCTCAATGGGCATGGCGTTGTAAACGCTGGCGCGCAGACCGCCGACGCTCTTGTGGCCCTTGAGGTTATCGTAACCGGCAGCCTTGGTAGCAGCGACGACTTCGGCGTCGAGCTCGGCGGAATCGGTGACGAAGGGGATGTTCATGAGGGAACGGAACTCGGGCTCAACCGTGCCGTGGAACATCTTGGAGGAATCCAGGAAGTCATAGATGACCTTGGCCTTCTCGATGTTGCGCTGATGCATGACCTCGAGACCGCCGATGCTCTTGAGGTACTTGAACACCTTGCCGCAGCAGTAAATCGCCCAGCAGTTCGGGGTGTTGTACATGGAGTCGTTCTTGGCGTGGGTGTCATAGCGCATGTAGATGGGCATCTTGGGATCGAGATCCTCGCGGATGAGGTCCTCGCGGATGATGGCGATGACCATACCGGCAGGGCCGACGTTCTTCTGCACGCCCGCGTAGATCATGCCGTAGTCGGACACGTTGCAGGGCTTGGAGAGGAACATGGAGGACTGGTCGGACACCAGTACGTGGCCCTTGGTGTTGGGCAGCTTGTTCCAGGTCACGCCGTGGATGGTCTCGTTCTCGCAGATGTAGACGTAGTCGGTATCCTCGGGGATGTCCAGATCGGAGCAATCGGGGATGTAGCTGTAGTTCTTGTCCTTGGAGGAAGCGGCGACGATGACCTCGCCGTACTTCTTGGCCTCGGCAATGGCCTTCTTGGACCATGCGCCGGTCTCGACGTAGACGGCCTTGCCGTTCTTCATCAGATTCCAAGGCACAGCCGCGAACTGCAGCGTAGCGCCGCCCTGAATGAACAGGACCTTGTAGTTGTCGGGGATGCCCATCAGGTCGCGCAGGTCAGCCTCGGCCTCGTCGACGATCTGCTGGAAAACCTTGGAGCGGTGGCTCATTTCCATGACGCACATGCCGCTGCCGCGGTAGTTCATCATCTCGTCACGGATTTCCTCCAGCACGGGCTCCGGCATCATAGCGGGACCGGCAGAGAAGTTGTAGGTGCGATTGTACTTCATTGTTGGTGTCCTCCTGATTGTCTTTTTTGAGCAATAGCAACAGAAATTGCATGATATGACAGCTACAGTATAGTCTATCGTGCGGGGATAATCAATAGAAAAAAGCAAACTTATCATTTATTTAAAAACAACTGTGCCGCGCTTTGAAAAACAAAAAGCAAATGAAGAAATTATTGACAAACGATAATTCTTCTGCTACGCTGACGATAGAAATTATCGCAAAACAATAATTCTGGAGGTGCGATATGAAACGTGACCGGATCAAGACCTTACTTTTGGCGGAGGCGCTCATCTGCGCGCTGCTTGCGCTCGCCCTGTGGCTTTTCGAGGGCGACGCCTTTTCCGTCGCCGGATTCCCCGGCAGCGCAGTGGGGCAGGGACTGAGTGCGCTGGCCGCCTCGGGCCGCTTCGGCTTCGCGCTGGCGTTCACGCTGTATGCCGCGGTGATCCTGCTGCCGCTCTATGTGCTCGTGCACATCGGGGCGCGGCGGGAGCTGAAGCCCGAGGACGCGCTGCTCGTGCTCATCGCGTTTGCCGCGGCCTGCGCGCTCTTTCCACACGGCTGGACCGCCTATTGGAGCACATCGGCGGAGGCACTGTTCCCGCGCCTTGCCTGGCAGTGGCTCATTTTCGCGCTGCTCGCGGGCTGGGTCGTGCTGCGGCTGCTGCGCCGGTTTTCCGGCGGCGATACGCAGGAGCTTTTGCGCCTCTTTCGCGCGCTGCTTATCCTCGCGGCGGCGTATTTCATCTTCGAGGTTTGCTTTGCGGAATTTGCGGGCCTGTTTTCCGCCGTCGACGCGCTCAAGGCGGGCAACAGCGCCTTTACAACCGATACGGTCCTGCCTGCGGCAACGGACGTAACGGGTTCGAAGAGCCTTGTGTTCAGCTATGTTGTCCTCGCCCTGCGCTTTGCCGCGGAAGTCCTTCCTACGCTGCTCGCCGCGGCGACGGCGTACTTCGCCATCGGCCTTCTCGACACGATGGAAGACGGCGCATTTACGCAGGAGAGCGCCGCCTACGCGCCAAAGCTCGCCGAATGGTGTGTCAAGGTGCTCAAGCTCAGCGTGCTGTTCGCGCTCGCGGTCAACGTTTTGCAGGCGTTCTGTGCGCCGATGCTCCTGAGCACCAGCATTTCGATCCGTCTGCCGATCTTCGAGCTGTGCTTCGTGCTCGCAGCGCTTCTCGGTGCGCGGCTCATCGCCTCGAACGTCGCCCTTGCGGCGGACAACG
>OGLM01003742.1_pt1 | contig 11990 bp, 10 predicted proteins | sample 1572531 | NCBI WGS metagenome assembly OGLM01 (sample SAMEA2581909, study PRJEB24529) | metagenome | biome: Human gut stool | place: China | collected 2011 | reverse complement strand
AGACAGGTACTTATGATATTAAGTATGAAGTTACAGATGCAATTGGAAGCCATGACGAAGTAACAGTAAAGCTTACAGTTACAGAGTAGCAGGCAGATTATTAAGGAAGATATGCAATTAAACACATGTGGAATATGTAGGACAGATATGGAGTTAAATTGATGGAAAATATGGATATTCTGACAAAGCTTGAAGAGTATTCTAAGGCTGGTTACGTGCCAATGCATATGCCTGGAGGAAAACGCAATACTGAATATGCAAGTACTTCGGTGCTTGATATAACTGAAATTGATGGATTTGATAATATGCACAATGCAGAGGGAATTATTAAAAATGCATCCTGCAGGGCAGCAAAACTGTATGGGGCAGATAAAACACTGATGCTTGTAAATGGAAGTACAGCAGGAATATTATCAGCTATATGCGGTGCAACAAAAAGAAAAGGAAAGATTATCGTTGCAAGAAACTGTCATGTATCTGTGTATAATGCATTGATTATGGCACAGTTAGAGCCTGTATATGTTATACCTGAGGTTGATAATGATACAGGAATATACAGTGGAGTTTCATTGGAACAGATTAGAAAATGTTTTGAAAATAATAGGGATGCACAGGCGGTTATTATAACTTCTCCGACTTATGAAGGTGTTGTGTCAGAGGTAAGGGAGATTGCCAGTTATCTGCATGAAAAAGGAATACCACTTATAGTTGATGAAGCACATGGGGCACATTTTAAATTTAGTGAGGAATTTCCAGAGTCGGCAGTAAAAGCCGGGGCTGACATTGTAATTAACAGTATTCATAAAACATTACCGGCACTTACACAGACTGCACTTCTACATATTTCTGGAAATTATGTAGATTATGATAAAGTTGAAAGATTTTGGAATATATATCAGACAACCAGCCCCTCATATATTCTTATGGCGAGTATTGACAGGTGTATGAGAATTATTGAAGAACAGGGAAATTATATTTTTAAGGATTATATCAGCAAACTTAAGAATTTAAGAGAAAATATCGCAAAACTTAATAATATAAGATTGATGGATAGTGATGATATTTCTAAGATTATTCTTATATGTGATGATGGAAAGTACCTGTATGACAGGTTATTGGATGAATATAAGGTGCAGCTTGAGATGGCATCATTTAAATATGTTATTGCAATGACTTCAGTTGCTGATAAACAGGAGTATTATGACAGATTCTTAGAAGCATTGCAGAAGATTGATGAAAGCTGGGAAACAGGAAAGTATAACAATGATGCTAAAACGGAAAGTAATAAGGACACATCTTGTTATGCTATTAATAATAAACCACAGGTATGTATGTGTCCGGCAGATGCAATTGATTTAATGGATGAAAATGGATATGAAGATTTATCTGTTAATTCACCTGATATATGTGGTAGAATAAGTATATCATCAATTCTTATATACCCACCGGGAATGCCTGTTGTTAATGTAGGCGAGCGGATTACCGGTGATGTATGCAGAATTATTAATAGTGCGATAAATGCCGGGCTGGAAGTACCCGGTCTTAAGGAAGGAAAGATAAGATGCCTGAGATAGCATTTATTATGGGAAAAAGCGCATCCGGCAAGGATAAGATATATAAAAATCTAATTGAAGATAAAAGTCTGAAGCTTAATACTGTTATATTGTATACAACAAGACCAATGAGAGCCGGGGAGACCGATGGGGTTGAGTATTATTTTGTAAATGATGAGACAGCTGTTAAGATGCAGGAGAGCGGCAGGATTGTTGAACTGAGAGAATATAATACTGTGTATGGTGTGTGGAAGTATTTTACAGCTGATGACGGACAGATTGACCTTAACAGTGGTAACAGGTATCTGGTTATAGGAACGCTTGAAGCGTATGATAAATTCTGTGAATTCTATGGAAAACAGCATATTATGCCGATATATATTGAGGTAGAAGATGGATTGAGGCTCACAAGGGCTATCCACAGAGAACAGAAACAGGATAATCCACACTATGAGGAAATGTGCAGAAGATTTCTTGCGGACAGTGAGGATTTTTCGGAAGAAAATATTGCTAAGGCTGGTATTACACGAAGATTTAGCAATAATGGAGAGTTAGAGGATTGCATTAGTGAGGTTAAGAGTGCCATATTAGGAGGTATGTATGGATATTAAGGTTAAAGATATAGCACCGGCTAATCAGACCACTCCGGTTAAAGCACAGGAAAAATCAGATGATAGTTTTAAGTTTACACTGATTAGCAATATTGAGGAGAAAGACCTTCAGGAAAAACTGGGAAATATGATGCAGGAAATTACCGAGCAGGGTGAAAAGATTGCAAAGCATATGGATATAAGAGATATGAAGAAGTACAGAGAGCTTGTTAAGGGCTTTCTAAATGAAGTTGTGAACCGTTCTCACAAGTTTTCAAGAGAGAACTTTCTTGACAGAAGAGGAAGACACAGAGTGTATGGAATTGTTAAGATGGTAGATGAGAATCTTGATAATCTTGCCAGAGAACTGGTAAAAGATGAAAAGGATCATCTTGCAATAGTCGGAGCTATTGATGATATCAGGGGATTGTTATTAGATATTTCAACATAGGAGCAATATGTGTTATAATATTACAGATAAGTAATGAAAAGAGGAATAAGTATGAGTAATTTTTCAGATATATATGGATATGAGACTATTAAAGAACATTTGCAGAGCGCAATATCTATGGGAAAGGTATCTCATGCTTATGTAATCAGCGGAGGACTTGGTTCAGGAAAGAAGCTCATTGCCAGCACATTTGCACAGACACTGCAGTGTGAGGCGGGCGGTGTTGAGCCTTGCGGGGTGTGCCATTCCTGTGTGCAGGCGGCAGGCAGGAACCAGCCGGATATTATCTGGGTTGGACATGAGAAGCCGGGAAGTATTGGTGTTGATGATATAAGAGACCAGCTTGTATCGGATATGCAGATTAAGCCTTACAGCAGTCCTTACAAGATATACATTATTGATGAAGCAGACAAGCTTACTGTTGCAGCACAGAATGCAATGCTTAAGACAATTGAAGAGCCACCGGCTTATGGAATTGTTATTCTTCTTGCTAATAATCCGGATGTTTTCTTACAGACTATTCTGTCAAGATGCGTTGTGCTTGATCTTAAGCCACTTAAGGATGATGTAGTTATTAAATATCTTAAAGACCACTATGATAATATCGGTGATTACGAGTGTAAATTTGCAGCAAGATTTGCAGCCGGACGAATCGGCAGGGCAATGACTATGGTTGAATCTACTGAGTTTGCAGAGTTAAGACGTGATGTAATGGATGTTATTAAGAATGCTAAGGATATGGATTCGGCTGATATTATGACATCGGTGAAAAGAGTTACCAATTATAAGCTGACTATTGATGATTACCTTGACCTTATGCTTATGTGGTACAGGGATGTACTTATGTTTAAGAGTACGAATGATACTAATCTGCTCATATTTAATGACCAGATGACACTGATAAAGAGTCAGGCACAGACTATGTCATATGAAGGTTTACAGGATATTATTAATTCTATTGACAGGGTTAAGGTGAGACTTCAGGCAAATGTTAATTTTGATCTGGTTATTGAATTGCTTATTATGGCGATTAAGGAAAATTCATAGAATGGAGAGTATAGATGACTAAAGTTGTTGGAGTTAGATTCAGACAGGTTGGAAAGATATATTTTTTTGCACCTGGGAAATATTCAGTTGAAACAGGACAGCATGTTATTGTTGAGACTGCCAGAGGAGTTGAATATGGACAGGTTGTTCTAGGTGAAAGAGAAGTAGAAGATACAGCGGTTATCCAGCCTCTAAAGGCAATTATAAGGGTTGCAACACCAGAAGATGATGAAAGAGAATTAAAAAATAGAGAAAAGGAAAAAGAAGCATTTAAGATATGTCTTGAGAAGATTGCAAAGCATAATCTTGACATGAAGCTTATTAAGGCTGAGTATACATTTGACAATAATAAGGTGTTGTTCTATTTTACTGCTGATGGAAGAATTGATTTCAGAGAGCTTGTTAAGGATCTTGCTGCAGTATTTAAGACAAGAATTGAATTAAGACAGATTGGAGTAAGGGATGAGACTAAGATTCTTGGTGGAATTGGTTCCTGCGGAAGACCTTTATGTTGTGCCACATTTTTACCAGAATTCAATCCGGTATCTATTAAGATGGCTAAGGAGCAGAATCTGTCACTTAATCCAACTAAGATTTCAGGTGTGTGTGGAAGACTTATGTGTTGTTTAAAGAATGAGCAGGATACATATGAGGAATTAAATAGTCATCTGCCTAATGTGGGAGATTCTGTTACTACACCAGATAAACTGGTTGGTGAGGTTTCAAGTGTCAATGTTTTAAGGCAGAGAGTTAAGGTATTAATAACTCATGATAATGACGAAAAGGAACTTAAGGAATATCCGGTTGAGGAGCTTCGTTTTAAGAGAAAAAGAAGATTTGATAAGGTCCGCATTGATGATGATAAGGAACTTAAGGCACTTGAGGAATTAGAAAGAAAAGAAGGAAAAGCCCATATTAGTGATGATTAATGAACGAATTGATGATTTGATGAGAGATGGACTAAAGCTTATACAGAATACAGATATTTTTTGTTTTGGAATGGACGCAGTGCTGTTGTCTACTTATGCTAGGGCAGGGAAGAAAGACAGGGTGCTGGATATGGGTACCGGTAATGGTATTATTCCGGTGCTTATGCAGTCTAAGAATCCAGGTAGCACATATAGTGCTCTTGAGATTCAGGAGGGAAGCGCACAGCTTGCCAGAAGAAATGTGGAGCTTAATCATCTTGAGGACAGAATCAGTGTTGTTAAGGGTGATATTAAGGAAGCTTCCACTATATTTGGGGAAGCTTCTTTTAATGTTGTGACGAGCAATCCGCCATATATGAATGAAAATCACGGTATTGTTAATCCGGATAGTGCCAAGGCAATTGCAAGACATGAGCTTCTGTGTAGTCTTGATGATGTTATAAGGGAAGCAAGCCGTTGTCTTAAATCTAAAGGGAAAATGTATATGGTTCACAGACCGAACAGACTTGTTGATATATTTGACACTATGAGAAAGTATCATCTTGAGCCGAAGAGAATGAGGCTGGTGTATCCTTATGTGAATAAGGCTGCCAATATGGTGCTTATAGAAGCGGTTAAGGGAGGTAATTCCCAGCTTATTGTTGAAGAACCGCTTATTGTATACAAGACGGACGGTACTTACACTGATGCGCTTCTAAAAATGTATGAATAGATAGAGGTTTATTATGGATAATGAAAAAAATGTAAAGAAAGACGGACCGGGTATGCTGTATCTGTGTGCAACGCCTATTGGTAATCTTGAGGATATTACTTACAGGGTTTTGCGTGTGCTTTCAGAAGCAGACCTGATTGCAGCAGAGGATACAAGAAACAGTATTAAGCTGCTTAATCATTTTGAAATAAAGACACCTATGACAAGTTATCATGAATTTAATAAGTATGATAAGGCAAAGGTTCTTGTTGATAAAATATTAGGTGGAATGGATGTGGCTGTAATTACCGATGCGGGAACTCCGGGAATATCGGATCCAGGTGAGGAGCTTGTAAAGCAATGCAGGGCAGCAGGCATCAGGGTTACTTCACTTCCGGGACCGGCAGCATGCATAACAGCGCTTACAATGTCAGGACGCGAGACAAGAAGATTTGCATTTGAAGCATTTTTACCAGCGGATAAGAATGAGAGAAAAGAAGTTCTTGCAGAGTTAGCATGTGAAACAAGGACTATGATTATATATGAAGCACCGCACAGACTTACTAAGACACTTGCGGAACTACAAGATACGCTTGGCGGTGACAGACAGATTACTATATGTAAGGAACTTACCAAGAGATATGAGAATTCTATGGAATTCACGCTTGAATCTGCATGTGAATATTATGAAAATAATGAGCCGAGAGGCGAATATGTGCTTGTGATTGCCGGAAAGAGCCGTGAGGAGTTAAAGGCCGAGGCAAGAAAGCAGTGGGAAACCATGAGTGTGGCAGAACATGTGCAGGTGTATATGTCGCAGGGTATGGACAAGAAAGAAGCCATGAAAGCTGCGGCAAAGGACAGGGGTGTGTCAAAAAGGGATATATACCAGGAGCTTGAAGGGAAAGCGTAAGCAGCTACCGGATAGTGTGCTCTCTGATGATTGCACGTACTGTCTTGAAAAGATAAGGCTTGATAGTATCTATGTCAGCAGGTTCTTTATAAAGAATTGCGCTGTAGCAAGTTGAACTTACAAGCTCAACAATAAGAAAGAGCATTATTTCAGGCTCTTCAAGTGAGATATCCTCAGCGTTAATCATTTCATAATATACATCTTTAAAGTTAATATCATCAGATGCAACCTTAGTTGTGAGAGCTTCCTTGAAGATTCCCCAGCTAAGGTTTTTTGATATAAATGTGAGAAGAGTCTGATTAGAATTCAGTTCATCTACAATATGATTAATTATAAATATTATTTTTTCTTCGAAACCTAACGGTTCGTCCTTCTTTATAGAAAATTCTTCTAAATCAGCGACGGCATTCTTAAATAATTTACTTGATTCATGTGATATAAGACGGTTTCTTATATCATACTTATCCTTAAAGTACAGATAAAATGTACCTTTAGCAATTCCAGCTTTCTGCGAAATCTCAGCAATAGAAGTCTTCGCAACCCCCTGTGTAGTAAAGAGATTAAATGCAGTATTCAGCAGAGAAGTAAGTTTCTGTTGTTTGTTAGTTTCAAGCTTTCCCATATCAATCACTCACCTTTATTAGTGTTAATTATTAGTTGGTTATAGTGTGTATTATGAGTTGGTATGGTAATTGATTTCAGGTGCTTTGGAGCCACCGGCACTTAACAAGTTGCAGGAACTGCAACGAGTTTAGTGTCCGCTGTGAGCGACAAGCAGCGCAAGCGTGCCTGAAATTGATTACCATGCCAACTCATTCATAAATACATTATACACCAACTCAATTATAAAATAAATATTAAAAAATGACTTTCGGTCAATTTTCTATTGACTATGTGTTTTGAGGTGCTATAATGTCAACTGAAATTGAAAATGACTGTTGGTCATATTTGTTAAAGACATGAATACATATATGACTAAGGGTTGTTGGCATTTGCATCTTACAGAAAGGCGTGGTTATTTATATGAAAAAGTTTGGAAAAGTTGTTGTTAAGTTAAGAATTCCTATTCTGGTTCTTAGCTTCCTGCTGTTGATTCCATCAGTTATTGGTTACTTTAATACCAGGGTTAATTACGATATCCTGTATTATCTGCCAAATGATATCGACACTATGCAGGGACAGGACATTTTGCTTGATGATTTCGGAAAGGGCGCTTATGCAATGGTTGTCGTTGACGGAATGAATAAGTCAAATGTTTCTAAGTTGGTAAAGAAGGTTGAGGGTGTTGACCATGTTGCGTCAGTTATCTCTTATAGTGGAGTGGTAGGAGATGATGTTCCTTCAGAAATTCTTCCTGATAAGTTCCGTTCTTATTTTGAAAATGAGGATTCAGGAGCTACATTGTTTGCAATATTCTTTGATGATACAACATCAAGTGACGATACAATGAAGGCTATTCAGGAAGTAAGAGATGTTACGGATAATCAGTGCTATATTGCAGGTATGTCTGCTGTAGTTACAGATACTAAGACAATGGCAGAAAAGGAGACTCCTTTTTATGTACTTGTAGCGGTTGTTCTGGTATGTATTGTACTTGCTATATTTATGGATTCATTCCTTGTACCAGTATTCTTTATGTTAAGTATAGGTATGGCAATTGTGTATAACCTTGGTTCTAATTATTTCTTAGGTGAGGTTTCATACATAACGAAAGCACTGGCAGCGGTACTTCAGCTTGGTGTAACTCTGGATTATTCTATATTCTTATGGCACAGTTACAAGGAAGCTAAGGAAGAAACTCCGGATGATCATCACGAAGCTATGGCGGTTGCTATTGGGAATACACTAACATCAGTTGTTGGTTCTTCCATAACAACTGTTGCAGGATTCATAGCACTCTGCTTTATGAGCTTTACACTTGGTCTTGACCTTGGTGTTGTTATGGCAAAGGGTGTTGTATTGGGCGTTATTGGTTGTGTTACAATACTTCCTTCCCTTATTCTTACATTTGACAAGGCTCTTGAGAAAACAATGCATAGAGAGATTATGCCGAATTTTGATAAGCCGGCAAGATGGATTGTTAATCATTCATGGATATTCCTTATAATATTCGTTCTGCTTCTTGGTCCGGCAATCTACGGATATAACAATACTAAGGTTTACTATGATTTGTCTGATACACTTCCAGAGAAGCTTAACTGTTCGCAGGCTAACAAGATGCTTGCCGAGAACTTTGACGGAACTAATTCCATATATATGATTCTTGCAGACAGTAATCTTTCAGCAGAGGATTCTAATGCAATGATGAATGAGGTAAATGATCTGGACGGAATTTCATTTGCATTAAGTATTGACTCAGCACTCGGTGGAGAAATACCTACGGAAATGCTTCCTGATTCGCTTGTTTCAGAGCTTAAGGGTGATGAATACCAGATTATGATGGTATCAACTAATTACACAATTGCTTCTGATGAAATTAATGACCAGATTAATAAGGTTGATGCAATTGCAAAGAAGTATGATGCTAAATCTATGGTAATTGGAGAAGCTCCTTGTACTAAGGATCTTATCACTATTACTGATAAGGATTTTAAGACAGTTAGTGCAGTTTCAATTGTTGCGATATTCTTTATTATTTTCTTCGTATTGAAGTCAATATCTCTCCCGGTTATTCTGGTTGCTGCTATTGAATTTGCAATATTTGTTAATATGGGTATTCCATATTATACAGGAACAACGATACCATTTATATCTTCGGTAGTAATCGGAACTATTCAGCTTGGTGCGACAGTCGATTATGCAATTCTTATGACTACAAGATATAAGAGAGAAAGAGCCGCTGGTAACTCTAAGAAAGAGGCTATATCAATAGCACTTGGAACATCTATTCCATCTATTATTGTCAGCGCACTTGGTTTCTTCGCAGCAACATTTGGTGTAGGTATGATAGCCAGTGTTGATATGATTGCTTCACTTTGTACACTTATGGCACGAGGTGCAATAATCAGTATGTTTGTTGTTATATTTGTTCTTCCATCACTTTTCGTATTGCTTGATAAGGTGATTATTCATACAAGTTTAGGTTTTAAGCCGAAGAAGAACAGTCAGAATTAAGGAGGATTATTATGGTTAAAAAGAATTTATTCAGATATAGTTCAGTTTTAATGTGTGTAGTTCTTACAGCAGCAAGCCTTGTTGGCTGCGGTGCTAATACAGCTGCAACAACAGGAACAGATACAGCTTATGTAACAGAGATGGCAGCAGGCAGTACAGAGGCTACGATTACACAGGCAATAACTAATGAGCTTGCAGTGTCTAACAAGAGCACACTTGCAACTAACACAAGACAGGAAACTGTTTATGTATTCAATGACGCTTCAGGTAACAAGAATCACATTACTGTCAACGAAAAGATTACAGACGCTAACGGCAATGAGACTCTTAATAAGACTGAGTCAAGTGAAAATGCGCCAGTAACAATGAAGGTTACTTACAAGCTTGATGGAAAGGAAATTAAGCCGGAAGACCTGGCTGGAAAGAGCGGAAAGGTTACAATACATTTTGATTACACTAATAATCAGAAGAAAACTGTAACAATTAATGGTAAGAAGCAGACAGTTGCCGTACCATTTACAATGATTACAGGCATGATGCTTCCAACAGATGTATTCTCAAATGTTGAGGTTACTAATGGTAAGCTTACTAAGGTCGGTGATAATATTGTAGCAGTCGGTATGACAATGCCAGGACTTAAGGATACTATGAATCTTAAGTTTAATGACAAGTCACTTGACCTTGATATTCCTGAGTATTTTGAATTAACAGCAGATGTTAAGAATTTCTCACTTGATATGACTATGTCAGTTGCAACATCTAATCTTCTTTCGGATATGAATGCTGATGATATTACTTTAGATGATCTAAAGAAAACTGTTGCTTCATTAGATGATGCAGCAAACCAGCTTGCAGACGGAACTGTATCTTTACAGGATGGAACACAGCAGTTAAGTGATGCAATTCCAGCACTTACTGATGGTGTTGACCAGTTAAATACAGGTGCTTCTTCTCTTAAGGATGGTATATATGCATACGCAGATGGCGCTGCAAGTGCATATGAGGGTTCAGTTTCACTTAATAACAACATGAAGACATATGCTGACGGAATCGGAACTCTTTACAATACTCTTAAGGATAACAATCTTGACAGCAGTGTTGCTTCGGCAGCTAAAGGGGCAAGTGATCTGGCAGCAGGTGCTGTAACACTTGATGCAGGAATTGACAGTGCTTTAGCTGGGGCTGGAGCGCTTGCTACTGGGGCTAATGATTTGACTGGTGGAACAGAACAATTAGCAACAGGTGCAGCAGCATTAGCAGATGGTGCGAATAAAATAGGTAAAACATTAACAGATGGAATGACAGAAGCAAAAGAAAAGTACGATAATGCATATGAAAGCTTTTATCAGTTGGCAGTTGCTGTTATTGGTGGAAAACTTGGATATAATCCTTCAACAATGACTGATGAACAGAAAATAGCAGCTGCTACAGCACTTGCCAATGAGGCTGGTTATGGATTATCAGCTACAGCTGATATTACAAATGAAAATCAGTGCACAAAAGCAGCAGCATTTATAATGCAGAATTATAATGATACAGATATTGCAACAGGTAAAATTGGTATAAGAACAGCAATGGTAAGTGCATTAACTGCTAAATATGCAGCAGCAGATACTGAACACAAATATACATTAGAACAATTAAAAGCAAAGGCAAATAGTGATGCAGACGCAAATCTTGTAGCTATTTCCAGTGGACTTTCACAGGCTTATAAGGCATACGGTCTACTTAATGATACGATGATATCCCTTACAGCTGGCGGAGAGAACAGTTTCTTTAATGGAATTACTAAATTGAATGAAGGAGCAGGTCAGGTTAATACTGGTGCAAATGCCCTTAAAGCAGGAATTGACCAGCTAAGCACAGGTGCAGGACAGTTAAGTGCAGGTTCTAAGCAGCTTAAAGCAGGTCTTGGTACATTAAGCACAGGTCTTAACACACTTAGCACTTCAGTTGGTTCATTCTCAACTTACAAGGAAGGAACTCTCTGCTCAAGCTTATATGCATTAAATCTTAATGCCGGAAAACTCCAGCAGGAAGGAACAGCAGTTCTTCAGAGCGGACTTTCACAGCTTACAGCTAATAATGCTACATTAAAGAGTGGTGCTTCACAGCTTGCAGATGGAACAGCTACATTAAAGGATAGCTCAGGAACACTTGCAGACGGAGTTACACAGTTAAATGAAGGTGCAATCACATTAAAGGATGGAATGGCACAGTTTAACAGTGAAGCAATTGAGCCTATCACAAAGCTTGTAGACTCAGACGCACAGACAGCTGTTGACACAATCAAGGCAGTAGTTAAGGCAGGTCAGGAATACAATTCATTCTTAGACAAGTCAGATGACAAAGCCGGAAGTGTAACATTTGTCTATAAGACAGCAGGCATTACAGCTAATAACTAAGCTTTTTTCTTTCAAACACTTTCATATAAAGATGGAACAGCCACCCGCGGGGAAACCCAAGGGTGGCTGTTTCGCTGTATTATATATGAATAAATGTGAATATTACAAGGCATAATCTATATGAACGGGGATTTCGCAGGAATATGATGATTAACGAATGGGGATTTGCGCAAGAATAGTGTTTACACGAATGGGGATTTGCGTTATAACACATATAAAAACGACTGCCTTTGAAATAGGGATACCGCAATCCCACTGGCTTTAGACGGTGGGTTAAGGTAGCCGGAAGCGGAGGTT
>OGLM01003741.1_pt1 | contig 11994 bp, 9 predicted proteins | sample 1572531 | NCBI WGS metagenome assembly OGLM01 (sample SAMEA2581909, study PRJEB24529) | metagenome | biome: Human gut stool | place: China | collected 2011 | reverse complement strand
GGAACCCATCGGTCAGTGCGCCAGCACATGACCGATAGAACCCGGGCGCCGTAAGGCGCCTGAACCCCCTTTCGTCCAGGAATACAGACCATCGTGCAGCGGTAAGCGGTAAGCCGATAGCGGACGGCGCCATTCCCATAACGAAGGAAGCGCCGCAGGGTCCGCGGCGCTTTCTTTATTTCTTCATGGCTTCTTCGAGGAAGGATGTATTCACCACATCTTTGGCATCCAGTTTCCCGTCCATCATACCATGGGAGGAATACCAGTCGATCTGTGTCTTGATATCATCGGCCATGAGCACGCCGTTCTTGTCCACATAGGGCAGGCCCAGGCGGATGTCCGCTTCCGGCGTCTTCACGTACTTGGCAATGATTTTCACCACTTCGTCCAGCTTGGCCGGGTCCTTCTTATCCACCACGGCGTCGTAGTATTCGTTGCAGGCTTTGTTATAGGCCTTCATGAAACGAACCGCAGCGTCCTTGTTCTTGGCAAATTCCGGAGAATAGAAAATGCCGCTGGTCTGGTAGGGCATCACAGCACTGACCTGGGTGATTTCCTTTCCGTAGCCTTCATTCTTTACCTTGGTAATGTTCGGTTCATTCAGGATGCAGGCGTCGATCTGGCCGCTCTGGAGGGCCGCCATAACGGCGGACAGCTTGCCCAGGGGCACCACGGTCACATCATCCAGGGAAAGGCCCTTGGCTTCCAGCATCCGTCCCAGCATGTAATGGAAGGTGGAGCCCTTCTGGGTAATGCCCACCCGTTTTCCCTTCAGCGCTTCGATGGAATTGAGGCCATTGTCATATTCCGAAGAGGCGGCCAGCAGGGCGGAAGAGGAATATCCCTTTTCTTCCCGTCCCTTATCGGCCACGATGTAAAGCTTCTGCCCCTTGGCAGCCATGTTGTAGAGCCCTGCCGTAATGCCGGTGGCACCGACATCTACCTTGGAAGAAGCGGTGGCCACCGCAATGGGCTGGGCCGCATCGAACCACTGGGGATCGATTTCAATGCCTTCCTCCTTGAAATACCCCTTATCCATGGCGATGAAAAGGGGCGCACTGCTGGTGAGCCTGAGCATGGCCAGGGACACCTTTACCGGCTTCTTCTCCCCGCCGGTCGAAGACCCGCCGCCGGAGCCGCCTCCGCAGCCTGCAAAAGACAGGGACAAGGTCAAAGCCATCAGCCCTGCCAGAATCATGGCAAATACTTTTTTCAAATGCATTCTTCTATTCTCCTCTCCTACAGCCGGGCACGCCCGGTCAATAAACGATTGCCTGTATTTTACTCCATTTCGGGGAAGAAAAAAAGGGGCTGTGGGGCTTTGGGCACGCCCTTTCGGGCGTGAGGGTTGACGGACCATGGGGCCCGAGGGTTCTTAGGGTTCTAAGGTTTGACGGGCCTTTGGCCCGAGGGTTGTGGATTGCCGCTGCCGCGGCAATGAATTTTATATGCCACCTGTCGGTGGCGGGAAAAACCATACAACCCGGCTTCGTCCGATGGAAATGCATCCCTATTCCCCTGCGGGGACTTCTCCAAAGGGGGAAGTTGGCTCTACTCTCAGCTTCTGCACTCATAAGCAACTCAAGGCATAGTGCCGCTAGAATCTGCCCCTCCGGGGAAGACGTCGCCGCCAGGCGACAGAAGGGGTGCATTTCCCTCGCCCGAAAAGGCAGTTGTACGGTTTCGCTGCCGAAGGCAGCATTTATATTCATCGCCGTCAGGCGATACCACAACCTTCACAGCCGCAGGCTGTGTCAAACCTGCGAACCCTCGGGGCGAAAGCCCCGTCCATCTTTAGAACCCTCCGGCCAAGACCCCGTCCATCTTAAGAATCTTTCCACCCCCTTGTGTCCGGGAATACGGGCCAGCACGCCAACGGCCGGCGGTAAACCGACAAGCATCCCCTCCATCCCTCCCATGGAGTATAATAGAACTATCATGACCAGTCATTACAAGGAGGTTCCCATGGTCGATCCATTTATTTACCACAATCCCACCAAAGTATACTTTGGGAATGACGCCCTCTCCCATCTCCACGAAGAACTGCCCCGCTGGGGGAAGAACGCCCTTCTGGTCTACGGCGGCGGTTCCATCAAGAAAAACGGCATCTACGATTCCGTGGTGGAAGAAATCAAGAAAGCCGGTATTTCTGCCTATGAAATTTCCGGCGTGAAACCTAACCCGGAAATTCCCCTGGCCGCCAGGGGCGCCCGGTTCTGCCGGGAAGCGGGCATCGACCTCATCCTGGCCGTAGGCGGCGGCAGCGTCATTGACACCGCCAAGGTCATTGCAGGAAGCGCTCTCTACGAAGGAGACCCCTGGGACCTGGTGAAATCCAGGGCACAGATTTCCCGCGCCCTCCCCCTCATGGCCATTCCCACCATGGCCGCCACGGGCTCTGAAATGAACAGCTGCGCCGTCATCACCAACCCCGACACCCACGAAAAACTGGGCTGGACCACGGAAGCCCTCAGGCCGAAAGTTTCCTTCCTCTCCCCGAAGAACACCTGCACCGTTCCCTCCGCCCAGACCGCCTACGGCAGCGCCGACATCCTCTCCCACATTCTGGAAGTATACCTGAACCGGGCCGAAGGATTCGACGCAATCGACGGATTCATGGAAAGCATGATGCGCTCCGTCATCCACTGGGCGCCCCTGGCCATGGAAGACGGCTGCAGCGAAGAAGCCCGGGCCAATCTCCTCTGGGACTCCGAATGGGCCATCAACGACCTCATCGACCGGGGCCACTCCGTCTCCTGGACCTGCCACGCCCTGGAACACGAACTCTCCGCCTTCTTCCCCATCCCCCACGGTCTGGGGCTAGCCATCCTCACCCCCGCCTTCATGGAATACGTGCTGAACGAAGAAACCGCCCCCCGCCTCTCCCGCTTCGCCGTCCGCGTCATGGGCGTCAAAGAAGGAAAGGATGAAATCAAAACCGCCAGGAAAGGCATCAAAAAACTCAGGAAATTCTTCACCAAATCCCTCTGCCTTCCCTCTGCCCTCTCTGAAATCGGCAGGGACGATACCCTCTTCGAAGACATGGCCGCCCACGCCATGGCCTGGAAAAGTACCGACGGCATCCTCCATGGCTTCTATCCTTTGACAGAAAAGGATTTCGTGGCGATTTACAAAAAAGCATTATAAAAGAAAAAAGTATTATAAAAGGGACTGTGAAAAAATGTTTAATCATTTCTTCACAGTCCCTTTCTCTGCCTGTTTCGATTGACTGTCTTCCACCCAAAAGCCCCATAAACGCACAAAAACTTCCTGAAATCCCCCAAGTCGCAGGCCCGTGCACAGGGAGGCCCGGTTTTTGAGGTTTTCAGGAAGTTTTGTTTCGTTTTTGATTTTTCAGCCGGCTGAATGTAGAGAAGCTATCATTCCCATCTCCCGGCCATCCCGCCTTCCATGGATGCGCGCCGGCGGGATGTGGCGGTTGGGGATTTGGAGCCCCTCGCTTCTCTGTCCATATAGTCCAAAGGGACCTGTGGCTATCTCACTGTCCCTTTTTCCACAGGCCCGCCGCCTTTATCTGGAGGCGCACTTTGTCTTCGGGGATGGTGAAATCGGTGCCGAAGAGTTCGTGGGTCAGGTAGTCCGGTTCTATGGAGTCCACGATTTCCCGGGCTGCGCCGGTGGTGAAGGGGCGGTGCTGGTCGATGGAGGTAATGTGTCGGCTGATAACATCCGGCGTCACAAGGGCGGGAGCCCTTCCGGAGAGGCCTTTCTGATATCCGCCGGAGAGGGAGCAGCTGAGGTGGATGCCTTTGATGAGTGATTTCAGGGAGCCCAGCCGGTTCACCACGCTCAGCACATAACGTGCGCCGTCTTCTTCGGTCACAAGGTCCGGGTTCGTATTCATCAGGTGCCCCGTGTCCAGCATGATACCGGTGTTTTCCCCCGGAAGGAGACGGAAGAAATAATCCACTTCCTCAGGCTTCAGGGTGTAAAGTCCGGGCCAGAAGATATTTTCAAAGAGCATGGTCACCGAATGGGGCACTTCATTCGCCACGGCGCTATACACCTCTGCCGCCGCTTTCAGCACGTCCCGGTCGGTGTAGCGGAAGCGGCGGGTCCAGATTTCATCCAGGGAGCAGTGGGCTACATGCCACACCAGGTACTCCGGCTTTTCCGCAAGGGCGGCGCGGATGTTGAGGCGGATTTTCTCTATCCAGTCCTCCACGGTGGTACCGCCGAAGGTGTCAAGGAGGGACTTTTTTGTGGGGAAATCTTTTTCATAGAAATCCTTCCGCCCCAGATAGAAGTCCATCCAGTCCGGCCAGTAGGCCAGATGACAGCCTACGGTGATTTTCCCCGCCGGACGGGGAGCAGGACTGGTGCCGTATATGAGGTTTTCAATGCCGTCCAGATGAAGGCGGCACACCGCATTTTCTATTTCTTCTTCCCTGTCATGGGGCATCATGTAATGGCTGACTGACTGTTTCACACTATATCTCCCCTTTGGATGAGTCTGCCTTTCTTTCCTATTTCTTTTCCTCTTTCGGCAGACTGGCATTGTAGCGGTCTACCACCTGTTGGGCTTTCTGCACCGCATCATTTCTTTTCTTGATAATATCATTGGCATCATTGGTGGCGCCATCGATGTATTTCTGTGCGGCCCGCACATATTCATTCACAGCATCCATATACTTTTTGAAATTTTCAAAATCTTTGACGCCCTCTGCCGGCGGGACCGGTTCAGGCGGCAGAAATCCATCCACCGAAGGATAGGCTGTTTCCATATTGGTGGCTGTCTGGTCAGGCATCGGCTGATTTGTTTCTTCCGCCAGAGCCGGAAAAGCGGAGCCTATCAGGAATGCGGCAGCCAATGCCGCCCATTGCTTCTTCATTGAATCACCTTCCCTTGGAAATCATGATGAAATGGAATCAGGCACAAACCGGGGAAATGGCAAAATCCGCCGGTTTGGCCCCTAATTATGAAGAGAGAATTGAAAGGGTATAGTAATATGGCAGGGTGATGGCTGTCCATACCGATCCAGGGCAGGACTGAAGCGCCACTGGTAGGCCGCTTCCACTGCCGCACGGTCCAGTGCCGGATTTCCTGTGGAATCTGCAATCACTGCTCCCGTCACGTTTCCCGATGCATCCACTGACAAGGTGACATAAGCCACCCCTTCTACTTCTGCATTTTTGGCAGACCGCGGATAATTCGGCCGGACCGATGAAATCAGCACCGGTGCAGTCACCGCCATGCCGGCACCTTCGCCATTTCCTCCGCCGCTGCCGCTCCCGGTGCCGCCTCCTTCACCGCCGCCGCTTCCGCCCCCTTCGCCTTCTCCTTCACCGGAGCCGCTGCCGCTCCCTTCGCTGCTTCCCTGTCCGCCACCGCTTCCGGTGCCTTCGCCGAAAGCGGCAGTTCCGCCGCCATCTCCTGAGGCTGATGGGGTAGCCGAAGTTTCCCTGCCCCTTTCTTCCTGTACTTCTGTTTCTTCCGCAGCAGGGATTTCTTCCTGTTCCTTTTCAGGTTCCAGGTTTTCCTTATGTTCTGCTTTCTCTACTATATCACTTATGTCCTTCAAAATGGCAGGCCCGCCTGAACTTTCTGAGGCGCGGTTTCCGCCGCCTCCTCCGCCTCCGGCATCCAGGGTGATTTCAATAATCCGGGGCGGCAGGTTTTCCCTGTTCTGTATGCCCAAGGCGCCAATCACCGCCGCAGCCAGCACATGAAAGGCCAGGGCAGCGGCTGCTGCTTTGGAAAACCTTTTATTTCTGCTGTCCATGGTCATCACCTGCACTAGTGGCCAGGCCGAACCGACTCACGCCGGCTCCTTTCAGCCGATCCAGCAGTGTCACCACCGTTTTATAGGAAGCGTCGTCCTCCGCCCGGATGATAACGGAGAAAGAGGCGTCCTGCCTGCTCTGCAGGGCTGCATTGGTGACAAGGGTATCCATATCCATAGGTTTGTCATCCAGATACAGGGACCCATCCTTTTTGACCGTTACGGAAAATCCGCTTTTACTGACCGATTCGGAGTGGGCCGCTTGGGGAAGGCGGACCGGGATTGTCCGGATGTCACTCATGTACATGGTGCTGACAATAAAAAATACAAGGCACAGGAACATCATATCAATCATGGGACTCAGCATCAGTTTCGGCTCTTCATCATGGCTGCGATATCTTCTTCTCCTCATGATGCCCGCCTCCTCACGCCTTTTCCTTTTCCGCTTCCGCCTCATCTATCATGGCGCCTGCCATTTCATCCATATCCAGCGTAGCGCCCTTGATGCGGGCGGAGAGATAGGCCTGGATGCACATGCCCACGATAGCGATGCACAGGCCGAAGACCGTAGTAATCAGTGCTTCGCCGATGCCCGCCGTAACGCCGATGGGATTCTGCACCCTTTCATTCAATGCGTTGAAGGAAGACATCATGCCCGTAATGGTTCCCAGAAGGCCCAGCATTGGGGAAAGCCCGATAACCACGGAGAGAAAATTCATGTACCGGTGCAGCTCTTCGATGGAGCGGTCCACCCGGGCATAGACTACCGAAGCAAAGCGGCCGCCCAGATGCTTCCGTTCCGGCAGCATGGTCCCGGCGATTCGGGCAGCACTTCCTCTTGACGATGCTGCCAGAGCCTGCGCCTCCTCCACCTGGGAATCATTCAGGAGCCGGCAGAAAGCCAGAATGAATTTCGTATCTGAAATGGATTCCCTGTAGTACAGATACCGCTCCACCCCAATGATGACCACCACCAGCGAACAGGCAAGAAGGGGCCACATGCACACGCCGCCACGCTGGAAATAATCCACCGCCGATAAAAAAATACCCATTTCTCACGCCTCCGTTTCAAAAAATAAAAGCATGGAACGCCAGATGCTGACCTTGCCAAAAGCAGGCCTTGTCCATCTGATTCGAACCATGCGAATGTGTAGAGACAAAAGACAGGCTGATACAGTAGAAACAGAATCTGTCCAACTTCCCTGAAAGACAGACAACATTCCAGCTCATTGCACGACGCGCTTGTGATAAGACTGTCGTCATGAACTTATACATACATTTGCAGAGCATCTCTGGATTTTAGCCGTATTTTCCAGATAAACTTTTTAGATGATAATTGTATCATAAACTATATGAACATCATATAGTCAAGTCTTCTGTAATAGACAAAAAAGGCAGTACCCAAAAGCCGTTTCAAGTACTGCCATATAAATACTAACTATATAGTGATTATTGTTGTTAGAAGGAGAATCTCAGGCCAAGATCAAGTCTCCAGTCTTCATTCAATGTAGAAGCAAAGGACCGGGTATATGTACCATAGAAATAAGTATTCCTATTTAATTTGAAGGAACCACCCAATTCCATTTCATACCAGGTATCGCCAAGATCAATGCTGCTAGACTTGTAGTTACCATAAGTATCCGCAAAATGAGTATCCATATCTCCGCTGAACTCATGGGCCAACCCAAACTTGGCAAAATAGGACGAGTTGCGATTCTGTTTACCGAGACTTACACCGATACGACCAACTGCACTGTTGAAATCATCCTGTTTAACATATAATTTCCCCGCCGTACTTTCTGCCGTATAATCTTTGCCGTTTAATCTGCCAAAAGTAAACTCAGCACTCGGAGTAATGTAGAATCCATTATCATAGGCAAATTTTTTCCCATATTCAACGCTCATGGAAGCCCCCCAGGTAGAGTAGTCTGCATCCAAATCAATCGTTGACGTATTAATGGTAAAATCATTCTTAATATGACTTCCACGCAGAATCACATCCAAGTACTGTCCATCATCCTTCATCATGGTTCCATAGAATGCAAGACTGGCCAGCTTACCATCTCCACTTCCATTACCTCTATAGGAATCACTTGAAGTACCATAATCAATAGCAGCACCTACAATCCAGTTCTTATTTACCTTCTTGTCGTAACCTGCCTGATAGATATTATAATTGGATCTCAGATTGGTATTCTGACTATCCATGGTATTACGACCGCCAAGATACCTTGCCCAAGCACCGTTATCATTCGGTGACAATCTCAAATCCCCCAGGCGGCGGTGCAAATCATTATTATTTCCGCGCCATAACTGGGCAGTCGCCAACTGAGCACTCTTAATTCCCTTCTGAACGGTGGTTTCTTCTGTATAATGGATATCAGGTTCATCAATAACAATAGAGCCGGAACCACTATCGGAACTATCGGAATTTCCCTGGCCGCCAGAGGAAGTGTGGTCTCCTGGATTCCCTGTAGTTTCTACATTGGATGTATCCATCTTCCCTAAATTACCTGTTCCATCAGCACTGAAATCAATAGTCCCGGAAGATGGCTGTACAGCTGATCTGCTGGTTACCATATAAGAAGCCGTAACCTTTGGTGTTAAAAGGCCTTCTGCAATTTCTACTCTGCCTTTCAGGTTTCTTTCTCCCTGTGCATATCCTTCATAAACCAGTTTATGAGCCAGTGCATTCAAGGCATCTGCCACTTTCAGCCTATCTGTTTCATTTGTAGAAGACAGTTTCAACCCTTTGCTGTCTGTAATGAGCTGAATAGAAGACCCGGCGTCAGCACTTTCAATCCGGAAATTGCCTCCGGAAATAGCTGTAGGATCAGAAGAGTCGTGACTATAAATCACAGAAGCATTGCCACCATAACTTTCGACTCGGATATCCCTTTCGGAATTCTGTTCAATAATTCCTCCATCAGCTGACAACCTTGTCAAGCGGCTTTCATTTTTAGAATTCTTATTTGGTGCATCTGTTGCGGTAGATACCTGCTGATGATCCCATAATGCTCCATGACTCAGTACCATGTATACATCTCCGGGATTATCCATCCACTCCTTATGGTCATTACCAAATACCGGATCAGCTGTGCGAACCCCATTAGACTCTTCCGTATATGTCATGTCCGGATTCACCATGCCCGGAACATCTGCATTGACTGCTCCCTTAAAATAGGAGTCTTTTGTCGTCAATCCAAGAACAACTCGCCCTTTGCTTTCTGCTGTAATATCACCGTTAATCTTAACATCTCGGTTGTCTGACCCCGCCGTTACATTTTCCCTCTTATCTATTGATGCATTGACTGTCACCAGCGATCCAAATCCAGACTCTATGGCATTCCAGGCATTAGATCCTTCTGCAATGATGGAGCCGCCGCCTACATTAACTGCACCATTCCATGCACGAATAGCGTCATGAGAGGAAGTCTTAAGATCTACCAACCCCTTAATATCCAATTCTGCTGATCCTGTATTACCGTTAGCAAAAAGGAGTCCATAATTGCTGGAAGCTCCATCTGTCCGAATTTTAACTGCATGATTCGAGCTGTTATCATTATTGATAATCAACTTAGCATGACCGTTTCCGCTTTGCCATTCTCCTTGTCCGGATGTGCCTTCTACATCCAGTCCATACCCAAACTGTCCATCTTTTACATTGACTTCAATTGCGCCCGGATTATTGATGGTTAGCGTCCCGCTGCTTACATAAATACCAGCTGGATTAACGCCTACATTAGAATGATCTGCCACAAGCGTCAGGTTGTGCCCTGTCATATCAATGACAGCTTCATTATCTCCGCCCTTCATAATCGGTGCAAACATGTTCATTTTGGTAACAAAATAATTGTTTTCAGCATTATCCTTTAAAGACTGGTTATACCGGCTGGCCGTAATTGTCTCATCTTTGTCAAATGTATAATGACCATTGCCATCAGATACTCCTGCATTTTTCCAATAGTCTCTTGCTTTCTGCCCATAATATACATCTTCCACTATTTGAATATCGTCCTTGTAATCGGTAATCCCTGATGATGGTGTATAATCATAATACCCGGTACCGGCCTGATTACCATCTTCCCGGAATAATATGGTGCCGGACTTAGCAACGTTCATAGTTACAGAAGGTGTCAGCAATCCTTCCGCAATTTCAACAGTACCTGTCAAGTACTTGTCTGCGAACTGCACATATTTCAGTTTCCCAGCCAACATATTCATAGTCCGATTAACCAGGTCCTTATCTGCAGCCGACGCATTGGCAGAAAGTCCCTTTTCCAGACCCTTGCTGTCTGTAATCAGCGTAATTTGAGAATTAGGTTCAGCTGCTGTTATGGTAATATCACCGCCTATAATAGTCGTTGGCTGACTGGCATCATGTTTGAAATTAACCGATGCACTGCCATCAAAATGATCAATAAGAATAGCCCTTCCACTGTTTTGATTAATGATACCATCTTTACCCTTGAAATCTGTCAAGTGACTACTGGATAAGGTATAATAATTACTTTCCTGCTGATGGTTCCATACCGCTCCATTTTCCAGAGCTAAATATACATAACCCGGATTAACAGTCCATTCTGTATCTACAGGATGATCAAATCCCTGCGGGTTCAAGACGCCATTATCTTCCCGTACATAATTTTCCCCGGGATGGACTAATCCTTCAACGTCCGAATTAATAACGCCTGTAAAATAAGAGTCTTTATTCCCAAGTCCTAAAATAACACTACCCTTTCCTTCAGCAGTTACATCGCCTGTAATTTTTACATCTCTGAGAGCAGAAGAAATCTGTGTTTCCCCATTTGAATCCAACGAAGCATTTACAGCTACTCTTCCGCCAAACTTTGTATCTATTCGACCTTTAATACTGCCTCCACCTACATCTATATTGCCTGCCCATGCAGTGATTGCAGCTCCGTTATCTGACTCAAGATCTACCAACCCTTTAATAATCAGATCGCCTGAACCGGTATTTCCTTCCGATCTGAGCAGTCCATAATTATTATCCGAATTTACACGGACTTTAACTGCATTTTCAAGAGAATCATCATTATTAATCACCAGTTTGGCATTCCCACTGCCACTCTGCCATTCGCCCATACCGCTGGTTCCCTGAACAAAAATGCCATATCCAGCCTGCCCATCTTCTGTTGTAGATGTGATAGAGCCGGGATTATTAATGGTCAGCGCACCACTAGTTACATACATACCGGCAGGATCTACACCAACGCCTGCATGATCAGCCACAAGATTCAAATCATGTCCGGTCATATCAATAACGGCAGTATTATCGCCGCCTTTCATAATCGGTGCAAACATATTAAGCTTATTTACAAAATAATTATTTGCTGAGTTATCTTTTAAAGTCTGATTATACCGGCTGGCTATGATAGTCTCATTAGCATTAAATGTATAATGACCATTGCCGTCAGAGACTCCTGCATACTTCCAATAGCCTCTAGCTTTTTGCCCATAATATGCATCTTCTACAATTTGGACACCATCTTTCTGTGAAGAGTGCTCTCCCACATCTGCCGCTTGTACCGACATACCCACTACTGTACCTGCCATTAAAAAGGCAAGCACTGAAACATTCAATTTCCTGGATGTTTTCATTTTGTACGCTCCTTTCAAAAATAAAGCAAAACGCCCTTCAGATTCTCATTAACCCATTCAATTCAAAAAACTCACAGAATATGTTTAGACATTTAAAGTAAAATCTTTAAATGAAATATCCTCAATTAACGGTTTCTCAGTATTGCAATTAAATTGCCGACGCAAATCTTACCTACCGAAAAGCATTAAAAGAAGTTATTTGACTCCAAACCTATCCCATGAGGTTTTCTATACTAAATTAGTGGCACTCCGACTCAGATCCTTATCGAATTTTTCCTTTGTGAAAGGGTTGCAAAAATTCGATTCTCTTTACGGTTGCAGGACAGTTCCGGGTTCCCACCGGATTCCCCACAATGTTATTTATTTTTATATTTTTAATTATTTTAAATCGTATGATTATCATACAGTCAATATTAAATCAGTAATTTTTTGCAAATATATTAAATTTCCCTATCATATGCATTCTACAATAAAAGAAAACAGAAATTGCAGAAATTCTGCAACTCCTGTTTTCTCTTATACTTGATGGTCAAGTTGTCCTTAGAAGGTATACCTTACGCCTACATCTGCCCGCCACTTCGTTTCCATATCGGCTCCGAAGTTATGGGTATAGGTGCCGTAGAGGTAA
>OGLM01003737.1_pt1 | contig 12012 bp, 10 predicted proteins | sample 1572531 | NCBI WGS metagenome assembly OGLM01 (sample SAMEA2581909, study PRJEB24529) | metagenome | biome: Human gut stool | place: China | collected 2011 | reverse complement strand
TCTTCATGGCGTCCGCCTGAGCGCCGACAAGGGTTGCCGCCGCCATGGTGGGATCGCGCATGATAGCTGCACGCTGAGCCTGCTTGATGAGCTCCGCATCCTCTTCGGGGAGAGTGACCGAGCCGAGGGCTATTGTGACGACCTTGAGTCCGCGCAGCTCGCTCCACTTTGCGGAGAGGGCGGCGTTCATAGCGGTTTCAAGCTCGGTGTTGTGAGCTACTATCTGATTGGGGCGAAGCTCAAGGTCGGAGAGCTGAGCAAAAGCGGGCTGAAGCGCGCTGATGAACTCTGTCTTGAGCTGATTGTCTATCTCTTCGCGGGTATAATCCTGCTCGACATTGCCGCAGACATTGGTATAGAAGAGCATGGGGTCGTCTATCTTATAGGAATATACGCCCGAGCAGCGGACTGCGACATCGATATCAAGGCCTATCTTCGAATCGACGACACGGAACGGAATCGGGTTCGGAGTGCCGAACTTGTTGTCCATCAATTCCTTGGTGTTGAAATAATAGACACGCTGATCCTTTCCGGTATCGCCGCCGTAGGTGAAACGCTTACCGATGGTCTGGAATGTCTTTTTAATGCTGTCGCCGAGAGAGCCGGAGAATATCGAGGGCTCCGTGGAGGCATCATATGTAAACTCGCCGGGCTCCGCGCAGAACTCGACTACCTTGCCCTGCTCGACTATCATCATGCACTGTCCGTCCGCAACGGCTATACCCGAGCCGTTTGTGATGATGTTGTCGCTGTCCTTTGTGTTTGACGATCTGCCGCTTACGCGCTTCTGTCCTTTGGTAACAAGAAGCTCCTTCGGCATTGCCTCGCAATAGAAAAATTCCTTCCACTGATCGGCAAGAACGCCGCCGACTGCGCCTGCACCGGCTTTAATAAGTCCCATAAACAAAAACTCCTTTGCAATATTATTTTATTATATTATTTCGCGGGGTGAGTCCCCTTTTTGACTGTTTATCCTACCGCTTCGTCAAAGAGCAGCGGCTCGCTCTTCAAAACATAATCGGTTTTTCCGTCGCGTCCGTCATAGGTGAGCACTTTTCTCGCGGCCATGCCGCCCTTTTCGGCTTCTATGGCGGCGGTGGGAACAGTCTCGGCAAGGCAGCCGTCGAACTCATAAACCTCGCCCTTTTTGACCTTCACCGAGAAGAGGATACCGTCCGACTCCATCTCGTTATCGGCTTCGTTATACTTGAGCTTTACGAGCGTGACGATGACTCCGTCAACATTCGAGATAAAGCGTATCCTGTCGTTCGGATAAATCGCGCTCCCGGTCTTAAAAATCTGCACCGGGTCACCGAGAGCCCTGTATGACGCGGAGCTTGAATCGGTATAGAGCGAGAGCTCAAACGCATCCTTTGTCACATCGTACTCCGTCATAACTTCCTCGGTAGTCTGCATATCCCCGTCGCCGGTCGTCTCATCGGTATCGCCCGTTTTACCGCAGGCAAAAAGGGTGAGGGCGAGGACAAGGACCAGAAGAACCGACAGGATTGCCGAAATGCTTTTCTTCATTTTCAAACCTCCGTTCACGGCAGCAAAGTCCACAGGTCGGAAATTGCGTCATATTCATATACCACCCTGTCAAGGTGGTTAAAGCACACATTTATCTCGCGCACGAAGCTATCTTCGCCGCTTGTGCCGAGGGCATAGATATTGTAGCGGATTCCGTCCTGCTCCATATACTCGCCCGTATCCAAAATCGCCATGCCGGAATCGACATATTCGGCGAAGCCCTTGCTGCATTCGCGCATCTGTTTGACCGCCTCATCCAAGGGTATGTCATACTTCTCGTCGCGCTTTATCTCCGTTCCCGAAATATTCGACGGAAGCGTCATTTTTTCGGAAGAGGTCGAGGATATCGCCGCTTCTGCGGTCGTGCCGTCCGACGTTTCGGGAGCCGTTTTTTTGTCCTTAGCGCAGCCTGCCGACAGCATAAGGGCAACCGCCGTCAACAGAACCGCTGCCGTTATCAGCATTCTTTTCACTGCGGGGTCAAGCCTCCTTTTCACGGGTTTCTTCTTTTTTGTCCGCCCTGCCGAAGCTCGACGAGGAGGAATAGGGATTCAGATTCTTTTTCGGCTCATCCCGCACGCTCGCGCAGTCACCCGCCCAGCTGATGAGCAGAGTGCGCAGCAATATGATAAAAAGCCATATTATGAGCAACGAAGCGAACCACCATATGGAAATTTTAAGGATGAAATGGGCGGCAAGCAATATCCACGCGGGCACCGACCAGCCGAGGTTGAATACGAGGTTCATCAAAAAGCAGAGCATAAAGCCCCTGAAATCGCGTTTTCTCACAGTTTGTCTCCCCTTTCTTCAAATACATCCCAAATACTGCACATATATAATATCAAAAAAATCGTCCGAGCACACTACCCCCTCGGAGTAGTTTTGATCGAAGAATGCGAAAAGGCTCAGATATGTATTTTTACCGCACAACAAAAAGCCTGAGGTCGGGCGCGACATAGACGGGAGAGAAGGTCTTTTTGATGCTCTTGCCCTTGAGGTTCGGGACAAAGAGCTCGTTCCAGATTTTCGTGCCCTTTTCCGCCTGAGCGGCATGCGCCTGAAAAGAGGGCAGAGTTGCACCGACAAAGTCAAAATATTTCGTCAGCGCTTTCTTTCAGCAGGTTTTGCGGCAGAGATAGTTTCCGTCCGCCAGCTTCTGAGCCTGAAACACATTGATGGTTACTCCGCAGATTGCACAGGTATTCGCCATAGTTGTTTCCTCTTTGATTCCGTTTGAAATAATTAATTTTTTGTTTTATAAACCACCGTTTTTCGTCGCGAACAACGAGATAACGGATTTTCAGCTTTATTCACACGCTGTCGATAACCGAGACGAAATAATTTTCCGGCAACGAGCCGAACAGAAACGCGTCGATAAGCCCCTCGCGCTTCGCGCAGCGCACTTTTTCGTTCAAAGGCTCGTCGTTTTCGTCGTCCACGAATAAAATTACTCGGCAGTCGGGCGTGCTGTTCTTCACCTTTTCGCTTATCGCCATTCTCTGATTGAACATCCACGGGGCATACGCCTTCACCTCCATCAACAGCACGTCGGGTCTGTGCATCCTGCACCATTCGGCGGTCGAGTCCGGCGATTCGGAGATAATTATCTGATAGTCATCCAGTTTCTGCATCAGCATCCGCTCCATGTTGTGCGCGTGGATGCTGCTTTGAATATCCAAAACGATTTTCTTCATTTTCCGTGCCACCGTCCTTCCCGTATACAAAGGCAATTCTACACTTTCTATTTTACAGATTGTCGAATTTTTGTCACTGGCATAAGTGCCAGTAACAGAGCTGATTTTATTCAAGCAGGGGCTCATGGGCTGTCGCATTTAGATGCAAAAAGCGCTTAAAAGAGCAATAAGCAAATAAAAAAGCAAAGGTCATATCCACATTATTGATTGTGTGAAATATGGCCTTCGTTTTTTGCTCTTTGGTCTGCGCTAAATGCGACAGTCCATTTATTAAATTATTCGTCTTTTAAAGTAGTCACCATAAGCTTATTTTCAATAGCCGTTGCGACCAGCGCTTCGCGGTTTTCAAACCTGCCTTTTTCCACCATATCGTCGAGGTTCCACCGCACGCCGTTTTTGGAAATTCCGAATTTATCTGCTATCTCCTGATAAGTAAGCCCGCGGATATACCACCGCAGGATATCGAGCTGGCGGGGCGAAAATGAATCCGACATAGTGCCCTCCATCTCAACCGCAGGCGAGGTACATGGGAACACCCTTTCGCCCGCGAGAGTGCGTTTCACCACATCCAAAAGCTCCGCCGTGCCGTGATCCTTGTACCATAGACTGTCCGCCGCGCCGGTTTTGGCTCTCGCCAAAACTTCCGGATCGACGAGCGAAGTGACAACGACGATTTTGATATTCGGAAACGCTTTTTTGATTCTTTCGGCGGCGGCAAGGCCGGAGTGCTTATGCTGAGTCTGCACATCCATCAATATAAGTCCGATGTCGCTGCCGCAGTGCTTCTCGGCTTCAAAGGCGTCGCGATAAACGCCGACGAGCCGGAATTCGCCGTCCACGTTCAGACGCTCGGTGAAGTGCTTTTGAATATAGAGATCGTCCTCTACAAGCACGGTGTTTATCATAGGTCGTTCTCCTCTCCCGGAACGGTTATCAGCAGCGCAAAGCGTGGCTTGTATGCGGTATACATCTCGCCGCCCGCCGCTTCTATGCTGCGGCGCAGGGAAGACAGCCCGCTCCCCTCTTTTATCGGCTCTGTGGGCACGGCGCCGTTATTCGTCACGGTGATATCATAAAGACCGTTGCGCTCGGCAATGCGGATATATATTTCCGTGCCGCCCGCGTGTTTTATGCAGTTTGTCACGCACTCCCTCGCAACGGCGACGGTCAGCTCCTCGGCTGTGGAATCGGGAGGCAGATAGCCCTGCACTTTCACTTTCACGCCGAGTGTTTCCGCCGTCTGTTTCACTTCGTCCATCGTGCCGTGCGGTTTGGCGCGGTCGCTCTTGAGCACGCCGACAGCCTCCTGCAGAGCCTCGATTTTTCTCTCCGTATCCTCGCCGCTGCCGATTATATCACGGATAGTGAGCAAACTTCTGCCGATGGTGTCATGGATATATATTTTCAGGTCAAGGCTCTCTTTCTCTTTGATGTCGTCCGCCATGCGCTCGTACATCTTCCGGAGCTTGCGGTTGACCTCTTTCAGCTCTGCGTTGATTTTCATCTGGCGCAGGTTGCCGTTATAAAGCTCGGTGACATTGTGCGCCGTCATCTGCTGCCAGCGGTTGCTGCCGTCAACGGTGATGTTCTGCGTGCGGAACTGCCAAACGGTATTATCCGGCAGTATATAGCAGCCGTCCTTTACCGCGACGGTTTTATCGGGCCGTTCCAACGCATCCTCCAGATCCTTTGCAATCTGCAGCTCGTGACCGCTCAGCGCAAACGACAGGCGGCGCATACGGTTGTTGCACAGGATCATGCGCCCGTCCGGGTCGGCGAAGCAGATACCCATCGGGAGCTTGTCGGTCGCCTCTTTGATCGAGGACGGCGAAAGCTCGCTTCTGCGGCGGCGATACTCGCGCGGAAAAGCTATTGCAAAATGCAGCGCTGCAAGTACAATCACGGCGGCGAAAATCAGCCACGGCGCGCCGAGCAAAAACGCGTCTTTACCCTCGTAGGGGTCGCCCCGGGTCACCGAGAGAAGAAGAGTCAACAGAATCACAAAGTGAACGGCGCAGGGCAGACTGCGCAGGGGCATCCTGCTCCTTATTGTCTGATACAAAAACAGTCCCAGCTCCAAAACCGCCTCGCAGAAAAGCAGGAGCGGTATCACCGTCTGCCAAAAAACGGAGAGGGAAGAAAATGCACTCATTTTGCGGCACCTCCCTCCGGACAGAATACAATATGCTGATATCCGTCCTCCGCCTCATATTGAGTGCTGGATTTATCGGCAAGTGCCGACAGATTTGCTTCGCACTGCACATTCAGCGACAGACGAAGATAGCCGACATCCGCAAGGCTCACCTGAATGCTTTTCAGGCTTTCAAGGTCGGTTTCAATAGCAGTCTCATAAAAATCAAACACCGCCGCGGCAGCTTTGCCGGAGAGCATGGAAACAGCGGGGTCTATGTAGAGCGTGCTGCGCACATCCAATAATTTCAGCGTTTGAAGTGACTCGGAAAAAGCGCGCTCCAGCTCGCCGACCGATACTTCGTAGTCGCGGTCGGTCAGGAGCGTCAGGTGCTTGCGGCGTTTGATATAACTGCACAGCACAGCAATCTCGGCGAGCAAAACTTTTGCCCGCTCGGGGTCGGATTTTGATTTTTTCTGATATTCCCCGGTCAGCTCGGATATGCGGTCGATCTGACGCTGGGTCGCCGACTGCAGCAGATCGTAAAGGCGGTTCTGTTCCTCCACCTTGCGGTGCTTTGCCTCGCGCTTGTATTCATATCGCAGAAGATCGTTTCTCTCGCCGAGCTCCTCCGCCAGGCTCTCCGACTCCGCCTTGACAGCGAGCAGCGCAGACATATCCTCCGTCCAAACGGCATAGCCGCCGCTTATAGGCATGGCGTGAACTGTCAGCCCGTTCTTTCTTGTCACGGGGCTTTGCAGAGCCTTTTTCATGTCATATTTCGGAATAGCTTCCGTGTTCAGCGCCGCATAGCGAATATTAAAATTTCTGTCTGTAATTTCCGCGGAGGTGCCGACGGAAGATGCGAACAAGTCGGCATAGCGACTGTTTGAATGGATATAGCCGCAGGCAATGCAGGCTTCAAAGCAGAGCATATACATAAAGCTCTGAAACGCGGTGACATCGCCGAGCGTAGCCTTCACCCACTGCACGCCGGAATAGCTCAGCGCGAGATAGCTCAGCGACACCGCCATCGGGATAGCGGGCCACAGATGCCGCCTGCCGTTTTTCATCCGGCATTTGAATATCATAACGACAAGCGCTGCCACCGCGCAGGCCACCTGCCAGCCTATAACCGCGAAATATCCGAAGCCGTAGCCGTGGTTCGTATCCGACCACACGGCAGCATCTACAGGAAAGGTGAAAACAAATTGATGCAGATCGTTTGTCAGCACGAGCGCAAGCAGCGTGCCGGAAACGAGCCACAGAGCCGCAGTCGCTCTCGGCAGGCGGTAGGAGTCGGGTTTACCGAGGGATATGGCGATAAGCAGCGCGAGCATGGGCACAAACAGCATCGGCAGATAGAATAGATACCACAGATACCGCATTGCATCGGGCTGCCAGAAGATAAAATACTTCGCCGAGCGGAATGTGAACCAGAGAATTATCAGCACCGACACGGCAGTCAGATAACGCCCGACCTGCCTTTGCACAATACGCTGGCGCACGGAAAGTCCCCATGCGGCATAAAGGCCGATATAGATAAAGCTGCGCAGATAAGAAAAAAGCGTGGGATAAAAATCACCCCTGCCGACAAGGCGGAACGAATATGCCAAAATGACGGCGAGTACTACAATGCCGCTCGTCAGAAATTCTTTTTTTCTCCTGTCCGTCATGCCTTTCCCCCTTTTTATGCGCAGTGTGTTCCCTCAAGTCACATCATAGCATAAAATTTCGAGTTTCTCAACTGCTTATATTTTGATATTTCAACATACAAATCCGCAGTCAAACGCAAAGGCACGCAAAGACAGTGTCTGTCCTCGCGTGTCTTTGATTTTATATATTACGCACCAATCTCTATGCAGTCTTTGCTCTGCGCACCCCAGGAGTCGAGCGCGTATATTTTATAATTGTGCTTTTGCCCGTCCGATTTGAGCGTCAGCTCAACCGTTTTGCTCATGCTGCCTATGCCGTTATAGTAATCGCTGAAGAAGAGCTTCTCTTCTTTACCGTCAATGACCACTTTGTATGAATGAACAAAATCATCATCTGCCGCGGCGGCAAACGACAGCGTTATTGAATCCTTGCCGGTCTTGGCGCTGCACGCCGTGTCGGTGATGACAGGCGCGCTGTTCTTCTCTTTTCTGCTCTCAAAGGCGTATCTCTTGTCGTTCTTATACGACAGCGGCAGAGTCCAGAGCATATTGCTTTTCTGCTCCGTGCCAAGATTTGTGCCGTCGAAGCTCATCCTGTGAATTTTGACTTCGCTATTTATAAACTCCAATATGTATCCCATAGGGTTTGCCTCGGGGTTCGGCGGGATTGATCCGTTTTCCTTGCCGGCTTCAAGCTCCGTATATGAAAGCGACTGCGTAGACAGAACAGTATAATCGCCCTGCCATATCGATCGCTCGTCAAGAATCGAATAGTGGCTGTGTCCGCTGAAAATGACTGCGTTTGGATATTTTGACATAACTTCGTTCAGCGAACTGTCGCCCCAGTCCTCGCTGCCGTAGCAGGTGTCTTTGGGCTGGTTGTGCGTCATAACAAATATAGGCTTGTCCGGCGTATCCTTGCTCGCCTTTTCAAGCTCGCGGGCGAGCCATTTTGATGTCAGCTTATATCCGCACGACATACTTCCGTTATTCGGCGACGCACCGATAAAATGATATCCGTTTACAACATAATGAGTCCACGGCGACTGTCCCAAAGCCTTTTCGAAAGCTCTTATATGATCGCTTGCGAAAAGGTCATTTTCGCTCCAATAGTCGTGATTGCCCATAATCGTTTGGATTACGGGCTTATCCTCGCCAAACACCTCGTCAATCACGCTTTGATATGTTTTAAATGCAAAGTACGAACCTTCGTCACCGATGTCGCCCGCAAACAGGATCATACCAACACCGTTGTTTTTCAGTTCTTCAAGCGCGGTTCTGAGATGGCGGACATATAGATCATTTTCTTCAAGCTTTTTTTCGTTCGGCGGCAGCTGCGTGTCGGAGATAATACCTACTCTAAAAATATCTCCGCCCGCAGTAAACTTTTTAAATTCTGCTTTCTCTATAATGACTTTATCATCAAAAGAACAAGGCAATCAAAATCACTCCTGCTATAATAACTAAAACAACAGGCAAAATATCCGTTATAACTTTTCTCGGTATGCTTTTGTCACTATTAAAGATATTCTGCAAATCCCAAAGCTGTCAGCACAAGCTATTGACAATATATCATTGAAATCAGGAAAAAGTCAATAGGTGTTGAAGCAGGCGTAAACACAAATAATAATCACATAAAAATCCCGCCGGCTTATTTTGCACAGCCGGCGGGATTTTTTTAATTTTGCTGCAAAATATCTTCTTTATCGAGCATCGGGTATTTGACAAGTGACGCCGAATCGAGGTTTTCACGGTGCATATCGACCGCGGTGATACGGCGGTTATTATATGTCGTGTAATAATACACGCCCTTGTCCGCGTTAAAGCAGGAGGTATATATCGTTATCTCATATTTTCCCTCCGCGACCTCGCAGCAGCCGCGCACCTGCTCTACAGCTCCGAGGATATGAAAGAACTGTCCGACGCTCTCCTCTTCCGTGCTGCCGGAGAGCGAATTGAGCTTCGTGAATGCGGCTCTGACAAATCTCGACATCGATGACAAGTCGCCCGGCAGACCGAGTCCGCCCATTCCGCGGCTGTATGTGCCGAGGTCGAGATTGTTTGAAAAGCTGTTTTGGGGCTGCTTCGGCGAGAGATTCATATAGTTATTGAGATTGAACATCTGCATATCGAACGGCGGCTCGTTCGTGAGAACTCCCGGGGCGTTGTCGTATATTCTCAGTCCGCTCTCGGTCGGCTCGACCGTTATCGCGCCGCTCTTGTCCGCGATTATCCAGTGCATTTTCGCCGCAGGATAGCGGTTGTCGAATGTTGTACCGACGAGGTTTATTTTCTCTATCGCGCTGCGAGCCTGCTCAATGGTCGCGTATTGGCTGAGTACCCACGGGATAAATTCGAACTGTGCGATGTTCTGCTTGCCGTCCTGCGGCTCGGCGTAGTGCGCGCTGACGGCGAAGTTGAGCCCCGCCATGCCGAGCCCCTTTTCGTTTACCGCGTCGTAGTACATCGGATATCCGTCCGAGACATGAGCCGTGCCGATTATAGCATAATGCTCGTCCGTTCTGCCGCCGTGGCGGAACTCGAGCGGGAATCTGCGCGGCATCACGGTTATCTCCTCGCCGTAAGAGAACTCATAGTCAAGCGTCCTGCCCATATAAAAATCATCGGTTTTATAAGTTGCTGCCGTACACATAATAAGCCTCCCGAAAGTTTCTTCTGCAATTATAGTATACCTGTTTGCCGAAGTTGTAAACACAATGAAAAATATCTGAAAATTTAAACCGCCACGGGCACTTTTCTGCGCTTCGCGGCGGTATGTTTATCTTTTGGGTATCTTTTTTCTGATATCGCTCAGGCGGTTGAGTGCTTCATACAGCGTCTCGTCTTTCTTCGCAAAATGCAGGCGGATAAGGCTGTTCACGGGCTCGCGGAAGAAGCTCGAACCCGGCACTGCGCCGACTCCGACATCGCGTGCGAGGACATCGCAGAACTCTAAATCCGACTCGAAGCCGAACTCCGAAATGTTGAGCATCACATAATACGCGCCCTGCGGCACGGTGTGTTTTATCCCGATATCATTGAGCCCCTTTATAAACAAATCGCGCTTTGCGGTGTACTTTTCTCTTAGATCATCGTAATATTCGCCCCCGAACCGAAGCCCCGTGACCGCCGCCTCCTGAAGCGGAGCCGCCGCGCCGACGGTCAGGAAGTCATGCACTTTCTTCGCGACTTCAATGATATTCGGCGGCGCGATAATATAGCCCAGCCGCCAACCGGTTATCGAATATGTCTTTGACAGCGACGAGCAGGAAATCGTGCGTTCCCACATTCCGGGAAGAGTGGCAAAATACACATGCCTGTTCGGCGCATAGACTATATGCTCGTAGACCTCGTCCGTGATGACAAAAGTATCATATTTTTCGGCTAAATCGGCTATAAATTTCAGTTCATTATATGTAAACACCTTGCCGCACGGATTCGACGGGTTGCAGAGTATAAGCGCCTTGGGGTGCTGTTTGAACGCCGCCTCCAGCTCGTCGGGATTGAAATCAAACTCCGGCGGATATAGCGGCACATATATAGGCTCGGCGCCCGAAAGAATCGCGTCCGCGCCGTAGTTTTCATAGAAAGGCGAGAAAACAATCACCTTGTCGCCCGGGTCGGTCACGGTCATCATTGCCGCCATCATCGCCTCGGTGCTACCGCAGGTGACGACTATCTCCGAATTTGGGTCGATGCTCCTGCCCATGAACTTCGACTGCTTCTCGGCGAGCGCCTCTCTGAAATTCTGTGCGCCCCAGGTTATCGAATACTGGTGATAATCCTCGTGCGCGACCTCGGCAAGGCGGTCGAGGATTTCTTTGGGCGGATCAAAATCCGGGAATCCCTGCGACAGATTGACCGCGCCATACTGCAGCGAGACTCGCGTCATTCTGCGGATGACCGAATCGGTGAAAATTTCTGTTCTGCCGGAAAGTTCAGGCATGTTTTCTCCCCCTAAATGCTGCGTTTTGAAATATTATACCGCAAGTCTGGCCGCTCGGGCAACCGACAAAACAAAGAAAAGCAGCCGGGAAAGCCGACTGCTTTTGTATACTTTTTCTGTTTTACTTCGCGTTGACGATATCGATCTGGTTCATATAGAGGTCGATATAGCTCTCTGTCTTCGAGCCGAGCAAAGTGCTGTGGTTCGCGTTCTCCACAACGGGATAGACATACCACACGCCGCGCTCATATGCGCCCTTGTGGTCAACGATAAATTCGTGCTTCTCGCCCTCGGGATAGAGTGCGCTCTTGACGGGCACTGCGCCGTCGTTTCTGAGCCAATCGCCCTCGAGCTTGACGCCGTCAACCGTTATTCCGGCTATGTGGCCTATAAGCCAGCCCGTGCCCGCCATGCTGCCGAGCGCATCGGTCGGGTTCTGGAATCTGCCGTCCGCCGAAGGCTCCGTGCCGCAGCAGGCGTAGGAGAAATAATATACGTTCTCAACAGCACCTATCTTGGCGTTGAGCTCCTGCGCGCCGTGAAGCGTGAGGTCATAGAGGCAGTTATCGTTCGAGAGGGCATAGTTCAGAATGCCACAGAGATTGAAGCTCGCCTTGCCCTCGCCGGGAGCGCGGGTAAGACCGAACTGGTCGAGCTTGAGGTCAAGGTAGTTGCTGCCCGCCATACCCGCGACATTGGCAATCATAGCGGCGATATACTCGCCGTGATAAACGGCAATGCCGACATTCCCGCTGACGGTGCCGTTATGCGGCGCCGCTATCGAGATAACGGAGTTTACATAATCGCCCTTTCCGCCTTTGAAGAACTCGGAGACGTCGCCGCCCGCCGCGACCTCTTCGGGCGCGCCGTTTGCGAGAATATAGGTGAAGAGTCTCGTCGTTGCGCCGCCGAACGAGTGGCCGAAGAGATTTATCTTGATGATATTTCCGTTCTTGTCGGTCTTGCCGAAGGTGTCGATAAGAGCTTTGCCGACAAACGAACGGCCGTAGCGCTCATGATGATGCTCCGCAGAGTGGGCTGCACCGTAATCGACGA
>OGLM01003735.1_pt1 | contig 12021 bp, 9 predicted proteins | sample 1572531 | NCBI WGS metagenome assembly OGLM01 (sample SAMEA2581909, study PRJEB24529) | metagenome | biome: Human gut stool | place: China | collected 2011 | reverse complement strand
AAAGCACCGTTGGCCGGGACATCGCCCGCGCCGAAGCAGGGACCGCAGAAGGCGCTGCGGATGCTCGCGCCGCAGGCCATCAGCTTTTCCAGCGCGCCCGTGCGCATCAGCTCCATCAGGACGGGCTGACTTGCGGGATAGCAGGACAGCCAGAAGTGTCCGTCGCCCAGCGACGCGCCCTTGAGGATCTCGGCGGCTTGCAGAAGATTCTGGTATGTGCCGCCGGAGCAGCCGGCGATGACGCCCTGGTCGGCCCACACGCCGCCGTCGTGGATCTTATCCGTCAGGTGGGGATCCGCCTTGGGGAAGCGCCGCCGGGCGTCGGCCTCCACGCCCTTGAGAATTTCCTCGGCATTTTCCAAAAATTCTTTAATAGTGTAGGCATTAGAAGGATGGAAGGGCAAGGCGATCATAGGCTCCACCTTGTCCAGCTCGATGGTGATGTACTTGTCATACCAGGCAACCTCGCCCGGGTGCAGGGGCTTATAATCCTCCGCCCGGCCGTGGGTCTTGAAGAAGCCCTCCGTCACCTCATCCGTCTCCCAGATGGAGGACAGACAGGTGGTCTCGGTGGTCATCACGTCAATGCCGTTGCGGTAGTCAATGGGCAGGTCCCGGATGCCCGGGCCGCAGAACTCCAGCACGCAGTTGTTCACAAATCCTGTCTCAAAGGTGGCCTTCACCAGGGCGATGGCCACATCGTGGGGGCCCACGCCGTGGCGGGGCCTGCCGGGGACGTGCACCAGGATCACCTGGGGCGCTGCCAGGTCGTAGGTGTTACGCAGCAGCTGCTTGACGATCTCACCGCCGCCCTCGCCTACGCCCAGGGTGCCCAGCGCGCCGTAGCGGGTGTGGCTGTCGGAGCCGAGCACCATTTTGCCGCAGCCGGCCAGCATTTCCCGGGCATACTGGTGGATGACCGCCTGGTTGGCGGGCACATAGTCGCCGCCGTATTTCACCGCGGCGGACAGGCCGAAGGCATGGTCGTCGGCGTTGATGGTGCCGCCCACGGCACACAGGCTGTTGTGGCAGTTGGTGAGCACATAGGGCACCGGGAACTCCGTCAGACCGCTGGCCTTGGCGGTCTGGATGACACCCACATAGGTAATATCATGGGAGATGAGACTGTCGAACGTCAGGTGCAGCAGGCCGTCGCCGCTGCCGGTGTTGTGGGCGCGGAGAATGCGGCAGGCCATGGTCTTCTCCCGGGCCGCCGCCATGGCGGGTGTGGCCTCACGGACGGCGCCGCCGGTCCAGAGGACGGGGGAGTCGTGCAGCTTGATCATAGGATAGCACCCCTTTCGGGAAATCAGAGTGTCGGGCACAGGCGGCCCGTGCAATAATGTAGTCAGTATAGCACGATGATGAAAAAATGCAAGAGGAAAATCAAGAAAATTGCAAGTTTGAAATTTGCGTTTTGCAAAAAGACTGAGCGCTGACGGATAAATTTGCGTTAAAATAAAAAATTTTGAAATTTTAAAATTTTGCTCTTGCAAAATGAAGGCGGCGGACGTATAATCACCCATGAAACAACGTACCGCCCTGCGGCGAAAGGAGAAACCGACATGACCGAGAAAGACACCACGATTTTAAAACAGTATACCAATCCTCTGAGCCGCAGCATCCAGGAGCAGTACGCCATCAGTCCGGATCACTACCGGGGCGATATAAAGCTGGGCCTGCGGAATAACGATGGCACGGGCGTTTTGGTGGGTGTGTCCAAGGTGGGCAGTGTTCAGGGCTATCTGATGCAGGACGGTCAGCGTGTTCCCGCCCCCGGCCGTCTGTATTACCGCGGCATCGAGCTCACCGACATCGTGGAGGCCCACCGCAAGGCCGGCACCTTCGGCTTCGAGGAGGTAGCCTACCTGCTGCTGATGGGTTATCTGCCCTCCAAGAGCGAGTTGGCCTACTTCGACAAGATCATGAACCAGGCCCGCAAGCTGCCTGAGGGCTTTACCGAGGGCATGATCATGCGGCACCCCAGCCACAATATCATGAACGAACTGGCCCGCAGCGTGCTGAGCCTGTATTCCTACGATCCGGACCCGGATAACACCTCCATCGACAATATGCTGCTGCAGTCCGTCAAGCTCGTTGGCTATTTCCCGTCCATTGTGGCCAATGCCTACGCGGTGCAGCGCCACTACTTCCACGGCGACTCCCTGCATATCCATTTCCCGGTGCCGGAGCTGTCCACGGCGGAGAACTTCCTCCGCATGATGCGCCCGGACAAGAGCTACACCGATGAGGAGGCCCATCTGCTGGACATGATGCTCATGGTCCACGCGGAGCACGGCGGCGGCAACAACTCCACCTTCGTCTGCCGCGCCATGTCCTCCAGCGGCACGGACACTTACAGCGCCATTGCCGGGGCTGTCGGCTCCCTGAAGGGGCCCCTCCACGGCGGCGCCAACGCCAAGGTCATGGAGATGTTCCGCTATATCAAGGAGAATGTGGATCCCCACGACGACGGCTCCATCAAGGACTACTTGAACAAGCTGCTGGACGGCCAGGCGGGCGATCGGTCCGGCAAGATCTACGGCCTGGGCCACGCGGTGTACACTATGTCTGATCCCCGCGCCGTGCTGCTGAAGAAGTACGCCCAGCGCATGGCGGAGCTGAAGGGCTACGCCGACGACTTCGCCCTGCTGCAGAAGGTGGAGGAACTGGGCCTGCCCATGGTCATGGAACGCAAGCACAGCGACACGCCCATGTGTGCCAATGTGGATATGTACTCCGGCCTGGTGTATGCCATGCTGGGCATCCCTGAGGAGGTGTTCACGCCGTTGTTCGCCTCCGCCCGTATTGCCGGCTGGTGCGCCAACCGCATCGAGGAGGTGGTCACCTGCCACCGGATCATGCGCCCGGCCTACCGTGCCGTCACCACCCATGAGGCGTATATCCCCATGGACCAGCGCGGCGAGCATCTGCACCTGTCTGCGGCGGACTGATACGATGAAGGAGCCGTCCCCACCGGGGACGGCTCCTTTTTACAGGACCAGATTTTCGTCGGTGATCTCACCCTTGCAGACCACGTTGGTGGGGCCGGTCAGATACAGGTCGGTGACGCGGCCGGCCGCGTTCCGTTCCACGTCCACATACAGCGTGCCGCCGGTCATATCCACCCGGACGTGTTTGCCGGAGACCTTGCCCAGCAGCGTCAGCACCGTCACCACGGAGCCGGTGCCCGTGCCGCAGGCGTAGGTAAAATCCTCCACCCCGCGCTCATAGGTGCGCTCGTACACATGGTCCGGGCCGATGATCTCATAAAAGTTCACGTTGGCGCCCTTGGGGAAATCCGGATAATGCCGCAGGGTCCGGCCCAGCCGGAGCAGCGCCGCCGCGTCATAGTCTCTCAAGCCGGCGATAGGTACCGCCGCGTGGGGGATGCCGGGGTCGCCCAGCTCCACATAGGCGCAGTCATAGGTGATGCCGTCCACCTCCGCCGTACCGTCCAGCCGCAGATGGCAGGGATCGTTGAGCCGTATGCGGTAGAGCCGTTTGCCCATTCGCCAGCCCGTCACAAGACCGGCGGTGGTCTCTACCCGCTGTGTTTCGCCGGCCAGGCCGTTCTCGAACCCGTAGCGGCAGATGCACCGCGCGCCGTTGCCGCACATCTCACCCGTGGAGCCGTCGGAGTTGAAGAACAGCATTTTGTAGTCGCCGCCACAGGTGGGGGGCTTCACCACCATGAAGCCGTCTGCGCCGATGGACATATGCCTCTCACACAGGACGCGGACGATCTCCGGCCACCTGTTCTCGGGGATGGCGTTCCGACGGTCGTCCACCACGATAAAATCATTGCCTGCCCCATTCATCTTCCAGAATTCCATGATAGCCCTCCCTCGCGGTATTTTCTGCCATTGTACAGGGAACTGCCGCCATTGTCAAATACGCTGTCCCTATCGCCCGCGCCAAAAAGAAAAGCCACCCTTTAGGGTGGCTTTTCCGTGACTGCCCACAGGTTTTGTTGTCCGTACTTCCACATACCGCAAGGAAGGGGGGAGTGTGAGGGGGAAACCTTTGCGGGTTTCCCCACTCGCGTTCAGTCATCCGCCCGCAGGCGACCACTTTTGCACAGCAAAAGTGCCGCACCAAAAAAGAAGAGACACACGAACGTGTGTCTCTTCTTTTTTGGTGCGAGCGATGGGACTTGAACCCACACGACCTTACGGACACAAGCACCTCAAGCTTGCCTGTCTGCCGATTCCAGCACGCTCGCGGACAAGATACCTGACTATTATAGCAAAACCGGGCAGTTTGTCAAGTACCGGAGGAAAATTCGCCTGCTGCAGATAAAAAAGACCGCCGAAAGGCGGTCTTTCTTATACCTTTTTATTCGTTCCCCGGGAAACTGGGGATGGTGGCGAAGCCCCGCTGCAGGTCCTCGTCGGTGGGGATGACATCGCTCATCTCGCCGTCGTTGTACTTGCCGTAGGCCACCATGTCGAAGTAGCCGGTACCGGTCAGGCCGATGACGATGTTCTTGGCCTCGTTGTTCTCCTTGCACTTCACCGCCTCGTCAATGGCCACGCGGATAGCGTGGCTGCTTTCCGGCGCGGGCAGGATACCCTCGCAGCGGGCGAACAGCTCCGCCGCCTCGAACACGGCGGTCTGCTCCACGCTGCGAGCTTCCAGCATGCCGTCGTGGTACAGCTGGCTGACGATGCTGCTCATGCCGTGATACCGCAGGCCGCCGGCGTGGTTGGCGGAGGGGATAAAGCCGTTGCCCAGGGTGTACATCTTGGCCATGGGGCAGATCTTGCCGGTGTCGCAGAAGTCGTATTTGAACACGCCCCAGGTCAGGCTGGGGCAGGAGGCCGGCTCCACGGCGATGATGCGGTAGTCCGCCTCGCCCCGCAGCATCTCGCCCACGAAGGGGGAGATCAGGCCGCCCAGATTGGAGCCGCCGCCGGCGCAGCCGATAATGATGTCCGGCTTGATGCCGTACTTGTCCAGCGCGGCCTTCGTCTCCAGACCGATGACGGACTGGTGCAGCAGCACCTGATTCAGCACACTGCCCAGCACATAGCGGGTGTTGGGTGTGGAGGCGGCGCACTCCACGGCCTCACTGATGGCGCAGCCCAGAGAGCCGGTGGTGTCGGGGAATTCCGCCAGGATCTTGCGGCCTACCTCGGTGGTCAGGGAGGGAGAGGGCGTCACCTCCGCGCCGTAGGTCCGCATGACCTCGCGGCGGAAGGGCTTCTGCTCATAGGAGCACTTCACCATGAACACATGGCAGTCCAGCCCCAGATAGGCGCAGGCCATGCTCAGCGCCGTGCCCCACTGGCCGGCACCGGTCTCCGTGGTCACGCCGGTCAGACCCTGCTCCTTGGCGTAGTAGGCCTGAGCGATGGCGGAGTTCAGCTTGTGACTGCCGGAGGTGTTGTTGCCCTCGAACTTGTAGTAGATGTGTGCCGGGGTACCCAGCTTATCCTCCAGGCAGTAGGCACGCACCAGGGGAGAGGGACGGTACATTTTATAGAAATTCCGCACGTCCTCGGGGATGGGGATATAAGGGGTATGGTCGTCCATCTCCTGCTTTACCAGCTCGGCGCAGAACACCTGACCCATCTCCTCGGCCGTCATGGGCTTCAGGGTGCCGGGGTTCAGCAGGGGGGCCGGCTTGTTCTTCATATCCGCGCGAACATTGTACCAATACCGGGGCATCTCGTCCTCGGAGAGATAGATCTTGTAGGGAATGCTGCGGTTCTTCAGTTCTTTCATGGTGTTTGTCTCCTTTCAGTATTGGTCAGCGCGGTACGCTGTGTTACGCAAAATAGTCGATCTGCATGGCGTGCTTGACCTTGGCCAGGGTATCGGCCGCAGCGGCCTGCGCTGCCTCGGTGCCCTGCCGCAGCACGTCCATCACATAGCCGGGGTCCTTTTCCAGCTCCTCGCGGCGATTACGGATAGGCTCCAGCGTCTCCTGCAGGACGTTGTTCAGGAACTTCTTGACCTTCACATCACCCAGGCCGCCCCGCTGATAGTGGGCCTTCAGCTCGTCCAGATTGGCGTAGTCCGGCAGGTATTTGGCAAAGTGCTCATCATTGCAGAAGGCGTCCAGATACATGAACACCGGGTTGCCCTCGGTCTGGCCGGGGTCGCTGACCTGCAGGTGGTTGGGATCGGTGAACATGCCCATGACCTTGGTGCGGATGTCCTCCGGCTTGTCGGCCAGATAGATGCAGTTGCCCAGGGATTTGCTCATCTTCGCCTTGCCGTCGGTGCCGGGCAGACGCAGGCAGGCCTCGTTGTCCGGCAGCAGGGCCGTGGGCTCCACCAGCGTCTCGCCGTACAGCTCATTGAAGCGGCGGACGATCTCGCGGGCCTGCTCCAGCATGGGCAGCTGGTCCTCGCCTACGGGCACGGTGTCGGCCATGAAGGCGGTGATGTCCGCCGTCTGGCTGACGGGATAGGTCAGGAAGCCCATGGGGATGCTGTGGTTAAAGCCCCGCAGCTGGATCTCCGCCTTCACGGTGGGGTTGCGTTCCAGCCGGGCCAGCGTCACCAGGTTCATGTAGTAGAAGGTCAGCTCCGTCAGCTCACACACCACGGACTGGATGAACATATGGCACTTGGCGGGGTCCAGACCGCAGGCCATGTAGTCCAGCGCCACCTGTAGGATGTTCTCCCGCACCTTACCGGGGTTGTCGAAATTGTCGGTCAGGGCCTGGGCGTCGGCGATCATAAAGAACAGCTTTTCAAACTTGCCGCTGTTCTGCAGGATAACGCGGTTGCGGAGAGAGCCCACATAGTGGCCCACGTGCAGGCGGCCGGTGGGACGGTCGCCGGTGAGGATGATCTTACCCATAATCGTGATTCCTTTCTGTATGACAAATGTTTTTTCGAGACAACAAAAAAGTCTGTCCCATGGAAAATCCATGGGACAGACTGAAAATACAAGCCTGCGGTACCACCCACATTGGCGTAAAAACGCCCACTTTGCGCGCACTGTCATGCGTTCCGCCGGGATAACGGCCGCGGCTGCCGTCGGGTATTACTCGCCGGATAAGGCTTTCTCCCCGCCCTCGTAAGTCCATTCACCGCACGTTCCGCTGCTGCGCTTTCACCGATACGCGGCTCTCTGAAAGTTTCCTGTGCGATTACTCCTCTTACTCAACGGTTTTTGAAGTATGGGGTTATTGTATCACCTTTTTTGCAGATGTCAAGCAAAAATTTTATCGGACGGCGCTATCTGCACAGCATCTTCAGCAGCTGCGGGGCGGTGTCCGCGATGCGTTCCGCGCCGGCAATTTCCAGTTTCTCGCGGCCGCGGAACCCCCAGCTGACGGCGATCAGCGGCAGACCGGCGTTGCGGGCCGTGGCCACATCCACCTCGCTGTCGCCCACATACACGGCATTTTCCGGGCGGACGCCGAGATCCGAAAGCGCTTGTGCCACAAGGGCTGGCGATGGTTTTGGGTCCACGCCGTCCCGTTGGCCGAGGGCCGGCATACCGGGGAAAAACTTTTCCGCCAGCGCCTTGGTGGTGGCGTCCGGCTTGTTGGAGACAACGGCGGTCTTCACACCCATTTTTTCCAGCTCCGCCAGGACCTCCGGAATGCCGGGGTACGGCGCGGTCTTTACGCAATTATGGGCCTGATACCAGTCCTTGTAGGCGCTCAAAATCTCTTGAAACCGTTGGGGCGCAATGGGTTCGGGGATGGCGCGCTCCATGAGCTTCGCGGCGCCGTTGCCGACGAAGGCGCGTATTTCCTCGAGGGTGCGCTGCGGCCAGCCATTTTCAAGCAGGATATGGTTTACAGCGTCCTGTATATCCGATAGGGTGTCTAAAAGTGTGCCGTCCATGTCGAAAAGAACGGCCTGAAAGCGGGGGCAAAGAGGGAAATTCATGTGGCAGGTTCCTTTACATTCAGGTTAGTTTATGTTGCGCTAATGGTCACTTTATCTTGCTCTTAATGAAGCATTATAGCAAACTGTGAGGCACATTGCTATATGCAGTTGTCGTTTTTTTTGCGGTACGGCACATTTTTGGCCGGACAGATGGGTCGGCAGGCGGGGCAGGGGGATACTGCCCGGGATCAGCAGGATGCCGACGCCCCCCAGGAGGGTGATCTGCGCCTTCGGGAGCGCCGCGCCGCGGCCCACGATGCGGCGGCTGAGGCGGCCGAAGGGCGCGCTGCCGCCTGCGGAAAAGGCGGGACGGACGCCGGCAGAGCCGACGCCCGTCCCAATGCAAAAGGGGAACACACATGGACGTGCGTTATACGCTTGTTACGCCTTCCTGCCGCTCTTGAAGAACGCGCCGATGACCTCAATGACCACAAAGACGATCAGGTAATACACCACGTTTATCTTGTGAGAGTAGATAGCGGCGAACACCATGAACAGGGAGCACAGGATGGCCAGCACGGGCATGACCTTGCCGCGGAAGCCGGACAGATCCTTGCGCTTGAGCAGGGCGATGTAGATGGGGATGTAGATGGCGTACAGGGTGATGATGGGCAGCTCGGAGGAGTCGAACTTGAAGGGACCGAAGCCCCCCATGATGGTGCCGCCGTAGAAGTACAGCAGCCACAGGGAGCTGACCAGCAGGCCGAACACAGCGGAGTTGTTGGCCATGTTGGTGTTGGCGTCCACGTTCTTGAACATGGCCAGCTTGGGGCTGCCGCTCTCAACGGCCAGATCGAACATGCCGCGGGTAACAGCCATGGTCAGGCCGTTGCAGGTGCCCCAGCAGGAGATCACAACGAACACGAAGATGGCAGCGCCGCCCACCTGACCGAAGATGTTCTGGAAGGCGATCTTGGCGCCGGCCTCGCCGCCGGCCATCATGACCTCGGACTCCACCGCGCCGGCCAGACCGACGTAATAGATCACGTACACGATGGCAACGATCACGGTGCCGATCAGCAGCGCGCGGGGCATGTTCTTCTTGGAATCCTTCAGCTCGGTGCCGATGGAGGTGGCGCAGATCCAGCCCTCGAAGGCAAAGGCCAGGGACACGATGGCGCCGAACAGCCCCTCGGTGAAGGGCATCTCGGTAACGACATTGGAGAAGTTGAACTCGGTCATGCCGCTGGTCAGACCCACGATGGTGCCGACAACGGCCATCAGCAGCAGGGGGATCAGCTTGATGATGGTGGTGGCGATGGCGAACTTACCGGCCAGCTTGGGAGCCAGAGCGTTCATGGTGTAGGTAACGATCATGAACACGCCGGCCAGCATCATGGTGCGGCCGCCTACCACGGCGTCGTCCCAGCCCATGAGCACGCCGAAGTAGCGGGCGGGCAGCCAGCTCAGCACGGACACCAGGGAGGGGTAGTAGATGACGGCCATGAACCAGCCCACATAGTAGCTGTAGGTCTTACCGCAGGAGGCGGCAGCGTAGCCCACCAGACCCTCCACGCCCTCATGACTCTGTGCCACGACGCCGAAGGTGCAGGCGCTGATGATCATGACAACGCCCATGATGATGAATGCCAGAATACCGACAGACAAATTACCGCCGGTCTTTGTCAGAACGGCCTCGGCCTTGAAGAACACGCCGGAACCGATGACAGTGCCCACCACCAGCGCGATGGCTACGGGCAGGGTATATCGTTTTTCCATAATTCCGTTTTCCTTTCTGATCTCTCCTCATAATTGGATCGTGAGACTTTTCACAATCACAGCATCATTATAGCGCGTTCACGATTTATTCACAAGCCTTTTTTGTCTGTGTTTTGTAGAAAAAATCACAATATTTTTAGGTAATTCGCCAATTCGCGCTTTACACCATTAAGGTTTTTAGCGGGTTTCCGCAGAAGAAAACCGCGGCGCACCGCGGCAGGCATACAGATGCTTGGAAAACCGCGAAAAAAGCAGGACCGGCGGGGCCGGTCCTGCATGGCAGGCAGAGGTCGTTACACGTTGAAGCGGAAGTAGATCATGTCGCCGTCCTTGACCACATACTCCTTGCCCTCGGAGCGCAGCAGGCCTTTTTCCTTGGCGGCGGCCACGCTGCCGCCGCAGGCCATCATCTCGTCGAAGTTGATGGTCTCGGCCCGGATGAAGCCGCGCTCGATGTCGGAGTGGATCTTGCCGGCGGCCTGGGGAGCCTTGGTGCCCTTTTTGATGGTCCAGGCGCGGCACTCGTCCTTACCGTAGGTCAGGAAGGAGATGAGACCCAGCAGGTCATAGCTGCACTGGATGAGACGGTCCAGACCGGACTTTTCGATGCCCAGGTCCGCCAGGAACATGGCGCGTTCCTCCGGGTCATCCAGCTCGGCGATGTCCTGCTCCAGCTTGGCGCAGATGGGCAGCACCTGGGCCCCCTCCCTGGCGGCCAGATCGCGGACGGACTGGAAGTACTTGTTGTCCTCATAGTGGGCGAAGCCGTCCTCGTCCATGTTGGCGGCGTAGATGATGGGCTTGAGGCTCAGCAGGTCCGCCGTCTCGACGATGGCGCGGTCGTCCTTATCGCACTCGAAGGTGCGGGCGGACTTACCGCTGTCCAGATGCGCCGCCAGGGCCTTGAACACCTCGGCCTCATGGAGGAACTTCTTGTCGCCCTTGGCGGCCTTCGTGGCCTTCTCCACACGGCGGTTGACCATCTCCAGGTCCGCCATGATCAGCTCCAGGTCGATGGTCTCGATGTCGCCCAGGGGGTCCACGGGGACGTTCTGGCTGGCATCGGCCACCACGTGCATGATGTTCTCGTCGTCAAAGCAGCGGACCACATGGACGATGGCGTCCGTGCGGCGGATGTTCTCCAGGAACTTGTTGCCCAGGCCGGCACCCTGGCTGGCACCCTTCACCAGACCGGCGATGTCCACGAACTCCACGATGGCGGGGGTCTTTTTGTTGGTCTGCCACACCTCGGCCAGCTTGTCCAGACGCTTGTCCGGCACGGCCACGATGCCGCTGTTGGGCTCGATGGTGCAGAAAGGATAGTTGGCCGCCTCCGCGTTCTTGGTGGAGGTGATGGCGTTGAACAGGGTGGACTTGCCGACGTTCGGCAGGCCGACGATACCTAACTTCATATAAAATACGCTCCTTACACGTTTTTTGGGCATAACAATACATCTATCATTATACGCAAAGCACCGGGGGAGCGCAAGCGTTTTGGCAAGATTGGCCCTTTGGGGCAGACAAAAAGCCCGCCGGGGAGCAAGGCATCCCCCGACGGGCCGGGACAGGTGAAAATTACAGCAGCTTTGCGCGCAGGTCGGCGATCATGGCGTCGTACTCGGCGTCGGTCAGCAGCACCTTGGGCAGGCTGTCGCTGAAGGGCTGGCCCCAGCTCACGCCGCCCTTGTACTTGGGCACGATGTGCACATGCACATGGGGCATGCCGTCGCCGTAGGTGGCGTAGTTGATCTTGTCCGGGTGGTACAGCTCATCCAGGACCTTCGCCACCTTGGCCACGTCGGCAAAGTAACCGGCGTTCTCCTCCGGGGTCAGCTGGAAGTACTCGGTCTTGTGGCCCTTGAAGGCCACCACGCAGCGGCCCTTGTTCTTCTGGTCGCGGAACAGGTATACGATGCTGTAGGGCAGCTCGCAGACGTCCAGCATCAGAGCCTTGCGCTTTTCGTTGTCTTTTTCACAGTAAAAACATTCAGCCATGGGGAATACCTCTCTTCTCTTAAAACATAAAGCGGTGCGGCACCGCTTGCGATGCAGGAATGAAGCCCCGGCTTGTAGTACAAACCCGGTACGGTTTCAGTATACATCCCGCCCGGTAAAATGCAAGGAACTTTTCCCGCCCGGCGGCAATTTTGGCGGCCTGTACAAACCGGATGACGCTGTTTTGTGCGGTTTTTCGGCTCGAAGGGGCAAAAACGCGCCGCTGATGCCTCGTCGACAGGAGCGGACCTGACCCGGCGAAATACATCCATCGACCGACGTGTGATGTCAGACCGAAATGCGGCCGCCGGGCCGGGCACATCCGGATGGGCAGAAGAACAGAGTTTGTGAAAAAATCATACAAAACCTTCTTTATTTTGTCATAACTCTCCAGTATAATAAAAGATGGAGAGCCTTTTTGACACACGGCCTGCCGCAAGCGCGGCG
>OGLM01003734.1_pt1 | contig 12021 bp, 6 predicted proteins | sample 1572531 | NCBI WGS metagenome assembly OGLM01 (sample SAMEA2581909, study PRJEB24529) | metagenome | biome: Human gut stool | place: China | collected 2011 | reverse complement strand
GCAACAAGTGGTGCATCTACCCCATGTACGACTTCGCCCACCCCATTCAGGACGCGCTGGAGGGCATCACCCACAGCCTGTGCTCTCTGGAGTTTGAGGCACACCGCCCTCTGTACAACTGGGTCATTGACCACTGCGAGCTGCCCGCCCGTCCCCGCCAGATCGAGTTCGCCCGTCTGGGCATCGACCACACGGTCATGTCCAAGCGGAAGCTGCGCAAGCTGGTGGAGGAGAACTATGTCTCCGGCTGGGACGACCCCCGTATGCCCACGCTGTGCGGTCTGCGCCGCCGGGGCTACACCGCCGCCGCCATCCGCAGCTTCTGCGAGCGCATCGGCGTGGCCAAGTCCCCCAACACCATCGAGTACGGTTTTCTGGAGCACTGCCTGCGGGAGGACCTGAACGCCCACGCGGAGCGCACCATGGCGGTGCTGCACCCGGTGAAGCTGACGGTGACCAACTATCCCGAGGGCAAGAGCGAGGTATTCACGGTGGAGAACAACCCCACCGACCCGGCGCAGGGCACCCATGAGATCACCTTCTCGCGCCATCTGTGGATCGAGGCGGAGGACTTTATGGAGGTGCCGGTGCCCAAGTACAAGCGACTGACCCCCAACGGTCCGGAGTGCCGGCTGAAGGGCGCGTATCTGGTGCAGTGTACCGGCTGTGTGAAGGACGCGGACGGCAACGTCACCGAGGTGCTGTGCACCTATGATCCGGAGTCCAGCGGCGGTGATCCCGCCGACGGCCGCAAGGTCAAGGGCGCCACGCTCCACTGGGTGGACGCGGAGAACTGCATGGACGCGGAGGTCCGGCTGTACGACAATCTGTTTTCCGACGAGCAGCCCGACGGCCCGGACAAGGACTTCCTAGACTGCCTGAACCCAGAGAGCCTTACGGTGCTCACCGGCTGCAAGGTGGAGCCGGAGATGCGGAAGGTGGCGGAGGCATTCGACAAGCAGGCCGACCGCACCGGCGTCAACGCACCCACGTTCCAGTTCATGCGTGTGGGCTATTTCTGCCTGGACAACCGTGACAGCTCCGCGGCGCATATGGTGTTCAACCGCAGTGTGTCGCTGAAGGACAGCTTTAAGAAGTGAAGAAAAGCACCCCTCCGGGGGTGCTTTTTTCATGGAAGCGGGACGAAAAAAGCAGCACCGGGAGGTGCTGCTTTTTCATGTGTGATTTAAGCGCCGGACCTCGAAGGAGGTCTCGGCCAGGGTGCTGTCGGCGGTGCCCACCTGAAGGGCTACGGTAAAGATGCCCGAAGCGCTGTCGTAGCGCAGACTGACATCGCGGACCCGGAGACCCCGGGGATAGGCGGCGCTGCTGAGCAGTCTGGTGCTGCCCAGGGTGAGCTGGCCGTCGGCATCCACCTGAAAGGCGGCGCCCTCGCCCTCCACGCTGCCCAGATCCTGAATAAAGATGTGGTCCAGGCTGCCGTCCGCGCCGGGGGTCACGGTGCCGCAGAAGCGCAGCTTGTCGCTGATAACGCTGGTAAGGGTGGAGCACAGCTCCTGGGCCTCGGACAGCTGCATGGAGCTGTTGTAGGTGCGGCCGGCGAAGCGGACGCCCACGGTCAGCAGGGCGCTGACGAGCAGGACGATGAGAACGGCGCACAGCAGCTCCGTCAGGGTGAAGCCGCGGCGGTCACGAAGCTTGTTCATGGCGTGACCTCCTCGTAATAGAGGCAGCCGTTGTCCTCGTAGACCTGCACGGTGGTGCGGCCGCTGCGGGTGCCGCCGCCGGAGGCAGTCAGGGCGGCGGTGTCGTTCGACACCGCGCTGCTGTAGTGGAAGGAGATGTCGGCGGAACGGACCTTAGCGTTGATCTTGGCGGCGGAGACGGCGGCGGTGGTCAGAAATACGAAGGTCAATACGATGATCAGGATGGAGACCAGCGTTTCTACCAGTGTTTCGCCGCGGGTGCTGTTCAGCTTTTTGATACGACCGCCTCCTTTTCGATGGTGGCATTATCTGACGGCCAGGAGATCGTTGTTGTGGTCGTGGTGACATCGCGGACCCAGAGACCGCCGCCGCTGACGGTGCTGACAGTGGGATCGGCCTTGTTTTCGCGGAGCGTCAGCACCAGGCGGCAGTCACTGTCGCCGCCGTCGGCCAGGTGCAGGACGATGGTGATGTCGTAATTGGGCGCCATGGTAAAGACGGCGGAGACATCATCCAGCCCGTCCACGGAGAGGGTGATGGTGTCGGTAAAGCTTTTGCCGCTGTCCCTGTCCACGGCGGCCTTGCCGGCCTTGAGCCATGCGGCCGTAAACCCGGTGGGCGAGGTCGTTTCGCGGCTCGTTTCGGTGGAGGTGTCATTGGTATAGGTGGTCTTCACCGTCTCCTGGACAAAGGAGGCGTTCAGGATATCATCACGCAGCAGACGGGCCGCAGAGCTGACCGTCAGATACGCCTGCCGGGCAGCCCGGTCATTCTCCAGACGGCGGGCCGAGGAGGTGGCGGCGGTGAGGATCACCGCACTGACCATACTGGCCGCCAGCAGCAGAAGGAGGGCCATCATCAGCGTGGCGCCCTGTTGGTTTTTCAGTTTGTGCACGGGAGGGCCTCCTTTCCGTGGAAGTGTTATGCGGTGGGGGTATCCGGCGCGGGAGCGTCCCCGGACGCGGCGGAGTCGCCGGTGCTGCCGGAGTCACCGGTGCCGCCGGAATCGCCGCCGGAAGTGCCGCCGCTGCCGCCGGAATCTTCGCCGCCGTCGCCGCCGGAGGGCTCCTCCTTACCGGAGGGGGAGACCGGGGCGGCATACAGCTTGCGCACGGCGGTGAAGGCCGTGTCGGCATATAACGGCTGGGTGATGTCCGGGGTCCAGCTGTCGATGGTGTCCGGGGAGATGCCCTTTTCCGTCAGAAGCCGGGCCACGTCCTCCGCCGTAGGCGCTGTGCCGTAGGGGACAGACAGGGTGAGCGCCTGCTCATCCACCTGGAGGGTGGCGGTCACCCGGGTGTCCTCCTCCGTCAGCGTGTAGGGGATGGAGAGGGTGAAGGTGTGGTTTTCGGCGTCCGTCAATGTGACGGTGAGGGTGATCTGGCCTTGGCTGCGCCCCTTGACCGTCAGGGGACGGTAGGTGAAGGCGCTGGTGGTGTCCTCCGCCGGTGTGCCCACGGTGACGCGGAAGTCGTCGTTCTCGGCGCGGAACACGTCGGGATGGGGGACGGAGGTGTCCTCGTCGTTGGAGACGGGCATGGGCCGGAGGACGTACTCCGTGGCGTCGGCGCCGCCTTTGACGGTGACGCCGGAGACGAAGAGACCGTCAAAGGCGGCGGCGCTGCCCCGGCTGTACAGGTACAGCTTGGCACCGGCGTAGGCGGGGCGGTCGGTGTACGGCGCGCCGGAGGGCACGTCGTCCGTGAAGGCCGTGCCGTCCCGATCCATGACGCCCTGCCAGTAGACTGAGGGTTCGCCGGAGGTGTTGGCGATGCCAAGCACGCCCTGCATGCGGACGGGGATAATGAGGGGCAGCTGGCTGGTGAAGGTCTCGCCGCCGGCGGTGTAAGTGGCGGTGACCATGGTGCGGTCCTCGCCCTCACCAGTGGCGGTGAGGGTGACAGAGGCCGTACGGTCGGCCTTGGTAACGGGAACAGAGGCCGTGAGGACACTGTTGCCGTGCTGGGGCGTGACTGTCCATTCGACATCCAGTGCGCTGCCGCGGCTGTCGCGGGCGGTGAGCGTTAAATTACAGGGGTCACCGACGAAGAAGTCATCGCCGGGCAGGCCGTCCACGGAGATGTCCAGCGTGGAGGTGACGCTCACCAGCAGTCGGGCGGTATAGTCACCCAGCGTGGCGAAGACCTCGGTAGAGCCGACCGACAGGCCGGTGAGGGTCACAGCGTAGCTGTGCAGGACGTCCGCCGGGGGCGTCTGTGCCTGCGGTACGGAGACGCCCACGATGCCCTCGCGGGAGCAGGTGATGGCGGGGACGGCGTCAGCGTCGGTGTCCTGGGTGAAGTGCAGCGACAGTGTGACGCTGGGGGTGGTGATACGGTCCAGCGAAAGGACGCCGCTGCTCCAGTACAGACCGCGGGAGGGCCATTCGCCGTAGTGCAGGCAGGCGGTGCCCTGGGTCAATACGGTGGGGAAGGGGTAGTCCTGTCCGCGGAGGGCTGCCGCACTGCCGGGGAAGCTGTATTTGCCGTGGGCCGACTGGCCGTTTTCCTCTGTGGTGACCCAGTGGAAGCTGCCGTCGTCGCTGCCGCCGTTCAGAAGCGCGGTGAAGCGCTTTCCGTCGATGTCCGCACGGCCGGACATCTGCTCGTAGCTCAGGGCTGTCAGGCCGTTGATGGTGTAGGGGCTGCTGCCGGTGTTCCAGGTGTACTTGGACAGATAGCTCAGTTTGCCACGGAGCATATCCATCCGCGCGGCATCGGTGTTCAGCAGGGTGGACAGGGAGTAGTAAGTGTACTGTCCATTGGACTGGGTAGACTTGCCGTAGAAGGTGGGGAGGCTGTTGAAGGAGATCGCGGCGCTGCTGTCCAGGTAGTAGCAGTTGTTGATGGTCAGCTGTGCGGTGCCGCCGTTCACGCCGGCACGGTCGGCGATGCTGCCGATGAGGGAGATGCCGGTGATGGTGCCCTCCATGGCAGGGAAGGTCATGTAGGTGTAGCAGTTGTTGTAGGTGGGCTGGCCGTCCTTGCTGCCGGAGAAGTTGGAGAAGGTGGCGGAGAAGCCGCTGCCGCCGATGCCGCCGATGTACACGTAGGTGTCCGGGCCGGCCTCCGCGCCGCCCTGGGTCATTTTGACGGATTTAGGCGTCGTTTCATAGCGATTCACGAAGGAGGTGTTGGTGCTGTCGCCGGTAAGGATGCGCTCGTTCAGCAGATCGCTGGCGACGGTGATGCTGCCGCCGGTGTAGCAGTCCGACACATCATAGCGGACGCCGCCCACCAGACCGCCCACGCGGACATAGTTGCCCCACTGGGCCTTGTTCATGGCGCCGTTGTTTGTTTCACTGGCGTAGCGGTGGGTACAGTTGATATTCAGCTTGACCACGGCGGAGCACCTGTTCAGATTGGCACTGGATACGCCCACCAGCCCGCCGATGGCGGCTTCGCCCACGAACTGCCGGTTTTTGCTGTTGTCGGTCACGGTGTAGCCGGCGATAGCGCAGTTGCTGATGGTGCTGACCTTCGTCTTGTCCTTCAGGTTTTCATCATAGTCGTAGGCAATGCCTACCAGACCGCCCAGGGCGTAGGAGGTGGCGTAATTCTCCGGCCCGGTGGCACCGGAGGCGGGGGTGGCGTCGGTCTTGCGCTGGATAACGGCGTCGTTGTCGCTGTAGAGCACGATGTTTTTGATCTCCGCGCCGGCGGTGGTGCCGAACAGACCCACGTTGTAGCAATGGGAGGTGATGTTCACATTCTTGATGTAGTAGTTGCCGCCGTCGTAGATACCGCCGAACCAGTTGTACAGCGTCAGATCATAGGTTTCATTGCCCCTGTTCAACTGGCCGTTGTTCACCGCGCCGGCAATGGGGTGGAAGTCGTAGTTTGCGGCCGTGCCGTCGGCGGCGGTGCCGTGTCCTGCGCCGTTGAGGTCGTGGGTCTGCTGCCAGGTGAGGATAGGACGGGGGCCGCCGGTGCTGTCACCGGCCAGCGCCATCGCCTTTGTCTGCAGCGCATTGCCGCGGCGGTTGGTGTATTGCAGATAGGGATAATACTTGTAGTCACTATTACTGCCTGTGACATCGCGCGTCGTGCTGCCCTGACTGTCGATATAGCTCCAGTTAATGTATTGCAGCTGCTCTATGGAGCGTACCTGGTAGGGCTTGGAGGCCGTTCCCGGCGCATTGTTGGAGGACAGGGTGAAGGCGTCGGCAAAGAAGGGGCTGACGGTGTAGGTCAGCGCGGCGTTCTCGTGGGTCAGCGTCCAGGCATCGTTGGCCTGGGTGCCGCTGGTCAGGTGCAGACCGTTATCGGAGGTCTTGTAGGTGACGAAATTGAATTCCGGCATCTGCCGGTGCAGGTCATCGGCCGCCTCGGTATAGCGAGTGCCGGTCACGGTGATGCCGGTGGAGAGCTTAGGCTCGGTGGTGCTGCCGGCGGACCAATAGTAACCGTAGCCGTAAGCGGTGACGGTGCCGCCGTCGTCATGGGAGACACAGAGGCTGCTGTTGGCCTTGTATTCGCCGTCCTCGACACCGATCGAGGAGAAATAGTAGCCGCTGCCGGTGGGCTTGGACTCATATTCCCAGTACAGCAGGCCCAGAACGCCCATATCGGCAGGTGTCACCCAGTCGCCGTAATGGACGCGGCTGCCGTCGTGGCCGGCGACGATGCCGGGATAGGGGTAGGCCTTGCCGGCGGAGTCCAGGGTCTTATCGTGCTGGAAGGTATTGGCGGCGGAGACGGCGCCAAAGCCGCCCAGCCGGGTGGCCATGCCGCGCAGGGCCGGCTCGTTCACCGGGGCTGCGCCGGATCTGTCTGTGTACTGGTATAGGTGAACGCTGTCTACAAAGCGGTATGTGCCGCCGTTGAGGTAGCAGCAGCCGGATACGCCGCCGGCAGTGGGGGCAAAGCCGTGAATATCCGCATTGGGTGAAGTCATGGCTGTGGCGCAGTAGCTGGCGCGGAGGGAGCCGGTGTTGCTGCCGGCAAAGCCGCCCAGCGCCACGCCGCCGCCATTGATCGTGCCGATCTCAATGTCGGCCATGGCGTAGCACTGCTGGACAACGCCGCTGTTGCCGCCAGCGAAGCCGCCGGCGCAGAGCGTGGCGTACAGGCTATTGGCGAAAAGGCTCGGCGCGCTGACGCCGGAGGCGCGGACCGTACCGCTGTTGCGTCCCACCAGGCCGCCCAGATACAGGATACTGCCGTGACGGGCGTCGCCGTTCACGTAGAAGCCCGCGGCGGCGCAGTTGTAGACCGTGCCCTCGTTGCAGCCGGTCAGGGCGCCGATGCAGGCGGTTTGCAGAGAGAGCTGACCTTCCAGAGAAACGGTACGATCCTTATTGGCGGTGAGCAGTATGATATTGCGCAGGGTGCCCCGGTTCAGACCGAACATACCGGCATAGCTGGTGCCGTCGGTGTTGACGGCGCCGGTAAAGGAGGGCGCTGCGATGGTATAGCCGCCGCCGTCGTAGGTGTGGATGAAAGGCTTGCCGTCAGCGGCGCCGATAGGCGGCTGCGTGTGCACCGTGAGACGGGCGTAGCTGTTGTAGTCGATGGGGCGCTCCTGCCGGAAGACGGCTGTCTTGTCCAGCAGGGTACGGTAGGTATCGTAATACAGGCTCAGGTCGTGCAGATGACGGGCCGTGCGGAGGCCAACCTCCGCCGGGGCGCTGGGCAGGGCGGCGCCCTGGATCACGCGGCAGGCGAAGTGGGGATTGAAGAAGTAGGAGATGTCATCCACCGTCACCTGACGGTAGAAGGTGGGGGACACCTCATTGGTATAGACCAACTCGTCGGGCAGGCGCACCAGCCAGTATTCGCTGTCGAGTTTGATGGAATTCCGCAGGGTGGCGGTGCGTGCCGTATCGCCCAGGGTATAGGCAACGGTGATAGCGTCCGTGGGCTGGGTACGGTAGACCATGCCGTAGCCGTCGTCCACGACGGTGCCGCCGGAACGGAGGGTGGAGCGGTTGGCACCCAGGAAGCCGTAGGTGCCGTCGCTGTATTTTTCATAGTAGGCCAGCGCGCCGGACTCGAAATCCGCCTGCCAGTCGCCGTAGTGGGACAGACCGGTGAGCCGGGGATAGGAGTAGGTGCTCAGGCCCATGTTGTCCATGAGATTGTAGGCCACGGTGTCGCTTGTCTCCGCGGTAAAGGCGGCACCCAGAGCCTTGACACCCTCGGTACGGTTCTGGCCGCTCCATTCGGCGTAATTGACGAAGCTGGTGCCGGACAGATCGTTCCGGCTGTGGAACAGGTAATAGACAGTGTCTATGTCGGCGGGAGCCGTGCCGGCAGCGGGGGGCTTGACGGTGGAGTAGGTCAGTTTCATGTCGGTGCCCAGGCGGACGCAGGCACTGTAACAGGCCTTGAGGCTGTCGCCGCCGGAGAGCTCGCCGCCGGAGAGACCGGCGGTGGTGCCGGCGCTCTGGAAGCCGGCGGCGTAGCAGTTGGACAGGGCGATATTGGCGGTGCCGTTGCAGGCGCCTATCAGGCCGCCGGCGACGCCGTTATTGGCGGCGGCGTACAGGTAGCAGTCCGCGTAGGAACGGTCCACGGTCAGAGCAGCGCTGTCCGTATTGCCCACCAGACCGCCGGCATAGCGGACGCCCTGAATCACGGTAGCCGCGAAGCTGCGGCGGATGGTCAGCGTGCCGTCGCAGCGGCCTGCCAGACCGCCCGCCGTGCTGCCGCGGAGCCAGATGTCCTGTTCGGTCTTGGTGCTGAGTTTGTCGCGGGTGGGACTGAGGTACACCTGACAGTCGAGAATCTCGGTCTTGCCGCTGAGACGGCCGGCCAGGCCGCCGGCATTGCCGGAGGCGGTGATGTCGGCGCCGCAAAGGCGCAGGTTTTTCAGCGTGCCGGAGAAGGCGGCAAAAAGACCGCCGTCGCCGGTGGTGTTCACGGTCAGACCGTAGATGACCGGGTGGTAGACCTGGCCGTTCACGGTGGCCTTGCTCTCGCAGTAGGTCAGGCGGCTGTTGGTGATGGGCGTGAACGTGCGGGAGCCGTACAGACGGTCCCAGCCGTCGTCGGCGTTTTCGTTGACAAATTGGATATCCTGCTCCTGCACGGCGCGGGTGATGCTGTCGGGCAAGCGGGAGGCCGTGTCCAGATTTTGCAGGTGGCGGGCGTAGGTAACAACGGCGGTGTCGCCGCCGCGAACCTCGGCAAACAGACTGTTGGCGGTCAGCGTGCCGGAGGCGGAGTCCACCAGACGGTTCTCACACGTCACCTCCACGGTGATGGTCAGGTCCGCGCCGGGGGTCAGGTTTTTGTTTTTGAAGCGGGCCTGCTGGCCGAAGCGCATACCGTCTGTCAGAGAGTCCAGGACCATGGTGGCGGTGTAGGTGAGATAGTCGGTCTTGACCTCGCTGCCGGTCAGCTCGATGCGGGAGGTGCTGTGGACGCCGTCGGAGACGGTCACATAGAAGTGCAGCGGCTCCATAGGCGTGTCGCAGGTGACGCGCAGAAGAAGCTGCTCTTTGTTGATGATCTCCATATGGGGCGTCAGCTTGCCGGTGATCTCGGACTGCACACTGTCGCCGCCGTAATAGCCCACGGTGGCACCGGCGCTCAGCCGGCCATCACGGAACCGCAGGGGATTGAAGCTGTCAAAGTCGTAGGTCAGGGGTTTTTCACTGTAAAACACGGCGTAGACGCTGCCGCTGGCGGGGTCGAGCTCGATCACCCAATGGTTGTCCCACAGCTGGCGGTCCACCTGGTCCTCCGGGAGGATGGCCGCGGCGGCAGAGCCTTCGCCGGTCTTGGCGGCGGAGGTCACATAGTACAGGGAGGTTTTTCTCTCGGCGGCGTCCAGCGGTGTGTTGTTCAGGGGCTGCAGATCCTCCGCATAGCAGTCGGAAATGCGGCCATTGGCCAGCAGCTCGGACAGCTTGTTCTGGGCGGCGTGGTAGACGATCTCCGCCCTGGCGTCCAGCTCTGTCTGGCGCAGGTCGCGCTGATGGCGGGTGATGGGGATCATGGCCAGGCCCATCAGCACAATCAGAATGGCGACCGCGATGAGGACTTCGGACAGCGTAAAGCCGGAATTATTCTGTTTTGAGAGCTTTTTTTGCATAACACAATCGATACGCTGCACCGCAAAGGGACGCGGGCGGAAAAATGGTGGGGACGCAGTCAGGGCATCAGCTCGAAAAAGATGAGGTGAAGCACGGTTTTGTACTGTGCTTTGTCGGCATCATACTGCACGTCCACGTTGGAGAGGAAGTTGACATTGGCGCTGGCGCTCAGCGCGTCGATGATCTGGCGGGACTGGGCGTAGGAAGCGGTCTGGTAGGTCAGCGTCACGGGACGCAGCACGAGATAGCCCTCCTGGGTGGTGCCCTCGGTGCAGTCCACCTCGTATTGCAGGGTGGCGGCCATGAGCTTGTCCAGCTCGGTCATCAGGGCCTGGTCGTTGTCGTACTGGGGCAGGGCACGCTCCTGGCCGGAGGCCTTGATGGCGGCAATGGCCTGCTGCATCTGCTCCAGCTGGGCCAGACGGACACGGTCGGTGTCCAGCTCGGCCTGCTCGATGTCGGTGTTGGTGCGGAGGGAGGTTATCTGGCGGTCGATGGGCTCCAGAAACAGCTTGCAGTAGCCCAGGACCAGCACCAGCACCACCAGGACCAGCAGCAGGGTCTTTTCCCGCTTGGTAAGCTCGCGGTTCATTGAGACACCTCCTCCGGCTGGCGCAGTTCGATGCGGACGGTGAAATCCATGATGGTGGCGGCCTTGCCCTCCTCCGTGGAGGCGACGCTGAGGGAGACGCTGTCCACGATGGGGGAGAGGCGCAAGCGGGCGAACATGGCGGAAATCTGGTCCAGGGTCATGCCGGACATATCCACGTTCATGGTGTTTTGGGTGATCTGGAGCGCCGTGAGGGAGCCATGGCTGAGCATCTCCTGCTCCAGCAGATCCAGGGCAGCCTGACGGTCCACGGCGGCGGGGATGTCCTCGCTGCCGGCGGCGGTCATCCAGTCCATGGAGTAGGTGCGGTATTCCAGCAGGACGCGGTCGTAGTCGGACAGGGCCTCCTGGGCGCTCACATACTGGGTGTGGACCCGGTCATAGGCGGCCTGGGCCTTGTCCAGACGGCGGTACTGCTGGAGCACGCCAAAGTTGACCACAACGGTTACCAGCGCCGCAATGGCCAGAATACCAATGAGCAGGGTCCGGCGGTCACGCTGGCGGTCCTCCTGCAGGTTCAGGTTGATGCCGGTCTTCTGGGGGCACTTTATCATTTTCCGCGCGGGCGCGGCAGTGCGCGTATCCACGGTGATACCGTTCTTTTCCGCGATCATTGCAGACCTCCTCTCAGTCCCTCGTCCACGCCGCCGATGGCGCGGAGATACATCCACGGCTCATCCAGGGCCACATCGTCGCCCAGCAGCTCCTGGGCGGTGTGCAGGTGCAGGTGCGTGGTCTCGGCCAGCGCCTGACGCAGGGGGACAATATTGCAGCCGCCGCTGCACAGGCACAGGTCAGTGAGCTCCTGCTGCCGGTTGTTGTAGTTGAAGAAGTTGACGGCCTTCATCACCTCCACGGCGATGCGGGCGTAAAACGATTGGGCATAGTCGGAGGAGAGCACGTCGTTGTAGTTTTGCAGCACATAGCTGTGGGCTACATGGATATCCACGCCGCAGTGCTCCGCTACCAGCTGCTCCAGACGGTTCAGGCCCAGGTCGATCTCCCGGCGGCTTTCGAAGAAGGCGCCGCGGTAGATGTAGAGATAGGCGGCGGTGTGGCCCAGGTTGACGATGCACATATCCCGCTGGGGCAGGCCGGTGCGGCGGTAGTAGGCCGCCAGCACGCCGGCGTAGGCGCACTCACTGGGGGTGAGGACCTGCAGCTTGAAGCCGGCGCGGCGCATCATGGCGCGGTAGCGCTCCGCCGTCTCCTTGAGCATGGCACAGGCCAGCAGCGTCATTTCGGTGGGATAGCCGTCCTGGTCGCGGAGAATGTCGCGCATGGAGTAGTCAAAGTAGTACTTGCTCTTCTCGTCCGTAAGGAAGTCGCGGAACTCGTAGGGCAGGTTGTAGCGCAGCTGCTGCTCCGTCATGGCGGGCATGGTCAGCTCGCGGGTAAAGACCTCGGTGGAGGGCAGGACCACGGCGGCGTTGGTCAGGGGAATGCCGTTATCCCGGGCGGTCTGGCGGAGGAAGTCCGCCATGGCGTCCATGGACAAGATCCTGCCGTCAGCCACCATGTTGTCCGGCAGGGGGGCCATGGCGGCCTTTTTCAGCGTACTGCCGGCGAAGTAGGCCAGCTTGACGCTGCTGCCGCCGATATCAATGCCAACGATTTTTTTCATAAGGGGATCCTCGCTTTCCGATACCATCGATCGACAAGGGCAGACACGGTTTTGACGGGCAGAAATGCGCCCATACTGC
>OGLM01003731.1_pt1 | contig 12025 bp, 8 predicted proteins | sample 1572531 | NCBI WGS metagenome assembly OGLM01 (sample SAMEA2581909, study PRJEB24529) | metagenome | biome: Human gut stool | place: China | collected 2011 | reverse complement strand
GGCGGCACTGTACGGCGTGACGGCGGACGACATCCTGGCCGGTGAGACGCGCCCCCGAGCCTGTGCCGATACACCGGCGGAGGTGGAGGCCTATCTGGAGCGCCGGGGAAGCCTGCGCTTCCGCATCGGGTACAGTCTGGCAGTAATGGCGTTGGCAGTGTGGGTGGCATTCCCTTATAACAACTGGTCGTGGCTGTGCCTGCTGGCGTCGCCCCTGTGCCTGTGGCTGGGCTGGGGCGTGTGCCGCAGCCGAGGGACGCTGCGCCGCCGCATCCTGCTGCTGATACCGCTGTGCACCCTGTGGCTGTTCGCGGCCATACAGCTGCTGGGGGTGTGGCGCCTACTGGTGTCCGCCTATGCGCTGCACGGCGGTGTGGTGCGACAGTTTTCCTGGGCAGCGCTGACTGTGCGGCAGGAGGCGGTATGGCTGCTGCTGCCGCTGCTGCTGGCGGCGGCGCTGGTAGTCGGCGGCGCGGTGCTGAAAGAGCCGCTGGTGCGGGATAGGGGATTCCGTTTTGCACTGTATGGCGGCTGCGGACTGCTCTTTGCCGTGGAGATCGTGCGGATCCTGGTGTGCTGGAAGCCGGCCGCTGCCTATGCGGCCACGGTCAGTACGGCGGAAAGCGTTATGATCAGCCGCTATGCAGACCTGTCCGCAGTGGCCTGGCCCTTGGAGACGGTGCGTTGGATCGTCCTGGCGGCGGTGGTAGCGGCCTGGCTGGTGTGGGGCATGCAGGCATATCGGCACGCAAAGAAAAATTAAACTTGCCTAACCTACGGGATTGGTGGTATACTATACACGGGTCATCTTATGGCCCGTGTATTTTCTGACAGGAGGAAGACCTATGATCTCCACGAAAGGTCGCTATTCCATCCGCGTTCTGCTGGATCTGGCGGAGCACCGCAGCGGGGACTTTATACCCATGAAGGAGGTGGCCTCGCGGCAGGACATCTCGCTGAAATATATTGAGCGGCTCATGCCCGCCCTGAAAGCCGCCAGCCTGGTGGAGAGCGTCCACGGCATCGGCGGCGGCTACCGCCTGACGCGAGAGCCGGAGGACTACACCCTCTGGGAGATACTGGAGCTGGCGGAGGGCGATCTGGCGCCGGTCACCTGCCTGCAGCCGGACGCGCCGGTGTGCCAGAGGGCGGGGGAGTGCCGCACGCTGGGCGTGTGGCAGGGGTACTACAAGCTGACGCGGGACTACTTCACCCACATTACGCTGGCGGATCTGATGAACGCCCCGGCCGGGGACAACTACGTGATATGAGCAAAAAAAGAGACCGCAGGGCGGTCTCTTTTTTTGCGTTTCGCGGTCAGGGCTGATAGGTGAGGGTGAAGGTGTCGTCAGCGGCGCTATCGGTGTGCTGGTGTCCCTCCAGCGTGACGGAGGCCACGGCGTCCACGTCCACCAGACGGTCAAACACGTAGGTGTTGTCGGCGAAGGGGACGTCGTCGCTGCCGCGCATACAGCCCACCACCCAGTTCATCAGGCTGCGGCTGCTGCTCTCCACGGTGAACTCACTGCCGTCCTGATAGCGGAGGGTCAGCTCGTCCACAAGGGGCTCGCGGTCGGGATGGGCGTTGCGGATGCTCATGCCCAGCGGGGAGAGAGTCAGGGTCTCGCTGCCGGAGGTCAGGGTGGCGACGGGCACGTAGGTGCGGGGCTGCACGGCGATGGAGTAGGGCTGCCCCAGTTCGTCCTGCATGGTGACGTACAGCAGGTCGCCCTGCCGGAAGGACGTGCCGGCGGCGAAGTACAGCACCACATTCAGGCAGGTGTCGGTGCTGGTCCCCTTGTCCACGTAGCACTTGGCGAACAGGGCATTGCCCTCGTCGGGGCTGCGGAAGTACAGGGTGGGCTGGAGGGGCAGGTCGATGCCCTCGCCGTAGCCCACGTCTGTGTAGCCGACGCCGGAGGGATTCTCCACGGAGTAGGTCAGCAGGCCCAGGCCGTTCTCGTCGATCAGGAAGGTACCCAGCTTGATGGTATTGCCGTCCACGGTCATCTCCGCGTCCAGCTTGCTGAGGTACTGGCCCACCAGACGCTGGGTGGTCTGGACGTCGCCGGGGATGCGCTCCATATCCGGGACGGGGACAAGGCCGCCCTTGCCGTCGTCCACCACAGGGGTGGCAGCGTCGATGTCATCAGTGAAGGCGTGGTGGGTGGCGTCGTCCACCTTGTCGGCGGGGGTGACATTGGCCTTGATCAAGGTCACGACACCGGCGGCTACGGCGACGGTCAGCGTCAGCGCGGCGGCGATGGCGATCACAGCGCCCTTGCCCAGTGCGCGGCGGGTCTTTTTCTCGTTCTGCATGGTTTTTCTTACCTCCGTCAGTGTGTCCGGGGAGGCGTGCAGCGGGGAAAAGGCTTTTTCAAATAATTCTCTGTCATGCATACTGCGGCACCTCCGATAAAATATGTTTCAGTTTGTCTCTGGCGCGGGAAAGGCGGGTGCGTACCGTTTCCTCCGGCACGCCCAGCAAAGCGGCGATCTCCCTCTGGCGATAGCCCTCGTAGTAGTACAGCAGCACCGGCAGGCGGTAGCGCCTGTCCAGCGACATCACCGCATCGAACAGCTCCCGGCACTCCGGGGCCTCGAAGGTGAGGCTGTTCTCGTAGTCGGCGATGTCCTCCGCCTTGTGCCACGGGGCGCGGAGCACGTTCTTGCAGCGATTGACCGTGACGCGAATGAGCCAATTCTTGACGTGGGCGTCGCTTTCGAACGCCTTATCCTCTTTGTACAGCTGTATCAGCACGTCCTGGGTCACATCGTCGGCGTCGTCCCGGCAGCGCAGATAGCTGTACGCCACCCGGAACACCGTGTCCATATACCGCTCCGCCAGCGGGGTGAACTGTTCGTCCGTCATAGGGGTTCTCCTTTTGTTGAGGTGAAAGGCCTTTCATCTATCATACACCTGCGGAGCAAAAAACGTTTCAAAAAAGTAGAAAAAATGTAGAAAGAAAATAGAAGGAGAATAGAAAGAAAGTGGAAAGAAACAGAAGAAAAGACGAACGGACCTCAAAAGAGATCCGTTCGTCATGTTTGTGAGGGGAAAATGGAAGGAAGAAAAACGCAGTATCAGTCCGCAAACAGCGGGGTGGAGAGATAGCGGTCGCCGGTGTCGGGCAGCAGGACCACGATGGTCTTGCCGGCGTTCTCAGGGCGCTTGGCCAGCGCGATGGCCGCCCACAGCGCCGCACCGGAGGAGATACCCACCAGCACGCCCTCGCGGTGACCCATTTCCTTGCCTACGGCAAAGGCGTCGTCGTTATCTACGGGGATGATCTCGTCATAGATCTTAGTGTCCAGCACGTCAGGGACGAAGCCCGCGCCGATGCCCTGGATCTTGTGGGAGCCGGCGATGCCGGTGGACAGCACGGCGGAGGTCTTGGGCTCCACGGCGACTACCTTGACGGCGGGGTTCTTTTCCTTCAGGAACTTACCGGTGCCGGTGATGGTACCGCCGGTACCTACGCCGGCCACGAAGAAGTCCACCTTGCCGTCGGTGTCGGCCCAGATCTCGGGACCGGTGGTCTCATAGTGGGCCTTGGGGTTGGCGGGATTGACGAACTGGCCTGCCACGAAGCTGTTGGGGATCTCCTTGGCCAGTTCGTCGGCCTTGGCGATGGCACCCTTCATGCCCTTGGCACCCTCGGTGAGCACCAGCTCGGCGCCGTAAGCCTTCATCAGCTGGCGGCGCTCCACGGACATGGTCTCGGGCATAACGATGATGATGCGGTAGCCCCGTGCGGCGGCCACGGAGGCCAGGCCGATGCCGGTGTTGCCGGAGGTGGGCTCAATGATGACGGAGCCAGGCTTCAGCAGCCCCTTGGCCTCGGCGTCGTCGATCATGGCCTTGGCGATACGGTCCTTGACGCTGCCGGCGGGGTTGAAGTACTCCAGCTTGGCGACGATCTTCGCCTTGAGGTCATGGGCCTTTTCGATATGGGTCAGCTCCAGCAGGGGAGTCTTGCCGATCAGCTGGTCAGCGGAAGTGTAAATGTTAGACATAGTGTTTATCTCCTTTATCGTTTATAGTCAGATGTTGTTGTGTGGAATGAAAGGAAAAGGAGTCAACATCGTCCGGTCAGGAGAACAAGAGTGCGGGTCATGTGATCGCCTCATTTCTGAAATACAACTACCAACTCGGTAGGTTGGTACAGTTATAACACGGCGGCACGGATTTGTCAACCCTGTTTTTGAAAAAAATCCGGTAAGCGAATGTGACAATATTGAAAGAGTAAGAGGGCTTGCGGGACAGAGGCGAGGGAGGGTATAATGAAGAGCGTAAAGGATGTGAGCGTATGTACCGTATATTTATTGTGGAGGACGACAGGACCATCGCCCAGGCGGTGGCGCATCTGGCGGAGAGCTGGGGACTGGAGGTCCGGTGCGTCCGGGACTTTCGGGCGGTGACGGCGGAGGCGGCGGAGTTTCAGCCGCACCTCATTATATTGGATATCGCCCTGCCGTGCTTTGACGGCTATCACTGGTGCCGGGAGCTGCGGAAGCAGACCAGTGCGCCCATCCTGTTTTTGTCCTCGGCCGGTGATAACATGAACGTCATCATGGCCATGAACTTCGGCGCGGACGATTTTATCGCCAAGCCCTTTGACGGCGGCGTGCTGATGGCTAAGGTACAGGCCATGCTGCGGCGCAGCTATGACATGGCGGCGCCGGCGGTGCTGCGGGAGAGGCGGGGCGCGCAGCTGTCCGCCGATGACCAGAAGCTGACCTATCAGGGGCAGACGGTGGAGCTGACCAAGAACGAGTACCGTATTTTGTCCTGCCTGATGGAGAGCGCCGGGAAGGTGGTCAGCCGGGAGAAGCTGATGCAGCGGCTATGGGAGACGGACAGCTTTGTGGATGAGAACACGCTGACCGTCAATGTGAACCGCCTGCGGCGGAAGCTGGCAGGCGTGGGGCTTGTGGACTTTATCGCCACCCGGCATGGGGTGGGGTACATCGTGGAGTGAGAGATATGGAGCTGCTCAAAGCATATCTGAAGGAGCGTCGGCTGACGCTGGTGGCATTTCTGCTGTTTGTCGGGGTGTTTGCCGTGTCCTTTGCCCTGTACGGCCTGCCGCTGGCGGCGGTGGGCTATCCGGCAGGGCTGTGCGTTCTGCTGGGGGCGTGCCTTGCGGCGTGGGATTACGGCCGCGCGGCACGGCGGCACAAGGCACTGAAACGTCTGCGGGAGGCGGGAGAGGCGGTGCTGCTGGACCTGCCGGCCATGACCACCGTGGAGGGGGCGGACTGCGCCGCCGTGGTGGAAACGCTGCGGCGGGAGCTGCGCCGGCAGGAGACGGCGCGCGCCGCCCGGTGGGAGGATATGACGGCCTATTACACCGCATGGGTGCACCAGATCAAGACGCCCATCGCCGCCATGCGCCTGACCCTGCAGGGTGAGGACACCCCGGCCGCCCGGCGGCTGATGACGGAGCTGGGCCGGGTGGAGCAGTATGTGGATATGGCACTGACCTATCTGCGGTTGGAGGAGGGCGGCAGCGACTACGTGATACGAACGTGCGCCGTGGATGATGTGGTGCGCGCCGCTGTGCGGCGGTTTGCCGGGGAGTTCATTGACCGGCGCATCGCGCTGGACTACACGCCGGTGGAATGGGAGACGGTGACGGACGGCAAGTGGCTGACCTTTGTGGTGGAGCAGCTGCTGAGCAATGCCCTGAAGTACACCGGGCAGGACGGGACCGTCCGGATCTACCGGGAGGGAGATGATCTGTGCATCCGGGACAGCGGCATGGGCATCGCGCCGGAGGACCTGCCCCGGGTATTTGACATGGGCTATACCGGGCAGAACGGGCGGCTGGACCGCCGGTCCAGCGGCATCGGACTGTACCTGTGCCGGCGGATATGCCGCAATCTGCGGCATGAGATACGAATCGAGTCCGTGCCCGGCGTGGGCACCACGGTGAGGCTGACGCTGGGCCGCCCGGCGTTTGTGGCGGAGTGAGGGGTGTGCGCCCTGCGGGCGCACACCTCATCCGGCGCTGCGCGCCACCTTCCCCTCAAGGGGAAGGCTTTTGGATGCGTGCGGCAGTGGAGGGTGCGAACCCCTCAAGGGGAAGGCAAAAGGCGGGCGGATGTACCTAAAGGTACTTGCTGCGCGGCGTGGACATCGGCCCCTACGGAGGGGGGGCGGATCGCCACGCAGTGGAGCGCAGCGGAACAAGTGCCCTTGGGGTACGTCGGGCTGCGCCCTCCTCGCAATGACAGGGGCGCGGGGAAATGTGACAATTGTGTTCGGGAAGGGTAAGGGAAAGCGATGGAAGGGGGGCGGGGGACGCGGTATACTGACCGTGTTGGGAGACGGGGCGATGGGCCGGAGGCTCCCGAAGGAAAAGGAGGTCATGCTATGAGCATTTTGGAAGTCAGTGGGCTGCGGAAGGTATACACCTCGCGGCTGGGCGGCAGCCGTGTAGAGGCGCTGCGGAATGTCAGCTTCACCGTGGAGCAGGGCGAGTATGTGGCCATCATGGGCGAGTCCGGCAGCGGCAAGACCACGCTGCTGAACATTCTGGCGGCGCTGGACGAGCCCACGGCGGGGACGGTGCGGCTGGACGGCCATGAGCTGGGCAAGATACGGGAGAAGGACGCGGCGGCCTTCCGCCGGGACAACCTGGGTTTTGTGTTCCAGGAGTTCAATCTGCTGGACACATTTACGCTGGAGGACAACATCTACCTGCCGCTGGTGCTGGCGGGCATGGGCTACGAGGACATGCGGGCGCGGCTGATGCCCATCGCCAAGCTGCTGGGGCTGACGGAGCTGCTGAAGAAGTACCCCTACGAGGTGTCCGGCGGCCAGAAGCAGCGGGCGGCGGTGGCGCGCGCCATCATCACGGAGCCGAAGCTGCTGCTGGCGGACGAGCCTACCGGCGCTCTGGACAGCGGCTCCACCGACGAGCTGCTGCGGCTGTTTGCGGACATCAACCGGGCGGGACAGACCATCCTGATGGTGACCCACTCGGTGAAGGCAGCCAGCCGCGCCGGGCGCGTGCTGTTCATCAAGGACGGGCAGGTGTTCCACCAGCTCTATCGGGGCGAGGACAGCGATACCCGGTTCTATCAGCGCATCTCCGATACGCTGACCATGCTGCAGTCAGGCGGTGAGCCGGCATGAGGGAAAAGACATTATACGCCCGGCTGGCCTGGACGGGCATGAGAAAAAACAGGCGGCTATACCTGCCGTATCTGCTGAGCTGCGCCGGGATGGTGCTGATGTTTTACATTCTTACGGGGCTGTCCGGCTCGCCGGTGCTGGAGCACATGTCCGGCGGCAGAAGCAGCACCATAATCCTGCGGCTGGGCACGGTGGTCATCGCCGTGTTTGCGCTGATATTTCTGTTCTATACCCACTCGTTTCTCATTCGCCGCCGGGAGAGGGAGTTTGGCCTGTACAACGTGCTGGGTATGGGCAAGGGCAACATCGCCCGCATTCTGCTGTGGGAGACGGTCATCACCTATGGCCTGACCACGGGGACGGGATTGCTTCTGGGCGTGGTACTGTATAAGCTGGCGGAGCTGGGTATGGTGCGGCTTTTGCAGGTGCCCGTGACCTACACCCTGACGGTGTCCGTATCGTCTCTGCTGGCTGCGGCGGCGTTGTTTGCGGTCATCCACACGCTGATCCTGCTGAACAGCCTGCGGCAGCTGCACGCTGTCAGCGCCGTGGCGCTGCTGCGCAGCGAGAGCGTGGGCGAAAAGCCGCCCCGTGCCCAGTGGGTGTTGACGGCGGCGGGCATGGTTCTGCTGGGTGCCGCTTACGCGCTGGCGTTGTCCATCAAGGAACCGTTGGCGGCGCTGCTGTGGTTCTTTGCGGCGGTGATCATGGTGATACTGGCCACCTATCTGCTGTTTATCAGCGGGTCGGTGACGCTGTGCCGCGGCTTGCAAAGGAACAAAAAATACTACTACCGGCCCCAGCACTTCGTGTCCGTGTCCTCCATGGCCTACCGCATGAAGCGCAACGGCGCGGGACTGGCCTCGGTGTGCATTCTGGCCACCATGGTGCTGGTGATGATCTCATCCACCACCTGCCTGTATGTGGGGCAGGAGGACGCGGTGAATGCCCGGTATCCCCGCGACATGGACGTGGCGGTATACGGCAGAAGCGATCATCCGCTGGACGAGGCGGAGGCGGAGCAGCTGCGTCAGGGTGTGGAGAGCACCGTTTTCAACTTCGGCGGGCAGACCAGTAATGTGGCGACATACCGTGAGATCAGCGTCAGCGGTCTGCCGGACGGCGGGGATCTGCGGTTGGGCAACGCCGGTGCGTCCGCAGCGGACAGCACCCGTGTGACGCAGCTGCATTTCCTGCCGCTGGAGGATTACAACGCCGCCACGGGGCAGAGCCTGACGCTGAACGACGGGCAGGTGTATGTGGCGGCTCTGCGGACGGATTTTCCTTACGACACCCTGACCGTCGACGGGGAATGGACGTTCCGGGTCATGGATCGGGACATTCCGCTGCTGAGCGGCCCCTTCACGGCGGATATCACCCCGACCCTGATGGTGGTCATGCCGCACTTCACGCAGTTCGTGCAGGAGCTGGAGGACGGACTGAGCGAGAAATACGGCTGGTATCTCACGGCCACGTGGCACTACGCCTTCGACACCGATCTGCCGGAAAACCAGCAGGGGAACATCGATGGCACAACGCCCAATCTGGAGGACGCGCTGAACGGGTATCTGGCGGGCGTCAGCAGTGACTGGGGCGTGGGTGTCAGCGTGGAGTCCAAGGCCGCCAACCGCGCGGACTTCTACGGCATGTACGGCGGATTGTTCTTCCTGGGCATCATGCTGAGTATCGTGTTTATCTTCGCGGCGGTGGCTATCCTTTACTATAAGCAGCTCTCCGAGGGCTATGAGGATCAGTCCCGCTTTGACATCATGCAGAAGGTGGGCATGACCAAGGTGGACATCCGCCGCAGCATCAACAGCCAGCTGCTGACGGTGTTCTATCTGCCGCTGGTGCTGGCAGGGCTGCATCTGTGCTTTGCCTTCCCGTTTATCCACAAGCTGCTGATCCTGTTCAATCTGGACAACCGGGGGCTGCTGATCGGCACCACGGCGGTGAGCTTTGCGGTGTTCGCGGTGCTGTATGCCATCGTGTACAAGCTGACGGGAAATACCTACTACCGCATCGTGGCGGAGGATACAGAAAAAGAATAGAACGAAAGAGACGGCGGGAGCCGTCTCTTTTCTGTATTTTTAGGCAAAAAACGGGTTTTGCGTGGACAAATCATGGCGGCTTTCTGTATAATACATACTGATACACTATTGTTTGCAACAGTTTTATATACAGCGCGGCGTGCCGCGCGTAAGGAGGCAGTATGCGTAATATCTGGACGGTATTCAAAACCGATATACGGACGCTGAGCAAGTGCTTTTTCGCCTGCGTGGTGGTGGTCGCCATCGCCCTGCTGCCCAGCCTGTACGCCTGGCTGAATATCTACTCCAACTGGGACCCTTACGGCAACACCGGGGGGATATCCATCGCGGTGGCGTCGCTGGACGAGGGCTATACCGACGCGGACGGCACCTACGAGAACAAGGGCGACGACGTGGTGGCCGACCTGCGGGAGGCCACGTCCATCAACTGGGTCATCGTGGACACCGAGGAGGAGGCCAAGGGCGGCGTGGAGTCCGGGGACTACTACGCGGCGGTGGTCATCGACAAGCAGTTCAGCCGGAATATGTACCGGATGCTGACGGACTGGACGGGAAAGCCGGCCATCACCTACTACGAAAACGCCAAGAAGAACGCCGTGGCCACCAAGATCACCGACACGGCGGTGGAGACGCTGAAGCGCTCCATCAGTGAAAACTATCTGGAGGTGGTCATCGACGGCATCATGGAGCAGAGCAATCTGCTGGCGGCGGACCTGACCGCCGACGATCCGGAGGCCGCCGTGAAGGGCGTGCTGTACCAGGCCCAGGACCTGCTGCACGCCTGCGGGCGGATGATGGATGCCTTTGAGACGGCGGGCGGCAGCGGCGTGTCGGAGAGCAGCGCGGCGGCACTGGAGGCGGCCGTGGCCAATATCAACAAGAACCTGCCGGACGGCGCACAGCTGCAGCAGACGGCAGCGGAGATACAGATGCGGCTGAACACGGCCCTGGCCCGGGTGGAACGGGCGCTGGACCGGCTGAGCAGCGCCATTGGGAACGCGCCGGAGTTGCCGTCGGCACAGCAGCAGCTGCGAGATGCGGCGGCGCAGCTGGAAAAGGCGGCGGACACGCTGGAAACGTGGGCGGCGGGACTGGAGGCCTCCGGCACGGAGGCGGGCAAGACCCAGGCGGAGGCGGCGCGGCAGACGGCGGCGGAGTGCCGCAAAACGGCAAAGCAGCTGCGGGCACTGGCGGAGAGTCCGGATTCTGCCGACCTGCTGGCGGACTGCGACGCGTTGGTGAAGTCCATCCGGACGATGGTGGACAGGATCCCCGTGACCTCCAAGGCGCTGCAAAAGGAACTGGACACCGTGGCCGGTCAGGTGGCGGACACCATGGAGGGCATGGCCGCGCTGGCCGGGGACGCCAAGGCCATGAAGACCGCGCTGGCGGAGACCGCTGACGCCGTGGGCGACACCATGACGCTGCTGCGGCCGGCTACGGAGAAGCTGCTGACCTCGCTGGAGAGCACCATAGACGACCTGGAGGGGCTGACCACAGACGAATACATGGATACGCTGGTGAATATCCTGGGCGGCGACCCGGCGGTGTACGGCCAGTATTTTCCGGAAATGGTGCAGACCAGCGTGAACGCGGTGTATCCCATCGCCAACTACGGCTCAGCCATGACGCCGTTCTACACGGTGCTGGCCATCTGGGTGGGCGGCGTCATGCTGGTGGCCATTCTCAAGCCCCACGCCCGGCGGGAGGGCCTGGTGGCTCCCAAGCCCTATCAGCTGTTTTTCGGCCGGTATTTCCTGTTCTTTGTCCTCAGTCAGATTCAGGCCGCCGTCATCGTGGCCGGGGACCTGCTGGTGCTGAAGATCCAGTGCGTGGAGCCGGCGCTGCTGTTTGCCACCGGGGCCATTACCTCCCTGGTGTTCAGCCTGCTGCTGCTGCAGTAAAACTGAAAAAGGATCAGGGCCAAGAAGGCTCTGATCCTTTTTTTATGCCCGCCCCTGTGTGGATATGCTGCATAGGGGCGGATTTATTATTTCTGTCGTGCAGGCCGAATCATGCTTCAGCCCAGGTCCACGTCGATGGCGAACAGCCCTCCAGCACCGCCGGAATATAGGTACAACACGTTATCATCAGGCTTGAACTTCCCTTCCCGGGCGAGTTTGATTAAGCCGGCAAAGGCCTTGCCGGTATATACGGGATCCAGGAACAGGCCCTCATTGGCCGCCATCATGCGGATGGCGGCGTTGCCCTCCGGGGAGGGAATGGCATAGCCGGGGCCACACATATTCACCAGGTGCACATCTGACTCGGTGGGCACAAAGTCCAGCTCCAGCAGCTTGGCTGTTTCCTGCATAATACGTGTAGTGATTATCTCAAAGGGATCGCTGTCCACCATCAGGCCCACCACCTGGGTCTTCGGCATAAAAAGCTTAGCTCCCAGTGCCACGCCGGCGTGGGTACCGCCGCTGCCCTCGGCACAGCAGACGTAATCGAAATGCATACTTGTGTCGGCAATTTCCTTCATGCAGTTCACATAGCCCAGGGCGCCGATGGCGTTGGAGCCGCCGCAGGGGATTTTATAATACTTCTTGCCACTGGCTTGGCCCACGCGATCCATCTCGGCGTAAATGTCGTCATAGCTGTCCGTGTCCATGAACCTGACATCGGTATCCATGAGATACTCCAGCAGCTGGTTGCCCTTGCGCTCGGTAACGCCGCGCTTTTTCAGGATTAGGATGGGCGTCATGCCCAGCTTTTTGGCGCAGGCTGCCGTCAGCATTGCGTGGTTGGATTGTGCGCCGCCGGTGGTGAACACGATCTCTGCGCCCTGTCGCTTGGCGTCTGCCAGCAGGAACTCCAGCTTGCGCAC
>OGLM01003726.1_pt1 | contig 12034 bp, 9 predicted proteins | sample 1572531 | NCBI WGS metagenome assembly OGLM01 (sample SAMEA2581909, study PRJEB24529) | metagenome | biome: Human gut stool | place: China | collected 2011 | reverse complement strand
ACCTTCAGGTATCTTGGCTCCCTTGGATTAATCTCAATTTTTTCTCTGATATGCCGGATATGCACTGCCACCGTATTATCTGCAGCAACTGCTTCCTCATTCCAGATATTTTCATAAATCTGATTAATAGAAAATACCCTTCCCTGATTCTTCATCAGAAGCAAAAGGATATTGTATTCAATCGGTGTCAGTTTCACAAATTCTCCGTCTACTGTTACCTGCTTGAGATCATCATTGATCTGAAGGCCACCTACCTTATAAATCGTCTCTTTTGGCTCCTGTGCTGTTCCGCCAAGCTCGTTCAATCGTCTCAGCTGTGATTTCACTCGTGCCACAAGTTCCAGCGGATTGAACGGCTTTGTCACATAATCGTCTGCACCAATTTCCAGCCCGGCTACCTTATCCTCCTCGGAATCCCTGGCACTCAGCATGATCACCGGAATCGTACTGAACTCCCGGATCCTTTTGCAAACCTGAATCCCATCCACCCCCGGCATCATAATATCAAGGATTGCCAGATCAATCTTTTCTCTGCCAAATATATTTAACGCCTCCGCTCCATCATATGCCTTAAATACACGAAAGCCCTCTCCTGCCAGATGAAGCTCCACCAACTCTGCAATATCCGGATCATCATCTGCCACAAGAATTGTTGCCATATACCCGCTCATCAAAATCCCCCTTCTCCTACTAAAATACCCATCGGATCTGTCTCTATATAGAATAACATATCCCATGGGTATCATAAATTACAAATTTATTAAGATTATTGTTCTACAGGTGTCTCACCCCACAACTTACGCAGTAAAGCAATCTCTCTGCGATAGCCGTCATCATCATTTGGTGTCTCCAGAATAAACGGCATATCTCTCAGCACCGGATGATTGATGATCCGTGTGATTGCCTCAATTCCCAAATGACCTTCCCCGATCTTCTCATGGCGGTCCTTATGCGCCTCCAGAGGGTTCATACTGTCATTGAGATGAACTGCCTTTAACCGGTTCAGACCGATCACCTGATCAAACTCCTGAAGCACCTCATCCAACTGCTCCACAATATTATAGCCGCCATCCCAGATATGGCATGTGTCCAGACAAACTCCCAGCTTATCACTAAGTTCCACCCGGTCAATAATCTCACGAAGCTCCTGAAAATTACGTCCTACCTCGCTGCCCTTTCCTGCCATTGTCTCAAGCGCGATATGCACCGGCGTATCTTGGGTAAGCACTTCATTTAACCCTTTAATAATACTATCGATGCCTGCATCGGCACCGGCATTCACATGGGAACCCGGATGCAGGACAAGCGTCTTGCTTCCCATTGCCGCGGTCCGCTCGATCTCTGTCTTTAAGAAATCAACCGCCAGCTGGTAGATCTCCGGTTTCACCGTATTTGCCAGATTGATGATATACGGCGCATGTACCACAAACTCTGTGATATCATTTGCCCGCATCAGCTCCCACGCTTCTTCCACGCGCAGCTCTGACACGTCCTTTCTGCGCGTATTCTGCGGCGCTCCTGTATATAACATAAATGTATTTGCGCCATAAGAGAGTGCTTCCTTCACCGAGCCAAGCATCATCTCTTTGCCGCTCATTCCAACATGACTTCCGATTTTCATACTGTATAAACTCCTTTTTATGAAATGTCTGTATATGATTTTATGCCTTACAACGATTGTCCGGATTGAGGCTGCGTATTATACCCATTGTTCGGCATTTGGTACATCGGATCACCATAGTATGGTGTCTGCTGCATGTTATTATCCCTTCCGCACAACGTTCCAATCGTGATTGCCAGAAATATCATAGCCAATATATGAAATGGTTTTTCCATAAAATTCCTCATATTATTCAGAATCGAAGCTTTCGCCAGCACTGACGCCCCATAAAAAAAGGCATATTTCCGGTTTACTGCAACCACAGATACAACATTTAATACATTTAAAATAATATGGCTCACAAGAACAACGATTGAAATCGTCAATCCGGTTCTTTTCTTCTGCGATTTCCGTGTGATGGTGCATGCAAGAATATACAATCCCACAGTCAGAATCGGACATATAATGCAGCGGATATCAAAGATTCGTTCGTTGTTTACATCCACGCCAAAAGATTGAACATATTTGTCCTGCGGTCCAAAGTAAATAATCCAGTTCATAATCATTGCCAGCACACTGCAGATCATTGCGATTGTAACCAACACATTTGTGCATTTTAGTTTCATACGCTTCCCCCATATTTATATTATAGTTTGCTAACCAAATAACCGGAGCATTGTCAAACAATCACTCCGGAATCAGTTTACAATTATTGTAATTATAGCATTTTTCTACAGGAATATCCACAGAAGATTTTACAGTACCTTACTGCCATTGGCAGTCAGCTTGAATTTCGCTCCGAACAACTCCGCCCCGTGCCGGCACATCTGCATGCGTCCAAGGAAAATATCGAAATACTCATACATCGTACAGATCTTCTCGTCAATTTTGAGTTCCAATGCAATCTGGCTTTTCTCCCGATTGATCTTCAGATTCGCTTCCGTGACTGCGTAATTCACCCAGTCGTGAATATCGTAGGTCGACTTATCACGCGAACGCACACGGCTTCTGCGGACATCCGTCTTATCCGCAATAATCATCGCAGCAGACACAATATCCACGGCACCTCCGGTTGACTCGTCGTGATGCCCAATCGCAGAAACGATGGTTGCACGATCTGTAAACGGCATATCCATCCGCCGCAGGATATCATTTGCAAGGAGCGCGCCATACTCGGCATGGTGTTCACGATTGACTGCATTTCCGATATCATGCATGTATCCGGCAATCTTCGCAAGTTTGATTTCCGCGTCAGCATGTCCGAACTTCTCCAGCAGATATGCTGCCCGCTCAGCCACCAGCGTGCAATGTGTCTTCGAATGCTCCGTATAGCCAAGCGTGGCTAAATTCGCATCGCCCTTCTTGATAAATTCGTTAATCTCTTTGTTCTTGATGATGTCTTTGTATAATATCTGTGCCATTTTCTAAACCCTTCTTCTGTAATATGTAAATAGTTCCGGCAGGATCTACCACATACTCTTCATGTAAAAACCCCCATTTATTATGATTTCTATTCCATAATAAACAGGGGTTGTTAAATATGTTATCTCGCATATGTTAAATACGCGTAAATGCTGTTTTACTTATGCAGTTGTTCTTTGTCTTTGATGTAGGCGAGCAAGCCCTTGCAACCTACCAAAACATCCTCAAATGTCTGGTCAAAATCGCCGGTATACCACGGATCAGCTACATCACGTGCCTCGCTCAACCTATGCGTCTTCTCATAGTCCGCGAATGACAGCATCTTGTAAATCTTCCCTTCCACATCACTGCTACCGGCAATCCGCGTCATATTCCGAATATTCGCACTATCCATTCCTATCAGATAATCATAATATGTATAATCCGCGTGTGTCATCTGTCTCGCCCGATGCGGAATCAACGGAATCTGCTCCTGTTGTAATTTTCGCTTTGTCCCATGGTGTGGCGGATTCCCAATCTCCTCCGTACTCGTCGCTGCCGAATCAATCTCGAAACAGGAATCGAGATGGGACTGGCAGGCGAGGTGGGTGAATACGCTCTGAGCCATGGTGGAACGGCAGATGTTCCCATGACAGCAGAAAAGAATTTTAATCATAGTTTTGTTTCTCCTTGTTTTGCACAATATTAATCTGTCTTTATATATCAGACATTTCCATAAAAATGCACATCTTAATAAAATTTTGTTTGACGTGTACATCAATATTATAGAAACAGCAAGAAATTACTACCAAAGCATATCTGGTAATTCAGGAATGCATCGCTTTGCATTAATATATGCGATTACTTTTCCTACCCCCGTGATTGAGAACGAACCATCAATAGAATTCCACCATTCATGTAACATTTTCAGAGATTCATATTCATCAGCACCATTCATAAATTTTTCTTTTACTTCATTCTGCAAATCGTCTTTTTTTTCATATAAATTTATTACATTTCTTAATGCTTCTGTCTCATTTTGATTTATCGCCCTTATGTCGTGATTATTAATTATTACTTTACTATTAATATCCTTAAGATTTTCAATTTCTAAATATACATAATCATCCAAAAATAAATTGTCAACTAACATATTTTTGCTTAATCCAACGCTTTGCATTATCTGCAATGCATTTTCATATTCTTGTGTTCCTTTCTTTATTCCAACAGACAAATATCCATCAAATTGTTCTGCAAAAATATCTTCTATCTTATTCATTTTAGAAAATTGTTTAATTCTGATCACACCCAATATATCAAGATGATCTAGCCACTCTATCCCCCTTGGTAATTCTTCATAAATAAGTGCGTTATACATTTTGCTTAAAGCCTTCGTAAGTTCTTTTGCCTTACTTATAGCAGGAAAAAAATGTTCAAGTACAAAAGCTATAGTTAATGCACACAAAGCATCATTATCAATCGTATCAATAATATCTACAGCCTTTACTATTGCAGCACGATTTTTTCTATCATTTCTTTTTTGGACATGACAAACTAACAATTCTGTCAACAATTCATAATCATTTTCTCGCTCTGTAATTGCCGACTTTTGTTGCGTTTTTCTAAGCAATACCTGAAATGCTGGATCTGCAAATGCGGGCAACAACCCCTCTACTTTATCAATTTGTAGCATAATCCTATCTTCAAGCTTATTAACTCTCTCTGTTGCTATCTTCTTTGCCTCTTCTGTATAATTTACTAGTGCCTGAGGAATCATTTCATTAAATACTGCTCTTGCTCTTTCCTCAGTTATTCCTTCATTAATAGTTAAATTACTAATTTGTATCTGTTGTGAATCTTTACCCGCCTTTTGTAACTGATTAACCTCTTTCATTCCTAACATCACCAATCTGCATTTGCTTTGCATTATTTTTTGCTTTTTGTTTCAGGCTTATATTTAGATTAGACGATGTGCCTGTATCGCATGACTCATCATCTTGTTGAACCATTTGATTTTGTTCTGAAAAATTTCCTGATTTCTGTTTCAATTTTATTTTTTTATTAATTCCTATTTTATAACCCGTAAAGCTACCTATTATTGCACCTACTACAAGCGAAAAAACAGATGAACCTATTCCATCAAAGAACCACTTATACCACATACAAATACCTTCTTTCTATCCTCTTCTACACTTTATTATCATAAACCCAAAGCGTCCTCGTAAATGAAATATACCAGAATTTTCACTATAGATTTATTCATGATATTTTGTAAATATATACTACATAACATTGTTTTTACACTATTTATATTCTATCACTATACGGAAGCATCTTCATATAATTTTCCATAAAATCCCAATCTGGAACATATCCTTTTATTGAATAGTTCTTATTAACATCAATAATCGGTTCCCCCTTATCATCTCTCTGTATAGGTAGTTTCATTATCGTATTTTTAATCAAATCCATTCGATATGCTCTCCCATAACAATAACGTATGTATTCTTGCATGAAAATGGTTCTTACAAATAAACCTCTATATAAATTCATCCATTCAGCTCTTAAAACAACTATATGATCTCCAGTAACAAAATCCTCATTTTGATAATAACACGTTGCAGTAGTATCACCTATAGTTATACAATTCGCTTTTTCAACACCTTGAAGTCCTTCATTCTTAACAACAAAATCAACGCCATTATTAGTATCTGTTCTTGATACAAAATGAATTCCTCGATCCATTTTTAAGACCTCAACCTCATCTTTAGTATGTGCTTTCGCCTTATATATTTGCGAAAACAAATCACTTACTCTAAACTCTTCCCATTTATCAATCTCTAGATAAGGAATATGCTCACCTGTAATTTGAGTTGTAATGGGATTACTATGTAGAGATTTAATATATTTTTCCATGAACATCCAATCCGGAACATATCCATCCTCAGAATACTTCTTATCCGCACTTATAACTGGTAAATCATTCATATTATGTTGGATAGGTAAAAAGAACGTAAAATCTTTCCTTATATGTACATTCAATTCTCTACCAAAAGCTACATACTTATATTTACATTCATTCATAAACATTGTAGTAATAAATAATTTCACCTCATTAGATGCTACATTATCAAATAATAAAACTGCTACGTTTTGCCCTGTGTAAAAAGGTTTTGTTTGCAAAAAACATGAACCTATGCTACCACCTAAAGCAACTGATATGCTATTAGCTGGATATGGTTTCACTCCTCTTACCTCATCTACAACATCTGATACACCATTATTTTCACCCGTTCTGGATACAAAATTAACACATGGGTTATCATGAGTCATTTTATCATTATCAAATTTATTACCCATTTCAATTTTACAAAGTTTCGACAAATTAAATTCTTTCCAATTTTGTGTATTAAGATCCATTACTGTTCACCATCAACATATAAATCAGAGGATTCATAAACATTGCCTTCCTTTACTAGATATGCAAGATAATTATTTAGAGTTTTTTGAAAATCTTCAGCTGTAAGCTTTGAATAATCAGTCTTCATATATGCTTCGCAAAGCCATTCGGAATTACTATCAACTTTTTCAACCGCAGATTTACCATCGACTACCGCTTTTCTTTCATATAAATCAAGCCATTCATTCTCAATAGCCTTCCACTTTGAATTGCCATCTTCATCAAATTGTTCTACCCTACCAAGATTTTTTTTCTTAACAAATCCATCATCCTTGCAATAACCAAAAAAAGTACTTCTTACTGTTCCATCAGCTTTTACATGTGATTGACCAAGAGTGAACAGCATACAACAAGCACATACAGAAGCACCCGGATAAAACATTTCTCCCGGAAGTGAAAACACTGCTTCAAGTGTATTATCCTCTAAAAGTAATCTCTTCTCATATTGTATTTGTTTACCCGTTCCAATGGCACATGCTAATGGCAAAAGCACAGCCAACTTTACTGTTTTGTTTTCTTCTCCATTTAATTTTCTTTTCTTATTGAGTTCCTTAACTACGTCGCTGAAATATCTTACAAACACTAAACCCTTTGTTGGGTCTGCTGTTCCTTTCTTCTGTTTACTCGTCCACGATGTTTTGTAACTAGCAGGAATCCCAATTGGTTTTGCATTATATGGAGGATTCATTAAAATTATATTGGGATCAGCGTCCTTAATAAATGTTTTTTGTTCAAAACAACTACCCAATTTAATATTTGAATTTCCATCACCATGAATAAGCATATTAGTAACAGATAGTCCAAATGCTTTTTCCTCCACTTCAATGCCATAAATATTTTCTTTCTTGACACGCGTTTGAAGTGCTTTTGTTTCCGCTTCAGTATGCCCAATCCGACAATCTGCAAGTTCCTTAACCATTGCTTGTACTAAAAACGACGCACTGCCGCAAGTACCATCTAACACACGCTTTGTATGATCCACTTCCGTCAACCGACACATAAATTCAGTAATATGATCTGGCGTGAACGCTTGGTTTTTATCGGCCTGCTGCTGACGCCGTTTGGCGTTTCTGACGATACAGGAAATACGGCCTGGCTGAAATTTCCCTTCATTCCGGTATACTTATTAAACGCAATGAAAAATAAATTCAAAATATCCTGTCCTTCTGAACTATCAGTATCAATATACTTATATATATCCAACAAAATACTGTCGATAATTTCTATCCAATCTGCCTTTTTCAACGCTCTAACTTTTTGATCTGTTAATACATTTCGCTGTAATAATTCAATCTTTTTAGTCTTATTATCGGATCCATCAAGCAACTCCGTAAGCGTATTTTCAATCCCAGCCCTAATTTCCTTTTCAGATTTTAATTCAAACGATAAATTAATCTTATCCTTTAACTCTTCGTCAATTTGGGTTGCACCGATTCTTTTAACTAGATCTTTAATATGTAAAAGTAACGTTCCTACAAATTGACTTCTTAACGACTCTTTTATATCTTTTTTATGTAACAACTCATTTAAAGCATATGTATTCTTAAGTACTTTTTCTCTATCATTTGACTTATTTAAATCAAATAACGAAACATAATGTTCCATCGTATCCATAACTGTTTCATCAACAAGCAAATGTTTATCATCAACAAAAGATTTCCACACCTTAATTTTGTCATCTTTTGTATTTGCAAGTATAGCAATGATTTTCTTACCCCAGTGCAAAACTCTTTCTTCTTGTAAATATTCTGCAAGTTGTTTTTCATCCAATTCAACAAAAATCGGTTTTGTCTCAACAAGAACAACAACATCACTATGTTCAAATCTGATATCCAATTTAAAGTGTTCAGGTTGCCTTCCAAGAGCCTTAGCAAGATTTTCTTTAGACCCTGCCTCCTGTACATAACTGTATTCGCCACCCTCGATATTAGGTGTATGATAATCAATTCCAACTCTGTTTATTATTGTAACTCTATCCATTCTTCTTTCCCCTTACACTTTTAGTATTTATTTTTTTCTATTTTTTTAATTTGATCAGCTATTTTCTTCATCAAGTGATATATTAACTCGTCTCTTCATAAATTTCCTCGCTTAAACTATTTATACACACATATTACATCAATCAACTGTATTACGCAATTATTAAAACTTCATATATTTCTTCTCATGACTACAGACATTTTCAAGTACTTTAGATACTTTTAAATATTATTCAACTACCTACCTTAGATAAAATTTGAAACTCTAGCTGTTTTCTCATTTCAGAAAAATTAATATTTTTAATTTTCATTTCTCTTAAATGATTATTATAATACGCGTTATTTAATAACTCTTGTTTTTTACACACATTTTCAATATTCATTTGATGAACTACATGTAATTTATTATCTATTATAATGACTGCTTTTACTGGATTGATCTGCATTACATCTATAAGTCCTTTATCAGCTGTACCAAAATAAGATAAAATAATTTGATCTCTTTTATTTAAATTATCATATAACATAATTTGTTCTATTAATCTTATATGATATATATCCCATGTAACATTTAAAATATTTTTTATTACATCCTCGTTATTTTTTATTTTCTTAAAAGCTCTATTAGTTCTATAATCATCCTGTATATACAAGGATAATATAATAATTTCCTTCTCCAAATAACAATTTATCTCATTTAAACAATATTCTATAAATTTTTCTACCTTTTTATTTTTATCTGTCTCTTCATCAAATGTTTTTATAAGATAAGCTTTCATAACACAACAACATATAATGTCATACTGTCGTATCGAATCATCTATTTGTTTCAATGATTTATCATATATTTGTTTTACTCTTTTGTAATCACATTCACTTAAATTGATATCTTCAATATATCTATTTACATATTTTATATTATCTAATTTAACATAGGACTGTATCATTTCCGCATAAATATTCAAATCAATATTTGTTTTTACTCTCTCCATTGTTGCTGTTGTAATTCCTATTTGAAAATCCTCTCTTTTCAGATAATTTAGATATTCAATAAAATCATTAATATCAATATTAATTTTTCGTCCTATCATCAATTTGTTTATGTACGTCAAAATATTTAAATCAAAATCTATAGTCTTTCCAACTTTAATAAATTTGTCATTTAAGTCATCATTTAATCCAAGAATCCAAGTTTGAGTATAATCTCCTATTCCTAAAATCCAACATGGTCCTATTTTCTTATTCTTACAAGATTCCCCAAAATTTGAACATTTTTGATCAAACAAAAAAATTCTACAGTCCGCTAATATTTCTTTAAAAAAAGCATATATTATCTCTTTTTCTTGTAAATTTGATGCTTGCATAATTTTCATTATTGCCAGTTCTTTCATTTCACTTATTCCCATAAAATATTCTTCTCCTTTTTGTCTCCACTATTCATAAATTACTGATGTTTAAAAAAAGAACCTAACATATTAGGTTCTTTCTCATGCAAAAACTTTATATATTATTTCTATCTTAAAATACACCTTTAACATAAACTATGCAAGAATTTTCAACCGTCAAATTCAACTTGTCCTCTCGTTTATCCCTACACCCCCACCTTCCCCAAATCTCATCCTCACTTTCTTTCCTTCTCCCTTTTCCTCCGCGGTTGCCATCCGGAACACGATCATTCCAAGGACAAAAAAACGGATATCGTACCAACACCGATATTCACCTTGCCGGTCACCTGTGAGATCAGGCTGATTACGGTTGTGCCAAGGAAGGATGCGCCTTTTCCGCATATGTCCATCAAGCCGAAATATTCGCCGGATTTTTCCGGTGGGATGATCTTGGCGAAATACGATCTGGACAACGCCTGAATTCCGCCCTGGAACATGTCAACCAGAATCGCCAGAATCCAGAACTGCCACTGTTCCCTCAGGAAGATAGCGAATATGGCAATACCAAGGTATGAGCCAATGCAGATCGTGATAAGTCGTTCTGTTTTATAACAATTGGCTAGCCTGCCAAATATGATTGCAAAAGGAAATGCTACGATCTGTGTGACAAGCAATGCCAGAAGCAGTTTCGTACTGTCGAATCCGAGTGCGGTTCCATAGGCGGTTGCCATATCAATGATCGTGTAGACGCCATCAATGTAGAAGAAAAATGCGGGCAGGGGCAGAAACCTGTTTGATTACTTCCTGCCCCATCCGATAATGTGCATATGTAGATGGCATATTCTTTTCCTCTCTTTGAATATATTGTTTTCTCTAATTTCTGCTCTATTATAAAATTGAAATTTGCCTCTCTACTATCATATTTATGTGGAAACCATGTAAAATCTAAGTCAAATTTCTGCATATCGGCTTATTACGAAAAAACGTTGGTTCATATAATGATGAACCAACGCTTCTGCATTCTTTTTCTATTTATATTCTTACTTCCTACATACGGAAATGTGACACCACGCCAGCCATATCATTAGCGGATGAGCTGACTTCCGTCGACATCTCGGTCACACTGTTTACAGTGCCAAGCACCTCATCACTAAAGGAAATCGTTCCCTTAACCGTATCCTCATTTCTCTGTGCAATATCACTTAAGTTCTTGATATCCTTTCCGATTTCATCGGTTTCTTTGCCTAACTGTATGGTTGCATCACGAATGACATCCACACCATCTGCAACATGAGATACATGCTCCTGTAACTGCTTGAATATATTGGCAGTTTCAACCAGCTTCTTCGTCTGATCATTCATAGCATCCTGTACGCTGTCCATAATATCCATTGTCTGGCTGGAATTATAGCTTAACAGATTCACCAGCTCGGATATTTCTGTCGATGCTTCATTACTCTGGTTTGCCAGCTTGCCAATCTCCTCTGCGACTACGGCAAAGCCTTTACCGGTTTCACCTGCCCTGGCTGCTTCAATTGATGCATTCAGAGATAAAAGGTTTGTCTGATCTGCAATATCGGAGATGTAACTAACTGCGGCAATGATTTTTTCCACGGATTCATTATTCTGCTGCGTCTGCTTCTGGATGTTCTCAACCTCGGTCATAACATCCTGGTTCGAAGCATCGAGCTGGTTCAACGATTTATCCACGTCATTTCTGGCGTCAAGCATCGCTTTTGTCTCATCGGAAAGGTGATCCACTTCCCCGAGCGTCTTTTCCAGATGAATATTCATATTGTGAATGCTGTTCTTGATATTCTGCGCGTTGCCGGTCTGCTCGACAGCTCCGGTAAGCATATTGTGCAGATCATCGTTGATATTTCCAACCGCATTGCCTGCCTGTCCGGCAGCCGCATTCATCTCCTCGGAAGATGCATTCAGGGTCATGGTATTGTTGCTGATCTTGCCAATCATCGCAGATAAGTTGTCGATAAGTGTCTGCGTATTACATGACAAAGCTCCCGCCTCATCTTTTCTATCCAACATACTCTGCTCGATCTCAACATTGAGATTGCCTTCCGAAATCTGTTTTACCACATCCATACTGTTCCGGATACTCTTTGCGATTCCTCTGGAAACAAGCAGACATCCGATGACCGTAAAAAAATGAGTACAAAGGCTCTTAACGGCCGTCATGCAGTAACGCATT
>OGLM01003725.1_pt1 | contig 12041 bp, 5 predicted proteins | sample 1572531 | NCBI WGS metagenome assembly OGLM01 (sample SAMEA2581909, study PRJEB24529) | metagenome | biome: Human gut stool | place: China | collected 2011 | reverse complement strand
CACACCTTCGACAGTCCGTTGCCCATGTCCTTAATCTCCCTGACGCGCAGGATGGCTATCGCCCAGCGCTGGTGTACCACCATTTCGAGCTGCCGCGCACGGCTAAGGTCGGTCTTGGGCGTGGGTATCGTTATGCTCTCGTCGGTGGTGTCGAAGGCCTTCATGCGCTCCATCACGCCGTCGGCAAACTGTGACGCGCGCACAGCCTTGCGTCCGCCGGCCCACAGCTGGCGCGTCTCCACCATGCGGTTGCCCGCCATCGGCGCATCAGCCACCCACACCTTGTCCCTTACTTTGGCAGGAAGGCGCTTGTCGTCGCTGCCCCGGCGCCAGCCGGTGACAACCGTTCCACCGCTGATTACGGCCTGCTGGCCGTCGGCTGAGCGTATTATTGTAGGACTATCGGCCGTTCCGCTGTCCTCCGGACGTATGAACAGGGGCTTGTACAGGCGGTAAACGCCGCCGCCCATAATGATGTTTATGCCCCCGTCGGCGTTCTTTGAGCCGAGCCGTCGCCACTCCCTCGCCTGTTTGAGGGCCTGCTCAAGCGTCTTCAGCGGAGCCTCGCGTGTGCCAGCCGCCTTGTCGTTGCCGGCGGTCGGGGATACGAATATGTCGCCTGCCGGTGCCGTGAGGTGGCAGCAGAGGGCGGCTATTACGGTAATAAACAATTTCTTCATGATTTGGTTTATTAGATAAAGGTAATTTAAGTCATGTCTCCCGGCCGTGCAGGTGGCGCCTGCCGTACGGTCGGCCGGTTGTTTCTGCAAATGTAATAAAAAATCGCCTTAACGGCAAAAACTTTGCTCCGTTATTGCACTTGCAGGCATTGTTGAGCCTTGTCGAGACCGTAATAAAAAACAATGCGGCGGGGTTTTGTGCCCCGCCGCATCCTGATTGAGTGATAAAATTTTAAGGTATTGTCTGTTATTTTCTTTTCTTCCTCAGTGCCCATCCTTCCTCGCTGAAGTCGGGTTCCTCGCCAACCAGCTTGACGTCCTTGCCGCCGTTGTTGAAGAACTGTCGCCAGTCGTCCTTGCGTCCGCTCTCCATTGCGGCGCCCTTGTCCTTCTTGCGTTTCTTGTCCTTGCCTCCGCCGTCGTCGGCGTTGCGGCGTTTAGGCTTCCTGTCGGCGTTGCCGTAGTCGTCCTTGCGTGAGCCTCCGCGCTGCGGTTTAGAGTCGCGGTCGGCGTCGTTGCAGCGCACCTGGCGTCCTTTGTATATCGTTCCGTCGAGGGCGCGCATCACTTTTGCGGCGTCCTTCTCGGGCACTTCGAAGTAAGCCATCTTCGACATGAGGTCTATTGCGCCTATCTCCTGCCGGCCGCCGCGCATGTTGCGGTTGACGAACTGCATCAGTTCGCCGGGATAGAAGCCGTCGGCCTTGCCCAGGTTGATGAACAGTCGGCGGTAGCCGGCCTCGGCCTTGTGCGTGCGCTTGCGCTCGTCGCTGGTGCGTTCCTTCTTTTTCTTGTCGCCTCGGCCGGTAGGTTTCTCTATCTCGGGCGCGTCGGCGTAGTATGCGAGGAACTTACCGAACTCGAGGCTGACTATCTTCTTGATCACGTCTTCCTTGTCCACGTATTCGAAGTAGCGGTTGATGTCGTCCATGAAGGGTGCTATCTCCTCCTCGTTGACGTCGGTCTTGACTATCTGGTCCATCACCTTGTAGAGCTGCTTCTTGCATATCTCCTGTGCCGAGGGTATCTCCGCCTCTACGAAGTCCTTGCCTATGGTCTTCTCTATGGCCCTTATCTTCGACTTTTCCCTGGTGTGTACGATTGAGATAGACGTTCCCTTCTTGCCCGCGCGGCCTGTACGTCCGCTGCGGTGGGTGTAACTCTCGATGTCGTCGGGCAGTCCGTAGTTGATTACGTGCGTGAGGTCGTCGACGTCGAGTCCGCGTGCGGCAACGTCGGTTGCCACGAGCAGCTGTGTGAGGTGCTGGCGGAACTTCTGCATTGTGAGGTCGCGCTGCTGCTGCGAGAGGTCGCCGTGGAGCGACTCGGCGTTGTAGCCGTCGTGTATCAGCTTGTCGGCTATCTCCTGTGTCTCGCGCTTCGTGCGGCAGAATATTATGGCGAAGATTTTGGGATAGTAGTCCACGATGCGCTTAAGGGCAAGATATTTGTCCTTGGCGTTGACCATATAATATATGTGGTTGACGTGTTCGGCGCCCTCGTTGCGGCTTCCCACCACGATTTCCTTCGGGTCGGTGAGGTAGTTGCGCGCTATCTTTTCGATTTCCTTGCTCATCGTTGCCGAGAAGAGCAGCGTGTTGCGGTCCTTCGGCACGCCGGCAAGTATTTCGTCGATGCTCTCGGAGAAGCCCATGTTGAGCATCTCGTCGGCCTCGTCGAGCACGACGTTCTTCACCGCTTCGAGCTTCGCAACCCCGCGGTGCATGAGGTCAATGAGTCGTCCCGGTGTAGCAACGATTATCTGTGCGCCGTGCTTCAGGGCGCGTATCTGGTTCTCGATAGACGTTCCGCCGTAGACGGGCACGATGTTGATGCCGCTGACATATTTGGAAAAGTCCTTCAGGTCGTCGGCTATTTGCAGGCAGAGCTCGCGCGTCGGGCTTAGCACTATGGCCTGCGTCTGGCGTATGCGGGCGTCGGTGCGCTGGAGTACGGGTATGCCGAATGCCGCCGTCTTGCCTGTACCGGTTTGTGCCAGTGCTATTACGTCGTTTCTGTTACCGAGCAGATAAGGGATGACTTCTTCTTGTACGGGCATGGGTTGCTCAAAGCCCAGCTCCTCAATGGCGCGGCGAATCTCTTCGCTTACGCCTAATTCTTCAAATGTCTTCAATATAAAATAATTATGTATAAAAACTGCAGTCGGGCCAAACGTTCATGACCGTTTGGCTTTCAGCGTGCAAAGATAGTGCAAGTTGAGCGAAGTGCAAAATAAAAGCACGAGAAACGAGCTTTTATTTTCACTTCCGAGACGCCGCCTATGTTATTCAAAGATAGTGCAAGTTGAGCGAAGTGCAAAATAAAAGCGCGAGAAACGAGCTTTTATTTTCACGTGCCTTTCGGCTGTTTAACACTTCCCGTGTGCCACCTAAATATATTAAATATAGTGAAATCCGGGCTGTACGGGCATGCTTTTTGAACGACTTGGCACGGTTTTCAGTGCCACCGGTGCAGGCTTGACTGATGGTAAAATGTATATTGTTGATATTCAATGTGTTACGTACGCCTTTGCAAAAGGTAACCTTTTGCAGGGTAAAAGGTTACCTTTCAGGCTCCCGTTTGCCGCCTTTTGCACGGTAAAAGGATGCCTTTTGGAAATCAGCCTGTTTGTGGCCGTCGAGTGACCGATATTGTCTGATATAATGCTTGAAAAGCCTTAAAATTGATTATTTTTAGCATTTAAACGTATAAAATACAATTATTATGCATCCACTTTTTTAAAAAAGCATCCAGAACGTAAATGTTTGATATTCAGATAAATACATTTTTCGTGTAACATAATACATCCACTTTTTATATTTGTACCCTTTTTCAACATATTTTAAATCAATAAATTTGCGGCATCAATATCGTGAAAATTACCTAAACAAAACCAAATGTTATAAACTTTATGAAAAAATGTAGATCATTTATTCTGACGTTATTGGTTTCGTTGGTTTCAATGACTATGTACGCGCAAGACTTTGTCTGCACGGGTACTGTTGTCGACGATGCCGGCGAGCCGATAATCGGCGCGTCTATCTTCCAGAAGGGAAGCACTAAGGGCGCAGTCTCCGACTTCAATGGAGAGTTCAAGTTAGCACAAGTGCCGGAGGGCAGTGTTATTACAATCTCGTACATTGGTTACAAGACTGTTGAGACAAAGGCTGCTTCAGGCATGCACATCGTGATGCACGAGGACAACGCTACGCTTAACGAGCTCGTCGTAGTAGGTTACGGTGTACAGAAGAAGAGCGTCGTAACAGCCTCGATCGCTAAGGTCGGTGCTGACGAGCTGGGCATGACAGCCCCCGTCCGCATGGACAACGCCTTGAAGGGCCTTGCCGCCGGCGTTACCGTTACTTCATCTTCAGGCCAGCCTGGTGCCGCAGCACAGATCCGCGTGCGTGGTATCGGTACGATCAACAATTCTGACCCGCTTTACATCGTTGACGGCATGCCTATCGAGGGAGGCCTCGACTATGTTAACCCGAGCGACATCGAGAGTATAGAAGTGCTCAAGGACGCCGCTTCAGGTGCAATCTACGGTGCCCGTGCAGCCAACGGCGTTGTACTCGTTACAACGAAGTCTGGTAAGAAGGGCAAGGTAAAGGTCAACTACAACTTCTCTTACGGCTGGCAGAGCAAGTGGCGCAAGCGCGACGTGCTTAACGCTACCGAGTACGCCGTGATGATGAACGAGGGTTACATCAACGCAGGCATGGAGCCTCTTTACGACGACCCGTACAACCTTACCGACGCCATGGGCAACAAGATCACTACCGGAACTGACTGGCAGGACGAACTGTTCAACGACAACGCACCGGTGGTTAACCACGACATTACGGTAAGCGGAGCTTCCGACAAGGTTAACTACTACCTCTCTCTCGGCTACTATGCACAGGAAGGTATCATCGGCGGAAACTTCGACCGTTCAAACTACCAGCGCCTCTCGCTGCGCAGCAACACTAAGTATAATGTGTTCGACGTATCAAAGGAGCGCAACTGGCTCAACAAACTTGACATCACTGTCAACCTTTCTTACGCACGCGTAAAGTCTAAGAGCATCGACGTAAACTCTCAGTTCGGCTCTCCTCTCGGTTCAGCCCTTGCACTTTCACCTATCCTTACACCGACGCTTACTGGCGACGCAGCAATTGCACAGGACGAGTTCTACCGCCAGACACAGCCCGACTATCCCGGTCCGATTCTCTCGCCCAACGGCGACCCGTACACAATTGCCGGTACTACTTACAATGAAATGGTTAACCCGCTGGCTGCCCTCTCTCTTCCGGGCGCACAGAACTGGAGCCACAAGTTCGTGACCAACTTCGCAGCCGAGCTGCAGATATGGGACGGACTGAAGTACCGCATCTCTTACGGAACCGACATGTCGTTCTGGGGAAATGAAGGCCACACAATCCTCTACTACCTTACTACCAACAACAAGGCTACCCACACAAGCGCATCTCAGGAGAGCGACCGTGGTACGGTATGGCAGATTGAAAACGTGCTGACTTATGACAAGACCTTCGGCGACCACACTTTCAACGTTGTGCTCGGCCAGTCAGCCATGAAGAATACAGGTTGGACTCTCGGCGCAAGCCGCTGGAACCTCATCGACCTCAACAAGCCTTACATCAACTTCTCGTCAGGTCTCGCTGAGAATGGCGAGCGCGACGGCTGGGGAGGCCCGTCAAACCCGCACGCTCTGTCGTCAATGTTCGCCCGTTTGAGCTACAACTACGCTGAGCGTTACATGTTCCAGGCTACCGTACGCCGTGACGGTTCAAGCCGCTTCGGTACTAACAACAAGTACGCTACGTTCCCGTCATTCTCTCTTGGTTGGAACATCACCAACGAGCCGTTCATGAAAAATGCACCCAAGTGGTTGTCAAACTTGAAGCTCCGTGCAAGCTGGGGTAAGAACGGTAACGAGAACATCGACGACTTCCGTTATGCAGTGTTCACAGCAACAGGCAACAACTACATCCTCGGACGCGGCGAGGCTGTCATCAACGGCGTGAAAGCCAACGGCATGCCTAACCCCGACCTCAAGTGGGAGGAGTCTGAACAGACAGACATAGGTCTCGACTTCGGCTTCATGAGCAATGCACTTACATTCTCGGTAGACTATTACATCAAGAAGACCAACGGCATGCTTATGACTATGGCCATACCTTCATACGTAGGCGAAACCAAGCCTATCGGTAACGTTGGTAGCATGAAGAACTCAGGTGTCGAGTTCGAGATTGGCTACAAGTTCAACGTAGGCGACGCACAGTTCAACATCCGCGGTAACGCTTCTTACCTCAAGAACGAGCTCGTAGAACTCGGTAACGATACAGGTTGGGCAGCATACGACTCATTCCAGAGCGTAGGTACAATCACACGCGCCATGAACGGCGAACCGTTCCCGTACTTCTACGGATTGAAGACAGCCGGAATCTTCCAGACACAGGAGGAAATCGACTCTTACGTAGGCCCCGAGGGCACTCCCATCCAGCCTAACGCAAAGCCTGGTTACGTTAAGTTCGTCGACCTCAACAACGACGGCGTAATCGACGACAACGACCGTACGAAGATTGGTAAGGGTATGCCCGACTGGACATTCGGCCTTAACTTCTCTGCTGCTTGGCGCGGAATCGACTTCAGCATGATGTGGCAAGGCACTGCCGGCAACGACGTATTCGACGCTACACGCCGTATCGACATCAACTCGACCAACCTGCCTTCATGGATGCTTGGCCGCTGGACAGGCCCCGGCACATCTAACAAGTACCCGATATTCATCGTAGGCGACGCTTCAGACAACTGGAAGTCTTCAGACCTCTACGTTTACGACGGCTCTTACTTGCGTCTTAAGAATATCGAACTCGGTTACACTCTGCCTGCAAACCTTACCAAGAAAGTGTTCATCAACAGGCTTAGAGTATATGTATCTGCCGAGAACCTTCTCACATTCACTAAATACCACGGCTTCGACCCGGAAATTTCTTCAGGCGGAACTTCACTCGGTGTTGACTACGGTGTTTATCCGCAGGCACGTGTATGGCGTGTAGGTTTCAACCTGGAATTCTAATTTTAAACAATGGTTAAACGTCCGAAGGGATGCAAGGTAACGGGGCGCACGCCTCACCGCCTTGGCTCCTGACGGGATAAAGACCTTAAAATCAAGAAGAAAATGAAAAAAATTAAAATATATGCCGGCCTCCTCCTGGCTGCATCAGTGGCGTTTTCGGGCTGTAGCGACGACTTCCTTGAGGTCACTCCGCCCACGTCCAATCCTATAGAGGAGTATTTTACTACGAGGGACCATGTATATGAAGCCCTAATCTCAGCTTACGACCCCTTGCATTGGCCGGACTGGGCTATGGGCCAGTACAACCCGATCAACATAATGAGCGATGTCATGGCAGACGACATCTGGCCCGGTGGTGCAAGCCGTACCGACAACCAGTACTGGCACCTCATGATGAACTTCGAGGCCAATCCGGAGAACTGTATGACCGGACTATGGACCTGCGAGTACAGCGGTGTCAAGCGTTGCAACGACGTTATCAAGTACATCGGATGGGCAGGCGACAACATCGGCGACGAGGAGAAAGCATCATGGATGGCACAGACACGTGTGCTCAGAGCTTATTATTACTGCAACCTGTGGAAGTTCTGGGGCAACATACCTTTCTTCATGGAGAACCTGGAGTTCCCGTATCTTGCCGAGCAGATTCCTGCAGACGAGGTTTACAATAACATCATCGCTGAGCTTGAGGACGTAATCAACCAGAACGTGCTGCCCATGAAGTGGGAGGACACAGCTAGCGAGGACAACGTCGGCAAGGTGTCGCAGGCCATGGCATACATGCTTTACGCCGAGATGGTGATGTACCAGAACGACAGCGAGCGTTACGGAAAGGCTCTTTCTTATATGCAGGAGATAATCAACAGCCAGCAGTACGACCTGCTTCCCAGCTATGCCGACATCTTCGAGGAGAGCGGCGAGTGGGGTATGGAGTCGATCTTCGAAGTTAATTACAAGGACGACAACGCCGTTCGTTCATGGGGTTCGCCCCTTGTTGCCGGCGGTACGGTTCTTCCACGCCTTATAAGCCCGAGCGCCTGGGCATCCAATGCCGGCGACGACAGCGGCGTTACTAACGGCTGGGGCTTCTGCCCGGTACGTCTTGAGACATTCCAGAGGTATGCTGAAGGCGACCAGCGCCGCGACGTTACATGCTTCGACGCCAATGCACACGGTACTTACGAGCACCGTTACCAGGACACTGGTTACTTCCTCGGCAAGTACATCGCAAAGTCTGAGAACAACAAGGACCAGGCTGCCGACGGCGACCTTAACTTCAACAACAACCTGCGTGTATACCGTTACGCAGAGACACTGCTCAACGCTGCCGAGCTGTTGGTTCGCACCGGAGGCGATGCCGGCTTGGCAAAGACCTACCTCAACCGCGTGCACAACCGCTCTGGACTTACCGACCAGGTTGACGCTACGATCGACAACATCATCGCAGAGCGCCAGCTCGAGTTCGTAGGCGAAGGCAAGCGCTACTGGGACCTCGTGCGTACGGACAAGGCTACGACCACCCTCGTGCCCGATACTTACGGTTACCGCACCAATACTTGGAGCGCATCTAAGAAGTATCTGCCTATACCTCAGTCAGAAATCGACGCTGCACAGGGTACTCTTACGCAGAACAATTATTAATCCAAACTGTAATAGTGACAATTTATGAAAAAGATTAATTATATATTGGGCGCGTTTGCCGCAGTGGCAATGTCACTGGCTTCGTGTTCACCCGAGGAATTCGACAGCGTCGACGAGAATGGGCTTCCGCTTGCAAAGGATGCTAAGGTTACTGCAATTGTCGACCAAACAATAAACCAGGTTACCTTCAAACTTGAGGGCAATGGTGTTTATCCTATCTGGTTCCTTACTGACGGAGCCTCTCCGTATTCGACCCAGAACGGACTGAAGAAAATCTTCAACAGTGCAGGAGATTACACAATGAAGTACCGTGTGGGCAACCGCAACGGCTTCAGCCAGGGTATTGGCGAGGTTTCGTTCCATATCGACAACATGGTCGTAGACCAGAACATGTACACTTCACTCCTCACAGGCAAGACATGGCGTATCGCTAAGGAAGAGAGCGGACACTTAGGTTACGGTGAAACTGGAACTGATGGTCTCGGTTCTTATTCTGCCACTCCTAACGAGAAAGCCGGAACTGGTCTTTATGACGACCAGTTGACTTTCACGGCCGACGGCAATTATACTTACAATCCAGGTGTCGACGGACTTATTTATGTGAATAAAGGTTGTACAGTTATACCCGGCAACCCCAATGACGGCCAGGACTTCGACGCTGCAGCACAGGAGCAGACGGTGAAGTACACCATCGAGAGCCGCGGCAACGATGTTTACCTTGTACTCCCGGCACAGACCATGTTCCCGTACATTTCGGGCGACAACCAGTACAACAAGCCTGAGTTCCGCATAGAGAGCATAACAGGTTCAAAGCTTGTTCTTATCTATGATGACGGCAACGTAGCATGGCATTACATACTGACAAGCAAGGCTGACGAGCCGACATTCGACGGCTTCGACCCCAACAGCGAGTTTAATATGTTCAAGAGCTGTACGTTCACGAACACCTTCTACTATGCTCCGGGCTGGGCGCAGATTGCCGATCCGACGATTACAGCCGACGGAAACTCTTATACTGTTGACCTGCCGACAGCTACCAGCGAGACATGGCAGGCTCAGGTAATGTTCCACACCAACATGAACACTGCTGCAACCTCAAACTATGACTTCAGCTGCAAGTTCATGTCAACGACTGACCATGGCAATGTGACTGTAAAACTCGCCAAGGAAGGTGACGACGATACTTACTACTTCACAGAGACCATCAAGCTAAAGGCTTATGAAGAGTATGTATTCTACAAGAGCGACATGCCCGGCATCGACATGGACGGCGTGAATATCGTATTCGATTTCGGTGGTAATGCCGAGAATACTCAGGTTACCATCAGCGACATCGTGCTGAAAGACCATGCCAACGACGACGGCACTGTTGTTCCTTCAGAGGATGAGGACAAGACCGTATATACTTACGACTCGGAGAACAACCTCTGGAAGGTCAACGTTGACGACACCGATGCTTATACTACGTCGTTCTACTATGCTCCGGGTTGGACACAGATTGCCGATCCTGGCTTCGAGAAGGACGGAGGTAACTATACCATAACCCTGCCTACTGCTACTGCTGAACGTTGGCAGGCTCAGGTAAAGATTATTACAAATATCCCTGCCGAGGCTGAAACTCCTTACGATTTCAGCTGTACGCTGATGTCTGACAAGGAGCTCAAGGGTGCTACTATCAAGCTTACCGATAGTGCTAGCGACGACAACTACCTCTTTGAAGAGCGTGCAGACTTGGCTGCTTATGAGGAATACGTGTTCAAGATGCCTGCATCTGTGATGACTAAAGGTGCTGCAGGTGCCCTTGCACTGGTGCTCGACTTCGGCGGATGTCAGGAGAACACGAAGGTTGTTGTGAACAATATCATACTGCAGAAAACAGCCCAGTAATCTTTTTACGAACCTGCTTTGTAAGACCTTGACAGCCAACGCTTTGCAAAAGGCTACCTTTTAGGCTCCAAAAGGTGGTCTTTCGCAAGCCGAAAGACGGCAAACGGGAAAACAAAAGATGGTCTTTTGCATATTGAGGCTTTTTTGAGGCTAATTACAATGCAGTTAGTATAATAATTAATATAATGTTCATAAAAAAACTAAGAAAATGAAAACTCAGATGATATTAAGCATATTTTTTGCCGCAGCAGTGGGATTGACGTCTTGTAGTGATGAAAGGGAGACAATTTATGCTTCCGACAACCAGCAGGTGACTCTTTCTCTTACTGAAAAAAATATTGATGCTGGAGCTACTACATTTACAGTTGACGTGGCTACAGATCATGAGTTCGCGGCATATTCAACGGTGGACTGGCTCGACGTGACGCCTAAAGGCTCAGTTAATTTTAATGACCAGCTGACGGTTACTGTACAAGAGAATCAATCTTACGAAGATCGTACAGGTCAGGTCTGCGTTTGGTGTGGAGGTACCCGCCGTTATGTTAATGTAAATCAAGCAGGAATGTCAAGACCCTCGACAGACATCGAAGCTCCTGAAGGCTATTCGCTCGTATGGAACGACGAGTTCGAAGGTTCTGAACTAAGCAGCGACTGGACGTTCGAGGTTGCAGGCCCGGGCTTTGTCAACAACGAGCTCCAGAGCTATGTCAAGGGCAGCGACGTTGCCGAAGTTTCCAACGGAACGTTGAAGATAAACCTCTTCAAGGACGGCAGCGACATCAAGTCGGCACGTATCTATGCCAAGCGCAACCAGGGTTGGCAGTACGGTTACTTCGAGGCAAGCATCAAGCTGCCCGAGGGTAAGGGCACATGGCCCGCATTCTGGATGATGCCCGTCAATTTCACTACCTGGCCTGGCGACGGCGAGATTGACATAATGGAGTCGGTAGGTTACGACCCCAATGTGGTTGTCTCTACCATCCACTGCAACAAGTACAACAATGGCGGAACGGCCATCGAGAGTGCCCGCAGAACCATCTCAAACGCCTATACGGAATTCCACAAGTATGCACTCGAGTGGACACCTGAGAGGATGGTGTTCTTTGTTGACGGCATCAAGCTGCTCACATACAACAACGACGGCACCGGCAAGGACGCCTGGCCGTTCAACGCTCCCTTCTACATGATCCTTAACCTCGCTTGGGGTGGTGACTGGGGAGGCGTGCAGGGTGTTGACGAGAGCTGCCTGCCGGCTACCATGGAAGTCGACTATGTACGAGTATTCCAAAAATAATATTAAAGCGTAACAAACCAAGTTGAAGCCGCTTGCGGCCGACATGTCGCACGCGTTGGCGTCGCGGCGGGCGGCCGTAGGTGGCTTTGTTGTAAACAATGATTATTCAAATGCGAAAGATTTTTTCAGTCATAGTGTTGAGCCTTGTCGTTGCCGCGGCAGCTGCTTCTGGCCGTTTTGTCCGCGTTGATGGCGTCAACCTCGTCAAGCCCGACGGCACCAAGCTCTATATTACGGGCACCAACCTGGGCAACTGGCTCAACCCCGAGGGCTACATGTTCGGTTTCCAGAAGACCAACTGCGAGTGGATGATCGACCTTATGCTAAAAGAGATGGTAGGACCCGATGAGGCCGCCGCCTTCTGGCGTGTCTTCAAGGACAACTACATCACGCGCGACGACATCCGCTACATAGCCTCCACTGGCGCCAACACTATTCGCCTGCCGATCAACTACAA
>OGLM01003720.1_pt1 | contig 12051 bp, 10 predicted proteins | sample 1572531 | NCBI WGS metagenome assembly OGLM01 (sample SAMEA2581909, study PRJEB24529) | metagenome | biome: Human gut stool | place: China | collected 2011 | reverse complement strand
TGATATATCCGCCCCCAAGTTCGCAAACCTGAACCGTCAGGGCATCCTCTCCGGCAGCAGAGGTGTCGCCGTCGGCCGGCATGCCCGTTATCTTCTCCGAAACGGGCAGCATCATCCAGCCCAGATCGAAACCCGAAACATATTCATCCGACACGGCCTTCGACGAGCCCAGAATACGAGCATAGACACGCTCCTTGTTGAGCAGCGGGCGGTTCATAGCGCTGTTGATGGTCTCCATCGAGGTCAGGCAGAGATATTTTTTGCCGTCGTCATCGACAAAATAGCAGGTATAGGGATCCAACACCCGCGCCGTAAAGAGTTTCTCATAGATGAAGGTGGTCTCGTTACTCTTGGTGCACGAGCCCAACATAACGGTCGCCGCCACCAGCAGGCAAAGGGAAAAAAGCTGTCTTTTCATATTTCGGTCTGTTTATCTATATTCACATTCAATCCTCATACGTCACAAACGGTTAATCCGCCCGATTTGGTATGACGCCCCGCGACGTATGACGCGACAAATATAACAAATCAAAACTCTTTTCAACAATCAATCCGCCCAAAACCGACCTTTCAGACGACTGCAGCCTCGAAAAACCTGATCTTTCGATTTGCATCTGCCCCCGTCTTTTCGTATATTTGTCCCCAACATCCGTTGCAGAGGCTCCGTCGAGCGCTGCTTCCTACATTTAACACATTTACTACCCATTCAAGACAATGTCAGAACTCAACTTCGAGAAACAGCTTAAACGCATGGAGCGTGACGGCGTCATCACGCGTGCCCAATTCCTTCAGTTGATGGCCGTAGCCGGCGCCTTCGTCATGCTCGGCACCGACAAGGCATACGCCGCCAAGAGCAACGCCCGCGGACGCATAGTCATCATCGGCGGCGGCGCAGCGGGTATAAGCATGGCAGCACGCCTCAAGCGCCTGCTCAAGAACCCCGACATAACCATCATCGACCCCAGCGACCGTCAGTACTACCAGCCCGGATTCACCCTTATTGCCGGAGGTGTATACGGCGCCGACGATGTCTGGAAACCGCAGGATGAGTGCATGCCCGACGATGTCAAGTGGATCAAGGACACGGTAACGCTCGTACACCCCGCACAGAACCGCGTCGAGACCCTTCGCAGCGGCATCCTCGATTACGATTATCTTGTGCTTGCGCCCGGCATACAGATCAACTGGGACAAGGTCGAGGGCATCTCGCTCGACACACTCGGCGCGGGCAACGCCCACAGCATATACGACCACCGCGGCGCGCAGCTCACATGGCCCGCGATGAAGGAGTTCGCCGAGAAGGGCGGCCGCGGCATCTTCTGCGACACCTACACCAAGCACAAGTGCGGCGGCGCTCCCAAGAAGATATGCCTGCTCTCGTGGGACAACGCCCGCAAGAACGGCACCACCGACCGCCTCGACATGACATACTACACGGCCGAGACGCAGCTCTACGACGTGCCATACTTTACCACCCGCCTCGAGGAGATCTACCGCGAGCGCAACATCCCCGTCGAGACCGAAGTGCGCCTCAAGGGTATCGACACCCACGCCAAGCGCGCCTACTTCGAGCGTATAACCACCGTCGACGGGCAGAAGACCTCGACCCCTTTCACCGAGGATTACGACTTCATGCACTTCATGGCGCCGCAGTCGGCCCCCGACTTCGTGCGCGAGTCGGGCCTGAGCTGGACCGAGGGCAAACTCGCCGCCGACGGCTGGGCCATGGTCGACCAGCAGACCCTCATCCACAAGACATATCCCAACATCATCTCGCTGGGCGACTGCGCCGGCATACCCACGAGCAAGACCTCGGCCGCCGTGCGCAAGCAGGTGCCCATAGCCGTCGAGAACCTCATAGCCACGATGGAGGGACGCCGCCCCGAGGCCATATACGACGGATATGCCGCATGCCCCATAGTCACCGACTACGGACATGTGCTGCTGTGCGAATTCGACTACGACAAGAACCCCAAGATCTCGTTCCCCTTCTCGCTCTTCGACATGTCGAAGGAGCAGTGGGTGGCATGGATACTCAAGGTATATATCCTCAAGCCATTCTACTTCCACATGATGCTCAAGGGACGCGACTTCTGACCTCGGAGCCAAGTCATAAAGGCAGATCCGCCGCACACGCGAAATACGTGTACGGCGGATCTGCTTTTCATGCGTACCGCAGCGGCTGCGCTACATACATAACAGAGCGGCGGAGCCTTTCAGACTCCGCCGCTCTATACTGCAAAGGACTTGTCACACCCCGCCCCGAATATCAAAGCTCGCTCTCCTTCAGGCGCTCGGCGTTCTCGGCAACGATAAGGTGGTCGATGCAGTCCTGTATGTCGCCATCCATGAAGGCCGAGAGGTTATAGATCGTATAGTTTATGCGGTGGTCGGTAATACGGCCCTGAGGATAGTTGTAGGTGCGGATCTTGGCCGAGCGGTCGCCCGTCGAGACCATGGTCTTGCGCTTCGAGGCGATCTCGTCAAGATACTTCGAGTACTCGAGGTTGAAGACGCGCGTACGCAGCTCCGCAAAGGCCTTGTCGAAGTTCTTCAACTGCGACTTCTGATCCTGACACTGCACGACGATACCCGTCGGTATGTGGGTCAGTCGTATGGCCGAGTAGGTCGTGTTGACCGACTGTCCGCCCGGGCCCGAGGCACAGAATATATCCTTGCGTATATCGTTCATCGAGATCTCGACGTCGAACTCCTCGGCTTCGGGCAGCACCGCTACCGATGCCGCCGAGGTGTGGACACGGCCCTGAGTCTCGGTCTGGGGCACACGCTGCACGCGGTGAACACCCGACTCGTACTTGAGCGTGCCGTAGACGTTCTGTCCCGTCACCTTCATCACGACCTCCTTGTATCCGCCCGCGGCACCCTCCGAGAAGGAGGTTATCTCGTACTTCCAACCCTTCGACTCGATATACTTGGTGTACATGCGCAGCAGGTCGCCCGCAAACAGCGCGGCCTCGTCACCGCCCGTGCCGCCGCGGATCTCCATGATGGCATTCTTCTCGTCCTGCGGGTCCTTCGGTATGAGCAGCAGCTTGATCTGCTCCTCCATCTTGGCAATGGCGGGCTCCAGCTCCGCAATCTCGCCGCGCGCCATCTCGTGCATCTCGTCGTCCTTGTCGTTCACCAGCACATCCTTCGCCTCGGCCAGATTGGCCAGCGCCGTGCGGTAACGCTCCGAAGTCTCGATGATGGGCTCCAGCTCCTTGTACTCCTTGTTCAGCTGGACGAACTGCTTGACGTCGGCTATAACCTCGGGGTCGGTGAGCTTCTGTCCCATCTCCTCGTATTTGAGCTTGAGGCCGTCGAGGCGCGTAAGTATCGAATTGTCTGCCATAAGCGGGTAATTTCTACTGTTTCGGATTTTGCACCGCAAATTTACACATAAAATTCGAGAAAACATAACCTTCGGCCACGCCACACCTCTCCACTCGCTACCGTACAGTTATCCTCGCGGCAACTTACAGTTTTCCACATCCGCCCGCACCACGCACGCAAAGCACAAAAAGGGGTGCGGCTCGGCCGTCCCCTCTTGGGTATATGTTGAATGCTTATGGTATTTTTGGTATCGAGGCCGCACCCGCAACGGCTATATGCCGACGTAGGGCTGCTCGGCCAAACGCGCCTGCTCGATCTCCTCACGTGCCTGCTCGATCTCCTCACGCGCACGAGACATCTCCTTATTGGTCCTATCCATCTCGCGCTGGGTCTTCCTCATCTCGCGCTTAATGTGGCGGTCATTGTCGCCCGACTGCTGTATATCCTCCTGAGCCGCAGCGATCTGACGCTGCGCATCGGCTATGTTGGTCTGTATGCTCTGCCGCATCCGGGCAGCCTGCTGCTGGGCATCCCTGCGCGCCTCGAAAGCTGTCTGCTGGGCATCCTTCTTGGCCTTGTAGGCCTCATCCAGAGCCTGTTTCTTGGCCTCGTATGCCGCCTGATGTATGCCGCTCTTGGCATCCGCAAGCTCCTCACGGGTATATTGCTTCCCCTCTGCATCCTGCAACCGCTTCTGCTGCATACTCTCCGCCGCCTGCATGCGGTTCTCGCGCATCGACTCTATCGCATCCATACGGCCCTGCTGCCACGAATCTATCGCCTCCATACGGTCCTGACGCCAGCGCTCAACATCCTGCTGCTGCTTCTGAATATATGCTGTCTGCTTACCGGCACGCACCGCACGCCATGCGTCGAGTTTTTCCTTTATCGCCTTCCACTCGTCGCTCTGAAAGTAGGCGTCGTCGCCGCTCGAAGCCGCCTGCCCGGCACGCTTCCAAGCCTCGCGCCATTCGTCGCTTTTGAAGTATTCGCCTATCTTCTCCAGCTCCTTGCTGTTCTCAATCCAGTCGTCGCTGCTGAAATAGTCACCCATCTCCTTCAGCTTCGCCTGCGCCTTCCGCCACTCGTCGCTCTCGAAGAACTCCTTCAGCCGCTCGCGCTCCTCGGGCGAGAGCGAATCGCCCCAGTTGTCGCTGATGATCACGCGCCCGTCCTCGGTGCGGATCGCGCCAAGCGTCGGGCGGCCGTCACTGACGATGTTGTTGTTTATAATGAGCGTACCGTCGTCAAGGCGTATCGTGTCACTGGTCATGTTGTTTTTACGGAATTCCTTCCACTCGTCGCTGTTGAAATACTCCTCCAGCTCCTTGCCCGAATCCTCTATCTCCTGCATCTTCCGCTTCCACTCGTCGCTCTCGAAGTATTCGCCCATCTTCTCCAGCTCCTTCGTCTTGGCCTTCCACTCCTCGCTGTTGAAGTACTCCTCCAGCTTCTTGCCCGACTCCTCTATCTCCTGTATCTTACGCTTCCAATCGTCGCTGTTGAAGTATTCGTCCATATTCTCCAGCTTCTTGACATTGGCCTTCCACTCGTCGCTGTTGAAGTACTCCTCCAGCTTCTTGCTCGACTCCTCTATCTCCTGTATCTTCTGCTTCCACTCGTCGCTCTCGAAGTACTTCCTTATGCGTTCGCGCTCCTGCTCCGAAAGCGAATCCCAATTGCGGGTCTTGGGCATCTCGCCGCGGCGGACCGTATCGCCCGCAACGACCACGGCATCATCGCCCGCGCCGCGCGGCATCCCGATACGGCTCCCGGCCGCAGACTCCATGTCGGATGCAATTTGCGTCTCCGACAGCTGATTTTCCGAAAATTCTTTTGTAACTTTGTCCTCCGGACGGACATAGACTGTCTCGGCAAAGGCTCCGAGCGCAAGGCCCGCAAGCGGCAGCAGCAGAAGGGCGCGCGCCCGTGTCCGCCGCGACGATTTTTCACGTAACATCATGGTAATACGGTTTTTAAGTTTACTGTGATTAAAGCTGTTGGCTATTGAGTACCACCTCCCGCCGACAGCTTTCCTTATTAATAGCAACTGGTAGCTTCGGGCATCCACGCCGCTGGCAATGACGGCGGCGTCGGCCTCGTATTCGTGTATGGCCCGCAGGTCGCGGCGCAAAAGCCACATCGCGGGGTTGAACCACTGCACCGCACCCGCAAGGTCGACCAGCAGCAGGTCCAGCGAGTGGTGCAGACGTACGTGCGCACGTTCGTGTGCAAGGATTGCCGCGCCGTTCTCCCGAAGGTCCCGTTCCGAGATCACGATATTGCGGCACCAGCTTATGGGCGCGACATTCTCATCCATGCGCACGAGCGTCGTGCCGTCATCGAGCCGCTCGCAGCGGCCGCGGCGCATAAGTCTGTGCAGCCCGACGATCGAGCGCACCGTAACAAATATAACGGCCGCAACCCCGGCCAGATATATCACGATTCCAATCTGCCGCCACGGTATCTCCACACCGCGCGACGTCTCTACGGCCTCCGAGACAGAGGGCTGTACGGCCGCCACACTCTCCGCAGATGTGTGATCCGACAATATATCCTCTTCTGTCAGTGGCGCAACCATCCCTTCGTGCTCGGGCATAACCGTCTCTTCGGATTCGGGCGCAACCGTATCTTCGGGCAGGGGCGTCGCCGACGCGGCCATCACGCGGGCGGCAGAGAGCGAACCCTCGGCCGGAGCATCCGTTGGAGTATCTGCCGCAGGCGTAACGATATCGGCATACGCTGGGTATGGATATTCGTCGGAGGTTGAGACCGTCTCCCGGGCGGGGAGCGGGCGCTGTACGGTTATCACGCACAACGGCAGCACGAACGACACGGCCGTCGCCGCCAACACCAGCGCGCGGTTGAAGGCATGGAAGGTCTCACGGCTCAGCAGCAGCTTGAAAAACAGATAGAAGACCGCGATACAAGCGCCCGTCCTCAGGCTGTATGTAAGAAATTCCGACATCATCCCATCAGTTGTTTTGATTCTCTATGCGGTCGATCAGCTCGCGCAGATCCGCTACCGAGAGGCGCTCCTCCTCGACCAGAGCCGAGACGGCACCCAGACTCGAATGTTTGAAATAACGGTCTATGACGCTGCCCAGAGTGCGGCGCGAGAAGGCCTGCTCGTCCACAAGCGGATAGTATTGGTAGGTGTTGCCGAAGGATTTGTGTCCGACATAACCCTTGGCCTCAAGTCCCCGTACCATCGTCGAGATAGTATTGAAATGGGGCTTCGGCTCGGGCGCCAGATCAACAAGCTCGCGGACAAACAGCGGCCCGTGGCTCCAGAAGCATCGCATCAGCTCCTCTTCGCGGCGTGTGAGTTTTTCCATCGTTCGATCCTTTTTATATTTACACCTTATATTTGCACCGTGATTATCAACTGCTTGCTTCCCACCCATCAAGGTATCGTCTGCTCCCATCAAGGTATCGTCTGCTCCCTCCGTCATGGGATCGTTTGCACCCTCGCTGCCGGCAGTTTCACGGCTTGCACATCACAAAGATAACTAAAAAATATTCACGAGCAACTATTTTACATAGTTTTATAACTAAAAAATTTAGTTCATATAATGGAACGAGTAATAGCGCCATATCGATGCGGATATACAAACATCTGGCAAACAAAGGTTTGAGTTCAGCCAGAGGCCAAAGAGACGCCCTTGAGCCCCAACCGTAAAAAAGCATGCGGGCAGTCCCGAAGAATCTGCCCGCACCATATATGCGCCGCGGCCGTCAGTTATTGACGCGATAGGCCTTCTGCACGCCCTTGATCTTCATGATGGAGTGTATCAGCGTATCTACGACACCCGTGCCCGGCACCTCGACACTGATCGTACCCTGCGCCGTGCCGTCACCACGCGAGATGAAGTTTATCGAACGGATATTGAGTTTCAAATCGCGGCTCACGGTCTCGGTGATCATATTGGCCAGACCCGTCGTATCCTGCGCCACGATGGCTATCGTCACGCGGAATGCGCCGTCGGCGTCGCTGCGCCACCGCGCCTCCATCACCCGGTAGGGATAACGCTCGCGCAGCCGCTGCGCATTGGGGCAGTCAGCACGGTGTATCGTGATGCCCGAAGCTATGGTCACGAATCCGAATATCGCATCGCCCTTGATCGGGTTGCAGCACTTGGCCAGCTTGTACTCTATGTTTCCTATACGTTCGTCGATCACAAGCGCGTCGCTCGAACGCGGCGGCGTCTGCTGCGCCTCGCTCTTCTTGATCTCGGCCTTGCGTTCCTCGACCTCAGCCGCCACGGCGCGCCGCTCCTCGTCGGCACGGCCCGAGACCCAGCGTGTCAGGATATCCTTTATGGTCTGAAGGTCGAGCTTCTGCGTGCCGATCATCGACTGCACCTCGCGGCCCGTGCGCACCTTGAGCTGACGCCCCAGATAGGCCACAGCCTCGTCGATCGTGACACCGATCTTCCAGTTCTTGAGCTTGCGCTCCAGCTCCTCACGCCCCATGCGCGCATACTTCATCTGCTCCTCACGCAGGTAGGACTTGATGCGCGAGCGCGCCTTCGACGTGACGCAGACATTGAGCCAGTCGGCCTTCGGCGTCTGGTTCTTCTGCGTCAGGACCTCGACTATATCGCCGTTATGCAGCACGTCGCGTATCGACGCGGCGCGGTTGTTCACCTTGGCACCCGTACATGTACACCCCAGACTGGTATGTATGTCGAATGCGAAGTCCAACACCGTCGCCCCCTCGGGCAGCTTGCGTATGTCGCCGTTGGGCGTGAAGATGAAGATCTCGCCCGAGGCTGGCTTGGCCTCGAAACGCTGCGTCAGCGAGTGTGTCGTCTCCTCCAGCACCTCACGCAGACGGCTCAGCCATGCCTCGCTCGTCTGCCCGCCCTGATTGACACCCTTGTAGCGCCAGTGTGCCGCGATACCGCGCTCGGCCACGGCATCCATACGCTCCGTGCGGATCTGGATCTCGACCCAGCGGCCGCCTCCCGCCGACACGGTCGTATGCAGAGACTCGTATCCGTTCGACTTGGGGATGGTGATCCAGTCGCGCATACGCTCGGGATTGGGCGTATAGCAGTCGCTCACGATCGAGTAGACCGTCCAGCATAGCTGCTTCTCCATCTCGCGCTCGCAGTCGATGATGATACGCAGCGCGAAGATATCGTAGACACCCTCGAACGGAACCTTCTGCTTGTGCATCTTCGCCCAGATCGAATAGATCGACTTGGTGCGGCTCTTGATGTGGTAACGGATGCCCTGACGGTCGATCTTCGCGACGATAGGCTCCAGAAACCGCGCAATGAATGTCTGGCGCTCGCTCTCGGTCTCCTCCAACCGACGGCAGATATATTCATATTCCGCGGGTTCGAGCCACTTGAGCGCCTGATCCTCCAACTCGCTCTTCAGATTATATAGACCCAACTTGTGCGCTATCTGGGCATAGAGGTTCATGCTCTCCCAGCTCTTCTTGCGCCGCTTCTCGGGCGGGAACATCTCCAGACTGCGCATAACCTCCAGACGGTCCGCCAGCTTGATCAGAATGACACGCGGATCCTCCGAGTAGGAGACGATCATGTCGCGGAAGTCGCTCGCCTGCTCCTTCGAGACCTTGAGCTTGATGTTCGATATGTTATACAGCCCGACGATTATGCCCAGCACCTGCTCGCCGAACTCCTCGCGTATCGTACGCGAAAGCTCCGGCACCGTCTCGGGCTGCTCGCGGTTGGCCACACGTATGACATCGTGCAGCAGCGCCGCCACGGTCGAGTTGCGGCCCAACCCCACCTCCTTGGCTACGATCATGGCCACCGCAGCGGCATGATCCATCATCGGGGTACCGTCATAACGCCTGTATCCCGCCATACGCTCGTCGGCAAAGACAAGCGCCTTATCCACCAACGCCTGCGTCACGGGCGAGAAGGTGTCGCGGACGAACCGCCGCAAGGCGTCGTATTTCTGCAAAGCATCCATATCAACTCTTGTTTACGGGTTTACGAACTATATATATATGGTCGGCCGGCAACGCATAGAGCGTACGCTCGGCCGCGGAAAATTCTGCCACATAGTCGCGGTCCTCGACCTCGAAGCCCGCCTCCGCAAGACGCGAGGCGTAATCACGGCCATAGACGCGACGATGGTCGTACTGCCCGAACAGACGCGTACGCTCCTCGCGGTCCGTCACCGTGTCGTCCTCGAAGGTCTTCGCGCGCGAAAGATCCACCGGCGAGAGGATAATACCCCAACCGCCGCCGCGCATGACGCGGAAGATCTCGCGCAGCGCACACCGGTCATCCTCGACATGTTCCAGAATGTGGTTGCATATCACCACGTCGAACGACCCGTCCGCCAGAGGCATCTGCTGTATGTCGAAGTGCATGTCGGCAAGCGGACTCTCAAGGTCGGCCGTGACATAACGTTCCGGCACGTCCGAATAGAGCTTGCGCAGGCGTTGCATCAGAGCCACCTCGGGCGCCGCGTGCAGCAGCCGCGGACGATCCGTCCCAAGCGACGTCTCGCGCTCCAAGTAGAGCCACAGCAGACGGTGGCGTTCGAGCGACAGGCACCGCGGGCAGAGAGCATCCTCACGCGGGGTGACATATCCGTAAGGGAGGAAACGGCGGCGGCGCGCCCCGCAGAGCGGGCACTCGCGTCCGCGTCCCAGATAGAATATCCCCAGCAGCGGCACAGCCCATCCCGCCGCACGCTGCAGCAGCGTGCGCGGAAATACGTTGAGTATAAGTTTTATCAATCGCTTCATAATCTACTGCCGCCGGACTTCAATCCTTTTTACCGTCCGAATCCTTACTCTCCTCCTTCGACAGCACTCCCTGAACCGCCGTCTCGGCATCGTACAGACGCCCCTTGCAGAAGGCTATCAGTTCGGTTGCACGCGCTACCTGCTGTGCAAGTTCGTCCACGCCGATCTGCTCGCTGCGCAGACGCGTCAATATATCTTCGATACCGGCCACCGCCTCGGCATAGGTCAGTTTTCCGGCAGCACTCTTCTTTGCCATATTTTTCAAAACAGCGTTTTCCAAATTATACGATCCGCACCCGCGGCCACAGTCAATCGCGCCCAGCGTCCTTTGCGCCGGCATGGCACCCCGTAACCCGCACATCGAGCTCACCTTCGTACAGCTCCACATGCAGGCTTTCGCCCGCCGTCACCTGCGCTGCCTGCGTCAGCACATCCGCGCCGCGGCGCACAACGGCAAAGCCCATACGCATGATATGACGCGGGTTGCGGCCCTCGACGACGCCTTCGGCAACGGCAAGACGCTGCCGCTCGGACTCGATACGCCGTTGCACCGCCGCCGCAAGCTGTTCGCGAAGCAGGTCCATACGCGCACGTCCCGCCGCAACAACAGCAGCAGCCCCGTGCGCCACATCCGCCGCCAGACGCTCCAGATGCAGAGCCTCGGCACGCGTACGCGCCTCGGTCATCTCGCGCAGCCGCCGCGCCGACTCATCGAGCCACGTCTCGCTGCGCACCATACGCTCCGTAAGCCACGCCGCCACCGCCGTCGGGGTCTTAAGCGCCGTATGTGCCACCATGTCGGCCACACTCGTATCCTTGTCGTGACCGATACCCGTAATGACGGGCAGCGGGAACTGCGCCACATAGGAGCAGAGACGGTACGAATTGAAACAACTCAAATCGCTTGCCGAGCCGCCGCCGCGGATCAGAACCACGGCATCGAACTCCTCCGCCCGTTCGGCCACGGCACACAGCGCCGCCACGATCGAATCCTCGGCCGCGGCACCCTGCACCACGGCATCGAACAGAGTCACGACAAAGGCATAGCAACCCCCACGCAGTTCGTTGCAGAAGTCGCGGTAACCAGCCGCCGCCGCGCTCGACACAACGGCTATGCGCTGCACCAGCAACGGCATCGCCGTCTCGCGGTTCATGTCCCACACGCCGTCGGCCTGCAGCCGCAGGATCGTCTGCCGACGCTCGCGCTCCACCTCCCCGAGCGTATAGGAGGCATCCAGATCGACGATCTGCAGCGTCAGCCCGTAGAGTTCGTGGTACGAGACCAGCACCCGCGCCAGAATCTTCATCCCCGCCTCCAGACGGCTGCCCGTCTCGGCCTCGAAGTAGGATGAGATCATCGCATACTGCGACCGCCATATCACCGCACGCGCCTGCGCCCGCGGCACGGCCTCCGAGCCGCGCCGACGTGCCGAAGCCGACGGAGATCAAGCTGCCGTTGGCGGTCGGTCAGGCAACGCCGCGGTTTGCCGGGAAGGCGTCGAGCGAGAAAGCGGACATCCACGCCCGGTTGAACCGGTACTGGTCGGAAAAGGGGCCGGGCTCGATGATCAAGCTCTCCGAGGCCTGCGGGCTGGACGCCTCGAAGCTCTACCTGATGCAGCGCAACGACGGGAAGTTTGACATTGAGCACTGGCGCGCGGTCAACGCGGGTCTGGACAAGCTCGAATACGGAGGCATGAAATGACAAGAAAACGGATGATCAAACTGCTGATGAGCGTCGGCTGCGACCGAAATTATGCGGCACGGGCAGCCGCACTGGCCGACGGCAGCTTATCGCACGCGGTTCTGTATTACGACCTGTGCGAGGAATTTGCCCGAGTGCTCTGCGAGCTGCGCAGGCAGCTCATCATTGAGGGCGACATGACCGGCGCGGTCGCCGGAATGGTCGGGAGCGTGTATGAGTGAGCTGTGCGTGGTCACGCAGCGGAGCGGGCCGCTGACGAAGACCTACA
>OGLM01003716.1_pt1 | contig 12069 bp, 7 predicted proteins | sample 1572531 | NCBI WGS metagenome assembly OGLM01 (sample SAMEA2581909, study PRJEB24529) | metagenome | biome: Human gut stool | place: China | collected 2011 | reverse complement strand
ATCTTTCCTTAAACCGAGTGCAAAGTTACGTCTTTTTTCGGATAAAAATGATGTTTTTCAGAAAAAAGACGTAACTTTGCACTCGGTTTAAGGAAAGATGCCGGAGTGGTCGATCGGGACGGTCTCGAAAACCGTTGTACGGGTAACCGTACCGAGGGTTCGAATCCCTCTCTTTCCGCTAAAAATTCCTCAAGAGGAATGCTCATAAAACCGCCGATTTGCGATAAAAAGCAGATGGGCGGTTTTTTCGTTTTTGTTGTCCTCGCATAGTCGGACAGTCGATGTGGATTCAGTGTTGTCATAGAGGCTCGCTCATCACAAAGGTAGGACGTGGATGCTGAAGAACCGAGGCTCGGTATGTCCCCCAAAAAGCGACAGCGGCTTCCACCCGGAGCCGCTGTCGTGGTTATAGAAATGAAATAAAGATTCTTTTATTTGTTGATTTTCTGCCAGCTGTCTTTGAGCGTTATTGTGCGGTTGAACACAAGATGCTCCTTCGTAGAGTCCTTTTTGTCGGGCGTGAAATATCCGATGCGTTGGAACTGGAAGTGTGCTCCCGGCTCTGCGTTCTCTGCGAGGAACGGCTCTATCTTAGCGTGTTCCACAACTTTGATTGAGTCGGGATTGAGGAGCTCGTGGAAGTCGCGGTCTTTAACCTCAGAGGCATTCTCCACGGCAAACAGGCGGTCGTAAAGGCGTACCTCGGCGTCGATGCAATGGCGTGCCGATACCCAGTGGAGCGTGCCTTTCACCTTGCGCATGCTTCCCGGCATACCGCTCTTCGACTCTGGGTCGTATTCGCAGTAGATTTCTTCGATACGTCCGTCGGCATCTTTCTTGCAGCCTGTGCATTTCACGATGTATGCACCTTTCAGACGCACTTCCTTGTCGGGAGTCATACGGAAGAATTTCTTGGGAGGATTCTCCATAAAGTCGTCGCGTTCAATGTAGATTTCGCGCGAGAACGGCATTGTGTGGGTGCCGCTTGTAGGGTCTTCCGGGTTGTTTTCCATCTCCATCTGTTCCACTTGGTCGTCAGGGTAGTTGGTGATTACAACCTTTACGGGGTCGATCACGGCGCATACGCGTGTCGCACGTTTGTTGAGGTCTTCGCGGATGCTGAACTCAAGCAGCGAGATGTCGTTGACAGCCTCGAATTTAGTGTATCCGATGCGGTTGATAACGCTTTTATTGACTCAGGGGTGAATCCGCGGCGGCGCAGACCGGAAATTGTCGGCATGCGTGGGTCGTCCCATCCGTCAACGAGACCCTCTTTCACCAGTTGCAGCAGTTTGCGCTTTGACAATACGGTGTAGGTGAGGTTCAGACGGTTGAACTCAATCTGACGCGGGCAGTAGGTCTCGTCGGCAAGCTCCTTTACGAAATATTCGTAGAGCGGGCGGTGAGGCACAAACTCAAGCGTGCAGATGGAGTGGGTCACACCCTCGAAATAGTCAGACTGTCCGTGGGCGAAGTCGTACATAGGGTACACTTTCCACTTTTCGCCGGTGCGGTGGTGTGGATGCTTGATGATGCGGTACATAATCGGGTCGCGGAAATGCATGTTTGACGACGCCATGTCGATTTTTGCGCGGAGCACCATCGCGCCCTCCTCAAACTCGCCGGCGTTCATACGCTGGAAGAGGTCGAGGTTTTCCTCGATAGGACGGTCGCGGAACGGGCTTGCCGTGCCTGGCTGTGTCGGAGTGCCTTTCTGCTCTGCAATCTGCTCTGCAGTTTGCTCGTCAACGTAGGCCTTACCTTCTTTTATCATGCGGATTGCGAGGTCGTAGAGCTGTGGAAAATAGTCAGAAGCGTAGTATTCGCGGTTGCCCCAATCGTAGCCGAGCCATTTGATGTCCTCGCGTATGGAGTCTACATACTCCACGTCTTCCTTCACTGGGTTGGTGTCGTCGAAGCGCAGGTTGCAGGTGCCGCCGAATTTCTCTGCGACGCCGAAGTCCATACAGATAGCCTTGGCATGTCCGATGTGGAGATAACCGTTAGGTTCCGGTGGAAAACGCGTGTTCAGGCGTCCGCCGTTCTTACCGTTTTTCAAATCGTCGGCAACCATCTGCTCGACGAAGTTCAGTCCTGACTCTTTTTCTGGTGTCAGTTCTTTGTTCTCGATTTCTGACATAGGTGTATCTAACTTTTAATTTGTTTCTAATGATTAAAATACAAAGTTAATGCAAAAATGTGGAAAACAGGAAATAGTGTGAAAAAAATCCAAGTTGCGCAATAAAAAAACCGTCTTGGCTCACATGGGAGGCAAGACGGTTCTTTAAAAAATCAACCTAATATGTGGTGTTTATTTCTCATACCAAGTGCAGTCGATAAACTCGAACGTGCCAGGGGCAGTCACTTTGTAGCGCACGGTGTGGTTGGTTGTGGCATTGTTGTAGACTGCGAAATTGATGGTGTAGACCACTTCGAGTCCGGCAACCGGCGCTGCGTCGGCGTGGAGCGTGGCGAGTGCGCCAGGAAGCACTTCCTTGCAGAAGCGGTCCATCATGAGCGTTTCGATTTGCTCGTCGGTCATTCCCTCATAGCCGGCAGGATACTGCTCTTTCGCCTTTGCAGGGCGGAGGTCGACATTGCCTTGGTAAGCCGATGTTCCGCAGTAGTACTCGTTGTTGCCATATTTGGAGATGTAGAAGTTGCCGTCCTTCAAGCCTGTCGATCCGAGAGGCTTGTCGATGTGCTCATATACCCAGTCGACGCAAGCCTGATAGTACTTGGTGGAGATTTCCACACCCTTGCCACCCGGCAGCGTGATTTCCACGTTCGGGTCATACATCCACTTGCCGTTGGTGCGCACAAACTGAGCTGACTCCTCGGTCACACCGTTGGTCTTCTGCCACAATGAGCCGTTGAACGTATATTGGTCGCATACGAGCGACGTCTTGCTGCTTGCGTAGTATTTGTAAGCCACAAGTTTGGTGTCGCCGGCCTTGGCGTATGGGAAGTTGACCTTGAGATATGTAGGCAGATACTCGTCTGGTTTCTCCAGGTTGAAGTATTTCATGCCCATAGCCGTATAGTCGGCAGCTTGGAGCAGGTTGATCGACGTGTTGGCTTTCCAGTTGTTGCCGTCGAACGCGTAGACAGCTGATACGCTATTCGAGGTAACGGCAGTTGCGGCGCGCAATGCACGGCGCGATTTTGTTGCCTTTGCTTCAACAGCCGCTGTAGGCACGAAGTTGACATATTTGCCGCCGGAAATTGATGTGAAGTAACCGGTTACGGTGTATGTCTTATCGCTCTCGAAGAGAGCCTTCTGCTCGTCGGTGGCCTGATAGAGGCTTCCGATGGCGGTCTCTGCGCCGTCGATGGTGAAGTTGTAGTAGTTGCCAGAGATTGTAACCTTGCCGGTAAACTGGGCGAATACAGCCAGCTGGTTGTCGGTGATGCCGAGCAAAGCGTCGCAAGCCTTGCCGTCGAGCACTTTGGCGGAAGGATAGCTGTAGGCTTGGTTGCCTGTTACGGTAACTGTGGCTGTTGTGCCGGTAATCTGGAAGCCCTTGTTGTAGGCTGAAACCTCGCCGGTCACGTCAACCTGGTCGCCCACCTTGTAGGCTGTTGCGTCGAAACCGCTTGAGTAGTAAACGAGGATAGAGCCTGAATTGTCGGTGAGGATGAATCCGCGGCCGCAGATTGCAGTCACCAAACCTTTCACTGTGACGTTGCTGCCTACGGCTACCGATCCGAGCGCGCTTGTCATCTCATAGCCAGGGGCAGGATCGTTGCCCGAGCCTCCGAATGAAGGCTCTGTTTCGGTCTGCTTGTAGTTTACGATGACCATATCGCCTTTCTTGGCGTCGCTGTATTCAACAGAGAGAATCGAAGGAATGTGTTTCTGTGCCGATACGGCAGGCGAGAAAGCCTCGATGTAGTCCTTTTCGCTGCCCCAGGCATCCTGATAGTCGGTCTCGGTGACAGTGTATTCCGAAGCGGCGCCGAAATTGGTCACTTCTTCAGGCACGTTGCCAGCCACACGGTACGTGATGTTGATCGACGATCCGTCGCTCAGCGTGAAATAAGCGAAATCAGAATCGCTGAGGAAATTAGGAATGTAGTCGCGGGCAGTAATCTTGTTTGTGAAATAGTGCTGTGTTCCGACAGCCTTCAGCTCCTTGCTCAAAGTGTCGCCAGCCTGCTTGATGTTGGCGGAGTTTGCTGCAAGGTTGGTGTAGTCGGCATCGGTAAACGTGTAGGCGATCATCTGCTTGTTGGTGATGCCTTTGTCGCCGTCGAAGCCGTCCAATTTATCGTTCCAGTCGTTGGGGTCGCAACTTGACAACGCCACGAGGCATGAAGCGATAAGAGCGGAATATAATAGTTTCGTTTTCATTGTCTTGAATAGTTAGATGTTTAGAAGTTTACTTTCAGACGAACAGAATATGTGCGGCCGAAAGAGTAGAACACACGGTAGACATTGTCCCATTCGCCGGCAGTTGTGATGTTGTTGTAGGCATCCATCACGTAGTAGTGGTTGAACAGGTTGTTGATGTTGCCGTTGAGTGTGGCGCGCACACCGGCAATCTTGAAACTGTAGCTTGCGCTGAAGTCGAACTGGTTGCCCCAAGGAATTCTCCATGGATCGACAACGTTGATTGTCGAGTTTGCAGAGTAGTTTGACGACGACACTTGATAGTCGCTGTAGTTGCGTCCGCTTGCCACCCAGTCCAGTCCGAAACGGAAACCGTCGAGCGGACGGATGTTGATGCCGATAGAACCGGTTGTCTGAGCTGAGCCGCCCACTTTCACGCCTTTCTGATTGAGCACTGCCCATGCGTGGTCGTCAGCAAGTATGCCCGAAGCCACTGTTCCGCGGAGGTCTTTCAAAGGCTCGCCGTTCTGGTTGTAGAAGTAACCCTTTGCGTTGCTGTCCCAAACCCAGTCGCCCACAGAGAGCATACCTTCGAGTTCGAACCATTTTACTGGACGGTATGTGAAGTTCATCTCCACGCCCATGTGGCGTGCGTCTACGCCCTGCATATTGAGAGAGTAGCGGTCGCCGGCGTGTTCGCCCGAAGTGATTTCGCCGCCGCGGGTCGATGTCTTGTCTTTCCAGTTTGTGGAGTAGGCGTTGGCTACAAAAGAAAATACAGGATTGTGGAATCCATAGCCGATTTCATAAGAGATTACTTTCTCGTTTACGGCGTCAGGGTTGATTGCGTTGCTCTTGGCCGATGTCAGGAACGCGCCGCCTGAGTAGAATGGAGCGCGGCTGATGTAGCCGAGGTTGAAGAACACGTTGTTGTAACGGTTGATGTTGTAGTTCGCGCCGCCCTTGATTGTTCCGCCGAGGAAGTTGAGCTTTTCCGACTTCTCGTGTGCCTTGTCGTAGTTGAAGTGGTCCACACGCCAGTAGCCTGTGTTGCTAATCGAGCCGGCAAGCACGAAGTTGAATTTCTTGTTGAGGATAGAGTACTCCAATTGTCCGAACACGCCTTCCTGATGAGTGTGTCCTATCCAGTCGCGGTAGACGATGTCGCCTACACCGAGTTTCTCGTATTTCCAGTTAGGATCGGCTGCCGCTGCGTTGTTGGCTGCCGACACGCCGCTTCTGCTGGAGTCGTCCATATAGTACTCACCGTCGTAGAGGTCGACAATCTCGTTGTTGTGGCGGCCTACGTAGTAGCGCATGTCGAGACCGGCCGTAAGGGTGAGTTTCTTAGGGAGAAGCTCGTTTTTGTAAGTCGAAACGAGTCCGTACCATTCATGGGCGTTGTTGCTCTTTGCCATAACGAGGTTTGAACCTGTTGTGCTGGTGGCATTCATCTCCTGAATCTTGTCGTAGGCGAAAGTGCCGTCAGGATTGCGGAACAATGTGTTGAGCACACCGTTCGACGCGCCGTACCAAGACGAGTAGCTGAGGCTTGTGCCGTCTGCCAGCGTGCCGCGTCCTTGACCTGAGTAGCCGCCGCCACGTGCGATTGACAGGTAGGCTGCCGACGACAGTGATGACTTGTGGTCAATCTGCCAAGTGTGGTTGAGCGAAATCTGAGGTTTGTGGTATTGGTTTGTTGTAGAAGAGCGGCGCTGTCCGTTCTTGTCGTATCCGAATGTCGGATTGTAGCGGTACATCGACTTCTCGCCCATATAGTTCTGTACTTGCTGCCAGCCTTCGATTGTCAAACCGTCCTGTGAGCTGCGCTTGTTGTGAGTCTGAGGAGCTCCAAATGCGGTCAGCGACAATTGGTGGGCGTCGTTGATGCGTTTGGAGATGTTGATAAACCAGTTGTAGCTGTTGAAGTCTGTGCCCTGGATATATCCGTCGCCTGCACGGTGGGAGAACAAAGCGGTCACTGCCCATCCGTTTTTCATCAAGCCTGTCGAGAACGATACGCCTTCCTGGTGCAGTCCGTCGTTGCCCATACCGTACCATACGGAGCCGCCTTTCTTGGCATCGAGCGATTTGGTGATGATGTTGATTGTACCGCCGACTGAAGGAGTCGATACAATCGATGCGCCAAGACCGCGCTGTGTCTGCATTGATGATGTCACGTCGCTAAGGCCTGCCCAGTTGCTCCAATAAACACCGCCCCATTCCATGTCGTTGACGGGGACACCGTTGATCATGACTGCGACGTTGGCGGCTTGGAAACCGCGCATGTTGATTTTTGAGTCGCCATATCCGCCACCGTCTTTTGTGGCCCATACGCCTGGAGTGGTTTTCAGAACTTCCGGAAACTCTTGGTTGCCCAGTTTCATGTCGATGACGCGGGCACTTACTTCCGAAATGGCAACTGGCGTCTCGCGTGTCTTGGCAATCGACTGCGTAACGACTACGTCGCGGAGCATCTGTGATGCTGCCTCGAGGCGAACCTCGCCCAAATTGCCTTGCGACTTTTTAAGCACTGTCTTGTAGCCGACATAGCGGATCTCAACGTCTTTGGAGCCTTGCGGCACTTCAATCTGGAAAAATCCGTCGATGTTGGTTACAGTTCCGATTTTTGTCCCGGGGATAGTGATGGTGGCACCGATTACAGGTTCGCCCTGCTCGTCAACCACGCGGCCACGGCAATTGCTATGTTCGGCAGCAAGAAGTTGCGCCGTCGATAGGAAGATTGCGGTAGCTAAGAGGAGTAGTCTCTTCATGCTGTAGGGATTTAGTTAATTTTAAAGAATAGAATATGTTAATTTTTCAATTTTTTAATTAATTGAACTGCCAATTCAAAACTTCGTGAAAACCACTATGCAAAATTAGACTTTTTGTGTAACGAATGCAAATTTAAGCCAATAAAAACTACGCGTTGTCACCAAGATGTTAAAATTCAAGGTGTGCAATGCCATGCAGGAGGATGCCGTCGTCTGAGACTCCTTCCGCCTGAACCGTAAATGCAGAGCCGCGCGGCAGCGAGGATTTAGGAATGGTTATTGTTGCATTGCCGTTGCATAGTCTGACATTCCCGTTCCAATAAAGGGTCATGCTCTTCGCATTCTCGGAAGAGTGAACATGCTCAGGCTTCTGATAGCCTAATGGCTTGAACAGTGACACTCGGTTCAATGTCATGCCGTCAAGAGATGAGGCTCCGTTTTTCAGCGTGATTGAGATTACTCCCGGGCCGCCTTTGGCTCCCCAGATGGCTGCGCTGCCGGTTTTGAACACGTCGATGCGTTCCACGTCCTGCATTTGTATGATGTCAAGGTCGTAGTCGCCATCAAGAATCACACCGTCGATTGCGATGGCGGCATGCGGCTTGCCGTAGACTGAGATCTTGCTGCGCACATAAGCTGTGTCGCCTTTCATGTATATTCCTGGAATGCGTCTCAGCACTTCGTGGATGCATGTGGCGTCGATATATGCAAGTTGGTCTGCGGTCATGGAGAAGTCTGCCATGCCGGAGAACGTTCCGTTGTGCTTGTCACGTCGCGCGGCGGCTACGTCAACATTGTGGAGACGTATTGTCCTGCAGGATGCGATATCGTTGAAAACTGCCGCATCGCCGCATCGCCGTCCTGACTGCACGGCGATTGATGCGCTGTCTACGGGAGGATATGTCGTCTCGTCTATTCTGACGGCGGTCTTTTCGTATTGGTTGCCGACGGATGCGTTTACGGCAAAGGTCGTTCCGTCGGGGTAGTCAAGCCCAGAGATTGCGAAGTTGCCGTATTTGTCGGCTGTTGCGACAGCATACATGTCGGCATTCGGCGATATGATGCTGACTTTTGCAAACGAAGCGTCTCTTGGATACGGTGCTGTAACGATAGCCTTGCCTGAAATCGTTTGTGAGACCTCGTGCTTTACTGGAGGCTGAGTGAACTGTCCTGCAAGAATGCTGTCAACGCAGTATCTGTCGCAAACGGAACGGTGCAGCAGCGAGTCGACCGCTGCCGCATTGTATCCGTTTGCGAAAAATCGGTCTGCGTCTGCAACTCCTCCGCGCACGTCTTGCGAGAGCAGTATCTGTGGGATGATAGACGGTGTCTTATTGTCGTGGCCTTTTGTTATGGCTACCGACATATGCGCTGAAATCTGTGATGGAAGGCATATATTGAGGCGTATGCTGTCGGAAAACTCAGCATGAGCCGTGATTGTTGCTTTCACAGATTCTTTTCCGTAGGGAGAGAACACTGATTTTATGCCAAAAACTGCTCCGGCGCTGTCAATTGCAATAAATTGCGAAATGCCTTCGGGCAGCTCCTTTTTGGGGAAAACTATGGGCTCTCCTGGTTTGATCTGTCCGTCATAGCATACGCAACCTCTCGAAATTACGGCAAGTTTGACGGCTTTCGCGGCTGAGTTGTCAAGCATGATTTTAAAAGCTTGGCCGGTGTCGGTGCAGTGCAGTGGATTGGATTTTTCCCAAGCGTCGGCTGTTTGGATGTCAGTGACAGGAGCGGGGCTGCTTCCGATGCTGATAGGCGTAAGGCATTCGTAGCCGTGCAGTCCTGCAGAATAAAGGGTGTAGCATCGCAGGAAACACTGCTCTTCAGCCAAATCCTTTGGCGTGTCGAGATATCCGGCGTATGCGCCGTTGTGTCTGGCTATTTTGATTCTCTTTATTGTGAAGCCTTGCGTGTCAAGGAGCTCGGCGTATGCATATATGTCGGCATCCGTGGGAATCAGGCTGGTTGCGTCGACAGCATATATGCACAGCCAGATTCGTTCGCCTGGCATATAGCTTGTGCGGTCGGTGTGGATGAATAGCTTCTCCTGTGGATACAGTTGTCTCTGTTTGTTGAAAAGCATAGACACATTTGGGCATATTTGCTGTGGTCTTGACGTCATTGCCGCCGTCAGCATGATGACGATGAATAAAAAAAATCTTTTCATATTCTTGTGTTTTATTTCTTGTGTCTCAGTCGGCAATCTTGATGCTTATGGCTTTCAGTTGCTGCCAGCCGGCTTTGTCTGTGACACGGACCATAAAATGATAGTCTCCGTTGTCGATGTCGTAAGGAATTGGAATGTCGACTTTCGCCTCATACGACGTCGCCCCTGTAGGGATGGCAAAGTCTTGGTTGTAGATCCACGGATTAACAGGCGTTTTTATGGGGTCGAGCGGACAGTCGCCGGCGGATGTGGAATGCGAGTGGTGGTCGAAATTGTTGTGGATTTCGAGGTTGAAGTTGCCGAGCTCCATATTGTCGGTGAATGTGTAGCGGAAAGGAATTGTCTCTCCTTTGTGATACACCTCGCAGTTTATCGGGGAAGGAATGTCGCCATCAACGATTTGTGGCTTTTCAAGATCTTTTGCCGGATCGTCGTTGTTGCTGCATGAGCAGATTGCGATAGACGTCAATGTCGCGTATGCAAAATATAATATCCGTTTCATAATACGATTGCTTTTCTTGTATAGGCTTGTCTGCCGACCAATTGCCGACAGCCAAGCCGTGGTGGTGTTATTTAGTTATCTGAATGCCTTCAACTTCCTCTGTGGTGGAATTGCCATCGGCATCGGTTACAGTAAAGTGGAGATGGTACTCGCCTGCTGGTGCGTCGGCAGGAACGGCTAGATGTTCATGGAAATGGGCAGATGTCTCGCCGAGATATTTGCCTGTGTATTTGAATTCCTTCTCGTAGTCGGCGGCGGTATTGTGCAGTTCCACTTCTATTTCAGCGATTTTGTTTGGCGCGCTGATTTCCGCCTCAAGATGCATCTCTCCGCCGGCAACCGCAGTCTTGCTGTTGCCTTCGCCAGTTTCCGTTATTGTTATTTCTGGGGAGCCTTCCACCGGCGTCGTTATTTTTAAAGAAGATTTGAATACAGAGCTTTGTCCAGCCTTGTCGGTGACGGTGAACGTCAGCACATATTCACCGGCAGCAGTCTCGGAGGAAATGTCAATGTGCTCGTGGAAAGTAGTGTTGCGCACACCGATGTATTTACCATCGGTCCATGACTTCGCGACCACAGTGGTTAAGCCGTCGGCTGATGTTACAGCAACGTCGATGCGGGCGATGAGCCCTTCGGCTTCAAGATTGCCTTCAAGATGCATGTCTTTGCCCGCCGTGGCGGTTTTGCTGTTTTCCTCGCCAACTTCGGCGAGAGTGGCTACGGGTTTGGAAACATTCGGCTCATCGTTGTTGTCGCACGATGTCGTAAATAGAGAAAAAACACTCAGTGTCAAAGCCACTGTAAGAAATAAACACTTTTTCATAGTTCCTAAGTTTTATATGTTAATAAATCACTTTTATTCCAGCAAAATAACTTCTTGGCAGAGACGGACCATAGACGTAGTCGGAGTCGCGGTTCCATCCTTTGTCGAAGTCTTTTTGGTAGGCGTTTGTTATGTTCTGTATGCCACCGTTTATCTGTAGAGTCAAGTCGTTGTATACAGGAATGTCGTATGAAAGCTTTACGTTCAGTGTGAAGAAATCTGGGGTGTCGACTGCTGTCGGAGTATCGACGCCCGATCCGGCGTTGTGTCCGACGAGCATGCTGCCCGTGTAGTTTCCTGTGACAGCCGCTGTGAAACGTTGCAGTGGGGTTGAGGTAAGCGTGAAATATCCGTAAGTGTTCGGAGTGCGCATCATTTTACGGTATTTCTGTTCCGGAACCTCATCGTTCCATGCAATGGCTTTGTCATATTTGCTTTGTTGGAGTGTTACGCCGGCCTGGAGCGAAATCCATCTTGACAGTGCAACCTTGCCCTCGATGTTTAGACCAAGCACCTTTGCGCCGTATGCGTTATAGCGTTCCTGCACAGTGTTGCCTTGGCTGTCGGGTTGGTCAAGTTGCCTGAGCGCAAACACGTTGTTCAAATCCGTGTAGAAACCTTCGACAAGCAGATTGACTTGTGCATTCTCAAACTTGTGATAAATGTCTGCAGACAAACTGAAACTGTTGGATCGTTCTTCTTTCAAATTGTCAGCAAGAACAGTGACCAGACGTTCACCACCGACAATGCCGATGTGCAAATCTTCGTCAAAGGCCTGTGGCGCACGGAATCCTCCGGCATAGCTTGCGCGCAGGTTGACATTCTCAGTCGGATTGAAGCGTATGTTGGCACGCGGACTGAAAATTATGCGGTCCACAAAATTGTGTTTGTCAAATCGGCCTCCGATGAGAAAACTCCAGCGTTTGTTTTTCCATTCATTCTGGAAAAACAAGCTTCCGATTCGGGCATTTTGCCGGAAGTCACGGTTGTAGCCGAGGATGATGTCTTTCAGTCCGTCATGATTGTATTCCGCACCAAGAGTCAGGTCTGATGGCATAAATATAAGTTTGTCGAAAGAATGCATATATTGTGCGCCGAGAATATAGGTGAGGCCATGTGTGGTGCCGTAGGCCTTCTGTGCGGTCTCAATATCATCAGGCGTGCCTTCGCCTATTCCTCCATAATAGCTTTTGCGGGCAGTTGACTGGAACGAGAAATATGCGTTTACGCGGTTTTCCCTGTTTGGCGAGAAATAATCATAACTTAATCCTCCGCCTTGAATGTTGTGCTCTGTTTGTTCGGCGATGTTGGCCTCATAGGCTATGTGGTCAAGCATGTTTCCGCCACGTCTGAACTCATGGATGCCATGATACTGCAACGTCAATTTGGAGTAGGGATTCAGCTTTAGCCTGAATAATTCATAGTCTCCACAAAAAAGAGAACGCCCTTCTTGTATAT